>SPLK01000163.1_pt1 | contig 26192 bp, 32 predicted proteins | sample 2456111 | NCBI WGS metagenome assembly SPLK01 (sample SAMN11156906, study PRJNA527647) | hot springs metagenome | biome: Geothermal region; feature: Hot spring; material: tree branch in hot spring; isolation source: hot spring sediment rich in lignocellulosic material ... | reverse complement strand
GGGAGCGGGATTTTACACAAACGGGAGGACTTGATCGAATTTTCTTCACGCGCAGGCCTTCATCGGCCGGTTCCCCGTCATGCTATGATGATAGCAAAAACAGGGAAAAAAGAACAGATTCCATGCCGGGATGGTTGCAGAAACGGCGGCTATCATGGAAAATAGGGTTGGAAAAGGGAAAAACCCACCCCCGGGAGAGGAGTGGAAAAATGGAAAACTGGGATCATTTTTTGGAACCGTACAGGCAAGCGGTGGAAGAATTAAAGGTGAAATTGAAGGGGATCCGCAACCAATTCGAGCTGGAAGAAACCCATTCTCCCATCGAATTTGTCACCGGAAGGGTAAAACCGATCCCGAGCATTTTGGATAAGGCGAAGAAAAAAAATATACCCCTCGACCGGATCGAGGATTTGATGCAGGATATTGCCGGATTGAGGATCGTCTGCCAGTTTGTCGACGATATTTATACGATCGTCTCCTTATTGAGGCAACGAAAAGACTTTGAAATCGTGGAAGAAAAGGATTACATCAGGCGGAAAAAGGAGAGCGGCTACCGTTCCTACCACCTGATCATCCGGTATCCCGTGCAGACGATCCACGGGGAGAAAAATATTTTGGCGGAGATCCAAATCCGGACGCTGGCGATGAATTTTTGGGCAACCGTCGAGCACACCCTGAACTATAAATACAACGGCCATTTCCCGGAGGAAATCCAATTCCGCTTGAGGCGGGCGGCGGAGGCGGCGTTTTTGCTGGACGAGGAGATGTCCCTCATCCGGGAGGAAATCCGGGAAGCCCAAAAATTTTTTACGGAGAAAAAGGAACGGGACCAATGAGAACCGACAAGGGAGGATGAACCGTGAAATTTGCCATCGTATCGAAAGGCGACCCACAATCGAACGAATACGTGCAAAAAATCAGAAGCTATCTGGAAGATTTTCGCTTCCGCTATGATGAAGACCAGCCGGAAATCGTCATCTCGGTGGGCGGCGACGGCACCTTCCTCTACGCCTTTCACAAGTATAAAGGGCGTTTGGAACATACCGCATTCGTGGGGGTACATACCGGCCATCTCGGTTTTTACGCCGACTGGGTGCCGGAAGAAATCGAAAAGCTGGTGATCGCCATCGCCAAATCCTCCTTCCGGATCGTCGAATATCCGCTGTTGGATGTGCTCGTCCGGTATAATCAGCCGGCGAAACGGGACTCCCAATATTTGGCTTTGAACGAATCGACGGTCAAGAGCGTGGAAGGGACTTTTGTCATTGATGTGGAAATCAAGGGGGAATTGTTTGAACGGTTCCGCGGCGACGGCTTATGTGTGTCGACGCCTTCGGGAAGCACCGCCTACAACAAGGCGCTGGGAGGGGCCATCATCCATCCGTCCCTGGAAGCGATCCAAATCGCCGAGATGGCGTCCATCAACAACCGGGTGTTCCGTACCATCGGATCCCCGCTCATCCTCCCGTCCCATCACACCTGCGTCCTGAAACCGGTCACCCAGCCGGATTTCCTTGTGACGGTCGACCATTTGTCCTTTTTGGAAAAGGATGTAAAATGGATCCAATTCCGTGTCTCCGAGAAAAAGATCCGCTTTGCCCGCTACAAGCCCTTTCCTTTTTGGAGCAGGGTCCGGGCTTCCTTTATCGGGGACTGACGGACGGATGCGGCCGGCCAAGGAGCGCCGGATGCCGCAGGAAACATCTTGCGTTTGCGTAAAAAGGGGAAGGATACCGTGCCGAATTTGAGCTTGAAATGGGAAATCCTGCCGGAGGACGAGGGAAAAACGGTAAAAAAATTTTTGCGGGAGAAAAAAATATCCAGGGCGGCTTTAAATGCCGTCAAATACCGCGGCGGAAGCATCCTCGTGAACGGGGAAAAGGTGAACGTCAGGAAAGTGTTGAAGGCGGGCGACCTTTTGCAGGTTTTGTTTCCGGATGAGGAGGCGAGCGAAAAGCTTCGTCCCCAAGACATCCCGCTCAACATCCTGTATGAGGACGAGTATTTGCTGGTCATCGACAAGCCCGCCCCGATGGACACGATTCCACCCAGAAACAGGAGAGACGGAAGCCTGGCGAACGCCCTCCTGGGTTACTATGAAAAGATCGGGTCGAAAACGGCTCCCCATATTGTGACCCGGCTGGACCGGAATACGAGCGGGCTCGTTCTCGTGGCCAAATATCAACATATCCATTCCCTTTTGGCCCGGGCCCAGCGGTCGGGCGAGATCTCCCGCCGGTACATCGCCTTTTGCGAGGGGGTTTTTTCCGATCCGGAAGGGGTGATCGAGGCACCGATCGGCCGCAAGCCGGGAAGCATCATCGAAAGGACGGTTTCGGAAAACGGCCGGTATGCGCGGACGGAATATGAGGTATTAAAGCAATACGACACGTACGCGAAAATCCTGGTCCGTCCGAAAACGGGAAGAACCCACCAGATCCGCGTCCATTTTTCCCATATCGGGCATCCTTTGCTCGGCGATTCCCTGTACGGGGGAAACACGGCAAGGATCAGCCGCCAGGCCTTGCATTGCCGGGAGATTTCCTTTTACCATCCGATCCGGGAAGAGCCCGTGACTTTCGTGAGCGAACTTCCCGAGGATATGCAAAAACTGGAGCAATAAAAAAGGATGGCATTTCCCTCGCCGGCCGTCCGGGAGAACCTTTTCCCCGGGCGGAAGATTGTGTAAAATTAGTAGCAGATAATAATAGGTTCTAATAGGAGGAAGAAATATGATTTCTTTAAAAGGGAAAACCTTTGTCGTCACGGGTGTGGCCAATAAAAGGAGTCTGGCTTGGGGAATCGCCCGTTCGCTGCATCAGGCGGGTGCCCGTTTAATTTTTACCTACGGAAGGGAACGGACGGAAAAAAACATCAGGGAACTGGCGGCTACCCTCGGCGCCGACGATGCCCTCATCTTCCCTTGTGATGTGTCGGAGGATGAAAATATCACCGCTTGCTTCCAACAAATCAAAGAGGCGGTCGGCATCATTCACGGGGTCGTTCATTCCATCGCCTTCGCCAACCGGGAAGATCTGGAAGGGGAATATGTCACCACTTCCAAGGAAGGATTTTTATTGGCCCATCACATCAGTTCCTATTCTTTAACGGCCATCGCCCGGGCGGCGAAAGACCTCATGCCCGAAGGGGGAAGCATCGTGACCTTGAGTTATTTGGGCGGGGAGAGGGTCGTCCGGAATTACAACGTCATGGGCGTGGCCAAGGCGTCCCTGGAGGCGAGCGTCAAATACTTGGCGAACGACCTGGGAAAATACGGCATCCGGGTCAATACGATCTCCGCGGGCCCGGTCCGAACCTTGTCCGCCAAAGGGATACGCGGATTCGATGAAGTGTTGCGGGAAATTGAGGAAAAGGCGCCCCTGCGGAGGACGACGACTCCGGAAGAAGTGGGAGATACGGCCCTGTTTTTGCTGAGCGATCTGTCTAGGGGGATCACGGGGGAAACGATCCATGTGGACTCCGGATTCCACATTATCTCGATCGTATGACGTCCGGATCCCCGGTGAAAAAATGGACGAACATCGGGAGGCCTTCCGGTGGCGTGAACGGAAGGTCCGAAACCGGCTCCCGGTTTTGCGCCGTCCGAAAGGGAATTTCCTTTCGGGCGGTTTTTTCGTTTGCCCGGCGGGGCTGTACCGGCGAAAGTGCTGGCGGATGCCCGAGGCATGGACATGGGTGTAACGGGCCGGGGGAGGGGCCCGGGCGCCCTACCGGCCTGCCGTGAAGATCTTTTTGCCGGCGATCCGGAACCTTCCGGTTTTTCCGTCAGTCCCTTTCCGGGAAATATTCCCTGATAGGCAGATGAACAGGATAAAAAATCCTGCATACAATGTTTTTAGAAAAGGAGGAAGGGTGAAGATGGGGGAAAAAACGAAAAAGACTTTGCCCGAACCTTACCTGTTCATCGACCGGCCGGAATTTTCCCGGACCCTTTTGCCCCTGCAGCGCACGTTCCGAACACCCCTCGAAGAGGAGGAAGAGGCCTTCGCCGGCGCCAGCCCCTTCGCCGAGGACGGACGGGAAAGGGAAGGGGGAAGGGCGGATTCGGCGGAAGGGACGGATGAGGAAAAGCAAAAAGAGATCGCAAGAAAAATCCGCAGCCTCCTTTACCCGCCGGTATTGCCCCGTCCCTTTTGTACGGTGCTGATCGACGGGAAGAGGGTCCGCTGCCAGATTCTCAACAAACAAGTGGATCGGGTCCGTTTGAAAATTGAAAACGAACTTTTGGAAGTGCCGATTAAAGAGATCCAAGATCTGTTTTTGGATTAGCTGTACCGGGCGGCTGATCCCCCGCCGGAAGGGACGGGAAGGAAAGGAAGGTGGCGTTGGGGACCCGGCCCGGCCGGGGAATTTTTCGGCCCCTTTCCCGGCCCTGAAGGATTTAACGCCTTGAGTAAAAGGAGAAAGCTATTGACGTTTAGTCAATAGCTTTTTTGGAAATTTTTCCTAGAGGTTGATCGGGGGCAGGCAGGTTACGGCGCTGAAATTATTGAGATCAGCGGTTATGCAGACATTGGTATTTTCGAAAGGCTTCGGATCCTTATCCAGATCTTCCAGCAAATCTTCCGCATCCTTTTTCGGATCTTCGAATTGCAGCAGCTCCAAAATCGCGCAACAAGTCTTCGGATCCACATCGACGACCCTGAATACGACAGAAACCCCGACATTCACCTTCTCATGCAATCCGCTTCTTTTCACGCCGACACCGACAAAGGGGCTGCAAGTGCCTTTGCAGAATAAAATGACGGGGATCGTATTGAAAGGACTCGATTTCGTTCCGTGGACCAGCTCCTGAATGGCCCGGTTGCAGCTGGTGTCACATCCGCTGTCTTCCACTTCGTTTTGCGCTTCGACAATATCGAGCAGCACATTGCATACACAATTCCGGTCATGGTCATGACGTTCCGGTTCGTGTCCCATAAAAACCCTCCTTTTTTAATACATGTATCCGAAGTCAATATAGGATATGATCCGGCATGGAGCGGGGAATCCGTGAAATGCCTATTTTTTTGCGCTTTTTTCCGGCGAAAAAACGGCCCGGTGAACATATACATGAAATAAAACGGTTCCGGGGAGGATGCGGAAATGATCGCGGAAAACGGCTGGGTGCTTGCCCTCATCGGATTGGCCGCCTTTCGGGTGACCAGGCTGCTCGTCTACGACAAAATTTTTGAATTTTTGCGGGCCCCTTTTTTCGACGAAGTCACCGAAACCGGGGAGGACGGCAAAGAGGAAACGTATCTTGTGCCGAAAAAGGCGGGCTGGAAACATGTTTTCGGGGAATTGCTGAATTGTTACTGGTGCACAGGGGTCTGGGCGAGCCTGTTTTTAACCCTGCTTTATCTTTTTTGGCCGTTCTGGGGCGAATTGATCGTATTGGTGTTTGCCGTGAGCGCGGTCGCGGCAATCATAGAGACCGTTGTTCAAACTTTCCTGGGCGATTGAAGAAGCGCATTCCGACGGTTCTTCATATGATAATAAAAAATGGAGGTTTTCCATATGAAAAGCAAGGAATTGCCCGCCGTAAAAACAAAGCCGCTTTCCATGAAAAAACGGAAGAAGGGATGCGGCTGCGGCCGGAGAAAATCCAAATCCGACCGGCAGGAATAAGGGAATTTGAGGGGACGCCGGACAAGAAAGCCGGACGAAGGAAAGGCAGTCCTCCGAAATCAAATGTTCCAGGCTCCGCAGGGAAGGAAAAAGGGACACGTCGCCTTTCCAAAGGAGGCAACGCCCCTTTCGTCTTCCGCTGCTCCCTTTCCAAACCGCTTTCCCCGGATGCCGTTTTTCCTGGGGAAGCCGGAAGCTGGGGAAAGAGATAAGCTGAAAGGAAATCCTTTCGGCTTATTTTTTTGTGTTTTCGAAAATACCCGCGTTCCGTCCTGATAAAAAATCCCTTTTTTGCAGAAAATAATCGGGGAAACAAATTTTGAACGGGAAGGGACACCGATGAAAGGAAAAAGATGCGCCATTTTATTTCTCGCCTTCTTCACCGCTTTGAGCGGCTGCAGCCAGGGCGAAGGGAAGGCGGTCGCGGGAAATATGAATGAGGCGGCCGCGGTTTCGCACGATGACGGAGAGGAACGGGAAAAGGCGGAACAAATGAAGGAAGCGGCCTTGTCCATGAAGGAAATGAAAAACGTCTGCCTGGTCAAAGGGAAAAAACAGACCGTTTTGGCCTTCCAAGTTTACCATCGCCACCGGTTTCGGATGGAAAAAATACAGAAGGACCTGTCGGAAGAAATGAAAAAAAGGTTTCCGGACGAAAAAATCACCGTTTCCTACGATTTTAAAATCTTTCTGGAAACCAGCCGGCTGATCCAGAAAATCCGCTCCGGAAAAATCAGCGGGGAAAAAGCGGAAAAGGAAATCGGCCGGATCGTCCGTTTGAACAACGAAAAAACGTAAAGGAGGAAGGATGATGGCGAATCCGAAAAAAACGCCGGAACAAAAGGAATATGAAAAGCTGGAAAAAAAGCATGAAGTGAAGCGGCCGATATGGCGCAACTGCCTCACCGCCTTCTGGGTCGGCGGGCTGTTCTGCGTTGTGGGGCAAGCCATTACATATTTTTACATTTATTTTTTCAACTTCACCGAAAAAACGGCGAGCAATCCGACGGTCGCGACGATGATCTTCCTTTCGATGGTTTTGACCGGTTTCGGGATTTATGATCATATCGGCCAGTTCGCCGGCGCGGGAAGCGCCGTCCCGGTAACGGGATTCGGAAATGCGGTCATCTCCGCGGCGATTGAACATCGGACGGAAGGCTTCGTGCTCGGCGTCGGGAGCAACATGTTCAAGCTTGCCGGATCCGTCATCCTGTTCGGGGTGTTTTCCGCCTTCGTCGTCTCCCTAGTCAAAACGATCCTTTCGTATTGGGGGGGATAAGGATTGCGAAAAGGAAAGCAAACTTGGGAGTTTGAAAACGAGCCGGCCATCATTGCCACCGGGGTAACGGGCGGCCCCTTTGAAGCGCGGGGCAGGCTGGCGGAGGATTTCGACATCCTTCACGATGATTTGTGGATCAAGGAACAGTCCTACGAAAAGGCCCATCAGCGGCTGATCGAAGAAGCCGTCCAGGCCGCCTTGGAAAAGGCGGGGCTGCGGAAGGAAGATATCCACTTTTTTATCGCCGGCGATTTGATCAACCAATTGTCGCCGACGAACTTCGCCGCCCGGACCTACGGGATCCCCTATTTCGGGATATTTTCCGCCTGCGCGACGTCCATGGAAGGGCTCGCCCTTTCCGCGAACATCCTGAACCACGGGAATGCGGAATATATCGTAACCGGTGCCGCCAGCCATAACGGGGCGGTGGAACGGCAGTTCCGCTATCCGACGGAATACGGCGGCCAGAAGCCGCCCACCGCCCAATGGACGGTAACCGGCGCAGGCTTTGCCGTTCTTTCTTCAAAAAGGGCGAACTATCCGAATGAGCCGGTCGTTTCCCGGGCAACGATCGGCAAGGTCATCGACATGGGCATGAACGATCCTTTCAACATGGGCGGGGCGATGGCGCCCGCCGCCGCGGAAACGATTTTTGCCCATTTCCAAGACACCGGATTGGATCCCGCATATTATGATCTCATTGTTACCGGGGACCTTGGGAAGATCGGCAGGAGCACGGCGCTGGAGCTGCTGGAGAAGAAAGGGATCAAATTGGCGGAAAAGCAATTCCAGGACTGCGGATTGCTCATTTACCGGGAAGATCAGCCGGTGCAGGCGGGGGCGAGCGGGGCGGCTTCTTCGGCAACGGTCATCTACGGCCATTTGCTGAAGCTCATGAAAAAGGGCGCCATCCAAAGGATGTTGTGCGTGGCCACCGGCGCCCTGCTGTCCCCCCTTACCGTCCAGCAAAAGGAGACCATTCCGTGCATCGCCCATGCGGTCGCCATTGAAATAAAACCGGGACGGATGCACTGATCTGGGAAATGAAGGAAGGTTGGGCGGGAAAGGGGTCAGGAGGCCGGTTCGTTTTGCTGAGGGAACCGGCCGGCGTGGATCCTGGAAGGGGCTGCCGGGGTCCGGTACGGGCGGGCCGGCGAAAAAACAAATGGAGGCAATAATTTCGTGAACAGGACCGCCCCGCCACCTTCAGACTTGCGGAATGCGGCAAAACGGGCAGAAAAGCGGAATTTTACCGGTTCGGGAGCATGCTGTAAAAGAGCGGCAAAGATCACAAAGCCCGGACATTCGGAACGGCACGGGCTGGATCCGGAAAACCGCGGGAATCCGGCGAAAATGACGGGAAGGACGGGCTGAAGCCGGGAAGCGGCGCCCGTTTTAAGGCCAGAGAGGGAAGGCCGGCGCCTGCTCAAAGCCGGGAAATCCGGACCGGCTCTTTTTCAGGCCGAAGAAAATCCGGGTCTTCTGGCCGGGGGAAAGTGAAGCCGGCCGCATCCCTTTCCGGCGCAAGATTTGGGAAAGAGCCGGCGGCCGGATCCGGAACGGGCTGCGGAAACGGGGCAAAATCCAAAAAACCGAAAGGAAAGGCAAGGACGGACGGCCGACTGCGGCGGACCTGGCGGATCGTTCAAAATCAAAGGAACGGAAGGGAGATGAAAAAATGCTGGCCATGTTTTTTTGGGCCTTTGTGGTGGGGGGAATCATTTGCGTCATCGGGCAGCTGCTGATGGATGTATGCCATTTGACGCCGGGGCATACGCTAAGCCTGCTGGTGGTGGCCGGCGCGATCCTGGACGGATTCGATCTGTACGAGCCCCTCATCGATTTTGCCGGAGCGGGGGCGACGGTGCCGATTACCAGTTTCGGAAATTCTTTGGTCCACGGCGCTTTGGAGGAAGTGAAAGCCCACGGCATTATCGGCGTATTGACCGGCATGTTCGAAGTGACCAGTTCGGGGATCTCTTCTGCGATCATCTTCGCCTTCATCGGGGCGTTAATCTTTAAATCCAAGGGATGAGGAAGACTGTGCCGCGCGCCGATATCGTCCGTAAGCTGCAACATCGTTTTGAGCCATTCGATGAGGAGGAGCGGGCTGCCCGGAATATCCGCCCGGCTTCAATGTCCGTCATTCGAGCCAGGGGACGAGGGGCAATGGCTCCTCTTTCGCAAAAAACAAAAAGGATGGGGAATCCCATCCTAATTTCGTTTCCTGCCGGTGGGTTATTTGTTTTAAATAAAGCTCGCACCAACGATAATCAACAAGATGAACAGCACGACAATCAACACAAAAGAGGAGCCATAGCCACCGCCGCCGTATCCATAACCGCCGTATGGGTTGCCATAACCCCAGCCGCAGCCACCGCCGCCGAAGCCCCAAGACATACCTGACTTCACCTCGCTTTTTGTAATGTCAATTTAGCATATGAATCCTTGCATAAAAATGTATAGGCGGCTTTCATTTCGGGAGGAAATTTCGGAGGAAGCGGCCTGTCCCTCTTGCTGCCGGACGGCGGGATTTTGCCTTGTCCGGGGGCGTGGGGCTTTTTCGCCGCCGGGAAAAGGCGGACCGGTTCTTGGATCTTCAACCATTTTTGCAAGGAGTCCGTTTTTGCCGAACCTTTTCCCCCGATCCGCATAAAATATGATAGCTTATGAAGGAAGGAGCGGGGGGAAGGGATGGATAATCTTTTCTTTAAAAATATCGAGAAGAAGACCGGCGTCAATATGAACGAAATCCTTCAGCTGGCATCATCCTTGCAAAATGCCAATTTCAAGGATGAAAAAACGGTCCGGGAAGTCGTCCGGCGGGTGTCGCAAATCGCGAACCGGCCGATCAAAAAGGAATTGGAGGACAAAATCGTAAAAACGATCGTCAACGACGGCCGGAAGCTGGATTTTAACACGATCTCGAAAATGATGAACGAGAAAAAATAGGTGCCCTTCAGGGCACCTGTATCATTTTTGTGGAAACATTCCGAAAAAAATGGCATGATAAAGATAGGAGATCTTCCGTGCGCGTTCCATACGGAATGCAAAACGCTTGTTTCCGCATGCGGGATACATAAGCTTTGCGGCGGAGGAACGATTCGCCAAACCTTTGGAAAGGGGGAAGAAGGTTGGGGTATATCCCGCCGGTCGCCCATCATGCCACGGATCTTTACGTGTCGCGGAGTGTGAACGGGGAGGCCCGCTATAAAATTTCCCCGCTTCCAGCGGCAGCCCGCATCAAGAAAACGGCCTCCGAAGGACAAAACGGGTCGTTGCACAGAAGCCTTTTCCGCCAAAACGGAAAAGGAAACGCCATTGATCGGTACATCTAAAGCGTTTGCGTCCCTCCTCCTGGCGGAAAGTTCCGCCGGTTTTCAGAAAGAGGAAAGGGACGCTTTTTTTTCGGCCCTTTTATTCCCCGCATAGGTCTGGACATGCAGCGGCGTATTTGCTTTCCATTCCGCATAAAGCACTTCTTTAACGTCATTTGCGCCTTGCATTTTCAATTGTTCCATGAGCTGTTCCTTCGACCAGCCGATCAGCCGCAAATTATCTTCCACGATTTCGCCGTCAGAAATGATGGAGACGGCTATTTCCGCCGGCGGGGAAGGGATGTTCAAATCCTTTTTCGTCACGTAGTCGTAATCCGGTTTCTTCACGACGCTGATCGTCCCGTCGGTTTCCAAAATGGCGAATGCGCATTCCTGGATGGAAAAGACATCTTTGGACCGCAGCAGGTGCTTCAGCTGATCGAGATCCATCCGGTTTTTTTTCAAGGCCTGATAGTCGATGTATCCGTTATGGATGATGATGGATGGTCCCCCTTCCAGCAGCGGGCGGGTTCTTCGGTATTTTTGCGTCAGCCATTCCGTGATATAGATCAACAGGCCCCAAACGAAGATCGAAAACAAGATTTTTCCCGCGGTGACGTTTCGATCATACATGGCGTTTCCCACAAATTCCCCCAATATCAGGGCGGAAATGAAGTCGAAGGCGGTGATTTGGGTGATTTGGGATTTTCCCAGGAATTTCGTCACCGCCAGCAGGGCGGAATACCCGATGATCAGCTCGAAGGCCATATGAAGATAATCCACGGAACAACACCTCGTTGATAGAAGGTCTCTCTATCTATCATCACCTTTTCCGGAAAAAATAAACGGGAGGAAAAAATTTTGCCGGGAGCTTTCCTGGGGGAAAATAGCGGGGACATTCCGGCCCGTTTCAAATCGCATGCCTCGATTTCTTTCTGCTTTCACTGACAGGGGAGGTAAGGGTTTGGGCCTTTTTCCGCGGAGGAGGGGCACGCTTTGGAAGATGTCTGGTTTGCCGTGCGCTCCGTTTTCCGCTGAGAAGGGGCGCCGCTTTCCGTAAGACCTTTGTCTGTCCGAGAAAGGAGGGGAATAAATGGCAGGCCATACAGTGCCGCATTCTGTAAAACCTGTGATGCGGCGAGAAGCCGTTTACGGCGCAGGGGATGTCGGAAACTTCCATCGGCATCGGCCGGATCAGGAATGGGCCGGGGATGCTTGGGATCGGAACCGGGCGGGGGGTGCGGTCCATTGGTGGGGATCGGAATCATTCCCGGCTACTATGTAGAAGTCGGTTTGATCATCGGGTGCGGTCCATTGGCGGATCGGAACCGGGCAGATGGGGGCCATTGCGGGGAAAGGAGCCGGGCAGCGATTTGCCTTTTCCAGAAATTCTCCAGAAGCTCGGCATGGCGGCTCCGGAACAAGGAGGCCGGATTCCGGCCATCCGGAACGGCATGAGCCGGGAAACGGAGCGGAAGGAATATCTTTTTTGCCTTGCTTGAAGGCATTTTTCAAACTTTTGGCCGAACGGATCGGGCGGAACATCCTTTTGCTTTTCCCTTCCCTTGCGGGATCCTTTCCAACTTTCACCGGAGCGGATCGGAAGGATCCGCATTTCCCCTTACGGCCGGACAGGTTTTTCGGCACCCGGCCTGCCCCGGACCTCCGGAAAGAGGAGGCCGTTCAACCTGCAAATTTTAATGGACATAGAAAAGGAAGCTGCCAAAAGGATCCTTCCTTTTGCCGGCTTCCTTCTCTCAAGTCAACTGTTTTTCCATCGTGCGATGGGGGATTCCCGCGTCCATGAACTCCTCGGAAACGACCGTAAATCCAAGCTTTTCATAGAAGGGGATGGCGTGGGTCTGGGCGTTCAGTTTCACTTTTTTATACCCTTGTTTTTTGGCGTACTCGATGATCGTTTCCATGATCACCTTGCCCGCCCCCATTTTTCGGGCTTCGGGCAAGACGCAAATCCGCTCGATTTTCCCGACGCCGTCCACTTCGCGAAAACGGCCGGCGCCGATCGGTTTTTGATCATCGGAGTAACAGAGAAAATGGGTGGAAGTATTTTCATATTCGTCGATTTCCAGCTCCGGAGGGACGTTTTGTTCCTCCACAAAGACGGTTTTGCGGATGTTCATCACCTGGTTCAGCTGTTCTTCATTCTCTGCGATGATTACTTTCAAATCTCTTCACTTCCCCAACAAAAAGGTTTCATATACGGTCCATATGCCGTCGTCCAGCTGGTACAGAAGGTGGAAACGGTCAACCGTTTCTTCAAATTCCACATCGATTAGCCGCAGCTGGCTGTAGACGTCGGCATGTTCCCCGTTGGAAAGCTCCTGCCCGATGGTAATATGGGGCACGAACTGGTTTTCCGAAGGGCTGCCGAAAAATGGGTCTTCGTTAATCTCATTGTACAGGTCCACGAGGACCGGCGTCGGTTCGATCTTGATGTAAATGACGTTATTTAAAGGGTGGAAAGAGCTGATCTTCGTCGTTCGCAAAGGAAACGGCCGGTATTTTTGGGCAATTTCCTCCAGCTTTTCCGAATATCTGGGCAAATCTTCTTCGTTGATGTCGAAAGGGCCTTTTAAGGTCAAATGGGGAGGAATCAAAGCGTATTTCGGATCATAGCGTTTGCGGTAAGAATTGGCGAAATCCTGAAGCTTTTTGGAAGGAAAAATCGCAATGCCCGCTTTCATGACAGACCTCCTTTTGGATTGGTTTTCGCGAAGAAGGGCAAAAAAGATCCGGAGTTAGGCGAAGTTTTTTCTATTATAACAGAAAAATTGATTTTTAAACTATTACCGTTACCTAACACTTTTATGGAATTTTTTCATTCCGCCGGGAAAAGGAAACTCAGCCCCCGCTTTAAATCCTTTTGCCAATATTTCCACGTGTGATTTCCCGCGAATTCTTCGTAAAAATATTCCGAGGGCCTTCCTTCGATCCATTCCTTCAGCATCCGGTTCGGCGTCAAAAAGTCGGCGACGGCGCCGTCGGTCGTCTTCACGGCCGTTTCCTGCCGGCCGACGACATGGTAAATTCTCAAAAGCGGCCATTCGGAAAAGTTTTTCGCCCGTTCGATCACATCGCCGTTCACATAGGGGGAATGGAGCAGCAAATTCCCGAAGGTGCGGGGATATTGCATGGCGGCCAGCAGGGAAACGGTGGCCGCCAGCGAATCGCCGGCCAAGGCCCTCGACGATCCGGCGGGCGATACAGGAAATTCCCGTTCAAGGGCAGGGAGAAGTTCATGGGCAAGAAAATACAGATAGGTTGCGTGTTTTTCGCCGGATGGATGATATTTGCCGCGCCGGTCATGCACATCCCGGTAGGGGACGCCGGCAAAAATGGCGGGCTGCATCCGTTTTTCCCGGATCAGTTCATCCATCGTCTTGGCGATCCTGCCCAATTGAAAATAATCCCGGCCGTCTTGGGCGATGATCAGCGGATATTTTTTGAATTCGGAATAAAAAGGAGGAAGGTAGACGAACAAAGGGACCGTTTCCGCCAACGCGCCGGAACGGACCGTCAGATCGGTTACCGTACCGCGTTCCATGGGCCTCACCTGGAGAAAGTTTTATACAAAAATAATAACATAATCTTTCCGCATTTGGCTTTGAATTTATGCGCTCAAGGATGGGAATTTCCGTTTGTTTGCCTTTGCGGCGGGCAGGGCGGCAAAAATCCGGTCCATCCGGAAACGGCGAATGCCCCCTTTGGACAAATCGAAGGCAAGGACGGCACCGCCGTCCAATTTGCGCGGAAGGACGATCCTTTTCGTCCATTCGCCCTTTTCGGACAGATAGATGATTTCAACGGGAATTTGTTCCTTGAGGCAACGGTGAAACAGGTCCATCGGAATCCCTTCCTTTTCTTCCAGTATAATCGAACATATGTTCGATTGCAAATGGAAGGTGCGGAAGCCTTTCTGCCTCCTTTCACCAGGGCAGCTTTCGATTGTGAAAAGGCTAGCGATCTCAGAATATCGGGCAGCGCCATTCCCGGATTTTTTCATGAAACCCTTGCACTTCCAGTTACGTAAGGAGGTATGATCGAAGGGGAGGGGCGGGGAGGCGAGCCGCAAGGCCCTTTTAAGCCTGCTTGAGGAATGGGAGCCGACAGGCCGGCCGGTCACGGGAACCGGCGGACAGCAAGTGAGCACCATCGATTGATCGGATCCGACGGAAGCTACCCGATCACCCGCCGTTCCCCTTCGTTTCCGCTTGTCCGCGTTTCCCGTGGAAAGGAGGCCGGGAAATGGACCCCCAGCCCCTAAAAAAAGAATTTGCCGGATAAGAAAGGAAGATCGCCTTGATTCATCAGCCAAGGAATCCGATGAAACTCGCCAACTTTTTTCAACTGTTGAAAATGGGAAATCCGTCCAAGCCCCTCATCGCCGCGGCGCTCTTTCTCGGCCTTTTGGAAACGGGGGCGGGATTGGTCGTCCCGCTGTTGACGAAAAATCTGATCGATCAATTGTCCGACGGCGGCATCGATTGGACGATCATCGTCTTCCTTTTGGCCGCCTTTCTTTTCCAGACCGTTGCCGGCGGATTTTCCTTCTACGCCATGACGTACGTCGGGGAAAACATCGTGGCGCGATTGCGGGAAAACTTGTGGAGCCGCGTGTTGGACTTGCCGGTCTCCTACTTCGACAAACACGAGTCGGGAGAAACGATGAGCCGCATCATCCAGGACACCAACATGGTCAAAATGCTGGTGACGAACCATTTCGTTGCCTTTCTTTCGGGCATCGTCTCCATTGTCGGTTCGGTCATCATTTTGCTCATCATCGACTGGCAGATCACCCTCATCATGTTCCTTTCCGTCCCTTTGGCGCTTTTGGCCATCTTGCCGCTGGGAAAGATCATTTATAAAATCGCCATGCAAAGTCAGGATGAAATGGCGGCGTTCAGCGGACATCTCGGGCGCGTCCTCCATGAGATCCGCCTCGTCAAGGCATACAATGCCCAACCGGCTGAAGAGATGGAAGGAAAAGAGGAGATCCGCCGGCTGCTCCGCTTCGGTTTGAAGGAGGCGAAGATCCTAGCCGTCGTATCTCCTTTCATGACGATGCTGATCATGCTGGTGATCGTCGTCATCATCGGCTACGGCGGTGCGCGGGTGGCCTCCGGCGCGATGTCTCCCGGATCCCTCGTCGCGATCATCATCTATCTCTTCCAAATTGTCATGCCGTTCAGCCAGTTCGCCTCCTTCTTTACCACTTTCCAAAAAACGATGGGGGCGACGGAGCGGATCGTGGAAATGATGAAAATGAAAGGGGAAGTAGGCGGCGGGAAAAAAGAAATCGACTTTGGAAAGCCGCTTGCGTTCCACAACGTGTCTTTTGCCTATGAGGAGGGGAAAATGGCGTTGAAGGCGGTCGATTTTACCGCCGAACCCGGAAAAACCGTCGCTTTTGTCGGGCCGAGCGGGGGCGGGAAGACGACCATTTTTTCCTTGATCGAACGGTTTTACAAACCGACGGAAGGCATGATTACGATCGGCGGGGAAAACATCGAAGCCTTCGATCTTCACAGCTGGCGCGGCGCCATCGGCTACGTCTCCCAGGAGAGCCCGATCATCTCCGGCACGATACGGGAAAATATTTGTTACGGCATCGAAAAACCCGTCCCCGAGGAAAAAGTGAAGGAAGCGGCCCGGCTGGCCAATGCCAGCGAATTCATCGAGAAACTGCCGCAAGGGTATGACACGGAAGTGGGGGAAAGGGGTGTCAAACTTTCCGGGGGACAAAGGCAGAGAATCGCCATCGCGAGGGCCCTTTTGCGCGACCCGAAGCTGCTTTTGCTGGATGAAGCCACGTCCAACCTGGACAGCGAATCGGAAGGCCTCGTGCAGGAGGCGCTGAAAAACTTGATGAAGGGAAGGACGACCTTCATTATTGCCCATCGCCTTTCCACGGTCGTCGATGCGGATACGATCATCGTCATTGAAGACGGCAGGGTCACCGGCCAAGGGACCCACGAAGAGCTGCTGGCAACCCATATTTTGTACCAAAAACTGGTGAAGCAGCAGTTTAAGATGAAGTAATCGGGGAGGGCCGCTTTGGTCGGCGTTCGGCAAAGGGGGCCCCATGGCTTGCATTGAGGGAATCGGGGGAGGTCCCGTCCGGCACGCGGCTTGTTCATGGGCGCGGCTCCCCGCCGTCTTTCGGCTGCGCTTTAACGGTTCGTCAAAAAACGGCTTCGGTCCGGGTCCGATGAGGGATCGGGCCAAAGCCATGCCGGATCCGGCCTTGATCAGTTCACGATCTTAATTTAATGATAGGGGATTCAGGCAAGGATTCATTCACAAACATTTTGCCATTGGTTTTGCGATCGGGGGAGAGCAAAGACGGGAAAATGAAAAGGACCGATGGCACGATTTGCCCGGCGGCGAAGAAAGATGGAAACATGACGGCTGCGCCGGAGAAGGCCGCCGATTTTTTGTCTTCATGCTTTATTGCCCACGCCGCCGCGTCCGCCGGATATCCGGAACCTGAATCGGATCGGTTGTCTGTAGCGCATTTCCGGCATATTGCCTTCGAATTCCGATTCGGGAAACGTTTTAGCGGAAAAATTTTTTTGATCCCTGTTGACAAACAGGCCAAGATGCCTTATAGTACTAAATGTCCGGCAAAAATGATTCCGTAGCTCAGCTGGGAGAGCACCACCTTGACAGGGTGGGGGTCGCTGGTTCGAGCCCAGTCGGAATCATCGAACATCAAGGAAACCGCGTCAAATCAACGTTTGGCGCGGTTTTTTCATTTTATTGACTGGACGGCGAATATCGTTGACCGTGTTTCTGTATACGATACGGAAGCGGCATTGTATTCGATCCATGAAGTGCTTCAGAAAAGAGAACAGAGGAATTGATATCGAAATCATAAATCATTCATACGGGTTTGGATCCCGTCGCGGTCGACTTCAGTTGCCCATCGACCGAGAGAATTGGAAAAATTTTGGAGAGGAGTTTGGCTGTGGCTGAAACCGAATGGAAAGCTATTTGGCAAGAGTTGGAATCGTTAAAGCGGGAAAACAAATATTTGCGGAATTTATTGGATGTGACCTTGGATAAGGTCGTCGAGATTGAACGGCGGATAAACCGGGTGGAAGAGAAAGTGAATCCGGGATTGGAACTTTATTATCGTGAATATAAAGGGATCGGTTATGCGGGAAAATATAATTTTGAACAAATCGATGAATCCGCCCGCGAATTGATCAAAAACTTGTTTTATGAAGCGGCCAAGAAAATTTCCTCGCCAAGTTTCGAAACATGGTTTACGGGCACCATTACGGATGCGCGGCTTACAGAGGATCTGCTGATTATTTACGCGAATAATGACTTTGGCCGGGATTGGCTGGAGACAAATTACAGCGATCTGATTCACGAAATTGTTGCTAAATTTTTGCAAAGGGAAGTTCAAATCCAATTCGTTATGGACAGATAAATATTTTACCGCGCATCAGGAAGTCATGATAACCACTGCGCCATGGCAATGGTGGACTTGCGGTAATAAAATACGTTTTATACCCTCTTGCGATCGCCTCCATTCCAATCGAAATAGCCGGATGCGTCTTTCCAATCCCCGGCGGACCGAGAAAAAGGATATTATATTCTCCTTTCGATCAATAAACGACAAGGTAAGCAGTTCTCGAATCCGGTGCTCATCCACCGAAGGTTGTGCGGCAAAATCAAACGTATCGATCGTCTTGCGATATGGCAGTATGGACAGCCTGATGAGCGTTTGGATCGATCGTTCCTGTTTTTCGATGATTTCCGCCTCGTATGAGAAAATATTTGTGGGCAAAATTTATCCCCTTCTCAAGGCGAGTGATCAACGATCGCTCGCCTATTGAAGGGTGAACCAAGCGTAAGCGCGGTAGGAAAGAAAGCAAATATTAATGAAAAAGAGGGCTACTCCTTGGTAGAATGATAATCAGGAGAAACAACACCACCAGAAAGGAGTAATCCCTCATGAAAAGAGTAACCCACATGAACAAGGATATCACAGAATACCCAAATTTAAAACAGATTGAGCAAATCCTTTGGAGTAAATTGCAGAAAATCTTTTCAAAGGCTTTGAAAAGTCTTTTGGAGGACATGGATCAACAGATTGCCGAAGAACGGGATAAAAAACGGTTTCGGCTGCTCGATAAGCGAAAGCTCCAGATCGCCATCCTCTTTGGTGAGATTGAGGTGAAGCGAAATTACTGCCGTGACCGAAAAACCGGGGAATATGTCTATCTTCTGGACCGTTATTTGAAATTCGAAGGGACAGGCCAGCCCGTTGATGGAGGAAGCGGCCATCGAATTAGCCATTCAAGTCCCTTCCTATCGAAAAGCGGCCCGTACGTTAGAAACGCTTCTCGGCTATCGGGTTATCAGCCATGAGACGATCCGAAAACACCTCTTGGAGGTATCAAGTATTCCAAAACGGGAGTCCGTGCACCAGCCTGTTCTCTTTGTGGAAGTGGACGGCCTTTATGTCAAACATCAAAGGAGAAGAAAAGGGAAAGGAAGTCAAAATCGTCGCTGTTCATCAGGGATGGGAAGTCAACGGGGAACGGGTGAGACTGAAGAATAAACGCCATTTCATTCATGACGGGAAGGAGCCTTTTTGGGAGGCGTTTGAGGAATTCCTGATGGAGACTTTCGATTATGATCCGACGATCCATAAATTGGTGATCAATGGAGACGGGGCCGCCTGGATCACGGCCTGCCGGGAATATTTTAAAGACCGGGCCTTCTTCGGTCTCGACCGTTTCCATGTGGAACGGGAGATTCGGAACTTATTCCGGAACCATCCGCGTTATCAGCATATGATAAAAGCCCTCGACGCTTTTGACGGGCAAAAACTGTTGACGGAATGAAACAGCCAGGCCGGCACACTTGGAGACAAAGCCCAGGAAGAACGGCTTGAGGCGTTGATCCGCCAATTGGAACAATATCCCGAAGCATTGGGAGATTACCGAAAATGGTTGGAAGGCCAAGGGATTGACACCACCGGAATGCGTCCGATGGGAAGCGCGGAAGGAACGATGAGCGTGTTTGCCAAAAGGCTGAAAAATGGCCGCAGCTGGGTGGAAAAAGGGGCAAGCGCCATGTTCACCGGAATGGTGGCCTGTTTGGATCAATTGGCATTAAAAACGCTGTTTGGAAGAGTGGAAAGATGGACAGAAAGCGAGGAAGAAAAGAACCTGCCGAAACATTTTCTTGAAAAGGTAAAAAACACGGTTGGAGAAGTCACAAGAGACAACCTCCCGATCTTAAAAAACAAGGCAGATACGCCCACATACAAAGCGCTGAAAGCACTGTCCGGTTTTTAAAAAGGCGGAATATTGACCAAGGAGGGAACCCTGAACGATTGTATCCGTTTACATTTCCGGCACGGGGTTAAAAAAATGCCCACATACGCTTGACTTAATCCTTTTTTTGTTGGTCCTTTACAGGAAAATATTAACTTGGTAAAATGTAATTTAGTGCTTTTATTTTTATGTTATTTTCTTAATCATCTTCTTGACACATGTTATAATGGTGTGAGGAAGGTGATACTTATGACAAGGATTGAGCAACAAGTTTTTGAAGAGTTAGAAGAATACTACATCAATGAAAATCAAGAACAGATTTTTGATGTTCCAGAAATATATAAAGGAGAACCATTACTTCATTACTCTCATAAGAATGGAAAATTGTTTGTTGGGGATGCTGCCAAATTTCTAAAGTCACTTGAAAGTAATAGTGTAGATTTAATATTTGCTGATCCTCCATACAATATTAAGAAAGCAGAATGGGATACATTTGAAAGTCAAAAGGCTTATGTTGATTGGAGTATGGAGTGGATAAGAGAAGCCGCAAGAGTATTAAAGAAAAACGGTACAATGTATGTTTGTGGATTCAGTGAAATCCTAGCAGATATAAAGTATGAAGTAGCAAAAGAAAAACTTTTTACAGGTTGTAGATGGTTAATTTGGCACTACAAGAATAAAGCCAATCTTGGTAAAGATTATGGCCGCTCTCATGAAAGTATTTTACATTTCAGAAAATCAAAAAACTTTACCATGAACCAAGATTATATTCGAATTCCATATGGAGCACATACATTAAAATACCCAGATCATCCTCAAGCAGAAACAAGTCAGTATGGTAATGGCAAACAAAGAGAGGATTGGAGACCGCACCCTATGGGTGCAAAACCTAAAGATGTGATTGAGGTTCCAACTACCTGCAATGGCATGGGGGAGAAGACTAAACACCCTACACAAAAACCAGAAGAACTTATTCGTAAATTTGTTTTAGCAAGTTCAAACAGAGGAGATCTAGTAGTTGACCCGTTCTCTGGTTCTGGAACTACTTGTGTAGTAGCCGAACAGTTAGGTAGAAAATGGATGGGGAATGACATTAGCAGAGAATACAACGAATGGGCTATAACAAGAATACGAAATGCAGTCAAAATGAGTGATGAAGAGTGGTTCTGGTATGACAGAAAAAATGAAGAAAGAAGGAAGAAGATAAGATAATTTCTTCTTACCTTCTTTCTTTCGTTGCTTTAGGGGGGATTACATTGTTACAAAAAATGCTAGATAAAGTATCAAATAAAAACAACTTTACAAGTCTCCAGAAATACATAGATTTTGCTTCTTATTTCTTAGAATACATACAAAAAAATAAGCAAGCAGTAATTGTTTCACAAAATGAACATCACTACAATTTTTATCAGTATGGAAAAGAAGTTGATTATAGGGTTACACGTCCATTTAATTCAAAAATCTTATATTCGTTTGAGGAGTTTGAAAAGAATAAAAAAGTATTATTAAATGACTTATCACAGTTAAAGAAACATAAAGATAAGGCTGCTATAACTGATAGAACGGTTATTAACCGTGCAGTCTATACAATTCAGCAATCGATTGGGTTCGGACTTGACGCTTTACCGGGTGGAAAATCCAATAATGCAAGAAAACTTGCTGGTGATCTGTTTGAAAGATTGATTCTTCTCCTACTTCAAGAAGTAGGAGTTAATGCAAGAGGTGGGGTAGTAAAAGTTCCAGTTATTAAAGATGGTAAAAAGATTGTTGATATGAACTATCAGCATGATTTAATCGTTGAACGAGTTGGGGATGAACATCCTCGTTTAATTGGTTCTGTGAAAACTACAAGCAAAGACAGATTGGCAAAGATATTTGTAGATAAGTTTTTATATAGCCGCTTAACAGATACAGATGTTCCACACATTGCTATCTTTCTGCATGATGTGCAAAGAAAGGAAGGAAAAAGGGAAGGAGAATACGGAATAAGCCAAACATTCCTTACCGGAAGTTTTAAAGGATATACAATCAAATTAAATCCATTAGACGGAGTATATTACTTTGATCCTAGACCTGTCATGCAAACAGACGAATTCTTTAAAAAGTATATAAAAACCTTTGATTATTTAATCTGTGATGACATATGGGACTATATTTAATTAAAACTGACTTATCTAAATAAGGAGTAAGTCCAAATATGAAATTATACTCACTTGTGTTAAATGATGATTATTTTATTAAACAGTATGTAAAAGATAACAATGCAGAAATAGTAAAAGAACAAACTTATAGACCTAACGAATATTTCATTTATCCCAAATTAGAAGAAATAAAGATGGAAATGATGAACGTTGGTGCAGAAGCATTAATTTTGAACGATATTTATGATTTACAGGATATTAATACCTTAGAGGAATTTATTACTGAAGCAGAGAAGAACAATCTGGATGTTATTTTTGCAAGTCAAAAGTTAAAAAATTCAGAAAAATATACAATAAGACAACTAGTATTTTATTTATCTAGGAATTTTTATAGTTAATTGATATATAGTTATATAAGTATGAAGCCACCGTATGCAGGGTAAAATATTTTTTTATTTTGGTCCTTCACAAAAATATTACTGTGTAGTATAATTATTCCACATTTATTTAAAACATTAATAAAAAATAAAACAGCAAGTGGTTGCCGTTACAATACAATTTGTTAATAAGTATTTTACAGAACTATTCAAACTACAGTTTAAACCACATGTAAACATTAATGCTAAAAACACAATTTAAACTACATATTTACAACACTGTTTAAAATACATGCCACTCCTGCGAAACAACAGGGGGTATGTATATGTTTAAGCATGAAGACGAACTTCCACTCGCTCTTACAGTTGAGCAAGTAAAAGAGATCTTGCAGATTGGAACAACAAGTGCATACGAGTTGTTCGCAAGTGGAGAATTTCATGTAGTAGAATTGGAAAACAAATGAGAGTTTCTAAACGGGAATTTTTAAGATGGCTTTTTGGAGAACAAGAGATTACATCCTAGTGGTGTAATCTCTTTTTATATATTTAAATTTTATAAGAAAAGGGGGATTTTATAATGCAAGAACAACTTATTTTTGACATGACTTCAACGGAAAGTACATTACATTCTCTAGAGGGATTACTTGGTTTAAATGAGCGTAAAATCGTACAGTATATTATTAATAAAAAAGGGGAATTAGATACTGAAGATTTTATGGATACATTTTCTGTAAAAGAAAATAACTTACTTAATAAAGAATTTTTTATTGTATCATTACATGTAACAACTAATAATGATAATTGTGCTTCAATAAAGAAATTTGGCTTATTAGATTTGCAGAAATCTTTAACACTTGATACACCATTGAAAAGGCATCTTAAAAGTTTGGGAATACATATTGACTTAACAAATAAGAAGATTTTCTATAATGACAATATCATTGATATTGGAAAGAAATACTCAGGTATTAATTTTGGGAGTGAGGATGAGTATTTAAATTCAGTTATTCATAAATTGTTTATTGATTTTCAAATAAATGCTTTCTTCTACAGTAAAAATGTTTTAAATTACGATGGAGGAGTTAAAAATAGGCCAGAATTTCTTATGAATTTATCAAATTTATTAAAAGATACTCGTATTTCAAAAAAATGGGAGGACAATACAAAGTGTTATGTTATCAAATTTTTTGCGCCACTTTCCTCATATACAGATTATTCATTTTCTGATTTTATTTATGATGACTTAGATGAAAAGGAAGTAATATTAGAAAAGATTAAATCTGTAATACAGAAATCTCTTTGGCGTATCCATGATGATATCTTTCATAATGGGCCAGATGAATGTTACTCGTATATAAAGCCTCATCTAGTTATTCCTAATTCACAAATTATGAAAATTTACACTGAAGAAGAATATGTCGAGGAATACAATATTAAAGAGTAAATGAGTAAATTCACGGTGAATTTTCGGTGAAGAAATAGATGAAAAAAGATAGAAAAAGATAATAATAGATAAAAAGTTAAAATCGCTCAAATCCTTGATATTACGTGGTAAATAGGACTATTTGAAACTAATTAAAAACAGTTGAAAAGCAAAATTTCCACCTTGACAGGGTGGGGGTCGCTGGTTCGAGCCCAGTCGGAATCACTAAAGAAATCCTTGATACGACGCGATTCTTGGTACACCAAGAATCGCGTTTTAATTTTTCTTGTCCAATTTTGCCGGCTCTTTACCGACAAATGGGAAAAATTAATTGTTTTTTGATGTTATATTTGATTGATCGGTTATGTACTTTCCAATTTTTCCGTTACAACTTTGTCAGTCTGTTACATGGCAAATGGGCATTTTTCATTGTTTGTGGCAATTTATTAATGTAGTGTATGGCAATTAATTTATGTAGGCCCCAGCGGCCATACATAAATAAAAAACCACTTGCCAACATTCCCTAAATACCATACCCTCCTAGTTGGACGACTTTTCAACGGGAGGTAATTAGGGAGATGTTAGCAGTGGCTGAGATAGATTATATCAGATATGAGGCGAATCAAAAAGGGTGTTCATACTCAGATATTGCCAAAAGAACCAATCATGTGTCAAGGCCGATTATTTTTTCCCCAAAATCGCCGGTTTAAAATTCCCCAGAAGGACCTTATTGATCCTTCTGTTTTTCTTGTTGGATCCTCTTTTCCCGTAATCGATAGCTTTCCCCCTTTAGGTTGAAAATGATGGAATGATGCAGTAATCGATCTAACATCGCGGTCGCCAATACCGAGTCTCCCACAACTTCTCCCCATTCCCCAAAGCTTTTGTTGGAGGTGAGGATAATCGGGGCATGTTCATACCGACGGGCGATGACCTGAAATAAGTAATGGGCGCTGTTTGGGTCCAGTTTTAAGTACCCCATTTCATCAATAATGAGAACGGTTGGCTTCACAAACATGCGAAGCTTTTTTTCCAGCTTTCCTTCCTGGTCGGCTTTTCTTAACTGAGTGACCAAATCATGGGCGGTAATAAAATACGTTTTATACCCTCTTGCGATCGCCTCCATTCCAATCGAAATCGCCAGATGTGTCTTTCCAATCCCCGGCGGACCGAGAAAAAGGATATTCTCCTTTCGATCAATAAACGATAAGGTAAGCAGCTCTCGAATCCGACGCTCATCCACCGAAGGCAGTGCGTTAAAATCAAACGTATCGATCGTCTTGCGATATGGCAGTTTGGACAGTTTGATGAGCGTTTGGATCGATCGTTCCTGTTTTTCGATGATTTCCGCCTCTAATAAGCGGAATAAAAACTCCGAATATGGTATATTATGAGTAGCTGCGTATTCTGCCATGGCGGACCATCGCTCCGCCATGACAGGCAAATGAAGACGGTGGCAATACTCGTGTATTTGTTCTTTCATGAGCTTTCCCCTCGCAGGAATGTGTCATAAACGGACAATGGACGAGTATCCACTTCCACCGAAACAGGCGAAATGGTGACGGCCATTTCCGTCTGTTTCTTTTTGATTTTTTCGGCGAATGAAATCACTTTTTTCTGTTGGTTCAAGTAAGAAATCTCCTCCCCTCGATAATACAATCGAATATCCCCATTTAATCGCTCCTTCACCAGAATTTCTTTGCCCGCATACTCCGCCGATAAGAGCCATTGTTCCCCTTTGTATGAGAAACTGCCATCCCAATGCACTTTCCGATAGGAAAGATAGCTCGTATCGTAATCGTTCAACGGGAGAGGTTTCAGCTGTTCCTCTGCCCAACGCTCTTGCGGAGGAATGCCGGTAGTGGCGTTTGGCTTCCGATTCGCCACTTGATCGAGCCAACGATGGAGAAGGAAATTTAATTCCTCGATGCTTTCAAACGCTGTCCCCACATAGAAGTGATCCATGATATACTGAATGGCTCGTTCGACTTTTCCCTTTGTCTGGGCCCGGTAAGGCCGGCACACTTTTGGAATAAATCCGTAGTAACTCGCAAATTCAGAAAATCGTTGATTCCATTTCACCACTCCTTGTTCCCGGCCGTCTGTAACGGTCTTCATATTATCAAATAACACCTTCTTGGGAACTCCGCCGAAGTATTGGAAACTCTGAATCAGGCATTCCATTAAGTGTTCCTGGTCCTGGCTGGTCGTAAATACCGCGTATTTCATCCGCGAATAGCCTAATGTGGCCACAAATAGCGATAACTTGACTTTTCTCCCTTCGATTATCACCTCCCCGACTTCTTTCCAATCGACTTGCATTTGTTCACCAGGAAGCGTTTCATAACGAACGGTGTATTTCTTTTTCGCCGTCTCACGGAAAGGTTTTATATAGTCCTTTAAAATCGTCTTTCCTCCTGTATAGCCCTGTTGTCGAATTTCGAAAAATAACTTTTCGCTATTGAACACCCCATCCTCTAACATTCGTTTTTGAAGATACTCTTTAAATGGATCTAACTTGCTTTTTCTTTGTTTTCGCTTAGATTTGGAAGGGGGATTGGGGGAGTGAATATATTTTCGAACGGTTTTCCGATCAATCCCCAACTCCCTCGCAATATCGGAAATACTCATTCCCCTTTCATACATCTCTTTGATCATAAAAAATTCCCCTCTCGTAATCTAAAACCTAGCTCCTCTCATTGACACT
>SPLK01000162.1_pt1 | contig 26255 bp, 23 predicted proteins | sample 2456111 | NCBI WGS metagenome assembly SPLK01 (sample SAMN11156906, study PRJNA527647) | hot springs metagenome | biome: Geothermal region; feature: Hot spring; material: tree branch in hot spring; isolation source: hot spring sediment rich in lignocellulosic material ... | reverse complement strand
TGGACGCTGACGTGGGCGAGACGGCCTCGGAGATCGCTCGGTTGCTAGGACCGGTGCTGGCCGGCGAGGCCGACATGGCCATCGCCCGATTCCCAGCTCCGCCGACTCGGCGGGGTTTGGGCTTGGTCCGGGGGGTGGCTCGGTGGGGCCTGCGCCTGCTGACCGGCCAGGACTTTGCTAGTCCCTTGTCTGGCCAGCGAGCGGTGCGGCGCGCCTGGCTAGACGGTTTGCCCCTCGCCGAAGGCTTCGGGGTTGAAGTGGGGCTCACCGTCGACCTATGGCGCCGGGGCTGCCGCATCGTGGAGGTGCCGGTAGCCATGCGCCACCGAGAGACTGGCATGGATCTGGCCGGCCTTCGCCACCGCGGACGCGAGCTGCTTCACATCCTGCGCGCCCTGTCTCAGCGCGCGGGGGCGGTGCGGCGGCCAGCCTTGCCAGCCTGTGGCCTGGAGGACGAGGGACCTTGATGCTGGCTATAACCGCCACGGGGATGGCGATCGGTTACGGCCTGACCCGTCTGCTGCTACCGTCGCTCCTGCAGTGGTTGACCAGTGCCAACCTGTGCCGCCGCAACTACCAAGGTCGGCCCGTGCCCGTCGGCGCCGGACTGGCCATCGTGGTGGGCCTGCTACCGGCGCTAGCCCTATGGCTGGTGCCTGGGGCGCTCGTAACACCTGTCGCTGTGACACCCACCTCCTGGAGCGGGCCCAACCCCCTCGAGGTGGCCGCCGCCCTCTGGGTAGTGACGGCTATGGCTCTCATCGGCTTGGTCGACGATGTGTTGGGCGACCGGCGGCAGGGGGGGTTGCGCGGGCACTTAGGCCACTGGTTACGCCGGCGCGAACTGACCACTGGAGTCCTAAAGGCCGGCGTGGGGGGCGTGGTGGGATTAGCCGCGGCCGCCCTCTGCCGGCCCAGTGAGCCCCTGGCCGCCGGTCTGACCGCCGCCATGGTGGCCTTGGGTGCGAACACAGTCAATTTGCTGGACGTGCGGCCGGGTCGGGCCCTCAAAGTTGTCATGATGGCGGGGCTACTCCTGGCAGGCCGCGGAGGTGCAGCTCTGTTTCTGTGGCCCCTGCTCGCCGGTACCTTGGCCTTTTGGCCCTGGGACCTGCGGGCCCGAGCGATGCTGGGGGACACCGGGGCAAATGCCCTGGGGGGCTTGGTGGGACTGATCGCGGGTCTCACCCTGCCCATCTTGCCGGCCACGGTGGTCGTCACAGCGTCGGTGGCCCTCCACGTGGTGGCAGAGCGCAGCTCGCTTTCAGCCTGGATCGACGCCATTCCGCTGTTGGCTGCCTTTGACCGCTGGGGCCGCGGTTCCGACGAGCAACCGCCATCCCGTCTCTAAAGGGAGAGGGATGGAGCCTACCGCAAGCGAAATCCCGTGCTCAGATCAGCCACGGGAGGTGGCGGCGGTTTGGCGGCCAGCGCCCCCAGGCATGACACGTCCTCGGATAGGCCAGCTTGGGACCTTCACGAGGTGGCGAAGCTATTCGCTCCCGACGGTCCGCTCGCCCGCCGGCCCGGTTTTGCCTACCGTCCCCAACAGGCCGCGATGGCAGCAGCTGTGGCCCACGCCCTCGCCAACGGCAGTGTTGCTCTGATAGAGGCGGGAACTGGCACGGGCAAGTCTCTGGCCTACTTGGTGCCCTCTGCTCTATTCGCCCTGAGCACGGGGGAAAAGGTCGTCATCTCCACTCACACCATCAACCTCCAGGAGCAGCTGCTAGAGAAGGACCTGCCAGTGGTGAGGGAGCTGTTGGGACGGCCAGTACGGGCGGTGCTAGTGAAGGGTTGGCGCAACTACCTGTGTTGGGTTCGCCTGGAGCGAGCTCGTCGCACTGCCGGACTCTGGGGGCGCCATACCGAGCTGGAGCGTCTGGCTGACTGGGCGGAAACCTCGGCGGATGGCTCCACCTCCGACTGGAAGGAACCTTTAGACGACGCGATCTGGGATCTGGTCTCGGCCGAACCCGACACCTGTGCGCGCCAGAATTGCCCCCATTATGCCCGCTGCTTCGTCTTTGCTGCCCGCCGGCAAGCGGCGGAGGCTCACTTACTGGTGGTGAACCACCACCTCCTGCTGGCCGATGCCGCCTTACGGCGCGAGCGTGACTGGGAGGTGGAGAGTGCCGTCCTACCCTCCTTTCGCCACCTGGTGGTAGACGAGGCCCATCAGCTGGACGACGTGGCCACCCAGCACTTTGGACTGCAGGTGACGGCTCGCACCCTCGAACGCACCCTGCAACGCCTCTACCGCCGAGTGCCAGGCCGAGGCCGGGTCATCGAAGACGGGACTGTGGTGGCCGCCCGCCGCCTGGCTGAGCGCTGCTCCCAGCAGGGGTCCGGCGACGGGGCCAACCTCGGGGCAGGCCTCCTGCGCGCCGTGGAGCACCTGCTGCCCGCTCACGCCCAGGCCACGGCGGCCATGGGCAGCTTTTTCGGAGCTCTAGCCCATTCCCTGCAGGGGCAGCCGCAGAGGGGTCCCGCCTGGCGCTTGCCCCCGGCAGCGCCCACGCCCGTGGAAGACGTGTTGGAAGGCCCGTGGCCTACGCTGGACGAGGCCCTAACCCGCTTGAGCCAAGCATTAGAGGCCCTTAAGCAGGCGTTAGACGAGCTGGCTCAGCGAGGGGAAGCGGGGAGCCCAGACATAAGGGGGGCAGAGCTAAGAAAAGAAGCAGCTCTGCTGGCAGCGGAGTGCACCGGCTTGGCCGACCGTCTGGGCCGTTGGCACCGAGCCACCCGCTTCATCCTGACCCGGCCCGACCCCAACCACGTCTACTGGATTGAGGAGCGCAACAGTCAGACCGTGCTGGAGCTCAACGCGGCCCCCCTAGAGGTGGCAGAGCCACTGGCGGAATGGCGGGAAAACGCCTTGCGAGCTTTCGTCGGCACCTCGGCCACCCTGACGGTGAATGGCCAGTTCGACTACGCGAAGGGGCGCCTGGGTCTGTCCAGGGGCCAGGTAGCCCTTGCTACCCATGCTTTCCCCTCGCCCTTCGACTGGCCCCGTCAGGCACGCCTGGGGATCGCTACCGACCTGCCGGATCCCACTGAGCCTAGCTTCGGGCCGGCAGCGGGGGAGGCTTTAGCCCACCTTCTGGTCCGGGCTGGCGGCCGAGCCTTAGTCCTCTGCACCTCTTATGCTCTGCTACGGGAACTGGCCAGCCGCTTGGAGGGCGACCTGGGGAGTGCCGGCATTCCCTTGCTGGTGCACGGCACGGCGCCGCGCACGGTGCTCCTAAGGCGGTTCCGGGAAGAGGCGCCGGCCGTTCTGCTGGGTACAGACAGTTTTTGGGAAGGGGTGGACGTACCGGGCCCAGCGTTGAGTCTACTGGTGCTGACCCGCTTGCCCTTCCCCGTGCCGAGTGACCCGGTGCTAGCCGCCCGCGCCGAAGCCCTGAAGGCGGCTGGGCGGGAACCCTTCCAGGACCTCAGCCTGCCCCAGGCCATCTTAAAATTCAAACAAGGATTTGGCCGGCTGATCCGCTCAACCCAGGACCGGGGTGCGGCGGTGGTACTCGACCGCCGCTTGTGGGAGCGGCGCTATGGCCGAGCCTTTCTTGCCTCGCTCCCTCCGGTCCCGGTGCTAACGGGTCCCTGGCTTACCCTCGCCACGGAGGTGGAAGCATGGCTCAACGGATGAGCCGGTTCCGTCTACTGGCCAGCTGCCTATTGAGCGTGGCCAGCCTGGCCGCCACCTTAGCGGCCTCAGCGGCGCCTGCCGAGCCCCAGCCCACGGAGGTGATCACCCACACCGTGGCGCCCGGCGATACCTTGTACAGTCTTAGCCGGCGCTACGGGACCACAGTAGCCGCCCTGCAGGCATTAAACGGCCTCTCCGACACGTTGATTCGTATCGGACAGGTGCTGCGGATCCCCGTCTCCCAGGCGGCGAGCCCGCCGGGAGAGGCGGAAGGTGGCACAGGCGGAGGGGTGACCGGCGCGCCTGCCCCCCAAACCCGTGCCGTGGCGGCTTTCCAGCCTGCCGACGGCCCCGTTGCTGGTCGCGCCGTGTCGCTGGCGCCTGAGGAGCTAGAGCTTCTGGCCCGCCTAGTGGACGCTGAGGCGGGGGGTGAGCCCTTTTTGGGCCAGGTGGGGGTGGCCGCCGTGGTCCTAAACCGCCTGCGCTCACCCGGGTTCCCCTCCAGCCTGTCGGCCATCGTCTGGCAGCCAGGCCAATTCAAGGCAGTGGCCGACGATCGCTTGCCGGCCCGGCCGTCCGCCTCGGCCAGGGAGGCCGCCCGCCTGGCGGCCCTGGGTGTTGATCCTACCGGTGGTGCTCTTTTCTTCTTCAATCCCGTCAAGGCCGTAGCTCGGGACTTCTGGCAGACCCGCACCGTGTTGGTCACCATCGGGCAGCACGCCTTTGCCCGCTAGACCGCCGGCCTCGGTCGGCATGTCGACGGGTGCTGCGAGCGTAGACTGAGCCCGCACCCAGCCGCGCCGACCGGAGGTGGAGGCGGATGGTGATCGATCTGCGGGGCTGGCGGCTGCCCCTGGCGACCCTCGTATTGGCCGGTGGCCTGGCCGCCTTCATCCAGCTCTGGGTAGAGCCGGCTGTCAGGGGGGTGGTCGCGGTCGTGGCTGATCGCCCCATCCCCATCCGCCTGGTAGAGACGCAAAGGCCTGTGGTGGCCCTCACGCTGGAGGTGCCGGCGACGGCCGATGACGAGGCCACCACCGCGGTGGTGGCCGAGCTGCGCCGCCTGGGTCTGCAAGCTACGTTCTTTCTGAGCCCAGATTGGGTTGAGCGCCATCCCGCCGCTGCCGCCCGCCTGGCGGCCGCCCAGCAAGAATTGGGGGTGCTAGGCCCCCCCGGCTCGGCGACCGCTGGGACCGCAGCCAGCGGGCCGGCCGACGTAGCGCTCCGCTGGCAACAGCTGGTAGGGCAGACGCCGTCGCTGTATCGCCCCGCGGCGGATGGGGGAGCCCGGGCCGAACTGGCAGCAGCCGCCCGGAGTTATCTGGTGGTGGCGTGGTCGCACCAGGTGTTGGGGGAGCCTTCCTCCCGACAGGCGGCCCGCCTGGCCGCCCGTTTGAGGCCCGGCGATATCCTGCGCCTGACGGTGGCAGGGGAGACGACTAGCCGTTGGGTGGCTTTACTGGCCGCCGCCCTGCCGCAGCGCGGGTTAGGTTTGGTGCCGGCCGGGCAGCTCGTTTACCGTGACGCCTACTACGTGGAGCCCCATACCGGGCGCCAGCGGCTCTTGCCGCAGCCCGCGGCGGCTGCCAGTGAGGAGGTGGTGGTGAGCCATCCGGTTAGAGGCAACGGGCCATCGGCTGGCCCCGTCTTTGAGGTGCCCGCGGCCCGGGGCATGATGAGCCTGGCTATCAACGTCGACTGGGGTGAGGAGTATCTGCCGGCGATGCTGGGAATTCTCGCCAGCCATGGCGTGAGGGCCACCTTCTTTCCCACTGGCCGCTGGGCCGAGAAATTTCCTGAGCTAGTAACTCGCATCCATCAAGCCGGCCACGAGCTAGGCAACCACGGTTACGCCCACGATCACCCCACGCAGCTGAGTGAAGGCCAGCTGGCTGCCTCACTGGAGCGCACCGCGGCCGTCCTAGAGCGGGTAACGGGCACCCGGCCACGCCTGTACGCTCCGCCCTACGGTGAGTGGGACGAGCGGGTAGTCCGTCATGCCGCTGCACTGGGATACCGAACCATCTTGTGGACCTTGGACACCATCGACTGGCAACGCCCGCCCGCGGAGAAGATCCTGCAGCGGATCTTACCCCGAGCCCGCTCCGGTGCCATCGTCCTGATGCACCCCACGGAGCCCACCGTCGCGGCCTTGCCGGCCTTGATCAGTGGCCTGCAGGCTGCCGGGTTCCGTCTCGTCCCAGTGGGCGAGCTACTAGAGGCGGGCGGCCTGGCAAAAACGCCGGTCAGACCAGCCGCTGGGCGATGAGGCTCCAGATGCCAGGGTCCTCTTGCCCCAGTCGCCACAGGGCGATGCCGGCGAGGTCGTAGCGCTCGACCAGTTCCAGCTTGCTGGCGAAGCTGCGACGATCTTCGAACCACACCTGGCGGTCGTCGTAGCGGTAGTAGGGGACCTGGGCCTGCGCATCCCAACGAATCGGAACCCCCTCTTGTTGGGCCCGCTGCACCGCCTGCTGGTAGGTGACGGCTTTTGCCACCCCCGTGGCCGGCCAGTCGTAGCCGTAGCCGGCTACGCCCAACACCAGCTTGTGCCGGGGCACCTGCTGGACGGCGAAGCGCACTACCCTCTCCACCCACTGGATGGAGGCCACTGGCCCAGGGCCGCCTCGGGCATGATTCTCGTCGTAGGCCATCACCACCAGGTGGTCCACCGCTGGGGCCAGGGCCTTGTAATCGAAGGCCCCCGACCAGGCATCCCGGGGATTGTCCGCCGTCTTAGCGGGAACCGCCATAGAGACCTCATAGCCACGTGGCCGGAGACGGGCCGCCAGCTCCCGCATGAACAGGGCAAGGTTCTGCCGGTCCGAGGGCCAGACGTTCTCCAGATCGATGTGCACCCCTTGCAGTTGCCAGCGCTGCAGAGCAGCCAGAATCTGCTCCGCTGCCCGCCGGCGACGCTGGGGGTCGGCCAATACGGCGTGGGCTAGAGCACCGTCGAAGGCCTCGTGGCCAGAGGCAAGGCGGTGATAGTTGTGCACCAAGGCATATGTCTTCAAGCCCTGCGCCCTCGCCTGCCGGACCGTTTCCGCCAGAACCGTGCTGGACATGGCTGGCACTAGATCACCCTGTGCCGTCACCTGAAATGCCCACGGCGTCACCGCGTCAAGGCTACGGGGAAATGTGCTGGCCCAGGAGGGTGCGGAGGAGCCGGCGACGAAGTAAGCCATGACATATTTGTTACGGCCACCGGGGGCCACGTTGACGGCAGAAGCTGGGCCCAGGGCAAAGGGCACCACGTACCCGGTGCGACCATCAGCGAGACGGACCTTCGTCCACGTACCCTCTCGGCCCACAGCCGTGACCGGCTCGCCGCGGGTGAGGGTGGTTAGCACGGAGCCGGTGCCCGGGCCCGAGCGGATCACCGCCGCCTGGGTCACGACGACCAACTCCTGCGGGTCGGGAGAGGGTGACGGGGGCTCCGGGATAGGATTGGACGGAGCCGCCACCGGGCCTGAGTGCTGCCCGGCCCCTGGCGCTGGGCCAGGACCCGAGGGAAGCTGAAGGCCGGCCAGCTGGGCGGCGTACAGCAGGAGGCTGAGCAAAATCACCGTCAAGCTTTGCGGCAACGTCGTTCCTCCCCGAGTCATCCCCTGGTGTCGTCCCACTGGGCTGCCGGTGGCTGGGAGCGGCGGATAGGGGAAGCAGTTTCTGGCCCTTGGCCGCGAGTGTGACCCGGACACCCTGACATCGGGTGATTTCGGCGCGGGCAAAGGGATTCCTGTCGGAGATATCCGTCTCTTTTGGCGATGGTTGGTGGTATGGCCACGGAGGTCCAGCGGGTTGGCGGGACCCGTGGCCCGGGGGGTTGGCCCCTTCCGGCCGGCAGGTCGGGGTGGCCTTTAGGTGGAAACTCGTGTTAGAGGCTCGGCCCGAGTCGCCCGGGGAGCGTCAGGGGTTGGCCCACTCCTGTCCGCGCCTCGGCGAGGGAGGAGTCAGATTGTACCGCAAAACGGTTTTGCCTAACGGGGTTCGCATCGTCACTGAAACCACCCCGCACGTGCGGTCGGTCACCATCGGGTTCTGGTTCCGGGCTGGATCACGGGATGAGGATCCGGCGGTCCATGGCATCTCCCACTTCATCGAACACATGATGTTTAAAGGAACCGCCACCCGCACCGCCCGCCAGATAGCGGAAGAGGTGGACGCGGCCGGCGGCCAGCTGAACGCCTACACCAGCAAGGAACATACCTGCTACTACGCCCGGGTCTTAGACACCCACCTCCCTTTGGCGGCAGAGATCCTGTCGGATATGCTGCGCCACTCGGTTTTTCACCCGGTGGAGTTGGAGAAAGAGAAGAGCGTTATTCTCGAAGAGATTCGCATGTATGAAGACTCCCCTGATGAGTTGGTTCACGACCTTTTCGCCGAGGCGGTGCTGGGCCACCATCCCCTGGGGCGGAGCGTCCTCGGCCAGAGCGAAAACATCTTGCGCCTCACCCGAGACGACCTGCTGCGCTACGTCGCTGATCACTACACCGGCCACAACCTCGTGGTGGCCGCAGCGGGCAACGTCCAACACGAGCAGGTGGTCGAAGAGATCGCCCGACGGTTTGGCGATCTCCCGGCCGGTCGCCCCGGACAGGACGAACAACCGGTCTCCCTGCGAGCCGGCACGGCGCTGCGCGAGAAGGATACCGAGCAGGTCCACCTTTGCATCGGCACCCTGGGGATCAGCCGCCACGACCCGGACCGCTTTGCCCTGTACGTCCTCGATACAGCTTTAGGTGGGGGCATGAGCTCTCGCCTGTTTCAGGAGCTGCGAGAGGAGCGCGGTCTCGTCTACTCCACCTACTCTTACCACACCTGCTTTGAAGAGACCGGTCTCTTTGCCGTCTACGCCGGCACCAGCCCCGACCACGTGGATGAGGTCCTGCACCTGATCTTGCTGGAGCTGGAGCGAGTGAGCCGGGAGGGTATTCGGGGTGAAGAGTTGCGCCGGGCGAAAGAGCAGCTGAAGGGAAGCCTCATGCTCTCCCTGGAGAGTACTGCCAACCGAATGAGTCGGCTGGCGAAGTTGGAACTCTTTGGTGAAGAGGTGCTCACCCCTGACGAAGTGATGGCTCGCATCGACGCCGTCGCCGAGGATGAGATGGTGGCCCTCTGTCAGCGGCTCTTCCAGCGGGACCGCCTCTCGCTGGCTGCCATCGGTCCGGGGGCTGCCGATCTCGCCTGGTCGCCAGCAGGGGGGCGAGCCGGTGTCAGCGATTGAGGTGAAGGTGAAGCGGCTGGCGCCGGTGCCACTGCCTCGCTATGCCACCCCCGGCTCAGCAGGTTTAGACCTGGTGGCCGCCCTGCCGGCTCCGCTCGATTTGGCGCCGGGCCAGCGGGCCCGCATTCCCACCGGTCTGGCGCTACAGATGCCTGAGGGGTGGGCGGGACTGGTGATGGCCCGTAGCGGCCTGGCCTGGCGCCACGGCTTGGCTCTGGCCAATGGCGTGGGGCTGATTGATGCCGACTACACCGGCGAGGTACAGGTTTTGCTGGTCAATGCCGGCTCAGAGCCGGTGCGCATCCAGCCGGGCGACCGCATCGCCCAGCTGGTGTTGGTGCCCGTGGGGATCGCCCGGCTGGTGCCGGTCGACGAACTCGCCCCTACCGCCAGGGGCGAGGGGGGGTTTGGCTCCACAGGGTTGTAGGCCTGCTGATCGGCACCCCGGATGCTCGACGCCTGGCGCTCGTCTGGCGTGGCTCTCCCCGCGCATAGACTGGCCCCGGAGGGCGGCTGGGAGAGCCAGCAGGGGGCTGCTATGCGCTTTAGCGAACTGGAGGGCAAAGAGGTGATCGACATCGCCGAGGGGGTTCGCTTAGGCCCCTGTGGGCAGGCTGACCTCCTGGTCGACGCTGAGACGGGCCGCATCGAGGCGCTGCTCATCCCCTACCGCCGGCGCTGGCGCGGTCGGGAGGAGCTAGAGATTCCTTGGTCGGACGTGCGCAAGGTTGGCCGGGACGTGCTCATCGTGGACCTTTCCCGCCAGCGGGCTCGAGCCTCCGCTCCCTAACCGTCCCGCCGCGTCGAAGTCCCCCAGTCGCGACATACTACGCTCGGCATGGTGACCAGCTCCGCGGCTGCCGACCCCTGGTCCTAGGCTGCCCCGCCTGGGGACCAGCCGGCACCGTGGGTCGGACGCCAACCATTTGAGGGAGGCGAGCGTGGCGTGGCGACCATTGTCGGCGTCTTTACCAGTCGTGACCAGGCCGAGAAGGCCGTACGGGAGCTGCGCGGCAAGGGGTTGACCGACCGGGAAATCTCCATTGTAGCCAAAGACACCGGTAACCAGGGCCGGGGGGGACGCCGGGACGACATGGAGGTAGGCGACCTCGGCACCGGGGACAGCATGGCCGAGGGCGCCACCTGGGGCGGTGCCCTCGGCGGCATCGCCGGGCTGCTGGCCGGTGTGGGGGCGTTGGCCATTCCGGGCATCGGCCCCATCGTGGCCGCCGGGCCCCTGGCGGCTACGCTGTCCGGTGCGGTGACCGGCGGCATCGCCGGTGGTCTGCTTGACCTGGGCATACCGGAGGCGGAGGGCCGCCAGTACGAGGAGCAGGTGAAGCAGGGGAAGATCCTGGCCGTGGTGGAGTGCGCCGATCAGAAGCTCGATGATGCAGCCAACGTGCTACGCCAAAACGGTGCCCAGGATGTGCGCACCTACCAGAAGAGCGCTGGCCAGGTGGCCTCGCGGTTCAAGAACCACTAGTCGCCACGGGCACCAGCTCTTGACACGGCCGGACGTGTTGTAGCACAATGGGTCCAGTTGAACAAGCGCATAGGACGGGCCGATAGAGGTGCGGGTCATCAAGAGTAGGGCTGGGGAGGGCCGGCGGTCTGGGCCCTGAGAGCCATCCTGAAAGGGATGCCCGCCGAAGCCGACGCAGTTCCGCCCTGCGTCGGCTGGGCCAGGCGTTAAGAGCGTCTGGACTGTCACCCCCGTGGACAAGCAGGGGTGGAGCGCTATCTCGCCTCGTCATGACCCGCCGGGCCCTAGCGACGGTGGGCGAGGAAGCGGTTGGCACCCGTCACGGAGCAAGCCAACCGCTCTTTTTTCTCATTGCCTAGGTGGTTGTTGGTCTGGCACCCAACGGCGGTAACGGGCTGAGGGTAGGGGAGGGGGGCCGTCCTACGTGTCAGAGCGGTTACGTATTTTAGTCTCGGGTGTCGGCGGCCAGATGGGCCGAGAGGTGGCGCGGGCGGTCGCGGCAGCCGATGACATGGAGCTAGTAGGCGGGGTCGACCCGGGCCATGCGGGGGCCGACGTGGGTGAGCTGGCCGGCTTGGGACGTCTCGGCTTGCCAGCGGGGTCCCAGCTGAGCGACGAGATCGCTGCCCGGGCGCCGGACGTCATCGTCGACTTCACCACCCCCACGGCCGTCTTCGAAAATGTCCTCACCGCAGTCCGGGCTCGGGTTCCTGTGGTCTTCGGCACCACGGGCCTGGGTCCGGAGCAGCTGGAAGTGATCCGCCAGGCGGCCGAGGAGGCGGGGGTGGGCGTGATCCACGCTCCTAACTTCGCCATCGGCGCCGTCCTCTTGATGCGCTTCGCCGAGGTGGCCGCTCGCTTCTTCCCCGCAGTGGAGATCATTGAGCTGCATCACGACCGGAAGAAGGACGCCCCCTCAGGCACCGCCCTGCGCACCGCCGAGCTCATTCGGGCTGCCCAGCAAGGCGCTGCGGCCGCCACCACCAGCGCTACCGAGGTGGAGGTGGTCGCGGGAGCCCGAGGCGGCGATGTACACGGTGTGCGGATCCACAGCGTGCGCTTGCCTGGCCTGGTAGCCCACCAGGAGGTGATCTTCGGCTCGCCGGGGCAGACCTTGACCATCCGGCACGACTCACTCCACCGGGAGTCGTTTATGCCCGGCGTCCTCTTAGCCGTGCGGCGGGTGCGGCAGGTGCGGGGCCTGGTGGTGGGTCTGGAGCATCTTTTGTTCGAGGGTTAAAGCCTCGGGCTTGCCAGGCTGCTACCTCACCACCCCCTGGCCATGGCCATATATTACTAGCGCGCGTGGGAAGCCCGCATGCCAACGCAGTGGTCAGGGGGGCAGAGGCCGTGCCGGCGGAACTTGAGCGTATCAGGATCGCCATGCTGGGAGGCGACCAGCGCGAGCTCATACTCGCTCGTCGCCTTCTGGAGCTGGGAGCCGATCTCGTGGTCGCTGGCTACCCGCCCTTGCCCGACCTGGCCGGTGCCCGGCGGGTGAGATCGGTGGTGGAGGCGGTACCAGACGCCAGCGTTGTGATCGCCCCTATGACACATACCGACGAACGGGGTGTCATCCGTGCCGTGATGGAGCCCGGGGTGACGCTGCGGCTGGACGAAGAGGCCTTCCAACGGATGAAGCCGGGCACCTTGCTGTTTATCGGGATGGCCCAGCGCCTCGTGGAGCAGCTGGCTTACCGCTACCATATACGCTTGATCCAGACAGCTGAGCACGACGAAATCGCCATCCTCAACTCGATCCCGACGGCGGAGGGCGCCATCCAGAAGGCCATGGCCGAGCTACCCATCACGCTACACGGTAGCAGGGCCGGCGTTCTGGGGTTCGGGCGCTGCGGCATGACCCTGGCCCGCATGTTGGCGGCCCTGGGAGCCCGCACCACGGTGGTGGCCCGTAATCCCGCCCAGATCGCCCGAGCTTACGAGATGGGCTTCGAGACCTTGTACCTGGATCAGCTGGCCAGCTTCTTGCCCGAGGCCGACGTGGTCTTCAACACCATCCCGGCTCCGGTCCTCACCCGTGAGCTGTTAGAGCGGATGCGGACCGAGAGCATCATCATCGACATCGCCTCGGCGCCGGGTGGCACCGACTTCGCAGCCGCCCGCGAGCTAGGGCTGAAGGCCTTCCTCGAGCTGGGTCTACCGGGCCGGGTCGCCCCCCGCACGGCGGGGCAGATCTTGGCCCGGGTGATTCCCCGCTTGATTCGAGAGGAGCTGGCCTAAGGGAGGCCGAAGCGGGCCCCACCGCAGATCCGGCTGTGAGCACACCGCGGGCCAACACCCGCGGGCCTGGTGTCCGCCAGCCGAGCCGCCGGAGGCGAGGCCGGCTCTAGCAGGCGGACGCCGCACGCTCCGAGGAGGGCTGGTGGCGGTGAGCCTGGAGGTACTGCCGCAGCCGCAACAGGGCTTGGTCGCGGCCCTGGCGGGCAAGAAGATCGGCTGGGGGGTTTGCGGCTCGCATTGCAGCTATGAAGAAGTGTTGCCCCAGGTGGAGCGGCTGGTGGCCATGGGGGCCGAGGTGTACCCGGTCCTCTCCGATGCCGCGGCGACGACGGACACCCGCTTTGGTACGGCCGTGCAACTGCGCACTGCGCTGCGGGAGCTGACAGGGCATGAACCCATCACTTCCATCGTCGACGCGGAGCCCACGGGCCAGAAGCGGTTGTTCGACTGCTTTGTGGTGGCGCCGTGCACTGGCAATACCTTGGCTAAGATCGCCGCGGCGATCACCGATTCACCGGTATTGATGGCCATGAAGGGAACGTTGCGCAACTGGCGCCCGGTGGTCATCGCAATCTCCACCAACGACGCCTTGGGCAACAATGCCAAGAACCTGGGCCTATTGCTCAACACCAAGAACGTTTATTTCGTACCCTTCGGCCAGGATAATCCGGAGCAGAAACCAAACTCCTGTGTGGCTGACTGGAATCTTATCCCGGAGACCATCGAGGCCGCCTTGCAGGGAAGGCAGCTTCAGCCCGTCTTGATCGAGCGGGCTCGCCGGGCGGTCCGCTAGCGGGTCTGCCGGCGGCGCCGGGACCGGCAACGCAGGCCAGCCACCGGGCATTCCCATAGGGAGGTCACCGATCATGTCGCAGGCACGGCGGGCCTATAACGTGGCCGTTCTTGGCGCCACTGGCGCCGTAGGCGAAGAGCTGCTGAAGCTGTTAGAGGAGCGGGAGTTTCCTGTGGGGGAGCTCCGCCTCCTGGCCTCCCCCCGCAGCGCTGGCAAGACCCTGCGCATGGGCGGCCGCTCCTACACGGTAGAGGCCGTCTCGCCGGACTCCTTCCGCGGCATCGACATCGCCTTCTTCAGTGCCGCGGGCAGCGTCAGTGAGGCGTATGCTCCCGCGGCCGTGGCCGCGGGAGCCGTGGTGATTGACAATACCAGTGCCTTCCGGTTGCGGGAGGATGTCCCTCTGGTGGTCCCGGAGGTGAACCCGCACGATATCGCCTGGCACCGCGGTATTATCGCTAACCCCAACTGCTCCACCATCATCATGTGCGTAGCCCTGTGGCCTCTGCACAGGGCGGCCCGTATCCGGCGTGTTATTGTCTCCACCTACCAGGCTGTCTCGGGAGCGGGTGCCCGGGCCATGGCCGAGCTGGACGCTCAAGTTCGGGCCTACGCTGAAGGGCGTGAGGCCCCGGCCGAGGTCCTTCCTTATGCCTCCGCTCCTAAGCATTACCCCATCGCCTTCAACGTGATCCCGCACATCGACGTCTTTCAGGAGTTGGGGTACACCAAGGAAGAGTGGAAGATGGTGCGGGAAAGCAGGAAGATCCTACACGAACCGGAGTTGGCCGTGGCCGCCACCACGGTGCGGGTACCCGTTTTCCGCAGCCATGCCGAGTCGGTGAACATTGAGACGGAGCGGAAGCTCACCGTCGACGAGGCCCGTGCCATCCTCCGCTCGGCCCCCGGCGTCATCGTTCAGGATGAGCCCGAGTCCATGACCTATCCCATGCCCATCCTGGTCACCGGGCGCGACGAGGTGTTCGTGGGGCGCATCCGGGAGGACATCTCCCATCCGCAGGGCTTGAACTTGTGGCTGGTGGGCGACCAGATCCGGAAAGGGGCTGCCCTGAACGCCATTCAAATTGCCGAGATCGTCGTGGCCGAGGGGCTCTGGCATCGCCGATAGATGAGACGCCCCCCGGCCTGCCAGGCGGTGTTGCCCGAGGAGGTGAGCCTGGGTGAGGATCATCATCCAAAAGTTCGGAGGAACCTCGGTCGCTACGCCCGAGCTGCGCGCCCAGGCGGTGCGCCGGATCCAGGAGGCCCAGCTAAGCGGGTACCGGCCGGTGGTGGTGGTATCCGCCATGGGCCGAGCGGGAGACCCGTATGCCACCGACACCTTGCTCGCCCTGGCGAAATCCGAGGGGGCAAGCCGCCTGGCCCCCCGGGAGCTAGATCTCCTCCTTTCCTGTGGCGAGGTGATCGCCGCGGCTCTCCTCACCCACGCCTTACTAGCCCGGGACCTGCCGGCCGTAGCGTTGACGGGCGCCCAAGCGGGCATCGTCACCGACACTCAGTACGGGCAAGCCCGCATCCTTGAGGTGCGCCCTGACCGGGTCCGGGCCGAGCTAGAGGCCGGCCGCATACCCGTGGTGTGTGGCTTTCAGGGGGTGACCCAGGAGGGTGAGGTGACCACCCTCGGCCGCGGCGGCAGTGATACCACGGCCGCCGTCTTGGGTGTCGCCTTGGGGGCAGAGGTCGTGGAGTTTTTCAAGGACGTAGACGGCGTGAAGACCGCCGATCCGCGCCTGGTGCCCGAGGCCGTCACCCTGCACCGCCTCACCTACCGCGAGCTCGTCGAGATGGCCCATTTGGGCGCTAAGGTGATCCACCCCCGGGCGGTGGAAATCGCCATGGCCGGGCGTGTCCCCTTGCGCATCCGACCGACGGTGGGCGATGAGCCAGGCACGTTGATCACCGACGGCTGGAGCGAAGCGGTGGAGCGGGTCGACCGGGTGGTGGCGGGCATCGCGCATGCCCCAGGGCGGGCCCTCGTCCAGGTGGCATCGCCCGAAGACGTCAACCAGGGCCCTGCCCTCGAGCTTTTCGAGCAGCTGGCGGCTGCCGGCATCAGCGTCGACATGATCCACGTCTCCCCTCACCGGGTAGCCTTCGTCATCGACGCCGCCCAGGCCGGGCAGGCTGAGCGGGTCCTGGAACGGCTGCAGCTGGCTCACGAGGTGCAACCCGGCTTTTGCAAAGTTTCGGTGGTGGGAGCAGGGATGCACGGAGTGCCCGGGGTGATGGCCCGGGTGGTCCGGGCCCTGGTGGAGGCGGGGGTCCGTATCTTCCTCACCTCCGACTCCCACGCCAACATCTCTTGCCTGGTCAAGGAGGAGGACGCCCGTGCTGCCTTGCTTGCCCTTCATCAGGCCTTCCAGCTTGGCCTGCACGGACAAACGTCCGTCACGGGAGCTGAGGGCGTGGCGGCAGGAAGGAGCGCCACCGAGCCCCCGGCTCGGGATGGTACCCTGCCACCTCCCCAAGGTAACGGAAGCCTGCACCACCCGGCCAGCGTGGGGCGCTGAGGGTGTGCGTTGAGCGAGGAGGAGACCACGCGATGCGTGCAGACTTTGGCAGCCTGTTGACGGCCATGATCACCCCCATGCAACACGACGGCTCGGTCGACCTGAAGGGTGCGGCCCGGCTGGCGAAGCATCTAGTGGAGAACGGCTCTGACGGAGTGGTGGTAGGCGGAACCACCGGTGAGTCGCCGACCCTCACCCACCGGGAGAAGCTTGAGCTCTTTGCTACCGTGCTGGAGGCCGTGGGCGACCGTGCGAAGGTGATCGCTGGTACCGGTAGCTACGCCACGGCCGAGAGCGTCAATCTGACCAGGGAGGCAGCCCAACTCGGAGTCCACGGCATCATGGCCGTGGTTCCCTATTACAACAAACCACCGCAAGAGGGACTCTACCGGCACTTCCGGGCCATTGCCGAGGCCACCTCTCTGCCGGTGATGCTCTATAACGTACCAGGGCGGACGAGCTGTAACTTGTTGCCGGAGACCGTTGCCCGGTTGGCTGAAATCCCCAACATCACCTGCATCAAGGAGGCCAGCGGAAGTCTAGAACAGGTAGCCCAGGTGCGGGCCCGCACCCCCGAGGGCTTTGCCATTTATAGCGGCGACGATGGGCTAACCCTGCCCATTCTGGCCGTGGGTGGCGTGGGGGTGGTCAGCGTTGCTTCCCATGTGGCCGGTCCTGAGATCAAGTCAATGATCGCCGCTTACCGGGAGGGCCGTGTGGCCGAGGCGGAAGCTTGGCATCGCCGCCTGCTGCCGCTTTTCAAGACTCTGTTCATCACGACCAATCCCATACCGGTGAAAGCAGCGTGTCGCCTGCTGGGGCTGCCCGCCGGTCCCCTGCGCCTGCCCCTGGTGGAGCCAAGCGAAGGGGAACTGGCACAGATCCGCGAGTGCCTGCAGCGTGGCGGTTGGTTACGCGGCTAGCCCCGTTGTGCCCGAGCTGGTGCTGGCATATAATAGCGTGAGATTCGGCCGTAAAGGCCAGAGGGTTCGGTTTTGCCTCACCGCTGGGTGGCTGGAGGCTACATCGGCCGTGCCGGCCGTACCAGCGAGGCGGAAAATGGCCATTGAAGGGCTGCCCGTGGGGGCACAGATCGCCCGTGCCCCTACCGGCTGCCGGCGGCGGCACGACGGCTCCAGAGGGCGGCAGTCGGGTGGGCGTGCTGCTCCTGGCCTAAATGCTAACGGCCTGGGGACGGCCTCACAGCAAAGTGCCAGACCCGTCAGAGCAGCGTGGCTGGGAGCCGTCCACTAGCGGTAGCAGCTCGCCAACCGTGGGAGGCTGGACGTAGGAACGCCGGGTGCCAAGGTTGCACCGCAGGCGGAGGCCGCCATGCGGGCCGCGTCACGCCCTTTTCCGAGGAGGCTTGCCGGAGCTGGAGGGAATTTGCGCTCATGAAGCCGCAGAAGAGCGTGTCGGTCATCCCCTTGGGTGGCGTGGGGGAGATCGGCAAGAACATGTGGGTGGTCGACAGCGGCGAGGATATCATCGCTCTAGACTGTGGGGTGATGTTTCCAGAGAACGAGATGTTGGGGGTTGACCTCGTTATCCCCGACGTATCTTATCTTCTGGAAAACAGGAGCCGCGTGCGGGCCATCGTCCTCAGCCACGGACACGAAGATCACATCGGTGCGCTACCATACGTGCTGCGCCAGCTGAACGTGCCCGTATATGGTACTCGCCTCACCTTGGGCTTGGTGAAGGGCAAATTGGAGGAACATGGCCTCCTGCGGGAGGCCGACCTAAGGGAGATCCGAGCCGGCGAACGCATCGCCCTTGGCGGTTTTAAGCTCGATTTCATCCACGTGAATCATAGCATCGCCGATGTGGTGGCCATCGCGGTCCACACCCACGCGGGTACCATTCTCTATGCTACGGACTTCAAGTTTGACCAGACCCCCATCGACGGCCGCATCACGGACCTGCAAAAGCTGGCCGAGCTGGGGCAGAACGGTGTCCTCTTACTCCTGTCCGACAGTACCAACGCAGAACGGCCCGGCTACACGCACTCGGAACGGACCGTCGGCGAGCTGTTCATGGAGACTTTTCGTCGGGCCAAGGGTCGTATCTTCGTGGCCACCTTTGCCTCCAACATCTACAGAATCCAGCAGGTGATCGACTCCGCCATGGCTGTGGGCCGGAGGGTCTGTGTCATTGGCCGCAGCATGGTCAACAACGTAAGCATCGCCGTGGATCTTGGTTACCTGCGCTTACCGGAAGGTATCATGCTCGATTTGGACGAGTTGCCCCGCTGCGCCCCGGACGAGGTGGTGATCCTGACCACTGGCAGCCAGGGCGAGCCGATGTCCGCCTTGTCCCGCATGGCCATGGCCGAACATCGCCGCATTGAGATTCAGCCCGGTGATACGGTGATCATCTCGGCTAACCCCATCCCCGGCAACGAGCGGTTGGTGGGCAAGACCATTGATCACTTGTTCCGCCAAGGTGCCGACGTGATCTACCATGCCTTCTCTGGAGTACACGTGTCGGGCCACGCCAGCCAGGAGGAGTTAAAGCTGATGCTGAACCTGGTGCGGCCCCGCTACTTCATCCCTATTCACGGTGAATACCGGATGATGGTGCGCCATGCGGCCCTGGCCGAGGCGGTGGGTATCCCGCGCGACCGGATCATTCTGGCCGATATCGGCGACGAGATTGAGGTAGGACCTGAGGTTTTCCGCCGTGCCCGCAAGGTGGAGGCAGGCCCCGTCCTGGTGGACGGCCTCGGCGTGGGTGACGTGGGCAACATCGTGCTGCGGGACAGGCAGCAGCTCTCCCAGGATGGGATCTTGATCGTGGTGGTCACCATCAACCGGCAGACCGGCCAGGTTGTGGCCGGGCCCGACATTGTCTCCCGGGGCTTTGTCTACGTTCGAGAGTCGGAGGCGCTGATGGAAGAGGCCCGTTCTCGGGTACGGGTGGCGCTGAATGGCTGTCTGGAGCAACACATCACCGAGTGGAACGCGATCAAGGCCGAGGTGAAAGAGGCTCTCAGTCAGCTTCTTTGGGAGCGGACCAAGCGGCGCCCCATGATCCTGCCTATCGTCATGGAGATCTGAGCGCCAGGCTCGCAGCCGGGGCGCCGACTGCATGGCGCCCCGGAAGGCTTCCCACACTAGCGGCGGAGCCCTTGTTAAAGGGGGAAGCCTTGTGGTGCCAAGCCAGCGACAGCCAGGCCAGCTGGGCGGCCTGCCCGCACCGGGTTGGCCGTCCCCGCCCCCGCCGCCGGGGGATGCTATGGGCGAGGGGCCCCAACAGGCAGGGTCTGTGGTCGCCTTCGGCCAGCCCGCGCCAGTTCCGCGGGCGGAGAGCGAGATCCACTGCCTGACCGTGATAGGCCAAATTGAAGGCCACGTGGTCCTTCCAGCGCGCAACAAGACCACCAAGTATGAGCACGTCATTCCCCAACTGATCGCCCTTGAGCAGAGCACGCGCGTGAAGGGCCTCCTGATCATCCTCAACACCGTGGGCGGCGACATCGAAGCGGGCTTAGCCCTGGCAGAGATGATCCGCAGCCTGTCGAAGCCCACGGTCTCGCTGGTGCTCGGGGGAGGCCACTCCATCGGCCTGCCCATCGCCGTAGCGGCGGACTATTCCTTCGTCGCCGAGACCGCCACCATCACGGTGCATCCGATCCGCCTGACGGGGCTGGTGATCGGCGTTCCTCAGACGTATGAGTACTTGGACAAGATGCAGGATCGGGTGATCCGTTTCATTGTAACGAACTCCCGCATTAGCGAGGCCGCGTTGCGGGAAATGATGTTCCGGACGGGTGAACTCGTGCGTGACGTAGGGACGGTGCTGATTGGCCGCGATGCGGTGCAAGCGGGGCTCATTGACCAGGTGGGTGGAGTGGTGGATGCCCTCGCCAAACTGCGCGACCTCATTCAGTGGCACCAGCGGCTCGGCTACAAGCCCACCAAGGCTGCCCGCCAGGAGGTCATGACGCCGCCCGCCTGGCCGGCTGCCCCCACGGCACCCATGACTCCCCCCTTGCCGCCACCTGCTGCCCTGCCGCCACTACCGGTGGCGCCGACGCCAGGGTGGGGCCCAGTATGATTCTCTGGACCATCGTGCCAGTAGAGGAGGTCTGGGGGCTTCCGCCTACCGACTTGCAAGTGGCCGAGCTCTCGGTGGGGCACCGATGCCTGGTTCTCGAACGAGAGCCCGACGGAGCCCAGCGTGTCCTGCGGCTGGTCAGCACCGACCCACAGGACTACCTAGACCCCCGCTTCACACCTGGGAGCCCGTGGCCGCAGGCCTGACCTTGGCTGCCCCGGGCAGCCCTGCCTCGCACCCCGCGAGCAGGGCCTGCATAGGATGAGCTGCGATCTCCCTACCGGAAAGCTGGAGGGTAGCTATGGGTTCCATCGAGGTCGCGGTCTTCGGTACTCCGGACCTACGGTGGTGTTCTGGGTGAACCAAAGGTCGATCTCTGGATGAGATCACGGCTTCGTTTCAAAAGCGGTTAGCGCAACGGTACGGGCGGGGCATCACCTGCCGCTTTATTGACGTCAACTCGGATGAAGTGGGGCGTTACCCGGAGGTAGTTCGCCTTCTGGCGCAGGGCGCCCAACTTCCCATCGTGGCCATTGGCGGTCACGTGCGCTATGTGGGCCTCTTCAGCTTCACCTTCATCCAACATGACCTTGACCGGTTACTGGGGCGTAATACGGCAGCCCGGCGCTAAAGCGCCGGGCTCGCTGTGTGCTGAGTAGGCTGGCCCCCGCTAGTCCTTAGGAAATGCCTTCCATACCAGTACCCGAGGTGAGCGAGGAGCCACCTCCGCCGGCTCGGGCGCGGGGCCCTTTTCAGCCACCGCAGCAGGTTGCCCCGGAGAAGCCAGTGTTGGCTCCATACTGGACGTCACCGGCTCGCCTGCTATCCCCGTCGCCTCTTCCGTCGCCTCCGGTGATAGCAAGGAGGCCTCACCCAGCTCCCTTCCTTCCATATGTTGACCGCCGTTCGCCGTCCGCCAGCTCTGTCGCCAGGCCTGAAGGGCTGCCACTTCCTCGGCCAAAGCCTCGACGGCCCGTTCCAACCGTTCCACCAGGCCCACGGCTGGTACCGCCGCTAGCCGGGTCTCGAGGGCGGCCAGGGCCTCTCCCACCTGCGCCCAGACGGCGTGCATGGCCTCGAGGCGCCCTTCGTAACGGGCCAGTCCTGCCCGAAGGTCGGCTAGGCTTTGCTCCCACAAAGAGGGTAGGTCAGGCTCCTGGGGCCAGGGGAGTGTCACGCCGTCTCCAGGCGGGGCTGCTCTCCCTGACTCCTGGGCAAGGGTGGCCAGCGAGTCGGTGAGGGGCCCCAGCCGCTGTTGTAGGGTGTCGAGGGTGTTCAGCAAGGCCTCCAGGCGGTCCAAAAGGGTGGTCACTGGCTCCGACGGTTCCAGCCGGCGGGCGATGGGGGCCGCGGTGAGGGTAGGCATGTCGGCTGGGGGCCACGTGCTCTCCGGGGCTGAGGGCGGGGGGGACGGCGCAGTCCCGGCGGGGGCGGGAGAGCCGGCCTCACTGCCGGACACAGGTGGACCCTGCCCCCCGGCCAGGGGGGGCTCAGCCGTCTCGGCGGTCGTAGCCTTTGCCTCCGTCGCGGTCGGCTCCGGTGCGCTGACCGAGATCAGCATGTCGATCCGCTGGTGGAACGACTGGTCGAAAGGCTCCAACCGCTCCTCATGCCGCAAGTCGCGCACTGCCACTTCTACCGCATCCTCGGGGCCAATGCCGGGGAAGGGGACAACCGTGGCAAAGGGGATCTGCACTCCCTGTCCCGTCACCTGGCCCCGGTGGGTGCGGTAGTAAATGTAGCTGTTCACTTTGCCGCGGACCGCGACTTCGTCCTGACCGGGTCGGGCCTTCACTTCCGCCAATTCGACCTTTACGGTGACGAGCTGGACGGCGGCGGGAAGTTGGCCGCCTCCCTCCAACACGTGACGCACCTCAGTGGTCCGGGTGTTGCCCTCGGCACGCATGGCGTCACCTTCCCCAGATCGACCCTTGCGCGCTTCTCGGACCATGCCTATGCAGCCGCTTGCGGCGGCAGACCTCCCGCCTTTCACCGGCCAGCAAGGCGCTCCCATTGCTACAGCTTCTTACCAGCCATTTCCGGAAACGCCTAGCAGGTTGTCGGTTGGTCTTAGAGAATCCTTTCAGCGTTGGCTCAAAGTGGTGCTGGACCCACAGCCAGCCGAACCGTCCTGCCCTTTCCAGGTGGTTGGCAAACCGGGCGAGCGAGAGCCGACGCCACCCCGGCCCCAGGCCGGGTCAAGATTCGAGGGAGGTATGCCCATGTTCCTGCGCAAGGACAACGGGAGGACCGACGGCAAGCGGGGGAGGTTGACCAGCCTTGGCCTCGCGTGGGTACTGGCCGGCACCCTAGCTTGGCCGGTGGCCGCCAGCGGCTGGACCTCATTCCGTTCGGTCAGCCGGCCCTCAGGAGGGTGGTGGCAGCCGTCCTGGAGTGGTGGCATCTACACCCGTCCGGCCCCGGCTCCGGCGCCCGCGCCTAACCCCGCCCCTAGCCCTGCCCCAGCACCGCAGCAGCCGGAGCCCGCACCGGCGCCCCGGCCGGTACCGCCGGGTACGGACAGCGCTGTTCTCACCAGTGACGAGGCTTACCTCGTGCAGGCCATCAATGCAGCCAGAACCTCGGCTGGCCGAGCAGCCCTGACGGTTGACGCCCGCCTGGTCCGGTTGGCCCGCCTAAAGGCTCAAGAGATGCTGGAGCAGGGCTATTTCAGCCACTACTCGCCGACCTACGGGTCGCCCTACGAGATGCTGCAGTCTTTCGGCATCGCCTACCGGTACGCAGGAGAGAACATCGCCCGCGCCAGCAACGTCCAGGTAGCCCATGAGGCGTTGATGCAGAGCGAGGGGCACCGTGCTAACATCCTTTCGTCTGCATACACATTGGTGGGTGTAGGAGTGGCTTCTAGCGGTTACCGTGTCGTGGTGGTGGAACTGTTCATGAGGCCCTGAAGGCCGAGAGACCGCCCTGGCTTGGGGCGGCCCGCTCCTGCGGGCCAGCGGGGATCATCCCGTCTGGCCCGCCTCGGGCATCGGAGGGCCGCCTCCCGCCGGCACCGGGGAGGGATGCCGGACGGATGCCGGCGGGGACCGGCCGGGTGCCAAGCGTCAGTCGATCTGCGGCGGGAACGGCGGCCAGAAGGCCCCCTGCTCGCACAGCTCGAACCAGTCGGGGCACCCGATGGGCGAGACCTGAACGCACTCGGGTGGCTGCGGGCAGAACCGAGCCCGCTCGATCTCCAACTGCACCTCGAAGGTCACCTTCACCACGACGAAGAGACCCACGTCGCACTCGATGACGTCGGCCCCTTCCTCTACCTCGCGTACCCGGCAGTTGAGGCAACGGACCAGGTGGAAGAACCGCAGGTCCATGCCGGGCCGGGCACCGCGCAGGCGTACCTGCTTGCGGAAGCGGAAGGTCCGCTCCACCGTGTGTTCGGCGCCCTCGCCGTCGGTGTAGACGACCTCCTGGTCCCACTCGACGGTGAAGGCGACGACACCTTCCCTCGGGATCTCAGGATCCACGATGCGGACGTCTAGCACCTCGCAGCTCACGACGTTGGCCGGTTCCGGAGAGAGGTTGATGAACCGGACCGTGGGGCACTCGCAGACGGTGCACTCGTCGTACACCTTATCGACGATGACGCACTCCCGGCGAAACTCGTGTTCGCCACCGCCGATCGGCGCCAGATGGCTCTGGCCATGCTGCCAGTAGTTGAGGCTGACACTCTGACGGGTCATGCCCTCTAATTCCCTCCTTAAACCTCCGCCGATTCCCACCGGAATGACGGCCGGTTCCCACCCGGCCTCACCCGGCCCACGAGACCGCCTGACATCCCACCCGCGAGGTGGTCCCGCCGGTGCCGTTCCCCTGTCAGCCAGCGCCTGGCATGGGTCCTTCGGCGCCGTCCGCCACCGCCCCGGCGGCCAACGGCCAGAGGGAGGGCCGCCCTGGTCTCACTGGCACAGGAGTCCGGCGTGCCTTCCCGCAGGTCAGTACCATCGTATGGAGCCCCTCGCGCTTTGGTGAAGCTAGGTCCAGCCGTGCCTGCGGCCCGAACTAACCTGGCGGCACACTGGGCGCAAGGGGGGAAGGAGATGCAACGATCCAGGGGGCGTGCCTGGCTGGCAGGGATCATGCTGGTCACTCTCGTCGCCGGGGGCTATGCCGGCTACTACCGCCTGACCAGGTCTGAGACACCGCCCCAGGCAGAAGCGGCGGCGCCGGTAGGGCAGACGGACACCCTGACCTTACTAGCCCGCCTCATCGCGGCCGAAGCGGAGGGGGAGCCCTACACAGGTCAGGTGGCAGTTGGTGCGGTGGTGATGAATCGAGTAAATCATCCGGATTTCCCCAAGAGTGTACCCGGAGTTATTTTCGAACCCCACGCTTTCGAGTCGGTCTCTAACGGCCTGATCTGGCAGCGCTCACCGTCGCCCAGCGCCTGGCGGGCAGCGCAAGACGCGCTGAACGGATGGGATCCTACGTACGGGGCGGTCTTCTTCTGGAATCCCGCCAAACCGGTGAGCGCCTGGATCTGGAGTCGTCCTATCGTGGTCCAGATCGGCAGCCACGTGTTCGCTCGCTAGAGGGGGAGGCGTCGATGGACGAACAGAGGCCACCATCGGAGCCCAACCGCCGGCCACGGCGGGCCGCTGTCGGAGCCATCGCTGTGCTAACCATAGCCCTTCTCGCCACGGGGTGGTGGGGTCTGACGCAGGCCCGTGCCCGGCGGGTAGCAGAGCTTCAGTTGACGAACCGGTACCAGCAACAGTTCTTTGAAGCCGTGGGACATGTGGAGAACGTCCAGGTTCTGCTTTCGAAGGGGCTGGCTGCCGGCTCGCCTCGGTTGAATGTCGCGTTACTCACGGACCTGTGGCGGCAGGCCTTCGCGGCACAGGCCAGTCTCAACCAGCTCCCCATCAGTCAACCTACGCTGTTGCGTACCAGCCGTTTCCTCACCCAGGTAGGGGACTTTGGGTATGTGCTAGCCCGGCGCAGTGCCGATGGGCAACCCCCTTCGGCAGAGGATCGACGCAAGCTACAGGAGCTTCAGCGGGAGGCAACGCTGCTCAGTGCCGAGTTGCACCGGATGGCCACCACCGCCGCCCGAGGGCAGGTGGCTTGGCTTGAGTTGGAACGGCGGGCCAACCGCGATCTGCACCGCACCAGCCGACAGGTGGCAGATATTGACTTTATGAGAGTCGACAAGCAAATGGCGGAGTTCCCCACCCTCATCTACGACGGCCCCTTCTCCGACCACATCCTGCAGCGGAAGCCCAAGGCTCTCACGGGCCCGACCGTGACGGCGGCGCGGGCGCAGGCCATCGCCCGAGCTTTTTGGCCCGGGAACGCCTCCGCCGTGGTGGCGCGCACCGTCGGGCGGGTGAAGCAGCCAGGTATTCCCGGGTATCAGGTCGAGCTACGTGACCGGGCAGGGCGGGCTCTGGCCATGGTGGATGTTGCCCAACAGGGTGGGCACGTGATCTCGATGATCTCCACCCGGCCTGTTGACCGGCCGACTCTCAGCCTAGAACAGGCTCAGGCTCGGGCCCAGGAGTTCCTGGCCCAACGGGGCTTTCCCAATATGCAGCCCACGTGGTCGGTACAAAACGACGGGGTTGCCACCATCCCGCTGGCGCCAGTGCAAAACGGGGTGATCTTATACCCCGACCTGGTCAAAGTGACGGTGGCCATGGATAACGGCGAGATTCTTGGGTTTGACGCGCTAAGCTACCGCATGAACCATCATGAGCGACGCCTTCCGAAGCCCAAGATTTCGGCCGACCAGGCTAAACAGATGGTTAACCCCGACATGGTGGTGGACGGCGTCCGCCTGGCGCTGATCCCCCTAGAGAACCTTTCCGAAGTCCTGACCTGGGAGGTACGGGGGCGCCTCGGAGGGGAACCGTACCTTGTGTACATCAACGCCCAGACCGGCAAGGAGGAACGGATCCTGAAGGTGATCAAGACGGCCGAAGGGACCCGGACTCTCTAGGTCCCGCCCGTTGCCGGCCAGCTGGGGCAGCATGTTGCCCTGGCTGGCCGCATACGCACTTGGAGGGACAGGGCCTGGAGGTGGGACGCATGGGGGTCGTGGTGGCCTGGGTGGGCGGCATGGGCATGGCCATCCTAGTGACCGCCCTCCACGCCCTGCGCCAGGGGGTGGCGGCGGCCGGACCGAGGCTGAGCCAACTCCTGGGGCGCCTGCCTGCTCACCCGGTGGCAGGGGCGGTCGCCGGGTTCCTGGTGGCGGCTGTTCTCCATAGTTCCAGCGCCACCAACCTCCTGGCCCTCACCCTGCT
>SPLK01000160.1_pt1 | contig 26739 bp, 30 predicted proteins | sample 2456111 | NCBI WGS metagenome assembly SPLK01 (sample SAMN11156906, study PRJNA527647) | hot springs metagenome | biome: Geothermal region; feature: Hot spring; material: tree branch in hot spring; isolation source: hot spring sediment rich in lignocellulosic material ... | reverse complement strand
CAGGTAGTCCACCACCGCGTCCAGGAGGAGCTGGACGCCTTTGTTCTTCAGGGCGGACCCGAGGAACACGGGGGTGATCTTGATGTCGATGGTGCCCTTGCGGATGGCGGCCACCAGCTCCTCCTCCGTGGGCTCCTCCCCCTCGAGGTACTTGAGCATGACGTTCTCGTCAAAGTCCGCGGCGGCCTCGATGAGCTTCTCGTGGTACTCCTGGGCCTGCTCGCGGTACTCCTCGGGGATGGGGATCTCCCGGATGTCCGTCCCCAGGTCGTTGCCGTAGGTGTAGGCCTTCATCCGGAGGACGTCGATGATGCCGGAGAAGGTGTCCTCCCGGCCGATGGGGAGCTGCATGACCACCGGACGGGCCCCCAGGCGCTCCTGCATGGTGCGGATGACCAGCCAAAGATCGGCCCCCGTCTTGTCCATCTTGTTGGCGAAGGCGATGCGGGGCACCTTGTACTTCTCCGCCTGGCGCCAGACGGTCTCGGACTGGGGCTCCACCCCCTGGCTGGAGTCAAAGACCACGATGGCCCCGTCCAAGACCCGCATGGAGCGCTCCACCTCGATGGTGAAGTCCACGTGGCCCGGGGTGTCGATGATGTTGATGCGGTGGTCCTTCCAGAAGCAGGTGGTCACGGCGGCGGTGATGGTGATGCCCCGCTCCCTTTCCTGCTCCATGAAGTCCATGGTGGCCGCGCCCTCGTGGACCTCCCCGATCTTGTGGATCTTGCCGGTGTAGTAGAGGATGCGCTCGGTGGTGGTGGTCTTGCCGGCGTCGATGTGGGCGGCGATGCCGATGTTGCGGAGCCTTTTTAGGTCGTACTCAACCTTGACCGCCATGGTTACCACCGGTAGTGGGCGTAGGCCCGGTTAGCCTCGGCCATCCGCTCCACGTCTTCCTTCTTCTTCACCGCCCCGCCCTTACCCTCGGCGGCGTCCAGGAGCTCATTGGCCACCCGCACCGCCGCCTGGCGCTCGGGGCGGGCGTTGGCCGCCTGCACCAGCCAGCGCAGGGCCAGGGACTGCTGCCTGCGGGGGGAGACCTCCATGGGCACCTGGTAGTTGGCCCCACCCACCCGGCGGGAACGCACCTCCATCTTGGGCTTCACGTTCTCCACCGCTTGCTTGAAGACCTTCAGGGGCTCCTGCCCGGTCTTCTCCTGGATGATGCGGCAGGCCTCGTAGAAGATGCGGGCCGCCAGGTTCTTCTTGCCGTCCCGCATCAGCTTGTTGATGAAGGCCGAGACCACCACGTCCCCGTAGACCAGGTCGGGTTGGAGCTGGCGTACTTCTGCTCTCCTTCTGCGCGCCATAGTTCACCTACTTCTTCTTGGCCGGAGCCGCGCCCTTGGTCTCCTTGGGCCGCTTGGTCCCGTACTTGGACCGGCTCTTCTTCCGGTCCTTCACCCCCTGGGTGTCGTAGACCCCGCGGACGATGTGGTAGCGCACGCCCGGGAGGTCCTTCACACGGCCCCCGCGGATGAGGACCACGGAGTGCTCCTGGAGGTTGTGCCCCTCGCCGGGGATGTAGGCGGTGACCTCGTACCCGGAGGTGAGGCGGACCTTGGCCACCTTCCGGAGGGCGGAGTTGGGCTTCTTGGGGGTCACGGTGCGCACCACCGTGCACACCCCCCGGCGGAAGGGCGAACCCTTCAAGGCCGGCACCTTGCTCTTCTTCTGGACCTTCTCGCGGCCCTTTCGGACTAACTGGTTGATCGTCGGCAGTGCCACCACTCCCTTCTTCTTGGACTTGCCCCCGTGTTCTCAAGATCCACCCGGGGAAGAGCCTCCCCGAAACAGCCCGCATAGGGCCCCGCCCTCAGGGCCAGGGGCTGGCCCTGAGGGCTCTCAACTTCCCTAGTGTAAGGGGCTGGGGCCCTTTTGGCAAGGGCTAGAGGGGCCTGAGCTCCAGCCTGAGGACCTGGTTGCCGAGGATCTGGACGGTCTGCACCAGGGTGCGGTAGCCGGGGGCCACCAGGGTGAGCTCGTAGGTCCCGGGGGGCACCTGGAGGCGGAGGTACCCGCCCTGGGCCCGGCCCACCTCCTCCCCGTTCAGGAAGACCCGGGCCTCGGCGTTAAGGTAGAGCTCCAGGGTGGCCTGGAGGGGGAGGAGGTCGGCGGAGAGGCGCAGGGTCTCCCCGGGGCGGACCTCGAGGCGGGCCTGGTAGGCCGCGTACCCCGGGGCCTGGAGGAGGAGCTCATAGGAGCCCGCCTGGAGGCTTAAGCGGAGAGGGGTGCGGCCCACAAGGCGGCCATCCAGGTACACCTCCGCCCCCTGGGGCCTGGAGTCCAGCTCTAAGGTGCCGGTCTGGAGGGGGCGGAGCTGGGCGCTTAGGCGGGTTTCCCGGCCCCTTTCCACGCGCACCTGTGCGGTGTAGGGCTCGTAGCCGGGGCTCTTGAGCTCCACCCGGTAGGTGCCCTCGGGAAGGGTGAGGCGCAAGGGGGTACGGCCCTGGAGGCGCCCCTCCAGGTAGACCTCCGCCCCGGAAGGGATGGACTCCAGGAGGAGGGTGCCCGTGCGCGGCTCGGGGGTGAGGCGGGCCTCGAGGCGGGCCGTCTCCCCGGCCCGCACCTGGACCGTGGCCCGGTAGGGCTCGTACCCCGAAAGGCGGAGCTCCACGCTGTAGCGCCCCTCGGGGAGGGTGAGGTCCAAAGGCGTCCTACCCCTGAGGCTCCCATCCAGGTACACCTCGGCCCCCGAGGGGGTGGAGCGCAAGAGCAGGACCCCGGTCCGGGGCAGGGGGACCAGCTGGGCCAGGATCTGGACCCGCTCCCCGGGGCCCGGGTTCACCGTGGCCCTGTAGGGCTGGTACCCGCTCAAGCGGAACTCCACCTCGTGGCGGCCCGGGTTCACGGCAAGGGTGAGGGGGGTGCGGCCCTGGAGGCGGCCGTCCAGGTAGACCTCCGCCCCTTGGGGCCTGGAGTCCAGGACCAAGGTGGCCGTGGCCGGGGTGGGGAGGCGGCCCACGAAGTAGCGGGCCACGTCCGTGACCCAGTCCCGGTCGGGCAGGGGCTCAATCACGATGGAAAGGGCCCGGGCCAGCCCCTCCGCCCCCTGGACCCGGACCCGGTTCCCCTCCACGTCCAGGATCTCCCCCAGGGAGAGGGGGCGCTTGCTGGCCACCGCCAGGATGCGGTCCTCCCCCTCGGGGCCGGTGACGGTGTAGCGGTAGCGGCCCCCTTCCGGGGGGAAGCGCCGGGTCTCCCCCGCCCTCAGGAAGTTGTTCCGCTCGTAGGCGTTGGGGAGGATGGGGTCAATGCGCCCGTCGGCGTTGATGTTGAAGAGGTACACGTAGGCGTCCTGGTTGACGTTCACATAGACGTAGATGGGGTCCCCGATGCGGTAGACCGCCTGGCCGGTCTTCCCCGGGTCCTTGTCCACCCAGACCTTCACCTGAAGGTCCGTGGGCACGGGGTTTACGATGATGCCCTGGGGGGAGATCTGCTGGCCCAGGGCCAGGCCGAGGAGCACGGCCAGCGAGCCAAGGCCCTTCTTTAGGAGTTTCCACATGGCGTCCACCTCCACCCTCAAGGTAAAGGGCGGATGTGAAAATCCTGAGGGAAAACGCCCAAGGGGCCTTAATCCTGGAAGGCCCCCAGGCGGCGGAAGCGGCGGTAGCGGTCCTGGTAAAGGGCCTCGGGGGAAAGCCCCTTAAGCTCCTCCAGGGTCTGCAAAAGGGCCTCCTTGATGTTCCGGATGGCCCCCTCGGGGTCCTTGTGGGCCCCCCCCTCGGGCTCGGGGACGATGGCGTCCACCACCCCCTGGGCCAGGAGGTCCTTGGCGGTGAGCTTCAGGGCCTCGGCGGCCTTGGGGGCCTCCTTGGCGTCCCGCCAGAGGATGGCCGCGCAGGACTCGGGGCTGATCACGGAGTACCAGGCGTTTTCCAGGATGAGGACCCGGTTGGCCACCCCGATGGCCAAGGCCCCCCCGCTTCCCCCCTCCCCCAGGATCACCGCCACCGCGGGCACCCTTAAGCGGCCCATGCGCTGGATGCTCTGGGCGATGACCCAGGCCTGGCCCCGCTCCTCCGCGGAAACCCCGGGGTAGGCCCCGGGGGTGTCGATGAAGGCCAAAAAGGGGTAGCCGAAGCGGTCCGCCAGGTCCATGAGGCGCATGGCCTTGCGGTAGCCCTCGGGGTGGGGCATGCCGAAGTTGCGCTTCAGGTTCTCCTTGGTGTCCCGGCCCTTCTGGTGGCCGGCCACCACCACCTTCTCTCCCTCGAGGTAGGCGAGCCCCCCCACGATGGCGGGGTCATCGGCGAAGGCCCGGTCCCCGTGGAGCTCCAGGAAGCCGGAAAAGGCCTTCTCCAGGACGTCCAGGGTGGTGGGGCGGCCGGGGGCGCGGGCCAGCTGGACCCGCTGCCAGGGGGTGAGGTTCTGGTAGGTCTCCTGCTTGAGCCGGGCGAGCCTTTCTTCCAGGAGGCGGATCTCGGCCTCGAGGTCCACCCCCGTGGTCTTGGCCGTCTCCTTCAGCTCGGCGATGCGCTTTTCCAGCTCCAGGATGGGCTTTTCAAACTCCAGGGGCATAGGGGACTCCCGGGTGGAGGTGGCGCAGGACCTGGACCAGCTCGGCCTTAAGCCGCCTGCGGTCCGTGACCCGGTCCACCATCCCGTGCTTTAGGAGGAACTCCGCGCGCTGGAAGCCCTCGGGGAGCTCCTGCCTTATGGTCTGCTTGATGACCCTGGGCCCGGCGAAGCCGATCAAGGCCCCGGGCTCGGCGAAGATCACGTCGGCTAGGGCCGCGAAGCTGGCGGTGACGCCCCCGGTGGTGGGGTCGGTGAGGACGGAAACGTAGGGGAGGCGCTTGGCCGCGAGGAGGTCCAGGCTCATCACCGTCTTGGCCATCTGCATGAGGGAGAGGGCGGCCTCCTGCATCCGGGCCCCCCCGGAGGCGGCCACGATGACCAAGGCCCGCCCCTCCTCCGCCGCCCGCTCCACGCCCCTGGCGATCTCCTCCCCCACCACGCTCCCCATGGACCCCCCGGCGAAGGCGTAGTCCATCACCAGGAGCACCGCGGGCACCCCCCCGATGGTGCAGGTGCCCCCCAGGATGGCGTCCTTGCGGCCGGTCTCCTCCTGGTAGGCCCTGAGCCTTTCCCGGTAGGGCTTGGTGTCCACGAAGCCCAAGGGGTCTAAGGGGCTTAGGCGGGTGGTCTCCTGGAAGGTGCCGGCATCGGCCAGCATGGCCACCCTTTCCTGGGCGGGCATGCGGTGGTGGTGGCCGCACTTGGGGCAGACCAGGAGGTTTTCCCGGAACTCCTTCTTGTAAAGCTGGGCCCCGCAGGCCTCGCACTTGGTCCAGAGCTCGGGGACGTCCCGGCTCTCCCCTTGGGGCTTCCTCCGGCGGAAAAAGCGCTCCAGGGCCATCAGGCCTCCTTGGGGGCCTCGAGGGCCCGGGTCTCCCCGGCCAGGCTTTGGCCGATAAAGACCGCCCCCGCCTCCACGTCCAGGGCCTGGGCCCGGACGGTGCCGGTGAAGCGGGCGGTCTTGCCCAAGGAGACCTTCTGGGCCAGGAGGTCCGCCTTCACCTCCCCGTGGACCTGGATCGCCTGGGCCTCTACCCTTTCCCCCTCTATGCGGCCCGTGCGCCCCACCTCCAGCTCCCCCTCCACGTAGACCGAGCCCTTCACCAGGCCGTCTATGCGCACCGGGCCCTTGGCCCTAAGGTCGCCCAGGACCTCGGTTTCCGGCCCCAGGTAGGTGAGCACCCCTTGCTTCCTGCCCAGCATGCGCCCCATTTTACCGGTCCGCCGAAAGGCCCCAAAGGAAAGGCCGGGGGTCCAGGGGGGTCCCGTGGCGGTACACGCTGTAGTGGAGGTGAGGGCCGGTGGAGCGGCCGGTGGAGCCCACGTAGCCGAGAAGCTGCCCCCTTTCCACCCGCTCCCCCGGGCGGACGGCCACCCGGGAGAGGTGGCCGTAAAGGGTCTGGTAGCCCTCCGCGTGGTCCAGGAGGACGGCGAGGCCGTAGGCCCCCATCCAGCCCACCCGGGCCACCACCCCCGCCCCCGTGGCCCGCACGGGGGCGCCGTAGGGGGCGGAGAGGTCCAGGCCGTCGTGGAACTCCACCCCCCGCCCGAAGGGGTTCCTCCGCATCCCAAAGTAGGAGGTCACGCCCCCATACCCCGAAAGGGGAAGGCCCAGGGGAAGGCTCCGTTCCACCTCCAGGGTCCTCTCCAGGGCGGGGGCCACCTCGGAAAGCTGGGCCTTCAGGTCCAGGACCTCCGCCCTAAGCCCGGTCCAGTCCAGGGGAACCCCGCCCCCCTTGGGGCCTTCCTGGTAGCGCACGGGGGTGGCGTTCAAGGGGGAAAGCCCCGCCCGGCGGCGGAGCTCTTCCAGGGCCTTTTTAAGCTCCTCCAGGTCCTTCTTGGTCCGCTTCGCCTCCTCCAACAGGGCCCCCTTCTCCGCCCGTTCGGCCTCCAGGGCCAGGCTGAGGCGCCGGGCCTCCTGGGCCAGGGTGCGCACCTCCCTCTCCAGGGCCCAGACCGCCTGGCTCCGGTGCCACAGGTAGAGGTTGGCCCCGCTCCAGAGGAGAAGGAAGCCCAAAAGGAGCAGGAGGGCCCAGCCCGGCAGGACCAGGGTGCGGCTTTCCCCCCCGCTTCGCGCCAGGAGGAGGGTGTAGCGCAAAGGCCGCCTTTTCATCCCCGGGGAGTATACCCTAAAGGACCTCGAGGACTAAGGGCATGGGGCTCGCCTCCTCCCCCAGGCGGAAGGCCCGGCGCAGGTGGGAAAGGGCCTCCTCCAGGCCCCGGCCCCGGTGGTAGACCAGGGCCAAAGGCTCCCCCCGTTCCGCCCGCTCCCCGGGCTTCTTTAAAAGCTCCACCCCCACCCCGTGGTCGATGGCCTCCCCCTTCTTCCGCCTGCCGCCCCCAAGGGCCAAGACGGCCAGGCCCACCTCCAGGGCGTCCACCTCCTGGACCAGGCCGGCCTCCTCCGCCAGGAAGGGCTCCACCTCCGCCAGCGGCAGGAGGGCGGGGTCCTCCACCACCCGGGGGTTTCCCCCTTGGGCCTCGAGGAAGGCGCGGAACTTATCCAAAGCGGCCCCGCCCTCCAGGGCCTTCCGGGCCAGGCCGGGGTCCAGGCCCTCGAGGCGTAGGGCCTCCTCCGCCAGGCGCAGGGCCACCTCCAAAAGGTCCCGGGGGCCTTCCCCCTTTAGGGCGGCGATGGCCTCCCGCACCTCCAGGGCGTTCCCCACCGCCCGGCCCAGGGGAGCCTCCATGGAGGTGAGGACCGCCCGCACCCGCCTGCCCGCCCCCTGGCCGATCGCCACCATGGTCCGGGCGAGAAGGCGGGCCTCCTCCAGGGTCTTCATGAAAGCCCCCCGGCCCACCTTCACGTCCAGGACGATGCTCCTGGCCCCGGCGGCGAGCTTCTTGCTCATGATGGAGCTGGCGATCAGGGGGAGGCTTTCCACCGTGGCGGTGACGTCCCTTAGGGCGTAGAGCTTCCCGTCCAAAGGGGCCAGGTCGGCGCTTTGGGCGGCGATGACCAGGCCCACCCGCTGGGCCCGCTCCAAAAACTCCCCTTCCGTCATCTCCCCCCGCCAGCCGGGGACGGACTCCAGCTTGTCGATGGTCCCCCCGGTGTGGGCCAGGCCCCGGCCGGACATCTTGGCGAAGGTGCACCCGGAGGCGGCCAGGATGGGCCCCACCACCAGGGTGGTCTTGTCCCCCACGCCCCCCGAGGAGTGCTTGTCCACGGGGTGGGGGAGGTGGGAAAGGTCCAGGGTTCGCCCCGAGCGGGCCATGACCTCCGTGAGCCATTGGGTCTCCTCCGGGGAAAGCCCCCGGAAGTAGACGGCCATGAGCCAGGCGGAAACCTGGTAGTCGGGGACCTCCTCCTTGAGGTAGCCCAGGAGGAAGGCCTCCAGGTCTTCCCGCCGGTGGGGTAGCCCTTCCCGCTTTTCCCGGATGAAGAGGACGGGGTTCATGGCCCCATGCTACGCCAGGGGCATGGCCACCCGGTACCGCTTCGGCCTCGAGGCCTACGAGAGGCTTTGCCGGGGCGTACCCCACGTGGAGCTCATCCGGGGGGAGGTGTACCAGATGGGCCCCATGGGACCCAAACCCGCCGTTGCCGTGGCCCGCCTGGTCCAGCGGTTCGCGGAAGAACTTGGGGAAAAGGCGGTGATCTGGCCGCAGAACCCCATCCGCAGCCTGGACCACGACCTGAACACCAAGCTCCCCCTCTACGCGGAAGCGGGGATCCCTGAGGTCTGGATCCTGGACCTGGGAAGGGGGCGGCCCCACCTCTTCCGGAACCCCCGGGCGGGGGTGTACACGGAGCCCCAGGCCTTCCCCGGGGTGCGGATTGAAGTCTAGGCCTTCCCCACGGAGCCGAAAAGCTCCATGCGGCTCTTCACCACCTCCTTCACCGCCTCCCGGGCCGGCCCCAGGTACTTCCTCGGGTCAAACTCCTTGGGGGCCTTGTTCAGGGTCTCCCGGATGAGGGCGGTGAAGGCCAGGCGCAGGTCGGTGTCGGTGTTGATCTTGGCGATCCCTAGGGCGATGGCCTTCTTGATGTCCTCGGGGTGGATGCCCGTGGCCTCCCCGATCTCCCCCCCAGCGGCCCGGAAGCGCTCTACGAGCTCCGGCGGCACGGCGCTCGCCCCGTGGAGGACCAAGGGGGCGGGGACCAAGGCGGCGATGCGCTCCAGCCGGGGGTGGTCAATGAAGGGCCTCCCCTTCCCCTTGTAGGCCCCGTGGCTGGTGCCGATGGCCACCGCCAGGTAGTCCGCCCCCGTTTCCTCCATGAAGCGCTTCGCCTCCTCGGGGTTGGTGAGGAGGGCGTCCTTCTCGTCCACGGCCACGTGTTCCTCAATCCCCGCAAGCCGCCCAAGCTCCGCCTCCACCGTGACCCCCACCGCGTGGGCCGCCTCCACCACCCGCCGGGTCTCCCGCACGTTGGTGGCGAAATCCTCGTGGGACTTGTCGATCATCACGCTGGTGAAGCCCGCCCGCAGGGCCTTCAGGACGGACTCGTAGCTGGAGCCGTGGTCCAGGTGCACGGCCACCGGCACCCGGGCCTCCTTGGCCAGCTCCACCGCCAGGAGGGTGAGGGCCCGTCCCCCGTACTTCATGGCCCCCTCGGAGAGGGCCACCATCACCGGGCTCCTCGTCTCCTCCGCGGCCTCGAGGACCGCCTGGAGGAACTCCATGTTGTTCACGTTGAAGGCCCCCACCCCGTAGCCCTCGGCCCGCGCCTTCTTCAGGATCTCCAGCCCCGTAACCAACATAAGAGCCTCCCGGGAGGATTATACCGGGAGGCTTATGGAAGCTATGGAAAAGCCCTCAGTAGGCCTGCCCCGTGGCCTTGGTGAGGAGGAGCTTGAACTCGTGGGGGCTGGTGGCCGCGGAGAGGGCGTCCTCCATGGAGATGAGCCCCTCTTTGTAAAGCTCCACCAGGTGCTGGTCAAAGGTGCGCATGCCGTGGAGGCCCCCCTCCATCATGGCCTCCTTGATCCCTGGGGTCTTGTCCTCGTCCTTGATGAGCTCCCGCACATACGGGGTGGCGATGAGGATCTCCAGGGCCAAAACCCGCCCCGCCCCGTCCGCCCGGGGCAGGAGCCTTTGGGAGAGGATGCCGAGGAGGGACTCCGCCAGGAGGATGCGCACCTGCTGGTGCTCGTGCAGGGGGAAGAACTCGATGACGCGGTTGATGGTGCGCCAGGCGTCCAGGGTGTGCAGGGTGGAGAGGACCAGGTGGCCGGTCTGGGCGGCCATGAGGGCCGCCTCCACCGTCTCCTTGTCCCGCATCTCCCCGATGAGGATCACGTCCGGGTCCTGGCGCATGGCGTACTTCACGCCGGAGTAAAAGCTGTCCGTGTCCAGGCCCACCTCGCGCTGCACCACCAGGCTCTTCTTGTGCTTGTGGAGGAACTCAATGGGGTCCTCGATGGTGACGATGTTCTTGGCGTAGTGCAGGTTGATGTGGTCGATGATGGCCGCCAGGGTGGTGCTCTTCCCGCTTCCCGTGGGGCCTGTCACCAGGATGAGCCCCCGCTCCTTGGCCGCAAGCCCCTCCAGGACGTCCCTGGGAAGGCCCAAGGCCTCAAAGCTGGGGATGACCTCCGAGACCACCCGCATGACGAGCCCAAAGCTCCCCCGCTGCCTTAAGAGGTTGCAGCGGAAGCGGGCCACCCCGGGGATGGTGTAGGCGAAGTCCATCTCCTTGCGGTACTCCAGCTCCTCCTGCTGCTCCGGGGTGAGGAGGGCCCGGACGATGGCCTCGGTGTCCTTGGGGGTAAGGGGGCGGTTGCCAAAGGGGCGGAGCTTCCCGTCCACCCGGATCACGGGGGGCGCCCCCGCCTGCAGGTGGATGTCCGAGGCCCGGGCCTGGACCATGGCCTTGAACATCTCCACCAGGCTTCCCTTCCCTTCCTGACCGGCGTAGGCCTCGCTCATGGGTAGACCTCCAGGTTGTCTATGAGGCGAGCCTCAGGGAAACGCCCGGCCACGATCCCCCTAGCCCCCGGGACGAAGCGGCTTAGGGGAAGGAGGGTCTCGGGGTGGACGATGGCCAGGTAGTCCTTCTTGAACTCGGGGACCTCCTTTAGCACCGCCTCCCCCCGCTCCAGGGCCTCCCCCACCCCAAGGCCCTCCCGGGCCGCCTCCCGCATGGCGAGCAGGGCCCGGTAGAGGACCGTGGCCTTCTTGCGGGTTTCCGGGGAGAGGTAGACGTTCCGGCTGGAAAGGGCGAGCCCGTCCTCCTCCCGCACCGTGGGCACGCCCACCACCTCCAGGGGAAACCCCAGGTCCCGCACCATCTTGCGGATCACCAGAAGCTGCTGGTAGTCCTTCTCCCCGAAGTAGGCCCTATCGGGGCCCACCAGGAGGAAGAGCCGGGCCACCACCGTGGCCACCCCCTGGAAGTGGCCGGGCCGCACCTCCCCTTCCCAAAGGGCGGTGAGGGGGCCCTCCACCTGCACCCGGGTGGAGAAGCCCTTGGGGTACATCTCCTCCACGCTGGGGGCGAAGAGGAGGTCCACCCCCGCCTCCTCCAAAAGGGCCCGGTCCCGCTCCAGGTCCCGCGGGTAGCGGTGGAAGTCCTCCCCGGGGCCAAACTGCAGGGGGTTTACGAAGATGGACACCGCCACGAAGGGGTTTTCCGCCCGGGCCCTTTCCACCAAGGCCAGGTGGCCCCGGTGGAGGTAGCCCATGGTGGGGACAAACCCAACCCCACCCCGGGGCAGGTGGGCGCGGAGCTCGGCCACCCTGGTCGCGATCCTCACGGTGCCCAGTATACTTTCCCCGTGGGGAAGAAAAAGCGCGAGGAAAAGCTGAAGCGCAAGGCCCTGGAGGAGTGGGAGAAGAGGCGGCCCAAAACCTTCCGGGAGGCCCTCAAGTACTTCCCCGGGGTCTTCCTGCGCACCAGCCTGGTCATGATGGGGGCGGTGGCCCTCATCCTCCTCTTGGCGGCCTTTGGGCTCCCTTGGGCCCAGAGCTTCTGGTTCCAGCTCCTGGTGTACCTAGGGTTCTACCTGGCCTTCCAGCGGTTCATCATGGGGCCCTTGGCCCCTCCAAGGGTTAAATAGAGCCTAGAGGCGGGCCGCGTCGGCCCAGAAGCCCTCGAGGTCGTAGAACTCCCGGGCCTCCCGGGTCATGAGGTGGACCACCACCTCCCCGTAGTCCAGGACCACCCAGCGGGGGCTCTGGCCCTCCGTGGGCCGGGGGCGGAGGTGTTCCTCCTCCAGCTTCTCCACCAGGTGGCGCTCCAGGGCCTGAAGGTGGGGCGTGCTGGTGGCCGTGGCCAGGACGAAGTAGTCCAGGCTCTGGGAAACCGCCCTCAGGTCCAGGGCCACCACGTTCTGCGCCTTTTTTTCCAGAAGAAGGTCCTTTACCTGCTGCACCAGGGCCGTAGCCTCCTTAGGCTTCACCATCTAGCCCTATGGTAGCAGATCCGGCCCCAGCTCCACCACCACCCCCTCCACGGGCAGGTGGGGGGCGAGGAGGGGCAGGTGGAAGAGGTCGGCGAAGTAGGCCCCGGCCACGGGGTCTTGGGTGTAGAGGGCGCTTCTCGCCACGGGGGCTTCCTCCCAGGTGGGGTTTAGGCCCAAGGCGGAAAGCCAGGCCCGGGCCCAGGCCAGCGCCGGGCCCTCCCCCTTGAGGTGGACGGGCACCTCTGGGGGCTCCAGGGGGAGCGTGGTGCCGAAGAAGGGGGAGAGGAAGGCCGCCTTCCTCTCCTCGTCCACGTAGAGGAAGGTCCCGGGGCCTTCGCGGGTGGGCAGGGTGGCCAAGGAGAGCTTGAGGCCCCGCACCGCGGGGAGCTGGGCCAAGGCCTCCTCCAGGGTGAGGTCCGTGTCCAGCTCCCGCCAGACCTCCCTCAGGGCCAGGGAGAGGGCGGGCCAGGTGGCGGGGTTCTGGGCCCTCTTCAAGACCTGGGCCAGGACCCCCTTGATGCGGTCCAAGCGGGCGTAATCCCCCAGGGCGTCGTGCCGGAAACGCATGTAGGCCACGGCCTCCGCCCCTCTAAGGTAGTGGCGGCCCGGCTCCAGGTGGATGAAGAGCTTGGCCGCCCGGTCCTCGTAGTGCATGGGCCTCTCCACCACCACCTCCACCCCCCCCACCGCGTCCACCACCTTGGCCACGCTGTCTAAGGTGAGGATGAGGTGGCGCTCCGCCACCATCCCCACCGCCTCCTCCACCGCCCTTTTCAAGAGCTCCGCCCCGCCCCGGCCGTAGGCGGCGTTGATCTTCCCCCCCACGAGGGGGCTATAGAGGTCCCGGGGGATGGCCACGGCCCTCACCTCCTCCCCCAGAAGGCGCACGTAGAAGATGGTGTCCGTGCGGCTTCCGGGGCCGCAAGGGGTGTGGTAGCCGCAGTACTCGATGTCCCGGGCGGCCACCACCAGGCCCATCTCCGGCAAAGCCCCCGCGCGGCTAGGCCGGACCGCCGCTTCCCCTTGCGGCCGGGGCAGGGAAAGAACCCCCCCCAGGAGGAAGAGGGCGAGGGCCAGGAGGAGGAAGGAAAGGCGGGGGCGCATCAGAGGCGCTGGTAGACCTCGAGGGTCTTGGGGTGGACGGGAACCCCCTTGGCCTTCAGGTACTCCACCTTGCTCCGCACCGCCCGGCGGTAGGCCTCGAGGAGGTTCCCCTCCAGGGCCAGGGCGCGGATCTCCCCGTTCACCCCCCGGCCGGGCTCGGAGACGTCGGCCACGTAGAGGGCCATGCCGATGCCGTTTTCCGGATCCACGCCGAAGACGTGCCCCTCTATGGCCTCCAGCACCGCCCCGTCCTCCACCCCCCAGGCCTCCGCCAGCCGGCGGGCCGCCCGGCCGTGGAGGGCAAGGGGATGGGCCTCCTCCACCGGGTTTTCCGGGGGGGCGAGGCGGAGGAGCTCCGCCTCGGGGAGATCTCTGGCCGCGTCGTGGAGCAGCCCGGCCAGGTAGGCCCTCTCCCCGTCCAGGCCGTTTTGCTCCGCGATGCTCCGGGCCAGCTCGGCCACCCGCTGGATGTGGGCCCAGCGCTCGGGGCGCACCAGGGCCCGCACCTTCTCCGAAAGGCTAGCGGTAGAAACCGTTCCGCTCAAGGTACACCTCCACGGGCCGGGGCACCCAGTAGCGCACCGAGCGCCCCTCCTTTATGCGCCTGCGGATCTCCGTGCTGGAGATGCCCACCTCCGGCACCCACAAGGGGATCACGGGGGCGAAAAGGGCCTCTAAGGGGTAGCCCGGCCGGGCCACGGCCACCAGGGTGGCGTAGTCCGCAAGCCTTTCCCCCTCCTTCCAGGTGGGGAGGTCGCGGTAGGCGTCCGCCCCGGTGATGAAGAAAAGCTCCGCCCCTGGAAAGAGGGCCCTGGCCTCCCTCAGGGTGTCCACGGTGTAGCTCGGGCCCGGGCGGGCGAGCTCCAGCCTCGAGGCGCTGAAGCGCTCGTCCTCCGCCGTGGCCAGGAGGACCATCTCGTAGCGGGCCTCCGGGGGGGCGATGGGGGTCTTGTGGGGCGGGCGGGCGGCCACCACGAAGAGGACCCGGTCCAGCCCCAAGGCCTCCGCGGCCTCGCTGGCCGCCAGGAGGTGGCCGATGTGGATGGGGTCAAAGCTTCCCCCAAAGAGCCCAATCCGCACTAAACCCCCTCCGGGATGTACTCAAACTCCAGCCCCCCGATGCGCACCGTGTCCCCCGCCCGGGCCCCCTTGGCCCGGAGGGCCGCCTCCACCCCGTGCCGCCGGAAGACCTCCTGCAGGTAGCCCGCGGCCTCCTGGAGGTCCCCCTTGATGCGCGAGAGGTAACGCTCCAGCTCGGGGGCGCGCACCTCGTAGACCCCCTCCTCCAGGGCCACCACCTCCAGGGGAGCCACCTCTTGTCGTGGAGGGGCAGGCTTGGGCAGCTCCGGGGGCGGGGTGGCCTCCACCAGGGCGAGGAGGGTTTCCTTAAGGAGGGGAAGCCCCTCCCCGGTGAGGGCGCTCACCGGCAGGACGGGGAGGCCCTCTTCCTGGAGGGCCCGCACCTTTTCCGCCACCTCCTCTGGGGAGAGGAGGTCCACCTTGTTCAGGGCCACCAGGCTGGGCCGGAGGAGAAGGCCCCGGTCGTAGGCCCCCACCTCCCGCCTTAAGGTCCTAAGGGTCTCCAAGGGGTTTTCCGTGGCGTCCAGCACGTAGAGGAGGACCCGGGTGCGGGCGATGTGGCGCAGGAACTCCAGCCCCAGCCCCCTCCCCTGGCTTGCTCCCTCGATGATCCCCGGGATGTCCGCCAGGGTGAACCGCTTCTCCCCCACCTCCACCACCCCCAGGTTGGGGCTCAAGGTGGTGAAGGGATAGGGAGCGATCTTGGGGTGGGCCCGGGTGGTGGCGGCGAGGAGGCTGCTTTTCCCCGCGTTGGGGTAGCCCACCAGGCCCACGTCGGCGATGAGGAGGAGCTCTAACCGGAGGCGCCGCCTCTCCCCTTCCTCCCCCGCCTCCGCAAACCGGGGGGCCTGGCGGGTGGGGGTGACGAAGTGGGCGTTCCCCCGCCCTCCGGCCCCGCCCCGGGCCACCAGGACGGTCTCCCCTTCCTCCAGGAGGTCCGCCAGGAGCTCCCCGGTGTCCGCGTCAAACACCCGGTGCCCCGGGGCACCTCGATATAGAAGTCCCGCCCCGCGCGGCCGTGGCGGCCGCTTCCCTGGCCGTGCTCCCCGTCCTCCGCCTTGTAGGTGCGCTTGGAAAGCTCCGCCAGGGAGTCCACGCCCCCCCGGGCCCGGAGGTAGACCGACCCCCCCCGGCCCCCGTCCCCCCCGTCCGGGCCGCCCTTGGGGACGAACTTCTCCCGGCGGAAGGAGACGGCACCGTCGCCGCCCTTACCAGCGGCGACGGTGATCAGGAGGACGTCTTGGAACATCTAGGCCAAGGGGCGCACGTGCACGTACCGGCCGAGCCGCCCCTTATCCTGGAACTCCACCACCCCATCCACCAGGGCGAAGAGGGTGAAGTCCCGGCCCATGCCCACGTTCTTCCCCGGCTTGAACCGGGTGCCCCGCTGGCGGACGAGGATGTTCCCCGCCCGCACCACCTGGCCGCCGTAGCGCTTCACCCCGAGGCGCTTGGCCTGGGAGTCGCGGCCGTTTTTGGTAGACCCTAGACCCTTTTTATGCGCCATGGCTTACCCCTGGATCTCCTTCACGAGGAGCTCGGTGTAGGGCTGGCGGTGCCCCCGCTTGCGGCGGTAGTTCACCTTGGCCTTAAACTTGGAGATCACCACCTTCCTGCCCTTGCCGTGGCCGAGGACCTCGGCCACCACCTTGGCCCCCTCCACGAAGGGAGCCCCCACGGCGGTCCTCTCGCCCCCCAAGAGGAGGACGGGGAGCTCCACCGTGGCGCCGGGCTCGAGGTCCAGCTTCTCCACCTTGAGCCTTACGCCCGGTTCCACCCGGTACTGTTTCCCACCCGTCTTGACGATCGCGAACATGCCCTTTCCTCCCGGGCCCCCGGCCCTACCAGAGCTCCACTATACCGGAAGAAGGGGGCCCCTTCAAGCCGAAGCCCCCCTTGCGGGGGGCTTTTTGGTGGAGCCGAGGGGATTCGAACCCCTGACCTCCTCAATGCCATTGAGGCGCGCTCCCAACTGCGCCACGGCCCCAGGCAACGCCTATGGTACCGGGGCCCCCGCTTCTTGTCAACGGGGCCAGAGCCCCAGGAGGAGGGCCAGGGCGGCGAAGACCGCGCCCAGGACCACCGTGAGCCGGTAAAGCCCCCCCGTGACCCCGCGGGCGGAGAAGAGGTCGGTAGAAGCGCCCATGAGGTCGCCCGCGCCCTGCTTGGGCTCCTGAATGAGCACCAGGTAGACGAGAAGGCCGGCCACGCCGAGGAAAAGGAGGATGACCAGGGTGTAGAGCACGTCCATGCCCCCCATTGTACACCCCCCCTAGGGCCAGGCGTAGTCCAGGCGCTCCCGCCCCGAAAGGGCCTTGGCCAGGAGTTCCTCCACGGGAAGCCCCTCCTCGGCCTTTTTCACCACGGAAAGCCGGGCCCGGGTCACGGGGTGCTCGGGGACGAAGAGGCTACAGCAGTCCTCGTCGGGCTGGATGGAGATCTCGTAGGTCCCCAGGGCCCGGGCCAGGGCCACGATCTCCGCCTTGTCCAGGCCGATGAGGGGGCGGAAGACGGGAAGGCGCACGGCCTCGTTCACCGCGTGGAGGTTCTCCAGGGTCTGGGAGGCCACCTGGCCCAGGCTGTCCCCCGTGACCAGGGCCAAGGCCCCCTCCTCCTCCGCGATCCGTTCCGCCAGGCGGAGCATGAAGCGGCGGTAGAGGACCACCCGGTAGTCCTTGGGGGCGTTGAGGACGATGGCCTCCTGGACCTCCCCGAAGGGCACCAGGTAGAGCCTGGCCCGGTGCTGGTAGGGCAGGAGGTGCGCCACCAGGGCCTTGGCCTTCTCCCGCCCCAGGCCCTCCAGGAGGGGGTAGGGGTGGAAGTGGACGAAGACCACCTCTGCTCCCCGGCGCATGAGGCGGTGGGCGGCCACGGGGGAGTCTATGCCCCCGGAGAGGAGGGCCACCACCCGGCCCGCGCTCCCCGGGGGGAAACCCCCAGGGCCAGGGTAGGCCTCCCCCTCCAGGAGAACCCTCCCCGGCAGGATCCGCACCACGAACTCCCGCTCGGCCCCCTTAAGCCGCACGGGGGCCCCCGTCCTTTCCTGGATGAAGGCCCCTAGGAGGCGCTCGATCTCGGGGGAGGTGAGGGGGAAGGTCTTGTCCGTGCGCTTGGCCGTCACCCGGAAGGAAGAGGGGGGGCGCTCCAAAGGGGGGAGGAGGGCTTTTTTTACCGCCTCGAGGTCCTGTGGGGTCTCCACCACCCGGGCAAAGCGCTCCACCCCCAGGGTCTTCCCCAGGCGTCCTTGGGCCTCCGGCCAGGCCTCTTCCGGAAAGGCCAGGAGGACCGCCAGGCCGAAGTCCCTCTCCCACCGCACCCCAAGGCCCTTAAGGGCCCGGGCCAGGTGGTCCTTGGTGCGCCTTAGGTAGGCCTTGCGGTTCTGGCCCTTTAGGGCGAGCTCGTGGAAGAACTGGATCCAGACCTTGATCATTGGGCCTCCAGGTAGAGCCGGCTGCAAAGAGAGCCCATGCGGGCGGCGGGCCAGAGGTCCTCGGGGGCGCCCCAGACGAGCTCGGTGTAGTAGGTGCGGCCGGGCTTGGGCTCGGGAAGCCGGGGCTCGGAAAGGAGCCTTCCCTCGTAGACCCAAAGCTCCAGGGTGTACCCGGGGCGCGCCTCCACCCCGTGCCCCTTGGGGCCTAGGACCTCCACCTCCGCCAAGAGCTTCTCCCGGGCCACCCTCCTTGCGCCCTCCTCGGGGTCCTCCCCCGGCTCCAGGCGCACCGCAGGGAGGCCCAAGGCCCCGGGGAACTCGGGGTCATGGAGGGGACGCCGGACCAAAAGGAGCTTTCCATCCTTCCAGGCGGCGAGGGCCACCGCGCGTCGCATCGCTCCATCGTACCATGGGGCCATGCTGGGCCTACAGGAGATCCGGGAGGCCGCCCGGCGCATCGCCCCCTACGTCCATAAAACCCCCCTCCTCACCTCCAAAAGCCTGGACGCCCTTCTGGGGAAGACCCTCCTCTTCAAGGGGGAGCACCTGCAGAAGACGGGGAGCTTCAAGGCCCGGGGGGCGCTTTCCAAAGCCCTCACCCTAAAAGGGGCCAAGGGGCTTCTGGCGGTCTCCAGCGGGAACCACGCCCAGGGGGTGGCCTACGCCGCCCGGGTCCTGGGGGTGCCCGCCTTGGTGGTCATGCCCGAGGAGGCGAGCCCGTTTAAGAAGGCGGCCACGCGGGCCCTGGGGGCGGAGGTGGTGGACCGGGGGGTCACGCCGGAGAACCGGGAGGAGGTGGCCCGGGCCCTCCTGGAGGAGACGGGCTACGCCTTCATCCACCCCTTTGACGACCCCCTGGTCATGGCCGGGCAGGGCACGGCGGGGCTGGAGCTTTTGGCCCAGGCGGAGGGCCTCGAGGCGGTCCTCGCCCCCGTGGGCGGAGGGGGGCTCCTTGCGGGGCTTGCCACCGCGGTGAAGGCCCTGGCCCCAAAGGTCCGGGTCTATGGGGTGGAGCCCGAGGGGGCGGACGACGCCAAGAAGAGCCTGGAGCGGGGGGAGATCGTAAGGCTTAAAGAGGCCCCCAGGACCCGGGCGGACGGGGTCAGGACCCTAAGCCTGGGGCAAAACACCTTCCCGGTGCTCCGGGCGCGGGTGGACGGGATCCTCACGGTGAGCGAGGAGGCCATCCTCGAGGCCGAGCGCCTCCTCTTCACCCGGCTCAAGCAGGTGGTGGAGCCCACCGGGGCCCTGGCGCTGGCGGCGGTCTTGGAGCACGGGAAGGCCCTACCCCACCGGCTGGCCCTCCTCCTTTCCGGGGGGAACCGGGACTTCTCTCCCTAGACCCTAGGGGTATGCTTCCCCTGTGATCGTCAAGGAACGGCTCTTACCCATAGAAGAGGTGGGGGCCAAGCTGGGGCTGGAAAAGGAACGGCTTTACCTCTACGGCCCCCACATGGCCAAGGTCCTGGGGGACCCCCCCAAGGCCAAGGGGCGGCTCATCCTGGTCACGGCCATCACCCCCACCCCCGCCGGGGAGGGCAAGACCACCACCGCCATCGGCCTGGTGGACGCCCTCTGGCGGCTGGGCAAGCGGGCGGCCCTGGCCCTGAGGGAGCCCTCCTTGGGGCCGGTCTTCGGGGTCAAGGGGGGGGCCACGGGTGGGGGGAAGGCCCGGGTGGAGCCCCGGCACGAGATCAACCTCCACTTCACCGGGGACTTCCACGCGGTGACCAGCGCGGTGAACCTCCTGAACGCCCTCCTGGACAACCACCTGCACCAGGGGAACGAGCTCGGCCTGGACCCCCGGCGCATAGAGCTCAAGCGGGCCATAGACATGAACGACCGCGCCCTGCGGCGCATCGTCCTGGGCCTCGGGGGGAAGGCCCACGGGGTGCCCCGGGAGGGGGGGTTTGAGCTCACCGTGGCCAGCGAGGTCATGGCCCTCATGAGCCTGGCCCAGGACTTCAAGGACCTTAAAGCCCGGTTGGGCCGGATCCGGGTGGGGTTCACCTGGGGCGGCAAGCCCGTCTTCGCCCAGGACCTGGGGGCGGTGGGGGCCATGGCTGCCCTCCTCCACCAGGCCTTCTTCCCCAACCTGGTCCAGACCGCGGAGGGGAACCCGGCCTTCGTCCACATGGGCCCCTTCGGCAACATCGCCCACGGGACCAACTCCGTGCGGGCAAGCCGCATGGCCCTGGGCCTGGCGGACTACGTGGTCCAGGAGGCGGGCTTCGCCACCGATTTGGGGATGGAGAAGTTCATGAACGTGGTGGCCCGCACCGCAGGCCTGGTCCCGGAGGCGGTGGTCCTGGTGGCCACCCTAAGGGCCCTCCGCTACCACGGGGGCCAGGACGCCTACGAGATGCCCGACCCCAAGGCGGTGGAAAGGGGCCTGGCCAACCTGGAGAAGCACGTGGAGAACGTGGAGCTTTTCGGGTACCGGCCGGTCATCGCCCTAAACCGCTTCCCCACGGACGCGGAGGAGGAGGTGGCCCTGGTGCAGGGCTTCGCCGAGGAGCGGGGCCTCCTCTTCGCCCAAAGCGAGGTCTACGCCCGGGGCGGGGAGGGGGGGGTGGAGCTGGCGGAAAAGGTCCTGGAGGCCCTAGCAAGCCCCCACGCCTACCGGCCCCTCTACCCGCTGGACTGGCCCCTGGAGGCCAAGATCGAGGCCGTCGCCAAGGCGGTCTACGGGGCGGAAGGGGTGGCCTACACCGAGGAGGCCCGCCGGGCCCTGAAGGCCGCGGAGAAGGAGGGGTGCCAGGGCCTCCCCGTGGTGATGGCCAAGGCCGCCACCTCCCTTTCCGACAACCCCAAGCTCCGGGGCCGGCCCAAGGGCTTCACCGTCACCGTCACCGACCTCCGCTGCCGCCTGGGGGCGGGGTTCGTGGTGGTCTACATGGGGGGCATAGAAACCCTCCCCGGCCTTCCCAAGGTGCCCCAGGCCCTGGGGATTGACGTGGACGAGGGGGGCAACATCCGGGGCATGGACTACTAAGCTTGGAAAGGACTCCAGGCTGTCCCCACGGGGGACGTTGAACAAACCCGGGGGGAAGCCTGGGGCCTCCCGTAGAATGGGGGGGATGTCCCTCGATGTCCTAGAGCTCCAACGCCTAAGGACCCTGGTCCAGGCTTGGCGGCTCCTCGCCCCCCTAAAGACCGCCCGGGAGGTCTACGAGGCCGTGGTGGACACCGCCAAACGGCAGACCCGGGCCACCTCCGTCCTCCTCTTCCTTCACCGCCCGGAAGAGGGCGTTTTGGAGCTGGTGGCCGCCCGGGGCCTGAGCCGGGATAAGGTGGGCTTCCGCCTCCCCAAAGGCCAGGGCATCTCCTGGACGGTCATGGAGAAGGGGGAGCCCCTCTTCATCCCCGACGTGAGCCAGGACCCCCGGGTGGTCTTCCTCTCGGGAAAGCGGCAAAAGGGGGCCTACATGGGCGTGCCCCTTCGCACCCCGGAAGGGGTCATCGGGGTCCTCAGCCTGGACACCGCAGGGGGACCGGGGGAGCTTTTCCCCGAGGAAACCTTCTGGATCCAGGCCCTGGCCGAGGCCGCGGGGGTGGTCCTCTCCCGGCTTAAGGCCCTGGAGGAGGCCAGGGAGGAGGCCCGCCGCTCGGAACGCCTCCTGAAGCTCGCCCTGAACCTGGAAAGCGCCAAGGACCCCCTCTCCATGGCCCAGGAGGCCCTGGAAACCCTCCTGGAGCTCACCCCTTACCACGGGGGGGCCCTGTACCTTTTCCAGGCCGGCACGGTGCGGCCTGCGGTCTTCGCGGGCGCCTACCCCCCGGGCTTCCCCCGGCTTTACGAGGAACACCCCATCCGCTTCGGGGAAGGCCTCCTTGGGCACCCGAGGCTCTGGGAGGGTCCAGTCTACGTGGAGGACTACGCCCGTTTTCCCGGCGCGCTCAAGCCCTACGCGGAAGCCGGCCTCCGCTCCGCCCTCCTAGTCCCCCTGGCCCCCGAGGGGCGGCGCTATGGGGTCTTAGCCCTTGGGAGCTTCCACACCCCCGTGCCCTATCGCCAGGAGGACGAGACCCTCTTGAAAATCGTGGCCCACGCCCTAGAAGAGGCCCTGGAGCGGCTTTTCCAGCTCCGCCGCCTCCAGGCCACCCAGGAGGCGGCCCTCAAGGCCCTGGCCCAGGTGCTGGAGTACCGGGACCTGGAGACCCGGGGGCACACCGAAAGGGTGGCGGAGCTTTCCCTAAGGCTGGGAAAGGCCCTGGGGTTTCCCGACCTGGAAGGCCTTCGCCTGGGGGCCTACTTCCACGACCTCGGGAAGCTGGCCCTACCCGACGAGATCCTGAGGAAGCCCGCGGCCCTTTCCACCGGGGAGTGGAAGGTGGTGAAGACCCACCCCGAGGTGGGGGCGGAGATCCTGAAAAACCTCTCCTTCCTCCCCAAGACCGCCCTCAACGTGGTCCTCCACCACCACGAGCGCTGGGACGGCTCGGGCTACCCCAAGGGGCTTAAAGGGGAGGAGATCCCTTTGGAAGCCCGGATCTTCGCGGTGGTGGACGTGTGGGACGCCCTCCTTTCCCAGAGGCCCTACAAAAAGCCCTGGCCCATAGAGGAGGCCCGGAAGGAGCTTCAGGCCCAGGCGGGGAAGGGGCTGGACCCCAAGGTGGTGGCGGCCTTCCTCCGGCTTCTGGAGGAAGGGCCTTAGGCCTCCCGGGTGCCGAAGCCCGGGGGGAGGAAGTCGGGGTAGTCGGGGTTGCCCTTGCGGTCTGGGAGCCTAGGGACGAGGTCCGAGGGGTGGGGCTCGCCCCTTCGGCAGTAGGGGCAGTCCTGCCGCACCTTGTAGCGCACCGGGCGGGCGGGGATGCCCAGGGCGATGGCGTGGGGGGGGATGTCCTTGGTGACGATGGCCCCGGTGCCCACCATGGCGTCGTCCCCGATGCGCACCCCCGCCAGCACCGTGGCGTGGTAGGTGATGCGCACCCCGCTCCCGATGACGGTCTCCTTCAGGGTCACGTCGGGGGAGGCCAGAACGTGGTGGGTGTGGCTGTAGACGTTCACGTAATCGGAAAGGGAGGTGCGGTCCCCGATCTTGATCCCGCCGATGTCGTCCAGGAGCACGTACCGGTGGACCACCACGTCGTCGCCGAGCTCCAGGTTGTACCCCACGGAGAACTCCACGTTCTGGAAGAACTTGGGGTTCTTCCCCACCCGCTTGAAGATGAAGGGGGCCAGGGCCCGCCTTATGGCCACCCCCGAGTGCACGGACTGGCCGATGGGGGTGAGGTCCAAGACCTTCCAGAACCAGAGGAGGGGCTTCACCTTCCGGAACTTCTCCGGGTCCGTGGCCGCGTAGTACTCCGCCTCAAAGGTGATGCCCTCGGGGTCCAGGCCCAGGGCCAGGAGGGGGCTCGTCTCCAGGAGCTCTTCATAGGGCCTGGCGTAAAGGAGCCGGGCCAGCTCCTCCCGCACCAGGGCGTTCCGGTCCACGCTGGGATCGGAAAGCCTTTCCACCAGGCTTCCGATGAAGCGGTCCAGGGCCTTCTCGTGGAGGGGCAGGATGGCCTTCGGCAGGAGCCAGGGCATAGTAGGGATATCCTACTACCCCCCAAAAGGCCCCAAGGAAAGCGGGCTCACCCTATGGAGGAGCGGTAGCCCAGCTCCCTCAAAGCCTCAGGGTCCTTGCGCCAGTCGGGGTAGACCTTGACCTCGAGGTCCAGGTACACCTTCCGGTTCAGGAAGACCTCCAGCTGCTTCCTGGCCGCCTGGCCGATCTCCTTGAGCTTCCGCCCCCCTTCCCCGATGACGATGGCCTTCTGGGAAGGCCGCTCCACGAAGAGGAGGACCTTGATGTAGAGGATGCCGTTTTCCCGCTCCGCCACCTCCTCGGTCTTGGTGGCGATGGCGTAGGGCAGTTCGTGCCAGAGGCGCTTCATGGCCTCCTCCCGCACGATCTCCGCCACCCACTCCCCGAAGTCCTGGTCGCTTTTGGCGAAGTCCTCGGGGTAGAAGAAGGGGCCTTCCGGGAGGAGGGCGAAAAGCTCCGCCTTGAGCTCCGCCACCTGGCGCGGGTCCAGGGCGGAGAGCATCCGGGGCTCGGCCTCGGGAAGGAGGGCGTGGTAGGCCCTAAGGGCCTCCTCCGGGTACTTGGCCTCGTCCAGCTTGTTGCCGATGAGGAGGATGGGCACCTTCCCCACCAGGGGCTTAAGGGCCTTGGCCACCATCTCGTCCTCCGGGGTGGGGGGGTGGCGGAGGTCCACCACCCAAAGCACCGCGTTCACGTCGGAGAGGGCCTCGTAGACCTCCTGGTCCATGAACTCCCCCAGGGCGTCCATGGGCTTGTGCAGGCCCGGGGTGTCCACGAAGACGATCTGCCGCCTTCCCTCCGTGAGGATGCCCCGGAGGCGCTTCCTTGTGGTCTGGGGGCGGGGGCTGATGGGGGCCACCTTCACCCCCAGGAGGGTATTGAGCAGGGTGGACTTGCCCACGTTGGGCTTGCCCACGATGGCCACGAATCCGGAGTAGGTCTTCTCGTCCATAGGTGATCCCGGCCCAAGGCCGGCCCCTTTCCTGTTTAGTATACCTCCATGGACCCTCTGGCCCTGGCCCTCCTCCCGGGGATCGGCCCCAAGAGGCTCCTGGAGCTCCTTCTGGAGGAAGACCCCCTTTCCGCCTTAAGGGCGCGCTTCCCCCAGGCCCTCCCCCACCTGGAAGGAGCCCTGGCCCGGGCCGAGGCCGAGCGCCGGCGGGCGAAGGCCCTGGGGGTGAGGATCCTGGGCCTATGGGAAGAGGCCTTTCCCGAAAGCCTCAAGGCCCTCCCCCAGCCCCCCACCCACCTCTACCTGAAGGGGAGCCTGGAGAGCCCCGCGGTGGCCCTGGTGGGCACCCGCAAGGCCTCCCCTTGGGCTTTGGGCTTCGCCCGGAGGCTCGCCCGGGCCCTGGCGGAGGCCGGGGCCTACGTGGTCTCGGGGCTCGCCCGGGGGATTGACCGGGAGGCCCACCTGGGGGCCCTGGAGGCCGGGGGAAGGACCCTTGGGGTTTTGGGGAGCGCCCTGGACCGGGTCTACCCCCCGGAGCACCAGAGCTTAGCGGAAAGGGTAGACCTCCTCTCGGAGTTCCCCTTCGGCACCGGGGCCAAGGCGGAGTTCTTCCCCCGGCGGAACCGCCTCATCGCCGGGCTCGCGCAGGCGGTCATCGTGGTGGAGGCCCCCCTGGACTCCGGGGCCCTCATCACCGCCCGCCACGCCCTGGAGCTCGGGAAGGAGGTCCTGGCGGTGCCGGGAAGGCCCACGGACGAGAACTCCTTGGGGGCCAATCGCCTCATCCAGGACGGGGCCTACCCGGTCCTGGCCCCCGAGGACGCCCTTTCCTACCTGGGCCTGAAGGGGCGCCCTAAAGACCCCGGGCTTCCCCCGGAAGAACAGGCCCTTTACGAGGCCCTCCGGAAGGGAGAGGCCCTCCCCGAGGACCTGGCCCAGGCCCTGGGCCTTTCCGTGGGGGAGGTCTTGGGCCTCCTTGCCCGCCTCGAGCTCAAGGGCCTGGCCCGGGCCCTGCCGGGGGGGCGGTACGGGGCAGGGTAAGCACCCCGCCGAAGCTTCCGCCTCGGCGGGGGCGGGCAGAAGGGGTCAGCCCCCTAGGCTACTTGGCCTTTTCGTAAAGCTTCTTGGCGATCTCGTAGAGCTCCGCGGGATGGAACTCGGGGGCGAACTCCGCGGCGTCGTGGCCGGCGTCAAACACGGGGCCGCCCTGGGGGGGCCCGTCCACCACCACCACCTCGCTCCCGTCCTCGGGGGAGGCGCCCCGCCAGATGAGGCCCAGGTCCTTGTAGTCCTCAGGGCTGAAGCGGTAGAGGTTGCGGTGGAAGCCCAGGTCCATGAACTTCTTGGCCTCGGGGAAGCGGCTGTTGTCGATGCGGGGGATGGGGAGCAGCTTGGTCATCTCCACCCCGGTGAGGGTCTCCAGGGCCTTGCCGTAGGCGGCGGCGTGGACCCCGCCCCGCACCAGCAGGTAGCCGATCATCTCCCGGGCCACGGGGTTGTCCGTCATCTCGTAGACCCGGAGCTTGTGGGTGCGGGCGGCCACCTCCAGGAAGAAGTTGTGGAGAAGGTCCAGGATAAGGTTGCCGCTGGTGAAGACGTACTCCCCGTGCCAGTGCTCCCCCATGGAGCCCATGACCAGGCTGTTGGCCCCCCCTGCGATGAAGTGGGCGGTGTTGCGGGCGTCCTTGGCAAAGCCCAAGGGCGCGGCCACGGGGTCCACCCCCTCCTCCTGGTCCTTCCCGGGGTTCTTGGCCAAGAGGGCGTTGATGGTGGCGGCCACCAGCTCAATGTGCCCCAGCTCCTCCGTGGCGATGTTGGCGATGAGGTCGTAGTAGGGCTTGAGGGCCTTCTTCCCCCGGAAGTTGAAGGACTGGTACATGTAGTTCATCAGGGTGGACATCTCCCCAAACCGCCCACCCAACAGGGCCTGCACCGCCGCGGCGGCGTTGGGGTCCTGCTCCTTGGGCATGGGCAGCTCGATCTGCAACCGGTCAATCCTCAGAAACATCCCTTGCACCTCCTTGCCGGGTTTCCCCGGCGATTCCCACGGTAAGGGGTGGGGAAGGCATAAGTCCAATAGATTCTTGGGCCACCGGCTATAAACTAAATCTATGACCTTGGACCAGCTGCGCTACCTGGTGGCCCTGGACGAGGAGCGGAACTTCACCCGGGCCGCGGAACGGGTCTTCCTGACCCAACCCGCCCTGAGCATCCAGATCCGGCGGCTGGAGGAGGAGCTGGGGGTGCGCCTCTTTGACCGGAGCAAAAAGCCCCTAGAACCCACGGAGATCGGCAAGCAGGTGATCGCCCAGGCCCGCCGGGTCCTGGAGGAGGCCGAACGGCTCAAGGCCCTGGCCCGGGGAGAGGAAGGGGTTTTCCAGGGGCCTTTCCGCATCGGGGTCATCCCCACCCTGGCCCCTTACCTCCTGCCCAAGCTCCTCCCCCGGCTCAAGGCCCGTTTCCCCGCGCTGGAGCTCTCCGTAAAGGAAACCCTCACCCCGGGCATCCTCCAGGGCCTTTTAGAAGGGCACCTGGACGCGGGGCTCATCGGAACGGAGGAGCGCGCCCCTGGCCTCGAGGTCCACCCCCTGTTCCGGGAAACCTTTTTGGCCTACGTCTCCCCCCAGCACCCCCTCTACCACCGGCAGGCCCTCCACCCCCTGGAGATCCCCCTGGAGGACACCTGGGTCCTGGCGGAGGGGCACTGCTTCCGGGAGCAGGTCCTTTCCGTGTGCCGCCCGAGCCTTGGGGCCAAGGGGG
>SPLK01000159.1_pt1 | contig 26888 bp, 28 predicted proteins | sample 2456111 | NCBI WGS metagenome assembly SPLK01 (sample SAMN11156906, study PRJNA527647) | hot springs metagenome | biome: Geothermal region; feature: Hot spring; material: tree branch in hot spring; isolation source: hot spring sediment rich in lignocellulosic material ... | reverse complement strand
ATGCGAACACTTTTGGGACAGCCTCTTTTTCACGGAAAATGGAAAACTTTTATGAAGAAATCCCCGCCGTCTTATGGATGGGCGGCCGAACCGGGCCGCTGGTTCCGGACGAAGATGCCTCCCTGGCGTGCATGGGGGGACGCTTGTTGAAAACGGCCGGGCGGCCTCCCGGCCCCCCGGGGAAACGGTGCGAAATGCCGCCGGCTTTCGACCGGAACGGCGGGGAAGGCTGCCGGCGATCCGCATCCTTTGGGAAGAAAAAACCGGGCAAAAAGCCCGGTTTTTCGTTTATTTTCGTGACAAAAAGATAGACGGCCAGGAGCAGGCTGAACAAAAGGACCGAGTGGAAGGCGGCGTGGAGGATGTCGGCCGTGATGCCGTTTAATTCCGGTAATAAACTGCGGGTGCCGCCCGACATCGCCTGATTACGCTGCAACCTTTTTTCATCGGCGCCGAAAAGATACGGCAACCGCCAGGCCTCTGCCGCTCCGGCCAAGATCAGGCCCGAATGGATGACGAACCAGGATCTGAGCCAAAGGGGATATTTTTTCCCGGCAAAAAGACCGGCGAGCAGGAGAAGGAAGCCGACGGATAAGCCGTTGACGACGGTAACGAGGAGCAGCTCTCCCGTCGTGTTTTCCCTGCGGAAGGATGCCGGATCGTTAAAGGGGCCGAGGGGGACCCAGTCATGCAGGAGCAGGAACAGCAGCATGGCGCCGAGGCAGGCCATGAACATTTTTTCCGATAAACGAATGTTTCTTTCCATTTTCCGTCCCCCTTTGCGGTTGCAATGCAAGACGGTTCGTTACAGTTTGACGGCAACCCGGCGGGTAAGGAGCCGGATCAGCCAGGCCATGATGAAGATCAGCGCCAGGCTGGCGAAGATGAACCCCGGCAAGGGTATGGAAAAGGTGTCAACAGGCAGCCATTGTTTAAGGGATTCCGCCGCTTCCTTCTTCCAGAGAAATGCCCGCAGATGGAAGAAAAAGAGCGCGAGGACGATAAAGCCCAAACCGGCCGGCCCGCCGTAACGATAGAATCCCGCCCCGATCAGCCATCCGCTGAGGTAGAAAAAGGCCAGATTCAGGGCGTGCAAAGTGATGGCCAAGAGCCCGTTTTCCTGCAGATCGGCGAGGGGAATGTCAAAGACGGGAACGATGATCATCCGGATGATGGTTCTCACCCAACTGGAAGGCGAATCGCCCCCGGAATCGATCATATCGGCGCTGTGGTACGAAACCGGGAGGTCCGCCAGCCGGACAAGGGATCTTTCCGCAGCGCCATAACCCCCGCGATAAGGGGGAGCGCCAGGGCAAGACCGGCGGCCGCCGCGATTCCCCCTTTGAAAAATTCCTTCCGCGTCACCCCGTTCCGGATGAAGGCCGGCATGAAGGCGTAAACGGCCAGGATTCCGAGGACGAACATGAAAATGTTGGCGGACTGGCCGGTGGAAAGGAAAAAGTCTTCGATGCGGCTGCCGTTTTTTGCGGAAAAAATCAACCGGACGATTTGAATCATGGTCACGATTCCCAAATACCAAAGGGCCCATCCCGTTTGGACGGCAAACATGTCGATGGCGATTTTGGCGGATACGGATCTCTGTTTCAAGTTAATCTTCCTCCCCTGTCAGAAAAATGAATAAGTCTTGAAGGGAAACGGGGCCGACATCCAGCCCTTCGCTTCTTGCCCTTGCCATCTCTTCCTCGGTAAAGGCGCCGTACAGCGTGACGGATTTCGTCTTTCCCAGCCGCTGTTCATTCAATATTTTCTTGCCCTCGACGAAGGGATCGACGATCCTTTCGTCGCCGGTCACCGTCACCCCCCGCGAAACCAGCCGGTCGTATGCTTCCTGCACGACCACCTTTCCTTTATCGAGAATGATCACTTCATCAAACAAGTGGTCCATCTCCGAAACGAGATGGGTGGACAAGATGAACATCCGGGGGTGCCGGGTTTGATCTTCCAACAGCTCCCGGTAAAAGATCTCCCTGGTCGGGGCGTCCATTCCCAGGTAGACCTCGTCAAAAATCGTAATCGCCGTCCGGCTTGCCAGGCCTAAGGTCACGTTCATGGCCGATTGCATCCCTTTGGACAATTTTTTCACCGGTTTTTCCAACGGAAGCTTGAAGCGCCTGACCAGGTATTCCGCATATTCCCGGTCGTAGGCGGGCCGGTATCTTTCCGCCATCTCGAGGACTTCCTTCACCGTTTCCGATTCTTCCTTATAGTCCCTTTCATAGAGAAAGGCGATGTCGGGCATGATTTTTTCGTTTTCAAAATGGATTTGCCCGTTTACCGTGATCGTCCCTTCCGTCGGCTCCCGGTAGGCGGCGAGCAAAGTAAGGAGTGAGGTTTTCCCGGCGCCGTTTCTTCCGAGAAGGCCGTAAATTTTTTCCCCTTCCAGCCGCAGCGTGATCTGTTTTAACGCCTCAAAGGTGTTGTATCTCAAGGAAACGCCGTTAAATTCCACGCGCATCGTCATTTTTCCCCCGTCCTTTCACCTGCTTGATGAATGCCATAATTTCTTCTTCGGAAATTCCCAGCAATTCCGCTTCCCTTACCAATCCATAAATGTAATTATCCAGGAATTCCTTCTTCCTCCTCCTGATCACTTTTTCCCGCGCGCCTTGGGCGACGAACATCCCGATTCCCCGCTTTTTGAAAAGGATGCCTTCCTCCACTAGCCGGTTCACCCCCTTGGATACGGTCAAATGGTTGATCTTGTAAAATTGGACAAGCTGGTTGGTCGAAGGGGCCTGATCCCCTTCCGCAAGCTGCCCGGTTAAAATCTGGTCTTCAATGATCCTCCGGATTTGCTGGTAGATGGGCTGATTGCTTTCAAACGGATGGTCCAAAGTTTCTCACCGCCTTTTGACAGTTCGGCTCATTTGCATATCTAGTTATATACTTACGTATATAACTATAGATAAAGAATACCAAATTGTCAACGGTTTTTCGAAAATCGCGGAAAAGGAGGGATTTGTGGAAAGGCGGCCGCTTATGAAAGGGAGGGTTTGATTTGCCGCGTGGGCGGATGTGGGCACAAGGGATGAAGGGAAGGCACCGCCCCAGGGCCGCAAAAAAGGAGGAATCAAATGGGCACAATGGAAAAGGGGGGAGGGAAAACCTGGATGTGCGGGGGAAGGATCAAAATACAGATTCATCGACGTTTGTCGGCTTGAGGGGCAACCTGGATGTGCGGGCGAAGGTCCGTTTTGACCCCGACCGCCAAGTGAACCGGGCGATGGCGCAAATGCTGAAAGGGGGACAGAAAATCGGCGGTTTTCAGCCTCTTTCGGCTCTGTTATAATTTCTATAATGCGGAAACAAGCAAAGAGGGGATCGCAATGGAGCTGCAAAAAATGTTTGAACTGCAAAAAGTTCTCGACCGCCGCATCGAAACAAAGCACCGGCTGGAGCATGAGTACATCTTTGACAAAAAGGTGCTGGCCCTGCTTGTGGAAATCGGGGAATTGGCCAATGAAACGCGCTGCTTCAAATATTGGAGCGAAAAGGGACCGTCCGCCAGGGAGACGATTTTGGAAGAATATGTCGACGGCATGCATTTCATCTTGTCCCTTGGCCTCATGTTCGGATTTGACCGCCTGTCCGGGGAGGCCATCCCCGGAAAGGGACGGGGGACAGGGGATTTAACGGTGAAGTTTTTGGAAGTCTATGATGCGGTTTACCGTTTCCAAAGGGAAAAAACGGCCGAATCCTACATGGCCTTGCTGGAAACCTTTTATGAATTGGGGGAGCTGCTCGGTTTTACCCGGGAGGAAATCTTCCGGGCCTATGTTTCCAAAAATGAAGTGAACCACCGTCGGCAGGAGGAAGGGTATTGACGGACGGAAATGGCGGCATCGCTTTTGCCCCTTTCCGGGACGGGGAAACCCGTTCCCTCATCCATCGCGTGCCGCACAAGCAGCGGGAAAAACGGAAGGACACCGGAAAACTGTTTCGGTGTCCTTTTTACGGATTTTTAAAGCGGAAGATTCCCGGGCGTACCGGAAGCTTCGGTTTTCCTTCGCCCGCTTCTTTGCGGCGCGGAACCGGAAAGGCTTTTCAAGCTGTTCATGCCGTCCCTTTCATGATCTTTTCAACGAACGAAGGCACAGGCTACCGGGCCCGCAAAGGTCTTTTTCAACCCGTTTCTTCCATTTCTTTTTCTCTGCCGGCAAACTGGCTGAAATAAAGATCGGCGTAAAATCCCTTCCGCGCCAGCAGCTCCTCGTGGGTTCCCTTTTCGATGACCCGGCCGTGGTTCATGACGAGGATCATGTCGGCGTTTCGGATGGTCGATAAACGGTGGGCGATGACAAAACTGGTCCTCCCTTTCATGAGCTCCCTCATCGCGTTTTGGATATGGATTTCCGTCCTCGTGTCCACGTTGCTTGTCGCTTCGTCCAAAATCAGGATGGGCCGGTTGGCCAATATGGCACGGGCGATGGTCAACAGCTGTTTCTGTCCTTGGGAGATATTCGAGGCCTCCTCGTTCAAAACGGTATCGTAGCCGTCGGGCAAGGTCCGGATAAAGTGGTCCGCCCGAGCCGTTTTGGCCGCCTGGATGATCTCGAAATCGGAGGCGCCTTCCCGGCCGTAGGCGATATTTTCTTTGATCGTTCCGTGAAACAGCCATGTGTCTTGCAAAACGATGCCGAACAGTTGACGGAGATCGCTCCGCCTCAAATCCCGGATGTCGACCCCGTCGATGGTGATCCTTCCCCCGTCGATTTCGTAGAAGCGCAGGAGCAGGTTCATCAATGTGGTTTTGCCGGCGCCGGTCGGTCCGACGATCGCCACCGTCTGTCCGGGCTTGACGTCGATATTCAAATCCTCGATCAACGGTTCATCGCCCTTGTAGCGGAAAGAGACGTGCTCGAAACGGACATGTCCTTTCGGTTCGGGCAGGGTGACCGCTTGTTTCTGGTCGGGGACGTCTTCTTTTTCGTCCAATACTTCAAAAATCCGTTCCGCCGAGGCGACGGTCGCCTGGATGATATTCGCGATATTGGCGGCCTGGGCGATCGGCTGGGAAAATTGCCGGGCGTATTGCATAAAAGCCTGCACGTCCCCGACGGTGATCGCCCTTTTCGTCACGAAGACGCCGCCGACGACGCAGATGAGGACATAGGCCAAATTGTTGATAAAGTTCATCAGCGGCATGATCACACCCGAGATGAATTGGGCCTTCCAGCCGGCATGATACAGGTTTTCATTGATCTGCTTAAACCGTTCGATGGCCGCTTTCTCCCTGCCGTAGGCCTGCACCACCTGGTGGCCGGTAAACACCTCTTCCACATGGCCGTTCAACTCGCCGATGGCGGCCTGCTGCCCTTTGAAATATTTTTGCGATTTCGAGGCGATGAACACCGTCGTCAGGAAGCTGAGCGGAAGGGTCAGCATGATGAACAGGGTCATCAGCGGGCTGATGGTCAGCATCATGACGAATACGCCGACGATCGTCACCAGCGAGGTGATGATTTGCGTCAAACTTTGCTGCAGGGTGTTGCTCACGTTGTCCACGTCGTTGACGATCCTGCTTAAAATCTCCCCGTTGGTGCGGGTATCGTAATATTTTAGCGGCACCCGCGACAATTTTTCGTCCAGCTCTTTCCGGAGCTGGTAAACGGTCTGTTGGGCGACGCCCGCCATCAGATATTGCTGGACATATTGGAATGCGGAGCTGAACAGGTACAGTCCCGCCAAGATCAGCAGGATTTGCCCGATGTAGGCAAAATCGATGGCGGCCCCGGGTATTCCTTGCCATTTGGCCATCAACCCTTCAAAAATTTTCGTGGTCGCCTTGCCCAAAATTTTCGGGCTGGCGATGGCAAAAACGGTGCTGAGGACCGCCGCTCCCAAAACGGCGGCGAGCCGCCACCGGTAAGGCTGCAAATAGCGGAGAAGCCGTTTCAGCGTCCCGCGGAAATTTTTCGGTTTTTCCACCGGCATGCCCAGGCCCATCGGGCCCCCCCGGGCATGGGGATGGTTGGTTCGGAACGGCCTTTTCTCGTTCTTCATGCGATTTCCTCCTCCGAAAGCTGCGACGCCACGATTTCCCGGTAGACGGGACAGGTTTTGAGGAGTTCCTGGTGTTTCCCGATTCCGGCGATTTTCCCCTCATTTAAGACGATGATCCGGTCGGCATCCATGACCGTTGCCACCCTTTGGGCGATGAGGATCACCGCGGCGTCCGCCGTTTCCTTCCGCAAGGCCTGCCGCAGCTTGGCGTCGGTTTTGAAGTCCAGGGCGGAAAAACTGTCGTCGAAAATGTATATATCCGGTTTCCGGACCAATGCCCGGGCAATGGCCAGCCTCTGTTTTTGGCCGCCGGAAAGGTTCGTTCCCCCCTGGGCGATGACCGTCTCGTATTTTTCCTTCATTTCTTCAATAAAATCCGCGGCCTGGGCCGCTTCCGCCGCGTGCCGGATTTCCTCGAAGCTGGCGTCTTCCTTCCCGAAGCGGATGTTTTCCGCCACGGTGCCGCTGAACAGAACGGTTTTTTGCGGAACGTAGCCGATCTTTTTCCGCAGTTCCTCCAAGGGCCAATCGCGGACATCGATGCCGTCCACCAGCACCCTTCCTTCCGTCGCGTCATAAAAGCGGGGGATCAGCTGGACCAGGGTGGATTTACCCGCCCCCGTTCCCCCGATGATGGCCGTCACTTCGCCGGGCCCCGCCTTAAAGGAAATGTTGGAAAGGGCGGGCGCCTCCGCACCGGGATAGGAGAAGGAGACGTTTTGAAATTCCACCCAGCCCTTTGCGCTTGCGGACCGGCTTCCTTTCCCTCCCTCGATCGCCGGTTCGGTGTCCAGTATTTCATTGATCCGTTCGGCGGACACCTGCGCCCGCGGGATCATGATGAACAAAATGGAAACCATCAGGAGGGAAAACATGATTTGCATCGCATATTGAATGAAGGCCATCAAATCCCCGACTTCCATCCGGTTGTTGTCGATCCGCACGGCGCCGAACCAGACGATGGCGATCGTCGAGAGATTGACGATGAGCATCATGGCCGGTGCGATTAAGGACATGATTTTGATCGCGGCGGTGGTCGTCTCCGTCAAATCCCGGTTGGCGGCGTCGAACCTTTTCTCCTCGTATCCGGTCCGATTGAAGGCGCGGATCACGCGGACGCCCGTCAAATATTCCCGCAACACCCGGTTCAGGGCGTCCAGTTTCTTTTGGATCGCCTTAAACAGCCCGATCGCCTTCCGGGCGATGAAAAAGATCGTCAGGGCGAGCGCCGGGAGAATCACGAGGAAAATCAAGGTTAAACGGGCATCCCGCCCCATGGCCATGATAATGCCGCCGACAGCCATAATGGGAGCGGTGATCATGATCCGCAAGGCAAACATGAGCACGTTTTGCACCTGCAGAATATCGTTGGTCGTTCTCGTAATTAAGGACGCCGTCCCCAGCCGGTCGAATTCTTCCTGGGAAAAATTTTCCACGTGGATGAATACTTCGTTCCGCAGATTCCGGCCGAAGCCGACGGCGGTCCGGGCGGAGAAAAAGCTGCTTAAAATGGCGCATAAGAGCCCTCCGGCCGCGACCAAAAGCATGATTCCCCCGATTTTCCATATATAGGGGACGTCCCCTTTTACGACCCCGTGGTCAATGATGTCGGACATGAGCGTGGGCAGGTATAAATCCGCCATCGACTGGAGAAAGACGAGGACGATGACGGCAATGACCTGCGCCTTAAAGGGTTCCAAGTACTTGATCAGCTGTTTCACTGCCCTTTCCCCTCCGTGTCAAATGGGTCGCCGTTTGCGATTTTTTCCAATAACTCGGTGAGCGTCCGGATCTCCTCTTCGGAAAGCCGGTTCAGATAGCTTTTCAGAATCCCGCGCCTCCTTTGCCGGAAATCGTGGATAATCTCCCTTCCGAGCGGCGTCAATTCCACGCGGACGGAACGGCGGTCGTCGGGATCGGTGATCCGTTTTACATAATTCAGCTTTTCCAGCCGGTCGATCAGGACGGTGATCGCGCTCGGCTGGACGTTCATTTCTTCCGCCAGCCGCGCCAGCTTGGGGCTTCCTTCCCGGGAGATCAATAACAAGAGGATAAACTGGGTTCTGGTGACCGGATAACTGGTCATGGACTGCATGTCCTGGTCCAATTTTTTTCTTAAATGGTGAAAGGCGACGAGCAAACGCTGGATGAGCGTATCCAATGTATTCCTCCTTCAAGAACCGTAAATTTAATGTGGCTAAATATTAAATGGTTTAAATATTTTTGTCAAGAAAAAACCTTCGCCCCTTATGCCCCGCAAAATAAAACTTCATAGCTTATCCGATTTTATTTGAGGTATAATAAAGTTATTAAAATTTATAAAATAAAAAACGGGAGGGATTTTTTTGACAGTATTGGATGAACAGCTGCAAATGCTGAAGGAACTTACCGACGCCAAAGGGATTCCCGGCAATGAAAAGGAAGTCCGGGAAGTGATGAAAAAATACATAACGCCCTATGCCGACGAAGTGACCACCGACGGCCTGGGAAGCCTGATCGCCAGGAAAACGGGGGATCCGAACGGGCCGTCGGTCATGCTTGCCGGCCATTTGGATGAGATCGGGTTCATGGTAACCAGCATCGATGACAAAGGTTTCGTCCGGTTCCAAACGGTGGGCGGCTGGGTCAGTTCGGTCATGCTTGCCCAACGGGTGACGATCGTCACCGACAAGGGGAATGTGACCGGCGTCATCGGTTCCAAGCCCCCGCACATCCTGTCTCCGGAAGAGCGGAAGAAGCCGGTGGAAATCAAGGATATGTTTATCGATATCGGGGCCTCATCCAAAGAAGAAGCGCTGTCCTGGGGCGTGCGTCCCGGCGCGATGATCGTCCCCTATTTTGAATTTACCGTCATGAAAAACGAAAAATTTCTCCTTGCCAAAGCGTGGGATAACCGGATCGGCTGCGCCGTCGTCATCGAGGTGCTGAAAAATTTAAAAGGCACCGCCCATCCGAACACCGTTTTCGGGGTCGGCGCCGTTCAAGAAGAAGTCGGCTTGCGCGGGGCGAAGACCGCTGCTTTCAAGATTGAGCCGGATATCGGTTTTGCCCTCGACGTCGGCATCGGCGGCGATGTTCCGGGCGTTACGGAAAAAGAGGCGATGGGGAAATTGGGGAAAGGCCCGCAGATCGTTTTGTATGATGCCTCCATGGTTTCCCATAAAGGCTTGCGGGACTTTGTCGTCGGCGTAGCGGAAGAGTTGAACATTCCCTATCAATTCGAAAGCATCCCCGGCGGCGGCACGGACGCGGGGTCCATCCATGTGACGAAAAGGGGCGTTCCTTCATTGGCCGTCACGATCCCGACGAGGTACATCCATTCCCATGCCGGCATCCTTCACCGGGACGATTTCGAAAATACGGTAAAACTGATGACGGAAGTCGTGAAACGGCTCGACCGGGAGACGGTGAACAAAATCACCTATGACTGAAACGATGCCGTCCGCTGAAGCGGGAATCCCGGCATATCCGGAAAAACGAATGGGCGCCCGATGATGCCAAAAACGGCGATCACCGGGCGAATGCGGACATTGTGGAAAAAACCCTTTTCGGGAGGATGGCCGAAAGGTTTTCCCTCCCGGGAGGGTTTTTTTCTTCCCGGCCGGGTTACCCGTTCCGACGGGGGACCATGAAGGCGCCTGCGGATTCCTCCGCCCGCCTTTTGCGGACGGCTTTCCTTTCCGCCTGCGGGGCGGAAACCTGCAGGGGACCTTTTCCCGCGTCGTTTTTTCCGCACAAAAAATCGCTCCGGCTTTCCGCCGGAGCGATTGGAAAAAAGGGGGATCGGGATTGGTTTCCCGGTCTTCTCATTTTTCCCGAAATCTTCGCCCGTTAAACATACGCGTTCAATGGAGTTCAGGTTTTTTCAGGCCTTCTTCCAGCGTTTCCAGCATCATCTGCTGTTCATTGGCGTCCGCGTTTTTCCAAATCACTTCAAAAAGCACGCCCAGTCCGGGCAGCATCTTTTCTTCGCCTCCCTGGATGGCGTCCACGATCGTCGCCTTTAATTCTTCCCGGGTATTATCGGAAACGTTTTGAATGATCGCCTTCCGCAAATCGAAATCCATATTCAAGTTGATCATCCTCCAATTTTATTGTCATGGATATTTTGCTACACTTTTGTATGGATTATGTGCATCCGTCCGGGAACGGATGCCGGGGCAGGTGAAAAAAATGAAAAGGATACAATCGGCCAAAAATGAAAAGGTGAAACGCTGGAAAAAACTGTTGACGAAAAAGGAGCGGGACAAAGCCGGCCTTTTCCTCGTCGAGGGGGAACATCTTGTCGAGGAAGCGGGAAAAGCGGGACTTATCAGGGAATTGATCGTGACGGAACGGTTCCTGGGGCAGCTTCCTGCGGCGCGATACGGGGCGGATGAGCTGTATCTCGTTTCCGAAGAGGTCGGCAAGGCGATAGCGGATACGGAAACGCCCCAAGGGATTTTTGCCGTTTGCGGAAAACCGGAGGCCCGGGATCCGGAAGGGAAGCGGTTTTTATTGATTGACGCCGTCCAGGATCCGGGAAATCTGGGCACCCTGATCCGGACGGCGGATGCGGCGGGCCTGGACGGGGTCGTCGTCGGGGAGGGGAGCGCGGACATTTACAATCCGAAGGTCGTCCGCGCCACCCAGGGAAGCTTGTTCCATCTCCCCGTTTTGCCGGGTTCCTTGGAAGGCTGGGTGGAAACATTCCGCTCGCGGGGGATTCCCGTTTACGGAACCGCATTAACGGGCGTCTCCATGTACGAAATCGGGCCGGCGCCCGCCTTTGCCCTGCTGGTCGGCAATGAGGCGCGGGGCGTGGATCCGAGGCTTCTGGAAAAGACCGACGCCAACCTGCACATCCCGATCTACGGGATGAGCGAGTCGTTGAACGTCTCCGTCGCCGCCGGGATTCTCCTCTATCATTTGCGGGGAAGAAATTCCGGATAAAAACCGCCATTTTTCCGGAATGGGAGCAAATGGGAGCCGGCCACTTTTTTTCGGCACAGCGAAGGAAAAAACGGCTCCGGTTTCCCCTTCGGCCATCCGGAAAGGAACGGGAAGATGCGGCCAGCCGATCCGCGGCGGGCGGGCAAAATATGGGCGCGGCCGCGGCAAAGGATTCCCGTTGAATTTGCGGGAAAAGCCCTTTATAATAATTGATAACCGTTCCGAATTTTTCGTTGAATGATAAACGGAAGTACCTCGGAACCGGTATATCAAGAATTTTTCGTTGAATGATAAACCTTTACGGACCTGAACAACGGCATATCGGAAGCGATGATCGGGGCAGAGTAGTCGGGGGACCTCCGCTTACAGGGAGAAAATGCCGCGACTGAGAGCATTTTCAGCCGGAGCCCGAACGAAGTTTCACCCCGGGAGCTCGCATCGGGACCACTTCGGGAATCCGGGGTGTAAAGATGTTGCGGAGGCGATCCGTTATCCAAAGGAGCGGGCATGGCGTTCCGTCATGCCAATAAGGGTGGTACCGCGAAACGATCCTCGTCCCTTAGCCGGGAGGAGGTTTTTTTGTTTTCCCCATTTCAAACCGAGGAGGTCAAAGGATGAAGGAGCGTTTAACCGAACTTCAAGCCGAAGCGCTGGAAAAAGTGAAAGCGGCAAAGGATTTACGGGCGCTGAACGACGTCCGCGTCGCCTTTCTGGGGAAAAAGGGCCGGATTACGGAAGTGCTGCGGAACATGGGAAAACTCCCCAAGGAAGAGCGGCCGGTGGTCGGCGCCTATGCCAATGAGGTGCGCGAAACCATCCAGCGGGCCATCGAAGAAAAGATGAACCAGCTGGAAAAAGAGCAGATGGAAAGGGAATTGGCCGAGGAGACGGTGGACGTCACGCTGCCGGGGAGACCGGTCCGCCAGGCCGGCCGCCATCCGCTCATCCAGATCATCGAAGAAATCGAGGACCTGTTTATCGGCATGGGCTACCGCATCGCCGAAGGCCCGGAGGTGGAAACGGACTACTATAATTTTGAAGCCCTCAACCTGCCGAAGGGCCATCCGGCGAGGGATATGCAGGATTCCTTTTACATCAGCGAAGAGATCCTGCTTCGCACCCACACGTCGCCGGTGCAGGCGAGGACGATGGAAAGCCATCAGGGAAGGGGTCCAGTGAAGATCATCTGCCCCGGGAAGGTCTACCGGCGCGACAACGACGACGCGACCCACTCCCACCAGTTTATGCAGGTCGAAGGGCTGGTCGTCGATGAAAACATCCGCATGAGCGACTTGAAGGGAACCCTCGAGGTCTTCGCCAAAAAAATCTTCGGCGATGACCGGGAAATCCGGCTGCGCCCGAGCTTTTTCCCCTTTACGGAGCCGTCGGTGGAAATGGATATTTCCTGCAAAATTTGCCGCGGCCAAGGCTGCCCGGTGTGCAAAGGCACGGGCTGGATCGAAATCTTGGGGGCGGGCATGGTCCACCCGAACGTGCTGAAAATGGGCGGCTTCGACCCGGACATTTACAGCGGCTTTGCTTTCGGGATCGGGGTCGAACGGATCGCCATGCTGAAATACGGAATCGATGACATCCGCCATTTTTACACGAACGACGTCCGGTTTTTGCAGCAGTTTTACCGGCAGGAATGACGGTGCCGGGAAGTTTTTCCCCTTTCGGGTTCCTGCGGCCTTTGCCGGAAGGGTGCGGAAGGCAAAGCGGCTTTTTCCCTTTGCGGATCTCTTGCGCCGTTATGCGGCATGATGGATAAAGGAGGTTGGAAATATGCTGGTTTCTTTCAAATGGCTGGAAGATTACGTCAGCCTTCCGGTGACCCCGGAGGAGCTTGCGGAAAAAATTACGAGAAGCGGGATCGAAGTGGACGGGATTCACCGCAAGGGCCAGGATTTCGATCATCTGGTCGCCGGACGGGTGTTAAAATGTGAAAGGCATCCGAATGCGGACAAACTGACCGTCTGCCTCGTCGATATCGGCGAAGGAGAACCGGTGCAAATCGTTTGCGGCGCAAAAAACGTCGCCCCGGGACTGGGGGTGATCGTCGCCAAGCCGGGGGCGAAATTGCCCAATCAGGTAAAAATCAAAAAAGCCAAATTCCGCGGCGTGGAATCGAACGGCATGATCTGCTCCTTGCAGGAGCTCGGATTCGAAGGCAAGGTCGTGCCGAAAGAATACGCTGAAGGCATTTTCGTTTTGCCCGAAGATGTGCCCCCGGGGACGGAGATCGCTTCTCTCCTGCATTTGGACGATCCGGTTTTGGAGCTGGAACTGACGGCGAACCGGGGCGACTGTTTGAGCATGATCGGCGTCGCCTATGAGACGGCGGCCATCCTCGGCGGAGAAGTCCGCTTGCCGGAAGCGGAATATAGACCTATCCGGGAAAAGGCGGAAGACCATATTCGCGTGAAGGTGGATTCGCCGGAAGATTGCCCGCTGTATACGGCCAAAATCATCCGGAACGTGAAGATCGGCCCCTCGCCTTTATGGATGCAGGCGCGGCTGATGGCGGCGGGAATCCGCCCCCACAACAACGTCGTCGATATCACCAACTACGTGATGCTGGAATACGGGCAGCCCCTCCACGCCTTCGATTACGACCGTTTCGGATCGAAGGAGGTGGTCGTCCGGCGGGCGAAAGACGGGGAAAAACTCGTCACCCTGGACGGCGTGACCCGGACATTGAATGAAAACCATCTCGTCATCACAAACGGCAAGGAACCGGTCGCCCTGGCGGGCGTCATGGGCGGCGCCGACAGCGAAGTGACCGCGGAAACGACGACCGTTCTCCTGGAATCCGCCTTGTTTGCCGGCCCCGTGGTCCGCAGGGCCTCGAAAGATTTGCAGTTGCGGAGCGAGTCCAGCAGCCGCTTCGAAAAGGGGGTCGACCCGGCGAGGGTGAAGGAGGCCGCGGAAAGGGCGGCGGCATTAATGGCCCGCTATGCGTCCGGGGAAGTGCTGGAAGGGACGGCGGAGGCCCGCGCTTTGCAGGCCGATCCCGTGAAAATCACCGTCGATTTGAAAAAGATGAACGCATTTTTGGGAACGGAATTGACGATGGCAGAGGTCGCCGGCATCTTGGAACGCCTCCGTTTCCCGTACGAACAAAAGGAACGGACATTGACCGTCACCGTCCCGACGCGCCGTCCGGACATCACGCGGGAAGTGGACGTGTACGAAGAAATCGCCCGGCTCTACGGCTACGATCTGCTGCCGGGCACCCTTCCCCGGGGACCGCAGACCCCCGGCGGATTGACCGACTATCAGAAAAAAAGAAGGATCGTCAAATATTTCCTGGAAGGCGCCGGATTGCAGGAGGCGATCACCTATACGCTGACAAGCCGGGAAAAATTCCGCCTGTTTTCCTTAACGGCGACGGAAGAAATCCCCTTGAGCCTCCCGATGAGCGAGGAACATTCCGTCTTGCGGCAAAGCCTGCTTCCCCATCTGCTTGATGCGGTCCGTTACAATCGGGCGAGGAAAAATGAAAACATCGCCCTGTACGAGATCGGTTCCGTCTTCCTGTCCCGGGGCGCGGGCAAGCAGCCGGAGGAACGGGAACATTTGGCCTTCGTCCTGACCGGTTTATGGGTCGACCATCCCTGGCAGGGGGAAAGGGTGAAGGCGGACTTTTTCACGGCGAAAGGAATTTTGGAACAGCTGTTTGCGAAATTGGGGCTGAAAAACCGCATCCGCTTCGTCAAAGGAGAACCGGAAGGCTTCCATCCCGGCCAAACGGCGGAAATTCTGTTCGACGGGGAAGCGATCGGCGTGATCGGAAAAATCCACCCCGCGATGGAGAAAAACTGGGACATCAAAGATGTGTTCGCCGCCGAAATCATCTTGGCGAAGCTGTTGCGCGCGGAAAACGAACCCCTTGTCTATTCCCAGGTGCCGAGATTTCCCTCCGTCTCCAGGGATATCGCCCTCGTGTGCGGAAAGGATCTTTCCGCCGGCGAGCTGAAGGAAACGATCGTGGCGGCGGGAGGAAAGCTTTTGACGGATGCGAAGGTGTTTGACGTATATGAAGGGGAAAAGATGGATGCGGATAAGAAATCCGTCGCCTTCTCCCTGACCTTCTCGGATCCGGAACGCACGCTGACCGACGAAGAAATCGACAGGGCGCAGGAAAGGATTTTGCGGGCGCTCGAGGAAAAAGGGGCCTATTTGCGGAAATAGGGCGGCATTTTGCGCCGGCCCCATTTCGGTCGGTCCGGAAAAGGGCGGCCGGCTTTCAGGAAATGGGCTTGCCCGGGTCCGTGAAAGAAGGAAACGGATTTGCGGGAAAATTTTCATGGACGGGATATTCCGGGACATTTCCGGGATATCCCGATTTTTTCGGTTCGGCGCAAGGGAAGGGGAACCGGCCGGCGCCGTTTCACGTTCATCGTCCGCGGCAAGGCCTGATGCGGGCACTGTCCGGCGGGTACGGCCTTCCCCTCCCGAGGAGCGACGGGAAAACCGGACCTCCTCGGCGGGTACGGCCTTCCCCTCCCGAGGAGCGACGGGAAAACCGGACCTCCATCGTTTCCGCCGCTTTGGGGAAGGAGCGGCCAAATTTTCATGGTCAGATTGGTTTCGGGACCGGACCTTTCCGTTTTCGGGGGAGCCTTCCGGACCGCCGGGCGCAGGAGAGCGAAGGGGCGTTGCCGGATGGGTCCCTTCCGGAAAAATGCGCAGGCTTCATCCGATCCTCGTGTCGGCAAAAATATCCGCCTTTCCGGGCGGATTCCGATTCGCGAAACTTCCCCGTCTCAAACCTACCCCGGGCCTTCCCCCCTCTTCCCTTTCCCGGAGCCGGTTCCCCGGGGCGTGCGCCCTTTGCGAAAACGCCTTTGATCTTCCAATTTCCAAGGGATTCATGTATGATATTGCTAGGATTCTCTCAAAATCGCAGCCATTTTTATTCGGTGAAACGGAGGCAGACCCATTGTCTGAAAGCCGAAAAAATAAAATCGCAGTGGAAATCTACGGCCGGCAATACGTGATTGTCGGCGATGAAAGCGAAAGCCATATCCGGAAAGTCGCCGCCATTGTCGATGAAAAAATGCGGGAGATGAAGAGCCGCAACCCGTCCCTGGATACGGCGAAGCTGGCCGTGTTGACGGCGGTAAACGCGGTCCACGAATATTTGAAGCTGCAGGAGGAAATGGAAAAATATAAATACAAAAAGGACTGACGGAGATGCTGAGTGCCATCATATGGATTCTCTTCATTATCGGTTTTTTGGTCGGATTGAAAAGGGGGCTGATCCTCCAGCTCATCCACCTGACGGGATTTTTGATCGCCTTCCTCGCCGCCGCCAAATACTACAAGGAATTTGCCGAAACGGTCAAATTATGGATCCCCTATCCGTCCATGGACGGCAATGAAGCGCTGCAGGTGATTTTGTCCGCATCGAATGCGGAGGCGGCCTATTATAACGCCATCGCTTTTTTTATCATCTTTTTTGCCGTGAAAATATTGCTCCAGATCGTCGGATCCATGCTTGATTTTCTGGCGCGCATCCCGGTGATCAGCCAGCTGAACCGGCTTGGCGGGGGAATCCTCGGATTTTTGGAGGTGTATTTGGTCACTTTCGTCCTCTTGTACGTGGCCTCCCTCGTTCCCGTCGAACAGCTGCAATCCGCCTTGGACCAATCGGGAGTGGCGAAGTTTATCATCGGACATACTCCGTTTTTGACCAAACAGGTTTCCGACTTTTTTCTCGGCGCCATTATCCGATGAAACTTCTCTGGCAAAGGGAAGTTTTTTGTCTGTTCTGGAAAAAATCTGCGGGGGAGCTCCGCTCGGGGAAGTACCGCCGCTTCGCCCGGAGGCCGGAAGAAAAATCCGGATTCGGGGAAAAATTTTAACCGGCACAGAAAAATTACGATCCAAAAGGGGGTTTCCCGGTGAACGAAAAAATTTTGCGCACGCTGGAATTCGACAAAATACGCGACGCATTGGCCAAGTACTGCTCCTCATCGCCGGGAAGGGAACTGGCTGAGCGATTGCAGCCGGAAACCGAATACGAAACGATCGTCCGCCTGCAAAACGAGACCGACGAAGCGGCTACGGTGCTCCGCATCAAGGGGTACGCCCCCCTTGAAGGGATCTATCCCGTCTCTTCATCCGTCCGCCGGGCGGCCATCGGGGGGATGCTGGATGCCGGGGAGCTGCTGGAAGTTGCTTCGACGATCCGGGCGGGGCGGGTGTTCAAGGCCTTCATGAAACCCCTTCTCGAAAAGGAATCCCTGCCCATCATGGGGGAATTGTGCGAACGGATGAATCCTCCCGCCGAGGTGGAAAAGAAGATTTTTTCCTGCATCGGCGAAGACGGGACGGTTTTGGACGAAGCGAGCGAAAAGCTTCGCGCCATCCGCAAACAGATCCGCCTGGTGGAAGAACGGATCCGGGAAAAACTGGAGGGGATGATCCGCTCCGGACCGGTGCAAAAGATGCTTTCCGATGCGATCGTTACGATCCGGAACGACCGCTTCGTACTTCCCGTCAAAGCGGAATACCGGTCCCATTTCGGCGGTTTTGTCCATGACCAGTCCGCTTCGGGGCAAACGTTATTCATCGAGCCGGAATGGGTCGTGGCGATGAACAATGAAGTGCGGGAGCTGAAGAAGAAAGAGGAAGCGGAAATCGAAAGGATCCTGCTTGAATTGTCCCAGGAAGCGGGAAGCCGCCGCGAGGAAATCGACGAGATCGTCCGGGTGATGCAGAGGGTCGATTTGATCTTCGCGAAGGCGAAATACGGCTCCGCGTACAAAGGATCGAAACCGGCCGTCAACCAAAAGGGGTACATCCGCCTGCTGAAGGCGCGCCATCCTTTGCTTCCGGCCGATCAGGCGGTGCCGAACGACATCGAGTTGGGGAAAGACTACACCGCCATTGTCATCACCGGCCCGAACACCGGCGGGAAAACGGTGACCCTGAAAACGGTCGGATTGCTTGTTTTAATGGCCCAGGCCGGCCTCATGATCCCCGCCCTGGACGGGTCGGAACTTTCCGTTTTCCGGGCGGTTCACGCCGACATCGGTGACGAGCAGTCCATCGAACAAAACTTGAGCACCTTTTCTTCCCATATGACGAACATCGTTAACATCCTGCGGGATGTGGACGAATCGAGCCTCGTTCTCTTCGACGAGCTCGGGGCGGGTACGGATCCCCAGGAAGGCGCCGCCCTGGCGATGGCCATCCTCGACGAAGTCCGCCGGAAAAGGGCGAGGGTCATCGCCACCACCCATTATCCGGAACTGAAGGCCTACAGCTATAACCGGGAGGGCGTCATCAACGCCCGGATGGAATTTGACCCGGAAACCTTGAGACCTACCTACAAATTGTCCATCGGCGTCCCCGGCCGGAGCAACGCCTTTGAAATCTCCAAGCGGCTGGGCCTGTACGAAAGCATCATCCGGCGGGCGAAATCGTATATCGGCGCCAATACCCGCCGGGTGGACAGCATGATCGCCTCCTTGGAAAAGAGCGAAAAGGAAGCGGAGGAGGCGAAAAAGGAAGCGGAAAATTATCTTCGGGACGCGGAAGAAATCTATAACGATCTGAAAAGCGCCTTTGAAGAATACGAAGCCAACAAGGAAGCCCTCATGAAAAAGGCGAGGGAGGAAGCCCGGGCCATCGTCGAAAAAGCGAAGCGGGAAGCGGAAGCAATCATAAGGGATCTGCGGGAGCTGCGGCTGAAAAAGGGCGCCGAAGTCAAAGAGCACGAACTCATCGAAGCGAAAAAAAGGCTGGAAGAAGCGGTCCCCGGCGGGGAGGAAAGACGTTCCGGGCCCCCATCCCCCCCGAAAAATCAATCCTTTCATCCGGGGGATCCGGTCGAGGTTTTATCCCTCGGCCAAAAAGGTTATTTGGTGGAGAAGGCGGGCGGCCAGGAATGGCTCGTCCAGGTCGGCATTTTAAAGATGAACGTGGAAGAACGGGATTTGCGGCTGCTGGAAGAGAAGAAGGATCAGGAAGTCCGCCCCGTCGCCACCGTCAAAGGAAAGGAATACCATGTCCCGCTGGAGCTCGATTTGCGCGGCGAACGGTATGAAGATGCGCTGATCAAACTGGAAAAATATTTGGACGACGTCCTTTTGGCCGGCTATTCCCGGGTTTCGATCATCCACGGCAAAGGGACGGGGGCGCTGCGGGAAGGGGTGCAAAAGGTGCTGCGGCAGCATCCTTCGGTGAAATCTTTCCGTTACGGCACCCCGAATGAGGGCGGCATCGGCAAGACCATCGTGGAATTGAAGTAATCTGCCCGTCCGGACGGGAGCCGGCGGGATGAAAAAGGGACAGGTGAGCGGAATGAACGGTTTTTGGGAAAATGAACTGGTCGTCCATGCGGCGATTTACAGCGTGGCCATATTATGCACCATCGTCTTCCTCGCCGTCTTTGAGGCGGTGACCAAATACAACGACTGGGAAGAAATTCAAAAGGGAAACCTGTCCGTGGCCATGGCGACGGGCGGGAAAATTTTCGGGATCGCCAATATTTTCCGCCATTCGATCATGCATAACGATTCCCTCATCGTCATGGTCGGCTGGGGGACTTTCGGCTTCCTTCTCCTGTTGGGGGGCTATTTCCTCTTCGAGTTTTTGACGCCGAAGTTCAACATTGACGAAGAGATCGAGAAGGATAACCGGGCCGTCGGCTTCCTGGCCATGGTCATCTCGATCGGCTTGTCTTATGTGATCGGCGCCGGCATCTCGTACTGAAGCCGGTTTCGCGGCATGGGAAGATCCGCGCATTCCGCGGCCCGGACGGCTCTTCCCTTTCGCCGCCGGCCGCCAAACCCGGAGGTGAAATCATTTCGAGGGGGCGTTTATTTTGGAGCGGTTGGGAAAAATTTTAATCTTCCTCTGTTTTCTCTTCTTCTTTGCGGGCGTAATCTATTTGCTGTTTTTTGCATGAATGGCGGGCGGATGGATGGGAAAGCGAACGGAAAGGAGCGGCACTCCGTTCGCCTCTTTTTGCATGGATGCCGGCCGGGGGACCCGGCCCTTTCAAGGACGATCCGTCGGAAACGGCATCTCCTTTTTGCGGCCGACGGTCCCTTCCGTCCGCTGCCACTTCAACGGAAAACTCCCGGCTGAAAACCGGGGGTTTGCTTTTTATCATGGCGAAGTTGCAAATTTAAACCGTACCGGCCGCATGCCGGTTAAACGATCGGAGGGACGGGTCGCGCAGTTTACCCGCCTTCGTCTTGCCTTCAGGAGGGGATGTTTTCCTTCGGCTTGCTTTCTTTATGGATGAGCAGGACATAGCCGTATAAGCCGGTCCAAAAGACGCCTTCAGGATCCGGCGGATAATCCGGAGCGAATCGGGAATCCGGGCGCTGACATCGACGAAAATATCGACCAGTAAATAAAATCCGGTGATCATAATGATCAATCTCAATGCCGTTTTCATGGAGGGCTCCCTTCCTGTCATCGGGATGAAACGTGCCTGCACCCCCAGGAAGCGCTTTCTTTGGCGAACCGCAAAAGGCGCCCCTTCCTTGGGTTTCCCCGTTCCGGCATATGCCGTTTCATGGACGAAGGAAGAGGGAAATGACCGGCATTAGAATCATCTTTATAAATGATTTGCAAAGTGATTAAAGGAAAATTTATCTGCAAAATCCGACAAGATCCGCCATCCTTCGGTCCACCGGCGAGAACCCTTGCCGGGATCTCCGAACGGATGGGGCTCTTGCCGCCTGCAGCGACGGCCTTTTCGATCGGGAGATCCAATCTTTCCGATTAAGACGGGCATGGCTTTCCGATTCCCCGGACCGGCATCGGCCGGCCTCCTCCCCCGTGATCGGGCGGCCCGTCGAATAGAAACAGTGCCAGGCCCCTTCACTGAAAACCAATCCCTTCGGCGCCTTTTGAAAAAACCGCTCTTGTAAACGCTATCATAATTGGATATATTATAATAAAAGAACAATTCGAATGTTCGAACTGTTTTTATAAGGGGGAGGGAGAATATGGAAGAAAGACCTTGGCTGAAGTGGTATCCGAAGGAGATTCCGCATCATTTGCAGTACGAAGAGGTTTCCCTGCAGGAAACGCTGCGGCGGACGGCGAAAAAATTCCCGGATCGCCCGGCCGTTCATTTTATGGGAAAAGAGATCCCGTACCGGAAACTGTTCGAGTCCTCGTTGAAACTCGCCAATTACTTGCGGAAGATCGGCCTGCAAAAAGGGGACCGGGTGGCGGTCATGCTGCCGAACACCCCGCAAACCTTCATCAGCTTTTACGGGATCTTGTTTGCCGGCGGCATCGTCGTGCAGGTGAACCCGCTGTTTACGGAAAGGGAGATCGCTTTCCAATTGAAGGATGCGGGGGCCAAGTTCATCATCGTCCTGGATATGCTGTTCAACCGGGTAAAAAACGTGGAAAAGGAGACGGATCTCCGGCACATCATCGTCACCGGAATCAAAGATTACCTGCCTTTTCCGAAAAACCTGCTCTATCCGATGGTGCAAAAGCGGCAGAAGACCGTGCCGCCGAAAGTGGAACATGCAGGCCGTCATCATCTTTTTGCCGAAATCATGAAGCGTGCCGAAGCGAAGGATATCCCCGATGAGGTCAATCCGAAGGAAGATGTCGCCATTTTGCAGTATACGGGAGGGACGACGGGGTTCCCGAAAGGGGTGATGCTGACCCATTTCAATTTGTACGCCAACGCCAAAATGTGCGACGCATGGATCTACAAATTTAAGGAAGGCGAAGGCGCCACCCTCGGCGTGCTCCCCCTGTTCCACGTATACGGCCTGACGACGGTCCTCGTTTTCCCGGTGATGAAGGGCGATATGGCCATTTTGCTGCCCCGGTTCGACGCCGGAGAAGTGCTGAAAACGATCGACAAATTGAAACCGAAAGTATTCCCCGGGGCGCCGACCATGTATATCGGTCTGCTGAACCATCCCGATTTGGAAAAATACGATTTGTCCTCCATCGAAGTCTGCCTCAGCGGGTCCGCGCCGCTTCCGGTGGAAGTGCAGCAGCAGTTCGAGAAGCTCTCCGGGGGCAAGCTGGTGGAAGGATACGGCCTGACCGAATCCTCGCCCGTAACCCACGCCAATTTCTTGTGGGACAACGAACGGGTGAAGGGAAGCATCGGCGTGCCTTGGCCGGATACCGACGCAAAAATCGTATCCCTTTCGACGGGCGAAACATTGCCCCCCGGCGAGATCGGCGAATTGGCCGTCAAAGGTCCGCAGGTCATGAAAGGGTATTGGAACCGTCCGGAGGAAACGGAGCAGGCGCTGAAGGACGGCTGGCTCATGACCGGCGATCTCGGCTATATGGATGAAAACGGGTATTTCTATATTGTCGAACGGAAAAAAGACATGATCATCGCCGGCGGGTACAATATTTATCCGCGGGAAGTGGAAGAGGTGCTGTACGAACATCCGGCCGTGAAAGAGGCGGTTGTCGCCGGCGTTCCCGATCCTTACCGCGGGGAGACGGTGAAAGCCTATATTGTCCTGAAAGAAGGCCAAAGGGTGACGGAGGAGGAACTGGACCGATTCGCGAGAAAGCAGCTCGCCGCCTACAAAGTCCCGAGGATCTACGAATTCCGGGACGAATTGCCGAAGACGGCCGTCGGCAAGATTTTGCGCCGCCAGCTGGTGGAAGAGGAAAAACGGAAACTTGTCGAAAAAGAGGAGAAAAAGGCGTAACGCCTTCTTGGGAGGCCCGATATTCCGGAAGGGTTTGACAAGGGGGAAAATTTATTTTATCATGGGAATATGAATGATCATTCATTCATATTCTTTTTTTGTGATGAAAGGTGAGCAGCGTTGAAAGATCAGAGCCAAAAACCGAAATACAAACAGATCATTGATGCGGCGGTCATCACGATTGCGGAAAACGGATATCATCAGTCTCAGGTCTCGAAGATTGCCAAACAGGCGGGGGTCGCGGACGGGACGATCTATCTTTACTTCAAAAACAAAGAGGATCTCTTGATTTCCCTGTTTCAGGAGAAAATGGGGCAATTTGTCGAAAAGCTGAGGGAAGTGATCGACGGAAAGGCGAGCGCGACGGAAAAATTGTATTTGCTAATCGAAAACCATTTCCGCATCCTGTCCCGGGACCCGAAACTGGCCGTCGTCACCCAGCTGGAACTCAGGCAGACGAACCGGGAACTCCGGGCGAAGATCAACGGAATCCTGAAAAATTATCTGCGGCTGATGGACCAAATTTTGCAGGAAGGAATTGAAAAAGGTGAATTTTCCCAAGGGCTGGATATCCGCCTGGCCCGGCAGATGATTTTCGGAACGATCGACGAGACGGTGACCACATGGGTGATGAATGACCACAAATACGACCTCGTCGGCCTAGCTCCGAAAGTCCATCATATGCTGATCCACGGCTTGGGCGGCGGTGATGAAACCGTTTAATCATCAGACAAAGGGGTGTGGGAGAACATGGCTTTTTTAAACTACCGTACGGAAGGGAAGACGGGGGTGATCGCCATCTCCCGTCCTCCGGCCAATGCCTTGTCCACGGAAGTTCTGCAGGAATTGGCGGATCTTTTGACGGCGGCCGAGCGGGATCCCAACGTCCGCGTCCTCGTCATCCACGGGGAGGGCCGATTTTTTTCAGCCGGGGCCGATATTAAAGAATTTACATCGGTCCGGACCGGCTCCCAATTTTCCGAAATGTCGCGAAGGGGCCAGGAGCTGTTCGAACGGATGGAGCGGTTCCCGAAGCCGATCATCGCCGCCATCCATGGCGCCGCCCTGGGCGGCGGGCTCGAATTGGCGATGGCCTGCCATATCCGCGTCGTCAGCGAGACGGCCAAGCTCGGGCTTCCGGAACTGCAGCTCGGCATCATTCCCGGATTTGCCGGGACCCAGCGGCTGCCGAAATACGTCGGCGCGGAAAGGGCCCTCGTGATGATGCTGACCAGCGAGCCGATATCCGGAAAGGAAGCGGCGGAACGGGGATTGGCGGCATTTTGTTTTCCGGAAGAAAAGCTGCTTGAGGAAACGATGAAACTGGCAAAGAAAATCGAAAAGAAAAGCCCCCAATCCATTAAGGCGGTGATCGAACTGGCCAACTTCGCGAAAACCGGACAATATTACGAAGGGATGAAGAAAGAGGCCGAATTATTCGGGCAAATCGCCGAAACCGGGGACGCCAAAGAAGGCATTCAAGCCTTTTTGGAAAAAAGGGAACCGAATTTTACCGGAGAATGAGGGAGGGGTATGGGATGAACATTTATGTGCTGTTGAAAAGAACCTTTGACACGGAAGAAAAAATTTCCGTTCAAGACGGCAAGATCAACGATGACGGCGTCGAATTCATCATCAATCCGTACGATGAATACGCGGTGGAGGAAGCGATCCGCGTCAAGGAAGCCCACGGGGGAGAAGTGACGGTCATCACCGTCGGCTCCGAAGAAAGCGAAAAGCAGCTGCGGACGGCCCTGGCCATGGGCGCGGATAAAGCGGTATTAATCAACTCGGAAGAGGTTTTGGATTCCGGCGATGAATATACGACGGCGAAGATCATTGCGGAATATTTGAAAGATAAGGAGATTGATATCATTTTCGCCGGCAACGTGGCCATTGACGGCGGCTCCGGCCAGGTCGGGCCGAGGGTGGCGGAACTGCTCGGCATTCCTTGCATCACGACGATCACCAAATTGGAGATCGACGGAAAAAATGTAAGCGTTATCCGCGACGTGGAAGGGGACGAGGAAAGGATCGAGGCGCCCCTGCCGGTTCTCGTCACCGCCCAGCAGGGGCTGAATGAGCCGAGATACGCTTCCTTGCCGGGGATCATGAAGGCGAAGAAGAAGCCGCTGGAAGAATTGGAATTGGACGATCTCGACCTGGATGAGGACGACGTGGCAGCCAAAACGGAGACGGTGGAAATTTTCCTGCCTCCGGAGAAAAAGGCCGGAAAGATCCTGCAGGGCGAGCTCGCCGATCAAGTCAAAGAATTGGTCTCGCTGCTTCGTAACGAAGCGAAAGTGATCTGAGGAGGGGTTGTACATGCCAAGAAAGGTCATCGTTTTAAGCGAAATAAAGGACGGTTCGATCCGCAATGTCTCCTTTGAAGCGATCGCCGCGGGGAAGACCATCGCCCAAGGCGGCGAAGTCGTCGCCCTCCTGTTGGGGGAATCGGTCGCCCATTTGGCGGATCCGCTTTTCCATTACGGCGCCGACCGGGTGATCGTCATCGAGCATGAAAATCTGCGCCATTATACGTCCGAAGGGTATTCGCAGGCGTTGATGGAAGTGATTCGCGAAGAACAGCCGGGCGGGATCGTTTTCGGGCACACGGCCCTCGGAAAGGATCTTTCGCCGAAGATCGCCACCAAATTGGATTCCGGCCTGGTGTCCGATGTGACGCAAATCGAAGCTTCGGGCGAGGATTTCCTGTTTACGCGGCCGATTTACTCAGGAAAGGCCTTCGAGAAAAAGCGGATCAAGGAAGGGATCCTGTTCATCACCATCCGCCCGAACAACATCCCGCCCCTGGAAAAGGATGAGTCCCGCACCGGAGGCTTGGAAAAGAAAAACGTAGAGATCAAAGATTTGCGGACGGTTATCAAAGAGGTCGTCCGGAAGACGAGCGAAGGGGTGGACCTGACCGAGGCCAAAGTGGTCGTATCCGGGGGGCGCGGCGTAAAGAGCGCGGAAGGCTTTGAACCGTTGAAGGAATTGGCCGCTGTATTGGGCGGGGCCGTCGGGGCGAGCCGGGGGGCATGTGACGCCGGCTATTGCGATTATTCCCTGCAGATCGGGCAAACGGGGAAAGTCGTCACCCCCGATTTGTATATCGCCTGCGGCATCTCCGGCGCCATCCAGCATCTGGCCGGGATGTCCAATTCGAAGGTGATCGTGGCCATCAATAAGGATCCGGAAGCCAACATCTTTAAAGTGGCCGATTACGGCATCGTCGGGGATTTATTCGAAGTCGTGCCCATGCTTACGGAAGAAATCAAAAAATTGAAGGCGAACGCGTAAGTGGTTTCCGGTGTCCGGCCTGCCGCACCGTTTCACGAGAAGTTGCGTGAAACGGTTTTTCTTTTGGCCGGGCGGTTTTGATTGCGGATGCCTGTCCTTTGGATGGCCGGAGCCAATATCATGCGCTCCGGCAGCCGGGCGGGTTTTGTTTGCGGACTGTCTTGCGGCCCGGTGTTTCCTTTCCGGTCCGGAGCCGTTGAAGAAAAAACCCCGGTTTTGATTCCGCCCGGAGCGATACCGGCGAACTTGCGGGATTTTGCCCGAAAAGGAAAGGAGCCGGACTGTCTCCCACATTCGTTTTAAACCAGTTGTAAACATATTTTGCCCGAAAAGGGAAGGAGCCGGATGCCATCCGGGAAAGGCGGGCCGCCGGCCCCGATGGATGGAATAGGACGGGGATCTATTGCCGATAATAACGGATGCCTGCCAGATCGGAACGGCCGGGAACGGACGGCCGGAGGAAAGCGGAATCCGCGGGCTGGAAGCCCCGCCCTTCCATCCGTAGCGGCTTTTCCCGGAGGCGCTGTCCGGCGAGCTTAATTGTTCGCATCCTTGAAAAAAGGATGTTATACTTGAAGATAACAGAATGAATTGGGAGGTTATAGAATGGCTATTGTTCACGCGACCGATCAAACTTTCCGCCAAGAAACGAGCCAAGGTCTGGTATTGACCGATTTCTGGGCGAACTGGTGCGGGCCGTGCCGGATGATTGCCCCGGTGCTGGAAGAGATCGATGCCGAAATGGGAGATAAAGTGAAAATCGTCAAACTGGACGTGGATCAAAATCAAGAGACCGCCGTCCAATACGGCGTCATGAGCATTCCCACGTTAATTCTCTTCAAAGACGGCGAAGTGGTCGACAAGGTCGTCGGTTACCGCCCGAAGGAAGAATTGGTGGAATTCATTAATAAGCATCTGTAAAATAGGAGGCTGTCCCAAAAGTGTTCGCAT
>SPLK01000157.1_pt1 | contig 28207 bp, 27 predicted proteins | sample 2456111 | NCBI WGS metagenome assembly SPLK01 (sample SAMN11156906, study PRJNA527647) | hot springs metagenome | biome: Geothermal region; feature: Hot spring; material: tree branch in hot spring; isolation source: hot spring sediment rich in lignocellulosic material ... | reverse complement strand
CTACTATTATTTTATACAGGAGTAAAGAAACGGAATCTGAGTATTCTACAGCAAGTCAAGGAGCTGGCGGTCCCGTTGGTACAGAGTCTAATATTCCGCCAACAACTTACGAATCAACTGAAGGAACAGGAGTAACTACCTATCAAAAAAGCCATGAGATAGTTAATTACGAACTTAATCAAGTTATTGAGAACATTGTTAAAAATACTGAAGGAGAAATAGAAAACATAACGGTATCTGTTGTTATAGATTCATCTTCCACTGTTCTTGAAAGGACCTCAAAGGATGAAGTGCAAAATTACATTAAAACCATCATCGAAAAGAGTATATCAGCTAATACTCCAAACGGTAGCGTAACTTATGCTGTTGCATTTTTGCCATTTAGTAGAGAAATTCAGGAGCAGTTTTATAAAGAATTGCAAACTACCACTGAAATGCAAAAACTTAGAACAAGGTTGATATTGGTATTACTTGCTTCTATACTTATATTCTTCGCTTCTTACCTTGGTCTTATTCAATTTAGAAAAATAAAAGCAAGGAAGATGATTCAAGAAAGGTACAAATTGTTACAAGAAGAAGCACAACGAGCATTGGAAGCCATTGAACAAGCAGAAGAGGTACAACCAGGCGGAGAGGAAGAGGCTATACTTGAGCAACTCAAAGAATACTTACAACAGGTTTCCGAAGCTTCTCCAGAAGAAGTTGCTACCGTGCTAAAGGTATGGATAAGCGAGAAATGAAGAGAAATTGATTAAGTGAGCATTTGAAGGAAGGAAGAGATTATGGCCGAAAGAAAAACACTTAATGGAAGGAGAAAAGCGGCGATATTGCTTGTAACTATGGGACCTGAGAGGGCTGCAAAGGTTCTCAAAAACCTCGAAGATTCGGAAGTTGAAGCATTGACAATAGAAATAGCGAATCTTGGTAAGGTGAGTAACGAAGAAAGAAAAATAGTCTTAGAAGAATTTCAAAATCTTACTAAGGCACGCGAACTTTTAATTTCAGGTGGCATAGACTACGCAAAAGAGATGCTTATAAAAGCGTTTGGACCAGAAAAAGCTATGCAAATTATCGAAAGATTGGTATCGAACCTTGCTGTAAAACCTTTCGAATTCATGAGGACAGCTGATGTTGTTCAAATAGTGAACTTCCTTCAATCTGAGCACCCACAGACAATAGCGTTGGTGCTTAGCTTTCTTGATCCAAGAACGGCTGCACAGGTTCTCGGAGCATTACCTGAAAACTTACAAATAGAAGTTATAAAGAGAATATCACTACTTGAACGTGCTTCTCCGGATGTCGTAAAAGAAGTTGAAAAATTGCTTGAAAAGAAATTCGCTGGTGTTGCAACACAGACAATGAGTGCAGTTGGTGGACTTGACACGGCTGCTGAAATTATGAACAGTTTGGATCGTTCAACTGAAAAGACGATTATGGAGCGCCTTACTTATGAATCACCGGAACTTGCAGAAGAAATTAGAAGAAGAATGTTTGTCTTTGAAGATATCCTCAAAATTGATGATAGAGCTGTACAGCTTGTCCTTAGAGAAGTCAACATGCAAGATTTGGCGGTTGCACTTAAAGGTGCATCAGAAGAGCTAAAGCAGAAGATTCTCAACAATATGTCAAAACGTGCCCAACAGTTACTCAAGGACGAAATGGAATTTATGGGACCTGTGAGAGTTAAAGATGTTGAGGAAGCTCAGCAGAAGATAATAAATATAATAAGAAGGCTCGAAGAAGCTGGAGAAATCGTTATTTCCCGTGGCGGAGGCGAAGAGCTTATCACATAGTAATTATATAGTAATATTAATTGTAGCGATTTGTCTCAGTATAACATTCAAAAATGTTATAATACTCAAGAAAGGAACATCGTACATGTGGGACGAAAATGTTTATTGTTGTGTTGATATAGAAACCACTGGTATTGACCCTTCAATGGGCGATAGAATCATTGAAATCGCGATAATACCAATCTATAAAGGGAAAATTGTTAAAGAATGGATTTATACTTCCTTAGTTAACCCAAAAGTTAACATTCAAGCATATGCTCAAAGTGTTCACAAGATAAGTAACTCAGATATTGAAAATGCGCCAGAGCTTGATGAAATAATTTCTGTTGTTAGGAAATATTCTAAAGATACTATTATGGTCTTTCATAATGCTAAGTTTGATTTAACTTTTCTTGATTATGCGGCAAAAGAAGTTGGGCAATTGCCATTAGATGTGTATTATATCGATACTCTTGATATATCAAAGGCGGTTTACGGTAGGAGAAGAAAACTTGAGAGCCTAGCTCAAGAGATGAAAATACCACACAAAGTTACTCATAGAGCTTACGACGACGCTTTTGTAACCGCAAATGTTTTTATTAGGTTTTTCGATATGTTGGGTTGGGAAGTTATCCATGAGTTCCTCAAACGTTGGATGGGAAGGGAGTATTGATAAAATGGTTAAAAATTTTATACTTGATACAAATGTGCTTATACATGATCCAGAAGCTATATATTCATTCGAAGATAACAATATATTTATACCGCTCCCTGTGATTGAAGAATTAGATAAGCTTAAGAGAGAACAAGGAAGAGTTGGTAAAAATGCTAGATTGGCGATACGTGTACTCGATGAAGTAAGAAAAACTGGCGATATACACCAAGGAGTAAAACTTAGGAGTGGTGGGACTTTAACGATACCTGTGTTAAACGAGTCTGACTTTGATAAGCATCAAGTAAAATTCCTTTTTGAAAAATATGTTGATAATTGGATAATCGCATATTCTATGTATCTGAAAAGTCATCGACCGGAACCAACAATTATAGTTTCAAAGGATATAAGTTTAAGAATTAAAGCTGCTGCTTTGGGAATACCTGCCGAAGATTATCTCACTGACAAAAATGACCTTTCACTACTGTCGCCTGGGTATACTACCGTTAAAAATCTTAAAGATGTTGATAAGAGTAAAGTTTTTCCAAACGAATATATTGAATGCGAGAATGGTTATTATAGATTTGATGGAGAGAATTTTGTTGAAGTTAATCCAAAAATTAAAGTTTTTAACGTTAGTCCAAGGAATAAAGAACAACTATTCAGCCTTGATGCACTTTTAAATGATGATATTAAGGTGGTTTCTCTGATAGGTATAGCAGGTACCGGTAAGACTTTCTTAGCATTAGCTGCTGCTTTGCAAAAGACATTACAAGAAGGGGTGTATGATAATATCGTTGTAGCAAGACCATTGGTGCCAATGGGGGGAAAGGATATTGGTTATCTACCCGGAGCGCTTGAAGAGAAGATTTCTCCATGGATGGGTGGTATTATGGATAATTTGGAGTATCTATGTAGATTAAATAATCTTAGTTTCAAAGAGATAATGAAGAAGGAAATAATCGAATTGGAAGCTTTGACTTACATAAGAGGGCGTTCCATTCCGAGACAGTATATAATAATTGACGAAGCTCAAAATCTAACGCCTCTTGAAGTAAAAACGATACTTACAAGAGCTGGCGAAGGAACAAAAGTCGTTTTAACAGGTGATCCATATCAGATAGATACACCATATCTTGACGAAAGTAGCAATGGTCTTGTCCATGCAGCTTCAAAATTCCGTGGTCAAAAAATATCATGCCATATTGTACTAAGTAAAGGTGAAAGATCTGAATTGGCAACAATAGCCGCTGAAATTTTATAAATTTTACAAATTTTGTAATTAGGGGGAATCTTAGGTGATCGTAGAAGTAAATAATCTGGCTTTGTATGAACACTACAGCGGTTTTGAAAAGTTTAGAGATAATATTTTTAGGTGTAAGGTAAATTTACTTGCACACCTTTCTAAAACATTTACCGATGCGAAGTTTGTTTTTTACAACGCATTAGGTGAATTTGGACTTATTGAAGACCTTGAGGAGGTCTTGAAAAGCTTTTTTCACGAATTTGAAGTTATTTATAAGGAAATAGACCTAGATTTCAACTCTTCACCTGTAAACAATATTCCAGAAATTAGGGTGGATGGCGTAATCCAAAAATTGGATAATGCTGAAACTATAGGTCTTTATAGGCTATTGACGGCAAGTAATCTAAAGTGTGACTACACGAATTGTTTCTACTTAATTGAAAATTTCTTAACTGAAGATATGGGAGAAAATACACTTAGTTATGTTGTTGATGTAAAACCGAGAAACTTTGCTGAATCTAATATTACAAGCAATCTTAATACTATTGCTGAAAAGTACGTAGTTTTGAAACTTATTAGAGGTGAAGAGTTATGTTTCTAAAAAAAGCTAAGATAAATGGATTTGGCAAGCTAATAGATAGGCAATTTAATTTTACACCAGGAATGAATATAGTATTTGGTCCAAATGAGAGTGGCAAGACTACGCTTGCCAGATTTATACTTTACACACTTTCTAATCCAAGCAACGAGGCACTTAAATATAAACCCTGGAACGGTGAAGAAATTGGTGGATTTTTGGAAACTTCAGATGGAACATTTATCTTCGGTGAAAGTTCGGAGGAAAAGCAAGATAAAAATTTCCTGGAGAGTATAGCTTTCCTTATGGAAGACGATGAACTTGAGAGTTTGAAAATAGATAAAAGTATAATCGAAAGTTCTCTTAAGAAAAAGAGCGAGAAAACCGAGATGGGAAGAATTATAAAAGGGGTCATGAAAGGCCTTGAAGAATTTCAAATAGATAAGTGTGTAAATAAAATTTCCTCTGATTTGAATGGCGTAAAAGAGGAAATTGAAAAATTAAAATCAATTATAGTTGTTAGAAATAAACTATATTTAAAGAAGAATGATATTTCAAAACGTTTAGAAAAAGCACGTGACGAACTGGAAAACTTGCAAGTTGAGTTAGAAAATCTAAGAAAAAAGAAAAAAGAAGAATTGAAAAACGAAATAACCAAAGTTCAGATGAAAATCGATGAAATAAAATCGAAACTTTCAAAATTGTCTTGGGTGGAACGTATAGATCAGAATGTTGTGTTCGAAATCTATGGATTAATTAAAAAAATAGATAATGTGAAAGAAGAAATTGATAAATTAGAAGAAGAGGAAAAATCTCTTTTAGAGATTATTAACACCAAAGACAATGAGATAAATTCAAAACTTAAATTGTTAGGAGCAACGTCTGAAAAGGATTTAGAAAGCATAAGTTTGAGGTTAAAACATCTTTCTCTACTTTCAAAGATGTATGGTGAGGGAATTAGTCAAACTGAAGAAGAAGAACCTCTTTGGCATATCTTTATTCAGGATCCATCTATAATTGAACGTGCTGAAGATGAAGAACAAAAATATCAAGAAATAAAAAATGCTATCGAGAAAGAAAAAATAGACATTCAAAATCAAATAGAAAAACTTGAGGGAAGCGCGAAATATTCAAAGGATTTATCTATACTATCAGGTATAGCAGGCGTAGTGTTGTTAGCGCTTGGTTTATTGTTTAATAAAATAGCTTTATTTATGTATTTGCCATCGGTTTTGTTTTTGGGCTTTGCTGTTTTGCTTTTACTAAAATCTAGGAATAATATTTCAAAGCTATCGGTTCTTCAGGAAAAACTTGTGGAACTAATGATGCATCAAACTGAGCAGCCTCAAGTTTGGAAATTGCTCAGTCAATACGGTGTTAAGAATATTAGGGATTTGCGGAAGAAATATTCAGAATTTCTCGAATGGAAAGCAGCGAATGTTGAAAAGCAAAAGAAAATTATAGAATTGAAAGAGATAGAACAGGAGATTATAAAAGAGCTTTCCAAGTTTAATGTAAATGGTTACGCTCAAATGGTTGTTTCCGCAGTCGAGAATTTACAAAGGACATTTAATGAAGTTCAAGAACTTATTTATGAAAAAGAAACTCTCGAAAGGAAGCTTACACAGGTTCGTGGCGAATATGTTTCTAAACAAAAAGAACTTAATCTGTTGCATAATCATCTTGAAGAATCACTAAAGACAAATGGTGTTTCTAAACAAGATATAGAAAATTATCGTACCGATTTTGAAAATTATCTAAAACTTAAGTCAGAACTTTCGGATAATATTACCACGCTAAAAGATTTGGAGAATAGTCTTGAAAATGAAGATTTGGATAGAGAAATTCATTCATGCAAGTTGTCTGTCGAAAATCAAATTAAGATTATCAATGAACTTGAGCAAATGTATCAAGATATTTGTAAAAAAATTGAAGAAAATAGTGTCAACAAAGAACTTCTCTCTGAACTTCTAGTAAAGAAAGATGAATTAGAGTTTAAGTTATCACTGATAAATTTGATAGGAAGTTATATCCCAAGACTTTTTGAACACCTTAAAGATAGTTATTCAAAATTTGTTGAAAGCTATTACAAAAATTTCAGTGATGAATTTATTAAATTTTTCAATTATGTTTCTGGACAAACTAAGAATTTCTTTGTAACCCCGGAACTTTCTGTGAAGATATTGGTTGAAGGGGATTTAAAAGATCCTTCTGAATACCTGAGTGGGTCCACTAAAGACCTTCTAATTTTTGGTATTAAGAACGCACTCTACAAATCATTTTATGATGGAAACATTCCTCTTGTTATAGATAACACGTTAATTCGTTTTGATGACGAGAGACTCAAAAGAATTTGTGAATATCTTAAGGAGGAGTCAAATTATAGACAGATAATACTTTTAACGAGTGATAAAAGAATAATTAAGCATTTTCATAAAAACACAAATGTATTATACTTGGAGGGGTAATAATGTACAAAAGAGTTCTCTTAAAATTAAGTGGCGAAGTTCTAAGCGGAGAGGATCAAAAAGGATTCAACGAAGAGCATGTTGAATATCTTATTAAGGAAATAAAGGGTATATCCGAATATGGAACAAAGCTTGGAATAGTTATAGGCGCTGGGAATATTTTCAGGGGAAGGGATTTTGAGGGTCTTAGGCCAACTATTTCTGATCAGATAGGGATGCTCGGTACTGTTATAAACGCGCTTTATCTTAAAGATAGATTTGAGAATGCTGGCATTAGGACTGTTATTGTGTCGCAGATAGTAACATTACCTTCAGTTAAATTAATCAATTATGACGATATTGACCTTTACTTTGACGCAGGTTACGTAGTTATATTTGCGGGTGGTACAAGCAATCCTTTCTTTACAACAGACACTGGTGCTGCACTAAGGGCAGTTGAGATGAAAGCAGAACTTTTGATTAAAGGTACGAAGGTCTGTGGTATATATGATAAGGATCCTAAAAAATACAGCGATGCAAAAAAATATAACGTTATAACTTACGACGAAGCCATAGAAAAGAATCTAAAGATAATGGATACAGAAGCTTTTTCTATATGTAAGAGATATAATATGAAGATACTTGTTATGAATTTCTTTGAAAACGGAAATCTTCTTAAAGCTATAAAAGGTGAAAATGTAGGTACACTTGTTGTTCCAAAAGTTTAAAAGTTTTCAAAGGATGAGTGATAAATAAATGGATAACGATAAAGTGAGTGCATGGTACCCTGGACATGTTCAGAAAGCGAAAAGGCAGATAAAGGAAAATTTAAAGAAGATAGATACGGTTATTTTTGTCCTAGACGCAAGAGCACCAGTCACGACGACAAGTTTTGAGATGAATATTTTTAGGGATAAAGAAAAGATAATTATTCTTAATAAATCTGACCTTGCCAATAAGAATTACAATATTTTGTGGAAAAATGAGATATCAAAGTCTTTTCCAGTTTTGCTCATGGGTAAGGAAACGAGTGGGAAGAGCATAATAAACCTTGTAAAAAGTTCTTCGAAGAAAGAAAATCCACATTTAGCGGTAGTTGGTGTTCCTAACGTTGGAAAATCTACGATTATAAATAAAATTATAGGAAGGCACAGGGCAAAAACAGGTTCCCAGCCTGGTATTACCCGTGGAGTTCAGTGGGTTAGCATTGATGGTATCGTAGTATTGGATTCGCCTGGTATTTTGTATTCTGAGATATATTCGAAAGAAATAGCTGCGAAACTATTGCTTATTGGTTCTATACCTGTTGAGAACTTAAACGATGAGATATATGAGATAGCTTTTAACATCTACAAAAACGTGGCAGAAATTGATAAAGATTTTTACACTTTCTTGGAGGAATTTGGTAAAAAAAGAGGATTGTTAAAAAAAGGTGGAACCGTTGATTTTGAAAAAGCAAAGATGTTATTTTTCAAAGAATTATCGGAGGGCAAAATGGGACAGTTTACTTATGATACAGACTTTAACAAATTTTGGGAGGTTGTGAAAAATGATTGACGTGAGAATTATAAACTCTGTTTTGACTTCTGCGCAAAATACTTATGAAATGGTACTTCAACTAAAAGCAAATTTTGGTAAACCACAGGCGGTAAAAGATGTTGTGCCAAAGTACAATATAGTAACGGTTATAGGTTTCACTGGAGACATTGAAGGAAATTTTATATACTCTTTTAGCGAAGCAACAGCGCTTAAAATAGTTTCAAAAATGATGGGAATGGAATATGGAACATTGGATGAACTTGCTCTTAGCGCGATAGGTGAGCTTGGGAATATGGCCTCAGGAAGTATTGCCATGAATCTTGAGAAACTTGGTTACAAAATAGATATAACACCTCCGACAGTTATAACTGGCGAGGGAATGAAAATAACGACTGAAGGGATGATTATAAGACTTCCAGTGAATCTTTTTGAAGAAGACGATTTGGAACTTCACATTGGTGTTCGTGGAGGAAAATAGGGAATTAAAAAATTGAGGTGGAGATAAGATGGTAGTTGTAACCGGTGTACTTAAGGAAGAAATAGTAGGTGTTTTCAGAGAATTGCTCCCGCTTCTTGAAAATGGTGAGTTAATTAAAAGAAATTTTTCAAGAGGAATCATTGGCGGAAATGAAGTTGTGACGATATATGGTTTTATAGGTAAAGTTGAAAGCGCTATGATAACTCAAGCGATAATAGATAAATTTAATCCTAAGTATATTATACATTGTGGTTCTGCTGGAGCAATAGATCCGAATTTAAAGATAGGTGATATTGTGTGTGGTACCACCTATTACGAGCATGATTTTCAAGGTGGCAATATTATGCCAATAGAGGCTTCAAACGTACTTCTTGAGAAAATTGCTGATGTTTATAAATACGTTGCTTTTGGTCCAATGGTTAGTGGGGATCTTATTGTAAGTGATAAAAAAATGAAGGAGATGCTTTATGATAAATACAAAGCTTTAGCAGTCGATATGGATAGTGCCGCAATATCGAAGGTATGTAAAGAAAATGGGGTGGAATTCTGCTCTCTAAAGGTTATCGTTGACACCAGCGAAGAACAAGCACACACTGAATATGAACAAAATTTCAGAAAATTCTCAAGTCTTCCATCGACAATAGTTTCCGAGCTTTTGGATAAACACATATTATAGTTTATGCATAGTGAAAGTAGGTGCTTTCCTTGAAAGAGAGGGATAATAGAAACGATTTACAAAATAATTCCAATGTAAAAGTTTGGACTGTAAATGAGAGCAATTACTTTTCAAGAGTAGATAAATTTTTAAGAAAAATGCTGAAGAATGTACCATTAAGTGCAATTTACAAGTTTTTACGTACAGGTAAGGTAAAAATAAACGGTAAAAAGGTAAAAGACCCTTCAACCAAGTTAAACATTGGTGATGTTATAGAATTAATTGAAGAGTCTTTAGATAATTACAGTCGAGAATACTTAGAGTTAAAGCCTGTAAAAATGGATTTAGATATTATTTACGAAGATGAGCTTATAATTGCTATAAATAAGCCTGCCGGGGTATCAGTGCATCCAGGAAAGAATGTTAATAAGCCTTCCATTATTGAAGGGCTTATACATTATGGTAAAGAAAATGGTTTTGAACCTTTCCTTGTACACAGGTTAGATAAAGAGACATCCGGTGTGTTAATTGTTGCAAAGGATAGAAGTGTGGCAAGAGAGCTAAGTGAAATTATCTCTTCACGAAATGTTGAAAAAATATATAATGCTTTGGTTTTTGGTAAGGTGCAGAAAGTCACAATAAACACGCCTATAGATGGTCAAGATGCTGTAAGCCACATAATTCCAATCGAACATTTTAGAGTTAAATTGAATGGTATAAGTGTTGAGTTAAGTTTCCTTGAAGTTGAAATAGAAACAGGAAGGAAGCACCAAATTAGAAAACACCTTTCATCAATAAATTGTCCAATAGTTGGCGATAAAGATTATGGAAATTTCAGATTAAACAGAGAATTTTCAAAGAATTTTGGTTTGAAAAGGCATTTTCTTCATTGTAAACAGATGAAATTTGTTTTCAATGGAAGAAATTATAATATCTTGGCCCAGCTTCCCAAAGATCTTACCACAGTTATTAAATATCTTAATGCGGAGAGTGGTAAAGATTGAAGATACACATCTTTCCAAAAAACGAGAAATATGTCGAAATACTGATTACAGTGTTTTCCGTTATTTTATTACTCTCTATATTCTTTCGAGTTCCAATAGATAAAGAAAACACCGCTGTTACTTTTTTCTTTGAAGATGATAGCCGCGTACTTTTTTACACTGGTAATGAAAAAATAGAAGATAATGTTGAATTGATAATTCCAATGGGAGATATCAAAGAATCTCCGCAGGATTTCTTAAAGAAGGTAAACGGTAAATACGTTGGGAATATGGAATTTTACGGCACGACAGATTTTGTCAAAGAATTTTACAAAAAGACAGGTTACAAGAAAATTGTAAAGGTTCATTATATAAAGCCCGAAGAAATACCAAAGTATGATGCTTTCAGACTTTTCAAAAGGTTTTGGAGGGCGGTTGTTGAAAGAAGTGTTGAGGTTATAGTTGTACCAAATTCTGAGACTTCTGTAGAAGCGTACAAAATCTTTAGTAATTTCTTTCAAGTGAGTATGCGAATACCTAAACCAGACGATACGACTTGGAATAATAAGATTTTTGGAATATTGTTAGGAATATACGTAACACTTCAAATGCCTTTTGCCGTTTTGTCCTTTCTTTTCTTTAAGGATTATTGGTTTTACGTTAGTTTAGTGAGTATACTTGGAACTATTGGTTGTTATTTTTCGACAAAAAATAATTTCTTTAGAATAGTGAACTTTGCTTTATTAGGAATCCTTACTAACTTCTCTTTGTATTCATTTCAATATCTTAATGACCTTGAAATTTACCGCGGGGTAAAAATTTCACTTGTATTGCTACCATCGTTATTGGCTGTGATTATTTTTACGAAGTTAGGTAAAGAGAATATTTTCAAAAAAAGTCACATTATAACTTTTTCAATAATTGGCTTACTGAGTATTTCGTATATGATTTTAAGAAGTGGAAATTATGGTTTTGTAACAAAGTTTGAAGAAGATATTAGACTTCTACTGGAGAATATATTCATCGTAAGGCCGCGAACAAAAGAAATTATTTTCATACCTATACTATTGTTGTCAACGGAGTTTGAAAACGCATTTACAAAAGCACTATTCTCATTTTTTGGAACTTTTGCTCTTGTTTCGATTTTTAACTCGTTTTGTCACATAAAAGCGCCAATATATGTTTTGACTTACCGTGAAACTATTACAATACTAATTGGTGTAACTATTTACTTCTTTGTAGTTACTTTTATAAAGCTCATAAATATTTGGACAGGAAAAGAGTGATAAAATTTAAGTTTGTTTAAAAATAAAAAAGCCCGTAATTAAAAAACATTACGGGCTTTTTTATTTGGTGGGTGTGGTAGGAATTGAACCTACGACCCCTTCCTCGTGAGGGAAGTGCTCTTCCACTGAGCTACACACCCGATGATTAAACACAAACAAAAAGCTTCTTCTGAAAAACAAGGAAGCTTATATATTTTAACATATTATTTGGTTTATTTCAAGATAATTCTCTATTTTTTATTAAATATTTGCGAGCGCAAGTTTTTCTTCACTTGTTAGTAGATTATCAACCTCGAGAGTTAAAATCATTTCGTTCTCTAATTTTATAACTCCAGAGATAAATTTTACATTTGACATACCACCGATGTGCGCAGGAGGCTCATCTATTTTATCTTCTGTAACTGTTAGTACTTCTCTAACATCATCGACAAGAAAACCTACTTTCTTATTATTTTCCAATTTTACAACTATTATCTTAGTTTTTTCTTTATTTTCGAAATCCGGTAGCATAAATTTTTTGCGAAGGTTTATTATTGGAACAATCTCACCCATTAAGTTTATGATTCCTTCAACGTATTCAGCTATATTTGGCATTTTTGTTGTTTTTTCGTACTCTTTTACCCTTTCTACCTTCATTATGTTAATTGCAAAAATTTCTTTGTCAAGATGGAATGTTAGAAATTTGAGTTCCATTAAATCACCCCCGGATTTTAATTTTTAAATTCTATAGAATATTTTATCATATATTTATCGTTTTTGTACATTTAGAGTGTATAAATAAATACCTAGAATTTGAAAAATGAAAACAATATCGAAATGGCTAAAAGTACTAATGATATTATTAACCACTTAAAACCAAGTGCATTGCTTTCCTTGGATTTTTTCTCGTTGCTTTTTCTGAAAGCTCTTAATCCTATTTCAAAAAATATTATCGTAATAGCAAGTGCTATGACAAAAGCTATAAAGAAGATATTTGAGATGACAAAAGATATCTTCATAAAAACCTCCTCGATTGAATTAATTAGCTAATGAAATTTAAAAGCTCAAATTAATTCTTGGCTTGTTAACATCTATCTGACTTGCGGTACTTCCAGCAAGTTTCATAGCCTCTCGCCAAGTGGAGAGTAAATCTGAGAGGAGCGTTTTTACATCATCAATCATATCTTTGTCTTTTTTTATGTTAGCTTCTACGAGTGTTCTGTACATATAATTGTACAGAGCGCGAAGGCTTTTTGCGATATCTCCACCTTTTTCCAAATCGAGTGCCAAATTAAGTTCCATAACTATATCTTGTGCTCTAACGATTTTTTCGTTAGCCTTTACGTAATCTTTTTCATCAATAAAAACTTTTGCTTCTTCAAGTACACTTATAGCTTTTTCAATCAAAAGTTCTATAAGTTTAGCAGGGCTTGCTGTCATTACCATCTGTTCCAAATAATCCATGAAGTTGCCTCCTTTTCACTGCTTTTTTTACGTTCAATTCAATTTACTTTTTTGAGTGCTTCTAAAACTTTAGAGAAGTATTCTATGTAATAGTCTAAAACATCTGGTATCTTGTTTTCAACAATATCTGATATTTCAATGTTATCCCGGTTACTCAGAGAATTTAGTAGCTCTCTAAGAGTATTAGCTATTTCTTCTCTATTTTTTGATAAATTAAGTTCTTCTTCCGATAGTTTTGTTATCTGCTGTGTGGAATTTCTCAAATTTTCCATAGCTGCTAATCCGTCGGAAAGGTCTGTGATTGCCTTCCAACCACTTTCGTTTCCAACTATTAAGCTACTAGCAACTTGTGGGAGTAAAACTTTAACGTTGTTTATGTATCCAAGTACATCGTTAAGAGTCTCTTTGAGGAATTCCACAGTATTTACAAACTCCATTTCTATTTTTATGTCTTCATCTATTTTAGCTCCTTTTAGCTCTTCTACAAATGAAATTGGTATATCTTTATCATTTATTTTCAAACTCTTCAAAACCATACCGCTTGGCAACATTTTACTTAAAAACGCGCCAAAATTTTCAAAGTCATTAGAATTATAGACTTTTTCTTCTCCGTTGATGATAGCTCTTATCATTACTTCTCACCTCTTAATTTAAAATATGCTCTCATAATCCCTACTATTGTTTTGACATCGGTTATCTCTCCATTAATACATTTCTGTACTGTCTCATCGAAATCCTTAATGTGTACCTTTAAAATTTCATCCTCATCAGGATCCATAGTGCCTTTGTAAAGTTTTCTTGCTAAGTATAAATGAATAACTTCATTAGAGAAGCCTGGTGTTGTGTGTATATATCCGAGGTACGTGTATTCTTGAGCTCTGTAGCCCGTTTCTTCTTCCAATTCTCTCTTTGCGCATTCCAACGGATTTTCTCCAGGCTTATCAAATTTCCCTGCGGGAATCTCTAAGAGCATCTGTTTTATTGGGTATCTGTATTGCTCAACTAGTATTATCTTTCCATCGTCAGTTACCGGTACAACTGCTACTGCGCCAGGATGTTGAACGTATTCCCTTGTTGTTACAACGCCATTTTCGAGTACAACTTCATCTTTTAAAACCCTTAGTAACATACCGTTAAATATCACCGAAGTAGTTATCGTCTTTTCCATAGATTTCCTTACCCCCTAATAAAAAATATTTTGGAAATTTTATTTTACAACGATAATTCTTTCTCCATTTGTTGTTATTATCTCGCCGGTTAAATCTGAGATTGCTATTGAAAGAATTGATTGCCTAAAATTTGAATATTCCATAATAAGTTTGAAATCATTATTCCATATTTTAATCGTATTGTCAGACCCAGCCGTTACTATATTATTTCTAAAAATCATAATTTTAAATACCGTAGAATTATGACACTTATGTGTTTTAATTACTTCTAAATCTCTATTTAAAACATAAACATTTCCATCCCATCCAGCTGTGTAGATATTTACTATTTTACCACTAAAGCTATCTATAGACCATAGTGTATCTTTAGATATTTTTTTCTTAACGATACCATTTGGGGAAACTTTTGCAACGTAACCTTCTAATGAAGATACATATATTTCATCTTTAGAATTTGACCAAATATCGGTTATAGAAAACCCTGTTTCGTAAATTTTCACTGGTTTGTAACTATTGATATCCCATACTATGACCCTTCCGTCCCACCCTCCGCTAATTAAATAATCACCAGTAATATATAAGCTCCAAACATAGCCTTTATGACCAGCTAATGTGTTTAATAATTTCCCACTTTTTAGGTCCCATACTTTTATCGTCCTATCACTTGAGGCAGAGAATATCTTATCTTTGTATTTTACGATTTTCTTCACACTATCTAAATGGTCATCCAAAATTTTAGTGATAACGTAATTGCCGTCTTTATCCTTCTCCCATATGGTGATTTTACCGTCCTCGTGACCGGATATAACTATTTCACCTGCAAATAGCGTGGAAATCTTACCAATTTGTGATGAGAACTGGCGAACCGGATTGTAATTTTGCATTTCTATAACTCTTCCATTTGATAAGCCAATGTATATTGAACTTTTACTAGCAACGATACTAACTATCTGTGATTCAAAATTTATTTCTTTGTTGTCAATTTTTAGGTTTTCACCTACTAAAACAAGTTTTGAATTTTCTAAAATGCCATCGTAAAGTGGGAGAACACTTGATTTGTAAGATTTAATATTGTCTTTATTTATTTCAGCAACAGTTCCATCAAGGTAAAGAGCAATTATTGAACTATTTTTATACATCAACTTGACTACAACACTTGGCAATTGGAATATTTCAGAAAGCTTTTTTGTTTTCAGATTGTATTCAAATATCTCGCCCGTATTTGTGCCAATAAATAACTTGTCTGAAATAGTTTTATCATAATCAAGAGCGGTTATCCATTTATTTTTCAACTCAAGGATTTTATCTAACTTACCAGCTGAATAGCTGTACAATATTTCATAACCGCCTATAATCAAATTATCGTTATACTGAATCATCGAGATACCGACGTTGTTTAGCTTAATTAACTGTGTGATTTTCCCGTTATTTAAAAGCGCTAACTCGCCGTTAGATGTTGTAACTGCGATATTTTGCTTGTAAACATAAATACTTCTTATTGGAGTACTGAACTGATAATTCCATATCTTCTTGCTTGTATTTCTCTCGTAGGATTCTAATAAACCATTCTCTCTTGCGACGTATAAATATTTTTCATCTAATGCTAATTTCATAGCGGAATAAAAGTGCCTTGAGGATTTTGAAATATACTTTCCTTCCGGTGTGTATGCGAAAATTTCGCCTTGACGGTTGGATAAGAAAAGAAGATTATCGAGGTAAGTGATTGAGGTTATTTCTGAAGGAGAAACGGAGAATTTTTTAATCTCTTTTAAGGTATTTAAATCAATTACCATAACGTCACCAAGCTGAGAAATGAATAGTTTATTATCTATTACGTGAATTGCGTATATATCATTCTCAAGTTTTTTCAGCAAACTTATTTTAAGATTTTTCAGTTCAACTTTGTACAGCTCTCCATTAGACGTTCCAATGAAGATATTATCATTAAATGAAATAAAAGATATTATCATACTTTTTAGTTCATACGTCTTAAGCAATTTAAAATTTTTAAAATCAACGATATTTAATCGGCCGTTCTCATCACCACTAATTAATTTATCGTTGATTACAGATACTTTCCTTACCCAACTATCGTGTATTTTCAAAATTTTCATTATTTTAAAATCTTTCCAAATAATTATACTGTTATCTGAACTACCTGATATCAAGTAATCTTTATAAAAAATTAGGCTAAAAATTGATGCACTGTGACCTGTGAGATTGTATAAAAGACTTCCAGAGATTTTATCAAATACCTTTATCGTATTGTCCGGCTTATACCCTCCAACCGCTATGTATTTATCATTAACAGCGACGCACCGAGCCCAAGAATCATGGGTGGAAAAACTTTGAATAATTCGCAATTTTTCATCCCAAACTTTCAACATTCCATCCGCGCCAACTGAATATATATTCTTACCATCTGAAACAATCTCCCAAATGGTATCTTTGTGCCCGTAAAGTACGTAATCAATGCTGAAGATTAGACTTTGAATTGATAATAGAATGATTAAAAGAGTAATTATCATTTTGGTTGATTCCATACTATCACCTTCTAAAAAAATATTATAGCACCAAGTTAAATTATATTTATTGTAAAAAGGAATGTTGATTCACTAGCCAAAAAGGATATAATTGAGAAGAACAGCCATATATACAAAATAATCTAAAAGGAGATTTTCAGGTATGAACGCAAATAGTGCAGCTAAACAGGTTGAAGTTAATAAAAAAATTTGGGCAAAATACTCACCGTTTCTGTATTTTCTTTTATTTGCATTGTTCGTTGTGAACATATTTTGGCTCAACAAGTACATTATTTTAGCTGACGCATTGGTAATTTATGTGTTTTATGATTACTTCAGAAAGAAAAGGGTAGTTGAGGAAATTGAAATATCTGTAGATGCCCGTGGTAGAGTATTTGCAAACGAAGAGTTTTACATTAAGTTCAAAATAAAATCACCATATTATGTAAAACTTACCTTAACTCCACCATTGATTATAAACAAGGAGCCGAAATTTATAGAACTATTTCCGAATAAAGAGGAAGAAGTAATTTACTCATCTAAACTTGGCACAAGGGGAACGAAAAAATTAGGAGCTTATTCCATAAAGATAAGCGGTTTTGGTAATTTATTTGCATTGATTAGAAACGAATTTATAGATTCTGACATAAAGGTGCTTCCTAGTATGGAAGAAGTCAACGTTTTTCTGGAAAGAATACTTGAGGCCATACCTGTGTTAAAGAGTAATTACAAACTATCTGAAGATGTGTCTTACATAAAAGACTTAAGGGATTACAACAATGAACCTTTAAACAGAATCCATTGGAAAAACTCCGCTAAATACGATAAGCTTATAGTTAAAGATTACGAATACGCAGGAACGGCAAATTTATACATATTACTTGATCTAAACCTTCCCGGTGCGATATATTCGAAAAATGCTTGGCTTTACATACGCAAAAAATACGAAGAGGACGCCATAAAAGCTACAACAGGTTTGATACATTACTTCTCAACAAAACACGAAAAAATTAATTTGCTTTTATCCGATAAGAAAGGTTTTAGAAAAATAATAGAGAAAGATTACGTAATTTACTTCGATTATCTTTCCGATGTGGAAGGAACAATAGAAAATGAGAAAGACACAACGGATTTTGTAGCTGAGTTACTAACGACAGTTCAGCCCGTTGATACGGTGATAATCATAAGTATGTTTTTGACCAAGGAAGAAGTAAAAAAGATAATAGAACTTAGAGGGAGATGTGGAAGAGTTATAGTACTTGTGATGCCTTACGGATATCGAGACGAGAAAACCAAAAAATTTAAATCGTATTATGACGTACCGATAGAAGTCAGAGAACTTTATAAATACGCAAAAGTTCTGAGAGATGAGAATGTGATAGTAGAGATATGGCACGAGAATGTAAGTTTGAATGAAGGTTTAATCAATATCCAAGAAGAATGGTAAGAAAATATAAAATACAAAAAACAAGGAGTGGTTGTTATTTCCGTAATTTTAAAAAACTTAATAAACACCGTAATAGTTTTACTCTCTGTCTTACCTGTTGAAAATCTAAAATTCACACCGCATTTAGTTTTTGTATTGAGCGCTTTTGTCATATCTGCTCTTGTAAGGGAAGAAATAATCTCTCTCATAATACTTGGTTTTGGGTTCCTTTACTCATTCACATTTACTAATGTTGGTATCGTTTTATTACCTGCATCTATTCTTATTTACATTATGAAAAAAAGAAATAGCAACGAGTTGATAAAACTCACACTTTACTTTATGACTATTGCTATTTTCAACAACATGATTACTCCGTTTATGGCTTTTGCATTCGTTCTATTTAACTTAAACAAATTTGGTGAATATATAAATACTAAAAAAAGGTTTGTTTTATTAACTTTATTGGCTATTTTACTATTATTACCCCTTCCACAACTTGGATTGAAGATAGAAAATTTATCTAAAAGTTTTCAAGCAAGTAAATCTGTCGAATACAACCAAAAAACTTCCATAAGTACTGAAAATCAAAGTAATATAGAAGAAAATAAAACACTTAGAACTCAAGAAAATAAAGTTAATCAACAAAAAGCTCTAAGCAATTTTGATATTACAATTCAAGACAAACTTTCAAAAATATCAAAAGCGTTAGCGATAATATTCTCTGGTTTACTAGCTTTGTACACAATTTTTCTTACATTCAAAGCTGACAAGAAAGATAGACCAAAAATCTGGACTGCATTTTTTATCACAAATATTATTTTGATATTATCTTTCGCTGTATTAAACGCTCTATTTACCGAAATGAGCAAGAATGTGCTGTCCATTTCTATAAACCAATATCAAGAAAACTCTTATAATAGCGAATCAAGTAATTCATCGAAAGAAGTATTTAAAGAAAGAAATAACGTGGAAAATCCAAGCGCATCGAATAGACTTAAAGAATCATTCAAAAATCCAAACGTGATATTAACTTTATCCATTATAGGATATTCAATAGTTGGTTTTTCAATGTTTATCGCTATATGGTATACGACTAAGAAATTCTTCAAAGCTATGATGGAAAAAGTCCAAGAAAATGAGGAAAATAATACAATAAGCGAAGCAATTGTTTATACTACGAATTACTCTTACGATGATATACTCAAACTAAACGGTGATGAATTTGTAGAGCACAGTTATTTGTACGTAAGAAAGACTTTTTATCCGGAATATGATTATCTGACACCTTATGAACTGTATGAAATGCTCTTACAAAGGTCAGAGGCTATAAGCGATGAGTTTAGAAAGATAACAGATGCGTACGTCAATCTCAAATACGCATTGAGAAAGACTTTTTCTTTAGATGAATTAGTTGAATTGAAAAATATATTCATAAAAATTTGTCAAAAAGCTAATTTTTAAAATTGAAAGATTTTGGGGGACTAAGATGAAAGGAAGCTACATTTTAGTTTTAGAGCTTTCCGAAGATAGGAAAATTTACAAGTGGGATTTAAAAAGAGGTTTGTATGTCTATGTAGGTTCAGCTATGAATAATATGGAAAAAAGGATACAAAGGCATCTTTCATCTAAAAAGAAGTTTCATTGGCATATTGATTATCTTTTAGAACATGCAACCGTGAAATATATTTTTATGATTTCATCGAACAAAAAAATTGAAGAAGAAATATCAAAACAATTTTCAAAAGAATTTTCTGGACCAAAAGGATTTGGTAGCACTGATTTAGATGTAGAAACAAACTTATACTACATAGACGATTTTGAAAAATTTATGAGATTGGTTTCAGAATATTTGAATTCTATATTACATTAATAACCTATAATAACCTATCAAAGAAGTAAATGATATGAATTATAAAAACTAAAAAACTGAGGCTCTTATCTTTATTAAAGCCTCAGTTTTTTAATTAGATATCAGATATTAGAGCTTATCTAAAAATTCCAAAATTTTTTCCAAAATTATACTTTGCTGTTCTTCCTTCGTTATTTTCGAAGGATTATCCTTTTTTTGAAAGCCGTAATATCCAAAATTTGAGTGATTCCCACCAAGAATCATAAAGTACTTTGTGTCTTTTGGAAGCAATTCTTTGTATTTTTCAATTTTTTCAACAGTGGCAAGCCCATCGAGTTCTCCAAATAATGATAAAACTTTAATATTTGAGTTGGACAGATTATTCTGCTTTGCTGGATAGGCTCCAAGCAAAATCAATCCAGTTACTTTATCTGGATTATCGTATGCGAATTTTGCGGCCATAGCACCGCCTAATGAATGGCCAGCAAGAACCACTTTCTTCAAATTATATTCTTTTACAATTTTACCTGCAATTTTTGGTTTTAATACAGCAAGGTTTAATGGCATTTTGGCTAAAAATACCCTGTAGCCATTTTCAGAAATTTTATAGCATAATGGCGAATAAGCTTCTGGATACACAAAACCCCCGGGATAGAAAATAATGTCTATCTTCGTTTTGTCTGTTGAACTTACTGGAGAAAATACGATAAATTCTCTTTCAATTTTTACGCTAACTTTTTCACTTGAAACTAAGTAATTTTTGACAATTTCTTCTGGTTTATAATTCAAATAATTAAACAACCATACGAACAAAACAACTAAAATTGCTAATAAAATTAAAGCACTAAATAATCTTTTTGTTCTTTTTTCTTTCATGCTTTTCATCTCCTGATATTGATAATACAGATATATCAAGCGTTCTCATTTTCAACAACAGGGACTTTTTTAAGAATAGATTCTATTATTTCTTCCTTTGTTTCTCTCAAGATTTTTGATTCGGTTGTCTGGATGATTCTATGTGTTAGTACATACGGTACGATTTCCTTAACATCATCCGGTAAGACAAAGTCTCTTTGATTCAAATAAGCCCATGCCATACTCATGTGCATTAATGAAATGCTTGCTCTTGGGCTTGCTCCATACTTTAATGATTCATGGTTTCGAGTTGCTTCGATGATATCTACTATGTACCTTTTCACATCCTCACTTATTTTTACTTGCCTTACATTTTTCTTCTCTTGACTGAACTCTTCAGGAGTTCCAACTGGCCTCAAGTCTTCTATCGGATGTTTTATCTTTTGAGTAGTCAGTATCTCCATTTCGCTTTCTTTGTCTGGATAACCAAGTGAAACTCTCGCCATAAACCTATCAAGTTGTGCTTCTGGGAGTGGGAATGTCCCTTCATATTCAATAGGGTTTTGTGTTGCGATAACAAAGAAATTACTGGAAAGTTTGTGAGTGATACCATCCACTGTAACTTGTCCTTCCGCCATCGCTTCAAGGAGAGCAGATTGTGTTCGTGGAGTTGCACGGTTGATTTCATCAGCCAATAGAATATCAGTAAATATCGGTCCAGGTCTAAATTTGAATGCATCTTCTTTCCTGTCGTAAATGGACAACCCTGTTAAATCAGTTGGAAGCAAATCAGGTGTAAATTGAATTCTTTTAAAATCAAGTCCCAATGATATGGCTATCGCGCGTGCCAAAATAGTTTTCCCAACTCCTGGCACATCTTCTAAAAGCACATGACCACCTGCATACATCGCAGCAAGGACTATTTTTATTTTTTTGTCTTTTCCCTTGATAACTTTCTTAACGTTTTCTACAATATTTTCATGCAACAAAATTATCCCTCCAAATAATTTTTTCATCTGTTCTTTGTTTTATCCCTTATAAAGTTTTCTATTGACCTATCCCACGTGCGCTCTCCTTCCTTTGAAAAGAAACAACCTGGAATCTCACCTAAACTTCTATGGTAAGCAACACACTCACAGCACTTTCCTCTCTTATCGCACGAAGTATATGTACATGTACAATTTTGCAAGTTTTTCTGCACGTTTGGACAAGATACCATAAGCCATACCTCCCTTGAAAATTATCATGAGTCTTTAATTAAATTATAACTCAAGTTTTCAGAAAACCAAGTACTAAGAACTTTTTGTTTTATAAGTTTCAGAAAAATATAGAAAAAATTAGAAAAACTAAGAAAAAATGAAATATATACCTGTATATACAAGTATATTCAACAAAATGAGTTAATTGTTGGTTGGGTTTGTATGATATTAGAGGTTATAATTCAATTGTACCTAAGATTTTCAGGTACAAACAAAGACCACTTATGCAGGGGGTGAAGGTATGAAAAAGAGTTTATTTGCACTGTTTTTGTTAACTCTTTTAGTTAGTTTGAGTTTAGGAGCTGTGGAGATTACTTTTTGGCATGGTTTGGCAAGGGACCCAGATAAATCGAGTATTGACAAAATCATAGAGAACTTCCAAAAAGAAAACCCAGATATAAAAGTAAAAGTTGTTATAGTTCCGGCTGCAGAAACAGATTCGACAAAGTTGCTTACAGCGGTTTCAGCTGGTACGGGTCCAGATCTTGTTTATATCGACAGATTTACTGTACCACAAAGAGCGGCTTACAATGTTTTAGAACCATTGGATGGGTATTTAAGTAAAATAGGTGTTAAAGTAAACACTCTTTTGGAAGATTTTTATGATTTTGCAATCAAAGAGTGTATTTTCAATGGTAAATATTATGCACTTCCTTTTGATACTGATGTAAGAGTTATGCTTTATAATGTGGCCTTGTTAAACTCAATAGGTCTTAAAGAACCACCAAAAACAGTTTATGAAATGATAAAAGTAGCCGAAAAGCTGACAAAAGAGGGTAAAAAAGGAAAGTACGATACAGTAGGTTTTATACCTTGGTATGCTCAAGGTTGGCCATATACTTGGATATTTGCATTTGAAGGGAATGTTTTTGATGAAAAAACTGGAAAATTTGTTTTTGCTACAGATCCTGGAGTTATAGAAGCATATAAATGGATGAAGAATTGGGCTGATAGATTTGGTTATGAGGCACTTAATGCCTTTGGTTCGATGCAAATAGGTGATTTGAATCCATTTACTGCTGGAAAATTAGCAATGATTGTAGATGGTAATTGGACTTTGTCAGGTTTAAAGCTCTTTGCGCCAAAAGATTTTAAATATGCAATTACTGGTATACCAACCAAGTCTGGAAAACCGGTTACTTGGGCTGGTGGTTGGAGCTTAGCAATTCCTAAAGGGGCGAAACATCCCGCTGAAGCAGCTAAGTTAGCGTACTATATCGCTACAAAAGGTCAAATACAATATTGCATAGATACACTTCATTTGCCAACATATAGGAAAGCAGTTAACGAGTTTTTGAAAAAAGATCCTTCTCAGAAAGTTTTTATAGATTTACTCGAAAATGCTAAATCTAGACCACCTCTTCCAGTTGGAGCACTTTTGTGGGATAAGCTCGTTGAAGCGAGAGATCAAGTTTTAACAGGCAAGAAAACTGTAGAAAAAGCTCTTATGGATGCACAACAGGAAGTGCAAAAAGAGTATGACAAGATAATGCAATCATATAAGTAAAATGGGGTGAAAAAACTATGAAAAAATTTTCAATGCTTACATTAACTGTTTTTTTGATATTTTCGTTATTAGGATTCTCTCAAGAAGAGTTCAAAGTACCAGAAAGTTCATATTGGTATCCTAACGATTTGCTTGATTGGTCTCCAAAAATTGATGTTGATGCGATATATAATGTTTCTAAAGTCCCACTTGCCAAAAGGGTGACTGGAGAAAAAATATCTAAATTTGCATCTAAGGACGTTAAAATTGTTTCACTAGCTATAATGAATTCATCAACAAGTGGTATGCCATCACAAGGCAGAAATGATTCTATGAAAGTGTATCCATTCACGTATTGGCAGTATGTCGATTTTCTTGTCGCATGGGCTGGTTCTGCAGGTGAAGGGATAATAGTACCACCTGGGCCTGATACTATAGATGCAGCTCATAGAAATGGTGTTCCTGTTCTTGGAGTTATATTCTTTCCTCCAAATGTTTATGGTGGAAGAAGGAATTGGGTAGACCAATTACTTTATGAAGAAAATGATAAATTCCCAATTGCTGATAAACTCATAGAAGTTGCAAAATACTATGGCTTTGATGGATGGTTTATTAATCAAGAAACCGAGGGATGTGAATCTGAGCATGTAGCAAAAATGATTAGGTTTATAAAGTATTTTAAAGAAAAAGCACCGGATTTAATTCTATTTTGGTATGATGCAATGAATAATACTGGTGAAATTGTATGGCAAGGTGAATTAAACGAAACAAACGTAGTATTTTTAAAAGGTGAGGAAAAGAAGTTATCTGACTATATGTTTGTAGATTTTCGTTGGATATCTTCAAGAAGACCTAACGCCATAGAAAATTCTATTAATAATGCAAAGAAGTACAACTTATCACCTTACGATTTGTTTGCAGGAGTTCTTTTACAGGAAAGTGGTTATAATACACCTTACTTTAATCTGCCGAAAATACAAAACGAAGACGGTACTCTAAAAATGTCGCTCGGATTATATGGACCTTGTTGGAGTTATTATTCATCAAGAACAATGGATGAATTTTGGAAAAAAGAAGAAGCATTGTGGATAGGTAATCATGAAAGATTAGTTTATAACGAAAAATCGTCTGTACCTAATTGGAGTGGGTTTGCAAAATTTGTTGTTGAAAAATCGCCTGTGACAAAATTACCTTTCGTTACAAATTTTAGTGTTGGAAACGGAAAATATTTCTTTGTAGATGGTAAGAAGATCGGGAATACAGAATGGCATAATAGAAGTTTGCAAGATGTTTTACCTACATATAGATGGTATGTGGATGGAAGGTATTTGAATGTAACAATTGATTACGAAGATGCTTGGTATGGCGGAAATTCAATAAGGTTTAATGGTAATATGAAAAAGGGGGAAAACTCAAACTATTTATTGTACTTAACTGATTTGGAAATAAAACCAAATACAGTATTTTCAGTTGCTTCAAAAGTTTCTGGTAACGTCGATGCATACGTCGTTTTATACTTTAATAACAACAAGATTCAAAAGATACCGTTGTTGTCTAAAAACGTTTGGAGAAAACAAGTATATCCTTTAACGAGTTTCATTGGTTTGAAAGTTAAAAACATTGGATTGTTAATTAGAAGTAATGAAGAGCAAGAAGTATCTGTTAATCTTGGAAATATATCTATATATCAAACAGATTATAGTTTGTTAAATTCACCAACAAATCCCGTAGTAGACGATATTACTTTTGAAGAAGGTATTTATGCTCAACTTAAACTTCATTGGGATGGAGTTAAAGATGCAAGACATTATGAAATTTACAGAATCTTTCCTGATAAATCTGAAGAATTGATTTGGGTTTCTTCAAATAATTACACATATATTTACAAAATTAAAAGAGCTGGAAAAGAAAAAAATACTACATTAAAAATTGTTGCTGTTTCCGAAGATATGAGAAAAAGTAAACCGACTGTATTGAAATTTGAATGGCCAGCTTATCCGAAACCTAAAGCTGATTTTGTGGTAAGCAATACTATAATAAAGCCAGGTGAAAGTGTTGTATTTGAATCTCGCTGTTCCGAAACAACTGAAGAAGTCTCATGGGAATTTTCTGGTGGAATACCATCAATTAGTAATGAACGCAAAGTAAGTGTAAAATATGATAAAGAAGGTTCATATCCTGTCAAACTTATAGCGAGGAATACTTCAGGAGAAGATGTAAAATATTACGAAAGTATGATTGTGGTAACCAATAATGCTGAAAAAATAAAAAATTTAGCTCTTGGAAAACAAACTTATGCTAGTAGTTTTGTTCCAGCAGAAAAGCCATTTTTAGCAGTTGATGGCACTGTTGAAAACAATAGCAAGTGGTGTGCAGTTGGTGATTTACCGCATTGGTTGGTAATTGATCTTGGAAGTGAAAGTTTTATAAATAAAGTAATCATTAGACATGCAGAAGCTGGAAAAGAATCTTCTGATTGGAACACAAAGACTTACAAAATACAAGTGAGCAATGATGGTGAAAAATGGAAAGATGTAGTTGTTGTTTTATCGAATATTGCTGGTGTTACGGAGCATTCATTCCCACCAGTTAAAGCTAGGTATGTGAGATTGTTTATAGAAGTTCCTACACAGGTTGGAGATAAAGCCGCAAGAATATATGAAGTTGAAGTCTATGGTCTTTCCGAATTTTAAAATTTAAATTTATACAATCCCTTGGGGAAATACCCCAAGGGTTCCATTGAAATGTTGAAATATGAAATAATAGATAATAATGAGGTGTAACTATATGAGCAAAGAAACAAAGAATATACTAAAAGGTATATTATTTATATCCCCATGGCTTTTAGGTTTCATTATTTTTGGAGTATATCCCATTATTTCTTCATTTTATTATTCATTTACTGATTTTTCTATAACAACTCAACCAAAGTGGATAGGATTAGATAATTTTAAACGAATGTTTAAAGATGAAATTTTCTGGCAAAGTTTGAAAAATACTTTTGTCTACGTTTTAGGTCTTGTACCTCTTGGGTTATTTGTAGCTATCGGAATAGCATTACTTTTGAATGTAAAAAAAATTAAAGGAGTTCCATTTTTTAGAGCAGCGATATATTTACCGTCTATTGTACCAGCATTTGCTTTTTCTGCTGTTGTAACTTTGTTTTTCCATCCATACTTAGGTTTTATTAATACACTATTATCATGGTTTGGTATAGAAGGACCATTGTGGTTAAGTAGCGAAAAGTGGGTGAAACCTACTATAATAATAGCTGCCCAGTGGGGCGTAGGAAGTGCTATGCTTATATTTTCTGCTGCTTTAAAGGACATACCTAGTGAGTTGTATGAAGCAGCTTTAATAGATGGGGCTTCGAAATTTACTATGTTTAGGAAAATTACCTTACCCCTTATTACACCAACGATTTTTTATTACCTTGTTACTTCTACGATAGGAAACATGCAAATTTTCGATTTGCCAATGCTTTTAACAGGTGGAGGACCAAATAACGCAAGCTTATCCTTAGGAATGTACATTTACAAACATGCTTTTACCTATACTAATATGGGGTACGCTTCAGCATTGGCATGGATAATGTTTGTTTTCATATTTGCTTTCACAATAGTATATTTTGCATTCTCTAAAAAATGGGTGTTTTATATGGGTAAGTGATGAAAGGAGAATATATTAAGATGAAAAATAATGTTTACTTGATGATAATTATATACTTCATGCTGATTTTGATAGCTTTTATCTACTTATTACCATTTCTTTGGACTTTGGGAACGGCTTTAAAACCTGACACAGAACTTTTAGATTTTCCACCCAAATTTTTTCCAAATGATCCTGAATTTGGGAACTTCGCTAAGGCTCTCCATAGGTTTCCTTTTTGGAAATATTTCTTCAATTCAGTTATAATAGCTGTTGGAAATGTTTTTGGAGTGCTTGTCTCAGCCCCAATAGTAGCTTATGGTTTTTCTAAGATAGAATGGAAAGGTCGTGAATTTCTATTCTTTATAATGTTGAGTACTGTCATGATACCAGGAGCAATTACTATGATTCCAACTTTTATGATTTTTAAAAATCTTGGGTGGTTAGATACATATCTTCCGTTAATTGTACCTGCTTTCTTAGGCGGTGGAGTTATGAATGTTTTTCTTATAAAACAATTTTTTTCAACAATTCCAAAAGAAATGTTAGAAGCAGCTAGAATAGATGGTGCAAGTGATTTTATGATTTTCTTTAAGATAATGATTCCTTTATCAAAGCCTGTTTTGGCTTTAATTGCACTTTTTACTTTTATAGGTAGTTGGAATAATTATACTGGTCCTTTGATATATATAACAAGTGAAGAAAAGTATCCGCTCGCTTTAGGAATGCCAATGTTTATGAGCAGGTATGGAACTTATTGGAATCAAGCCATGGCTGCAGCAACATTAACTTTCTTACCAACTGTAATATTCTTTCTCTTTGCACAAAGATATTTAATTGAAGGTATAAAACTTTCTGGGTTAAAAGAGTAAAATATAAAGTAAAAAGAAGGGATAGTGTTAACTTGTAGTG
>SPLK01000156.1_pt1 | contig 28883 bp, 26 predicted proteins | sample 2456111 | NCBI WGS metagenome assembly SPLK01 (sample SAMN11156906, study PRJNA527647) | hot springs metagenome | biome: Geothermal region; feature: Hot spring; material: tree branch in hot spring; isolation source: hot spring sediment rich in lignocellulosic material ... | reverse complement strand
TAGTCGCTGTCGAACTCGGGTTTCACCTTCTGTAAAAATTGGTTATTTTAGTCAAGATTTAAATATTTTAGATGATAAAAAAACAATACTGCAAAACGTTTGGGCCACTTCGAATCATAATGAGACTTTTATTCGAACTGTTCTTGCTAGAATGCATTTTTTTGGTGAGGATATTTATAAACCCGTTGAAATTCTCAGTGGGGGAGAACGAGTAAAAGCAGCATTAGCGAAAATTATTTTAAGTGATGTTAATATGTTAGTTTTAGATGAACCAACGAATTTCCTTGATGCACAAGCTATTGAAGCCTTAGAAACGCTTCTAATGAATTATGAAGGTAGCGTGATTTTTGCTTCTCATGATCGTCGATTTATTAATAAAGTTGCTACACGAATTTTATCTATACGGAATGGAAGGATTGAATTGTTTAATGGTAATTACAAGGAATATAAAGAATACCAACAACAGCAAATAAAGGCAAAACAGGATAAAGAAAGAAACGAAAGGCTGCTTTTATTAGAAACAAAAATAGCCGAAGTTATTAGCCGTTTAAGTTTAAATCCATCTGAAGAATTAGATAGGCAATTGGAAAATTTACTCTCTGAAAAAGAAAAACTAATTCAAAAGAACTTTGATTAAACTCAAAAATGTAATTTTTGAACTGCTTTAAGATGGAATCCCTTTGTTCAAGACCGATAATTATACATTTTTCTTTAGTTAGGCCATATATTTCAACAATGTTCCTTACCAATGAATCATTAATTTGGTCATTAGGCGTATTTTTATTATGATTGAATATTCGTATTTCATGGTTGATAGAATTCAGGAATATCAACCCAAAGGAAGGCATCTTTTATTTATAATCTTTTCAGTATCAAGACTCTCCTCCCCCACCCAAGGATCATATTTCAAAGTATCTTTTAAATATTTTCTCTTTTTATGGATAGGCAAATTAACCCAGCCGGGATCTTCTTGTGTTATTAAAAAAGATTTGTAAAGCAAAAAAATGGCAGATACTATGTCTAAAACAACCCATATGTTCCGAATTATAAAAATAAATAGGTTTAACTGGATGAAATATAGTTGTTGAAAATCCTGTGAATGTTTAAACAAAGCGAGCTCCTGCTTCCTCAGATCATCTACAAGCTAATATTCTTCATCGGTTAATAAACTTGTCTCAATCATCACTTTTACAGTTGCTTTCCCTTTTGCGGCATCTGCAACTTGTTGAATTTCTTGTTTGACTATATCTGCTTCCCCACTTTTCCCTGCCCCTATATTAATTTCCATGTCTATTTCTTCCGCCCCATTTTTTATTGCATTTTCTGTCTCAAACACCTTACTTTATTAGTTTTCTTTTTTACCGATTTTTTCAAATTGACCGTGTCCATAAATAATCCCTACTATTCTCCCGTTATTGCGCTTGACACATATTGATCTGAATTATCCACAAATAAAACTTTTCCTTTAAGGCCTACGGGAAGATTTATGTAAGGATCTTTAATGGCCATAGCTCTTACTATTGTTCCTTCTGGGAACTCTTTAATCTTAAAATTGTTTCTTTATCCAATTCCGTATGAAAATTTATCCCCTTCAATAGGTGAATGATCAACGATCGCTCGCCTGTTGAAGGGGAAACCAAGCTTAAGCGCGGCAGGAAAGCAAGCAAATATTAATGAAAAAGAGGGCTACTCCTTGGTAGAATGATAGTCGGGAAAAACAACACTACCAGAAAGGAGTAGTCCCTCGTGGAAAAAATATAAAAGGAGTAACCCACATGAACAAGGATATCACAGAATTCCCAAATTTAAAACAGATTGAGCAAATCCTTTGGAATAAATTGCAGGAAATCTTTTCAAAGGCTTTGAAAAGTCTTTTGGAGAACATGGATCAACAGATTGGCGAAGAACGGGATAAAAAACGGTTTCGGCTGCTCGATAGGCGAAAGCTCAGATCGCCAGCCTCTTTGATGAGATTGAGGTGAAGCGAAATTACTGCCTTGACCGAAAAACCGGCGAATATGTCCATCTTCTGGACCGTTATTTGAAATTCGAAGGAACAGGCCAGCCCGTTGATGGAGGAAGCGGCCATCGAATTGGCCATTCAAGGCCCTGCCTATCGAAAAGCGGCCCGTACGTTAGAAACGCTTCTCGGCTATCGGGTTATCAGCCATGAGACGATCCGAAAACACCTTTTGGAGGCATCAAGTATTCCAAAAAGGGAGTCCGTGCACCAGCCTGTATGCCCACATACGCTTGACTTAATCTTTGGCAGGAAGCCCCTTTCCCTTTTTCCCGGGTGCCGTGTTAAAATAAAAAAAAGATGCGGGTTTTCTTTTTTGCAGAAACCGTTGGAGGGATCATTTTGGCCAATAAACTTATCTTGATCGACGGAAATAGTATCGCCTACCGGGCCTTTTTTGCCCTGCCGTTATTGAACAACGACAAAGGGATCCACACCAATGCGATATACGGATTCGCCCTCATGCTGTCCAAAATCCTGGAAGAAGAAAAACCGACCCATATGCTGGCCGCCTTCGATGCCGGGAAAACCACCTTCCGCCATCAAACCTTCAAAGACTATAAGGGCGGAAGGCAAAAGACGCCCCCGGAATTGTCCGAACAGTTCCCTTTCATCCGTGAACTTTTGGAGGCGTACGGCGTCGCCACCTATGAATTGGAACTGTACGAGGCGGATGATATCATCGGCACGATGGCCCGCATGGCGGAACAGGAAGGGTTCGAAACGATCATCGTGACCGGGGACCGGGATTTGACCCAGCTCGTCTCCGGGCGGACGACCGTTTACGTCACGAAAAAGGGCGTGACGGAGATGGAAAAATATACCCCGGAACATATCCGGGAAAAATACGGTCTTTCGGTCTCCCAGCTGGTGGACATGAAAGGGCTGATGGGGGATGCGAGCGACAACATCCCCGGGGTGCCGGGGATCGGAGAGAAAACGGCGATCAAACTATTAAAGGAATTTTCCTCCGTGGAAAACCTGATCCGGTCGATCGACCGGGTCGGCGGGAAAAAACTTCAGGAAACATTGGCCGCCTATAAGGATCAGGCCCTCATGAGCAAAGAATTGGCCACCATCGAACGGAATGCGCCGGTGGAAATCTCGCTTTCGGATATTGCCTACACCGGGGAAAAAAAAGAAAAGATGGCCGCCTTATTTAAAGAGCTGGGCTTCCAATCCTTCCTTGAAAAAATGGACGACATCCCGGCGGAAAAAAAAGAACCGCTGAAAAACATCGAATATGCTTTTTTGGAGGAAATTGATGATTCCGTCCTGTTGAACCCGAGCGCCCTCTATATGGAAATGATCGAGGAAAACTACCACCGCGCGCCGATCCTTGGGTTTTCCCTCGCCAATGCGTCGGGCAATTATTTTTTGCCGACGGAAACGGCCCTCCGTTCCCCGGCCTTTCAAAAATGGCTGGCGGATGAGAAGAAAAAAAAGTTTGTCTACGACGGGAAAAAGATGATGGTCGCCCTGAAAAGGCACGGCTTGGAAATCAACGGGATCGATTTCGACCTGCTGTTGGCCTCCTATTTGCTGAATCCGTCGGAGTCCCTCGGAGATTTCGCCGATGCGGCCGCCGTCCACGGCTACACGGACGTGTTGTCCGACGATGAATTTTACGGCAAGGGGGCAAAACGTACCGTTCCCGGCGAAAGGGAGCGGGCGGAGCATATCGTCCGGAAAGCGCTGGCCATCTACGCCCTGAAAGACCGGCTGATCCGGCAATTGCAGGAAAACAAGCAGGATGAGCTTTTCTTCCGCCTGGAGATGCCCCTTTTCCGGATTTTGGCCGAAATGGAAATGACCGGGGTCCGGGTGGATACCGGCCGTTTAATCGAGATGGGAAAGGAATTCGCGGGAAAGCTGGAAGAAATCGAAGCGGAGATCCACCGGTTGGCGGGCGAACCGTTCAACATCAATTCGCCGAAACAATTGGGGACCATCCTTTATGAAAAGCTAAAACTGCCGGTGCTGAAAAAAACGAAAACCGGATATTCCACCTCCGCCGATACGCTGGAAAAACTTCAGCATCAGCACGAGATCGTCGATAAAATCCTCCATTACCGCCAATTGGGGAAACTTCAGTCCACGTATATCGACGGGCTGTTGAAAGTGGTGAACAAGGAGACGGGAAAGGTTCATACCCGGTTCAATCAGGCCTTGACGCAAACGGGGAGATTGAGCTCCACCGACCCGAACCTGCAAAACATTCCCATCCGTTTGGAGGAAGGAAGAAAAATCCGGCAGGCCTTCATCCCTTCCGAGAAGGATTGGCTCATTTTATCCGCCGACTATTCCCAAATCGAATTGCGGGTGCTGGCCCATATTTCCGGGGATAAAAATTTAATCGACGCCTTCCTCAAGGATATGGACATCCATACGAGCACCGCCATGAACGTCTTCCATGTGGAAAAGGATCAGGTAACCCCGGAAATGAGGAGACAGGCGAAGGCCGTCAACTTCGGCATCGTTTACGGCATCAGCGATTACGGTCTGTCACAAAACCTGGGGATCAGCCGGAAGGAAGCCGCGGCATTTATTGAGCGGTATTTCCAAATCTACCCGGGCGTCAAGCAGTTTATGGAGGATATCGTCAAAGAGGCGAAACAAACCGGCTATGTGACCACCCTGCTGAACCGCCGCCGGTATATCCCGGAGATCACGAGCCGGAATTACAACCTGCGCAGCTTCGCGGAAAGGACGGCGATGAATACGCCGATTCAGGGCAGCGCCGCGGACATCATCAAAAAGGCGATGATCGATATGGCGGAGCGTTTGAAAAAGGAAAAATTGAAGGCCCGCATGCTGCTGCAGGTCCACGACGAACTGATTTTCGAGGCGCCGAAGGAAGAGATCGGACGCCTGTGCCAAATCGTTCCCGAGGTGATGGAAGGTGCGGTCGAGTTGAAGGTGCCTTTGAAAGTGGATGTCGCCTACGGGCCGACTTGGTATGACGCAAAATAAAACGGCTTCCCCCGCCCGGCCACTTTTCACCGCCGCGGATTCCCGATAGGTTTTGAATGGAAAAAGAGAAAATCCGAAGGGGAGCGGCGGGCAGCCTCCGGTTTGAGAAAATCCCCGGCGGGGCGAGACGGCCTTCGCGGGAAGAAAAATCCCGAAAAAAGGGAAGATGACCCGGGGGAAGGACGATCGCGGAACGATGGGCGACCTCCCGGGGAAGAATAGGGCCCCGATCGGCCGGCGGTTTGCCGGCGGAAGCAACGCCCCGGAAAAGGGGCAGCGGATTTGTTCCCGACCATAAAAAAACCCGAATTAGAAAGGTTTTGCCAAATGCCAGAACTGCCGGAAGTGGAAAACGTACGACGTACATTGGAAAAGCTGGTTGCGGGAAAAACCGTTCACGAGGTGGAGGTATTCTGGCCGAAGATCGTCAAGCATCCGCAAGACTGCCGGGAATTCTCCCGGATCTTGAAGGGGCAGACAATTCAAAAAATCGGCCGGAAAGGAAAATATCTGCTCTTTTATTTGGACCGGGACGTATTGGTTTCCCATTTACGGATGGAAGGAAAATACGGCTTGTTCCAAAGGGACGAACCCATGGATAAGCATACCCATGTCGTTTTGACTTTCCGCGACGGGAAACAATTGCGTTACCGGGACGTCCGGAAATTCGGCACGATGCATGTTTTCCCGATCGGGACCGAATGGGATCGGATGCCCCTGGCCGGTCTCGGTCCGGAGCCCTTTTCCGAAGCGTTCACCCCCCGATATTTGCACGAAAAGCTGCAAAAGACTTCGCGGCCGGTCAAATCGGTGCTGCTCGATCAAAGGGTGGTGGCGGGAATCGGGAATATTTACGCGGACGAAGCCCTGTTCCGGGCAGCCATCCATCCCGCCGCGCCCGGATCCCGCCTGACGGCCAAACACGTCCAAAGGCTTCATGAAGCGATCCTGTCCACCCTTCGGGAGGCCGTGGAAAAAGGCGGCAGCACCGTCCGTTCCTATGCGGATTCCCAAGGGAATTCCGGCCGGTTTCAATGGGAGCTGTCCGTATACGGCCGGGAAGGCGAACCTTGCCGGAGATGCGGCCGCCCGATTGAAAAAATAAAACTGGGCGGAAGGGGAACCCATTTTTGCCGGCGATGCCAAAAATGAAACGGAAAAAGATAGATTCCTTTTTTTGCAGATTCAGATTCTTGGACGAAATCCGAACGACCCTTTTTGGCGCACGGTGTGACCCCGTGGGTTTTTTTCTCCGCATTTCGGGACCTGTCGGGAGCTGCCCGGCCATGCCCCGGCCTTCGGCGCGGAGACGGTGAAGGCCAGGGCGTTGGGTGAAAAAAACGAACGGAAAACGGATGGCGGAAGGCCGGCCCGCGGACAGGGCCGGCTTTTGCATAAAGGCGGGCTCGATGACCATCCTGGCTTTTCCGGTCAGTTGTTCAAAGGCCTTGACCGGAAAGTCCGGATCCGGCCCGCAGGAAGGGAAAGGGGAAATCCTTCGGCGCCGGGGGAGCGCCTTCGCCTGCCGGCGTTCCGGGAATCCGGAGCCGGGAAAGGGGAGGCCGGTGTTTGGCATGGGAATAGCCCTTTACATATGATATGTTTAGCATCGTAAAGGAAGGGGTTTAAAAGCATGCCTCCTCTTTCGCTCCTTTTTCTCGCGCTGGCCGTGAGCATCGACAGTTTCGGCGCCGGATTCACCTACGGGCTGCGGAAGGTCAAAATTCCGATTTCCGGCTATTTCATCCTCGCCCTTTGTTCGGGAGCGGTACTGTATTTTTCCGCCCTCCTGGGGCTTGCGGCAAACCGGGTTTTGCCGGAAAACGCGAGTCAGATGATCGGCGGGTTTTCCTTCGTATTGTTGGGCGTCTGGGCCCTTTGGCAGATTTTGCGGGAACGGAAAGCCTCCCCTCAAGAAAAGAAGGATGAACAAAGGGAGAGAATCCTGCTAAAATTTGAAGTAAAGACGCTCGGCCTCGTGATCCATATTTTAAAGTTGCCGACGGCGGCCGATCTCGACCGTTCGGGAACGATCCGGGGCATGGAGGCGGTCCTGTTGGGCATCGCCTTGTCGGTCGACGCTTTCGGCGCCGGCTTCGGCGCCGCCATGCTCGGTTTGCCCCCATTGGGCCTGGCATGCGTCACCGGTTTCATGAGCGCCCTCTTTGTCTATTTGGGCATCCGGGCGGGCAAGGGAATTGCCAAGGCCGGGTGGATGGGCAGACTCACCTTTTTGCCCGGCATCATCCTCATTCTTTACGGCCTGTGGCGGCTTTCCCGCCCGTTCCGCCATCCGGCAAATTAAGAGGAGATGGAGGAAAAGCAGTGACGGTATTCATCGGGATCACGGGAGGAATCGCAACGGGAAAAAGCACGGTTTCCCACATGTTGAAAGAGCTGGGGTATCCGGTGATAGACGCGGATCTCCTGGTGAGGGAAGTGCAGCGGCCGGGAGAGGAAGTTTACCGGCAAATCGTGGAAAAATTCGGCGGGGAGATTTTGCTGGAAAACGGGGAGATCAACCGGAAAAAACTGGGCGACATCGTCTTTACAAATCCCGAAAAGCGGCGATTGCTCAACGCCATCGTCCACCCCGCCGTCCGCAGGCGGATGCGGGAAGAAAAGGAAAGGGCGTTAAAAGAGAGGGAAAAGGCCTTGTTCCTGGATATCCCCCTTCTTTTTGAAAGCGGGCTGTTTTCCGAAGTGGATAAGGTGATGGTAGTCTATGCCGATGAAAAAACCCAGCTCGAACGGCTGATGAAGCGGAACAATCTGACGAAGGAAGAGGCTTATTTCCGCATCCGTTCGCAAATGCCGATCGAAGAAAAAAGAAAGCGGGCGGACCGGGTCATCGACAACCGGGGTCCGCTGGAAAACACGAAAAAACAGTTGCTGGAAATATTGGCGGAATGGGGAATCTCCCGCGAAGGGCCGGAAGAGGCCCGCGGAAAAAAGGAATCATGAACGGCCGGGACCGGAGAAAGAAATCCGGTCTTTTTTTCGGAAGGGGGCTGAAGGAAAATCCGTATTCTATGATTCCTATCAATCTGGTATAATAGAAAAAAACGGAAAGGGGGAACCTTGATGAAAAAACCGCTGTACCTTTTGTCCTCCGCTGCACTCATGACCACCTTGTTTTCGCCCCATGTATCCGCGGAGGAATACAAAGTAAAAAAAGGGGACTCCCTTTACAAGATCGCCAAAAAATATCAAGTCACCATCTCCGATTTGAAAGCTTGGAATCACTTAAAATCGGATGTCATCTACGTCGATCAGGTTTTAAAGATCAATAAACCCTCCAAATCTTCCTCCGCCGAAACGAAGGGGCAAACACCCTCTCAAGGGAAAACATACATAGTGAAAAAGGGCGATACGCTGATCCAGATCGCCAACCGCCATAAAATTACCTTGGCCGAACTGATGGCTTGGAACCATTTGAATTCCCACCTGATTTACCCCGGTCAAGTCTTAATCGTTTCCGAACCCCGCAAGGATGAGGCTTCCCCGTCCCCGGCAAATGGGCAGGAAAAGAAAAATGACGGGGCTTCCTCCGGCGGAAACGGGCTCTACACGGTTAAAAAAGGGGACACCCTTTGGGAGATCGCCAGCAGATTCGGAATGACCGTCAATGACTTGAAAAAACTGAACGGGCTTTCTTCCGATTTGATTTTTCCGGGGCAAAAGCTGAAGGTAAAAGGAGCTGCCGATCCGGATAAAGGGGGAAAGGGCTCCGATGCGCCCGAAAAGGAAAACCCCGTTGACCAGTGGGCGAAGACCGTGGTGGAAGAAGCGAAAAAGCTGGTCGGCCTGCCTTATGCATGGGGCGGAAGCTCCCCGGACGGTTTTGATTGCAGCGGATTCGTTTACCATGTGTTCAACAAGGCGGGAAAATCCCTGCCGAGGCTCTCGACCGTCGGCTATTACAACCGGTCTTATTATGTAAAGGATCCGAAGCCCGGCGACCTGGTCTTCTTCGAAAACACCTACAGAAAAGGAATCTCCCATTTGGGCATCTACATCGGGGATAACCGGTTCATCCACGCCAGCTCCGACGGCGTCATGGTCTCCCGCCTGGATCAGCCCTATTATAAATCCCGTTTCGACGGGTTCAAAAGATTTTATTTCTGATCCGAAGCGGCGAAATCCGATGCGAAACCGCGCGTTCACAGGCAACGCGCGGTTTTTTATTGGATTCGGAAAGAATTGGGCAATTTCATTTTGAAAAACATAATGAATAAAAATATGATATACTAATTAAGGGATATTCGATAAAAATGTATCTTTTTTATTCGTTAAGGAGGTACGATATGACCAGTCGCGTGGCAATCAACGGATTCGGACGGATCGGCCGGATGGTGTTTCGCAGGGCGATCATGGAGGACGAACTGGAAATCGCCGCCATCAACGCCAGCTATCCCGCGGAAACTTTGGCCCATTTGATCAAATACGATTCGGTGCACGGAAAATTTCCTGCGGAGGTCAAGGCCGGCGAAAACAGCCTGATCGTCAACGGGAAAAAGGTGCCGCTTCTCAACGACCGCGATCCGCAAAATTTGCCCTGGGCCCAATTGGACATCGACATCGTCATCGAGGCGACCGGCAAATTCAATTCCCGGGAGAAGGCCGCCCTTCATCTGCAGGCGGGGGCGAAAAAGGTGTTATTGACGGCTCCCGGAAAGGATGAGGATGTGACCGTCGTCATCGGCGTCAATGAAGGGGATCTTGATGTGGAAAGGCACCGGGTCATTTCCAACGCTTCCTGCACCACGAATTGTCTGGGGCCGGTGGTCAAGGTGTTGGACGATGCGTTCGGAATTGAAAACGGTTTAATGACGACCGTCCATGCCTACACGAACGATCAAAACAATGTGGATAATCCCCACAAAGACTTGCGCCGCGCCCGGGCATGCGCCCAGTCGATCATCCCGACGACGACGGGGGCGGCAAAGGCCCTGGGAAAAATTTTTCCCCATTTAAAAGGCAAGCTGCACGGATTGGCCCTGAGGGTGCCGACGCCGAATGTGTCCATCGTTGATCTGGTGGCAGAAGTCAAGAAGGAAGTGACCCCCGAGGAAGTGAACCGGGCTTTTCAGCGGGCGATCGAAAACGGGATGGGGGAAATCATCGCCATCACCTATGAACCCCTCGTCTCCGTCGATTTTTACACCAATCCCCATTCCGCCGTCATCGACGGATCCTTGACGATGGTGATCGGCGGGAACAAAGTGAAGGTGCTCGCCTGGTATGACAACGAATGGGGCTATTCCTGCCGGGTGGTCGATCTGGCGAAACTGGTCGCCAAACGGATGGAGGAAAAGATGAAGATCAAATCATGACAAAATGTTGTTCCCTTTTCCGGTTTTTCCGGCGGAGGGAATTTTTTTTTGCCTGACGGCCATGGAAGGGAAGCGGACGGATGAAAATCCCGAAAGGAAGCGGGGATCTGAGGCGCACGGGCACGCGATCCGCAACGGGTTTTCCGCTTCTTCTTCCGTTGGCGGCGCCTGGGACGGCCGCCCTCCGTTATTTGCGCGGAACGGGAGAAGGAAAACGGCCGGCGGTTCCCCCGGTTTTTGCGGACGGTCCCGATGCCGCCCGTTTAAGGATCCATTTTGGAAAACTTCCCGGGGGCTGGGGCGATCATCATCAGGTGCCCGTTTTCGCGAAGCCGGCACGTCGTGCCGCTGCTTAGCCATCAGGCTGCCCTGCGGTCCGTCGACGGGCCGCTTTGCGGCCCTACGTCCTTTTTTCTCCAAGCCGTTCTTTCCTGTCCTTCCCATCCGCAGCCGAACAAGAAAAAACGATTCAATTGTTGAAAAATCACGACAAACCAATTATACTAAAAATCGTGAATCAAAATGACTACTTAAAGGGTTAGGACCTCTTTGGACTAACTTCCCCCTGTGGTAGTTCAGATGGATTTCATACAGTTTTTTGCTGATGAAAACATTATTTTTTAGAAGGGGGAACGATGGATGGAAACCTTCGGTCGTCACATCATTTCAGAATTGTGGGGCTGTGACTTCAACATTTTAGATGACGTGGAACGGATCGAAAAAATCTTCGTAGAGGCAGCCCTTAAGTCAGGCGCGGAAATACGGGAAGTGGCGTTTCACAAATTTGCTCCTCAAGGCGTCAGCGGCGTCGTCATCATTTCCGAATCCCACTTAACCATTCACAGTTTTCCGGAACACGGCTATGCAAGCATTGACGTTTATACGTGCGGCGATTTGGACCCCACGATTGCCGCAGATTATATAGCTGAAGCATTGGGAGCGAAGACGAGAGAAACGATCGAGCTGCCGAGAGGAATGAAGCCGGTCCAAGTCTTGAAAAAGAGCGTCAACGCATAAAGGAAACGGCTGTCTCGCCTGTTCCCGGAACAATGCCAAAAAACGAAGGAAAGAAGGGAGTTTTTGCCATAGGGAAGAACTCCCTTTTATTATTGCCGATGATTTCCGGAAAGCTTCGATCCAGGCGTTTTTTGGCGGTTTCCCGAATCCTGCCGTCCGGCGCGGAAGCCCCGGTTAAAAAAGCGAACCGGATCCGCCGAAGCGCCCCATCGGGCATGACAGATGAAAGGGGCGATTCCCGCCGCAGGCGAAACGTCCGCATTCCTTCCGGAAAATTCGGATCTGTGCCGGAGGAGATCCCGGCCTGGGTTTAGGCCCGGAAACCTCGGGACAAAGGATCCGGGGGACGGAACGAAAAGCGGGCGAAGGGAGCGGGGAACGGCCCTTTTTTGCTTTCCGGGCAAAAAGGCGGATCCTTCAGCCGATTTGGAATGGGCAGCCGCGCTTCGGGGAAAAGCGACCCCTGTTTCGCCGCTCGGCGGCCTGGGAACGAAACGATTCGATCAGGAAAATGGATGAAAGAAAGGAGGATTCCCTGTCAGGGAATCCGGATGAAAAATTCGCCGCAAATCTTCCCCCTCATTGGAACCGGCCGTTTTTCTTTCGCCGATGATATAGTAAAATAAAAATAATAGAGGTTTTTCGCTGAGGATATTTTACCGGAAAGGAAAGGTTTTGCCATGGGGAAAAGAAAGTCCTTGTTTCAGCGGTTTCAAAAAGAGTGCGAAACAAGCGATGACCATTTTGATCCGGATTTGAAGAGCCATTATTATAAAGCGTCCTTCGACAAGGTTTACGATGCGGTCCTGGAAATGTTTGAAAAGGATGAAAATTTTAAGGTGGTTACCGCTTCCAAGGAGCGGGGAGAAATCGCGGTCAACATGACCCTGCGGCCGAAACCGTTTATCGTCGCGACCGTGGTCCAGGTCAGGCCCTTTGAAACGGCGGTCGATTTCATGGTTTCTTCCGAAAAATTTTCCTTGACGGGAATTTATCCCGCTTTAAAGCGGGTCGTCCTGCAGCTGTTTCGCCGGCTCGATCAAATGCTTCCGTACATCGGTCCGAAAAAGGGGTAAGGCAATCGTTCACTTTGGGGGTTTTTGCAATGAAATGTCCTGCCTGTCATTATAACGGAACAAGGGTTATCGATTCCCGGCCCGTCGATGAAGGAAGGTCGATCCGCAGGAGAAGGGAATGCGAAGAATGCGGATACCGGTTTACCACCTTTGAAAAGGTGGAAGAAATCCCGCTCATCGTCGTGAAAAAGGACGGCTCGCGGCAGGAATTCAGCCGGGAAAAGCTTCTTCGCGGCATCCTGAAGGCCTGCGAAAAACGGCCGGTCCCGATCAAGCAGCTGGAAGACATGACCCTTGACATCGAACGGGAACTGAGGAATTTGGGTTTGCCGGAAGTCACCAGCGAGACCATCGGGGAAATGGTGATGGACAAACTGGTCGATATCGACGAAGTGGCTTACGTCCGATTTGCCTCCGTTTACCGCCAATTTAAAGACATCAATGTTTTCATGGAAGAACTGAAGGAAATGCTGAAAAAGGAACGGAAATGACCGAACGTTGGTGATGGACATGCACTGGAAGGAAGTTGTGCCGGCTGACCGGTATCTGGTGGAGGCGGACGGCTTGTTCAATGAAGGGGACGCGAAGGTGATGGCCCTCCTGTATCAGCCCCTGATCGGGCCCTTTTCCGTCAGCCTGTACATGACGATGAAGCATCAAATCGCCGATCAGAAGCTCCACTCCGAGCCTTGCACCCATTATTTTTTGATGAATGTGCTGGACGCCGATCTGGCGGAGATTTACCGGGCACGGCTGAAGCTGGAGGCCATCGGTTTGCTCGAAACCTATGTGAAGGAAACCGACGGGCCCCGCATGTTTATTTATTCCTTGAAGCCGCCCCTCTCGCCGGAGCAGTTTTTTTCCGACGGCGTGCTGAACGTCTATTTGTACCGGAAAGTCGGGAAAGAATATTTTGCCCGGTTAAAATCCTTCTTCAGCGACAAAGCCCTGTCCAAGGAAAGCTACAAGAATATCACGAAAGCCTTCCAGGAAGTCTTTCAATCTTCCTTTGCCCATCCTCCCTACCCCCCGAAAGAGGAGAAGGGGGAAAAACTTTTTGCCAATCCTTCCGCCGGTCCTCTCCGCATCCGGCCCGAGGAATTTGATTATGAACTGCTGATGGAAGGATTGACCAACGCCTTGATCCCCGCCGACGCCTTCACGGAGGAAGTGAAGGAAGCCATCCTGAAATTGGCTTTCCTCTACGGGGTGGATCCGCTGGAAATGAAAAACCTCGTGTTGGTTGCCCTCGATGAGGAGAACCGGATCGACATCGAAGAATTGCGAAAACAGGCGCGGGATTGGTATTTCCTCAAATACGGCGGCGAGCTTCCGGATCTCGTGGAGCGCACGCAACCCGCCGTATGGCGCTCCGGGATCGAAGAACCGAAAACCCAGGAGGAACGGTTGATCCGCTATTTGGAAACGGTCAGCCCCCGGGAACTGCTGGAAGATTTGACGGAAGGGGCGACGGTGGCGGAGCCGGATTTAAAACTGATTGAAGACCTGATGATCCGCTACAAGCTTCCGCCGGGCGTGGTGAATGTCCTCATCCAATTTTGCCTGCTGAAAACGGATATGAAGCTGTCCAGGACCTATGTGGAAAAAATCGCGGCCCACTGGTCCCGCAAGAAGATTAAGACCGTCCGGGAGGCGCTGGACATCGCCAAAAAAGAGCACAAGCAATATTTGGACTGGCAGCAGAAGAAAAAAACGAAAAACGGGGAACAATGGAAACCGGTGAGGAAAGAACCGCTGCCGGAATGGTTTGAAAACTGGGAAATCCTGCAGGATGAAAAGGACACGATCGCCAATTTCGAAGAGGAGAAGCGGAAATTGGAGGAAGAATTAAGAAATCTGTAGGCCGTTTTGGGAGGTGCCCTTTTGAAAAGGATCGACGAAACGCTGCGAAACATTGCCGGAAACTTGCCGCCCCTGGAAAAAAGTTTGCGGGAGTTAAAGGAAGAGATCCTGCAGCATCCCGATATCCGTTCCTTTCTGGAGGAAAACAAGGCGCATATTAGCGACGGGATGGTCGAACGGAGCCTGGGAAAATTGTATGAATATACCCAGCAAGTCAAGGGCTGCAAAGGCTGCCCTTCCCTCGAAGGCTGCAAGAACCTCATCCCCGGATACGAGCCGGAACTGGTGTTTACCGCCAACGCCATCGACCTCCGCTACCTGCCGTGCCGGACGAAAAAGATGGAGGAGGAACGGCGGAGGATGGAAGGCATCATCGAATGCATCCACATGCCCGATGAAGTGTTGAAGGCGGCGATGAGCGACATGATCATCGACACGGAAAACCGGTTCAAGGCCGTAAAAAAGGCGAAGGATTTCATCAACCGCTACGACGGCAAAACATTCATCAAAGGCCTGTATTTGTACGGGGCCTTCGGCACGGGGAAAACTTACATTTTGGCGGCGATCGCCAACGGATTGAAGCAGAAAAAAATCCCTTCCGTCCTCGTCTATGTGCCGGAATTGATCCGGGAGATGAAACAGTCCTTGTCGGAACATACGACCGGCGAAAAGGTGGATAAGCTCAAGCGCGCGCCCGTCCTGATGTTCGACGATATCGGGGCGGAAACGATGTCCAGCTGGGTGAGGGACGAAATCTTGGGACCGATTCTCCAGCACCGCATGCAGGAAAAACTGCCGACGTTTTTTTCCTCCAATTTTGATCTGCGGGAATTGAAACTTCATTTCACCTACTCCCAAAAGGGCGAGGAAGAGCAGGTGAAGGCCGCCCGCATCATCGAACGGATCCAATTTTTGGCGGAGCCGGTCATGATCGACGGCGCGAACAAAAGATTGCATTCCGAATGACTCCCGTTTTCGTTCGGCCCTTCCGCAGCGGGCGGAACGAGCGGGAGTTTGTTTTCGGGGAAGCCAAAGCGCTTCTAAAAATGCCAAATCCTCCATATACATGAATCAGAAGTTCCTCACAGGGGGGATTTGGCATTGATCACATTATGCCTGCAAGACGCGGAAGAAGTCCGTTATTTGCTCGAGCAGTTGAAAAATCACGGGCATTTTTACCAACAGGTGATATCGGAGCGGCTGAACGTCTCCGTTGCCGTAAAAGAAGGCCGGGAGCGGGAGGGCATCGAGTTTTTGAAGGGGCAGGTCAAAAAAATCATTCTGGAAAAAAACCGCATCGCCTATTGGACAAGGGTGCTGGCGAGGGATTTTTTCTTCCTTGACCCGTTGGAACGAAGGCAGATCATCGAAATGGCGGAAATGATCCTGAAGGGAAAACGGAAGGACGTCCCGGTGAAGGTGGCGCTTTCGGAAGAAGAGAAATTGATCGAGGAGACGCTGGACGAATGGCTCGCGAACCGGCAGCCCCTCTCCTTAAAGGCATTGGCCGCGTTCCGGCTCAAAGACTATTTTAAAAAGCTGGACCTGCTCATCGAAACGGCCATCGATGAATACAAGCTGGAGCAGGAGTATCAATCCTTTATTCAATGCCTGCGGGAATATTTGAACGGGCGCACTCCGAAAATGGAAAAAATCTATCTGTCCCATGACGAAGGGTTCCGATTGTTTGACGGGGAAGGAAGGGAATTGAAAAGAAGCGATCTGCAAAAGCTTCTGGACCGGAAGCTGCTGGTGAATTTTCCGGTCTACGTCGATTCCATGATCCTCGCCCCCCTGTTGTCCATCGCCCCGGAACGAATCCTTCTGTTCACTGCGGATCCGGAACAGGGCATCGTGCAAACCATCAAATCCATTTTCGAGGAAAAATTGACGGTCTACCCTTTATCGGCGTTTTTATTGCTTAAAGGAAAGGATTTCACGTAAAACGTTGATTTTTCCGAAAAAACCTTCTATAATACGTACATAACGAGGACGATCCGGGAAAATCGCATACGGAACAGGTGATGAGAAGGACACGGGCATTTGATCACGGTTCCCAGAGAGGAAAGCCTTGGCTGGAAGCTTTCCAACACGGATGAAATGCTCACCGCCTTCGAACTTCAGTTATGAACGGAACGATTCCCAGTAATAACTGACGGAAAAACCGTTATCGGAATCGAGTCATTTTGCCTAATGCGGGCAAAATGAGAATCAGGGTGGAACCACGGGTAATGGCCCGTCCCTTTTGGGACGGGTTTTTTTGTTGATCTTCCGGCCTTCCTGCCAGCGGAGGCGGAAATCTTTGCGCACAAGGAGGAGGATGAAATATGGCAGAAAGGATTCAATTAACCTTTCCGGACGGTTCGGTGAAGGAGTTCGCGAAGGGCGTAACAACGGAAGAGATTGCCGAATCGATCAGCCCAGGTTTGAAGAAAAGGGCCATCGCCGGCAAACTGAATGACCGCCTGGTCGATTTGCGATGGCCGCTGAACGAAAGCGGAACGATCCGGATTTTGACGGAAAAGGACGAGGAAAGCTTGGAAATCCTGCGCCACAGTACGGCCCACGTGATGGCGCAGGCGATCAAGCGGCTGTATAAAAACGTAAAGCTCGGCGTCGGTCCCGTCATTGAAGGCGGCTTTTACTACGACATCGATCTGGACCGCTCATTGAGCCCCGAGGATCTTCCCGCCATCGAAGAAGAGATGAAAAAGATCATTCAAGAAGACTTGGAAATCGTGCGGAAAGAGGTCAGCCGGGAAGAGGCGGTTCGCTTGTACCGGGAGATCGGGGACGAATATAAGCTGGAATTAATCGATGACATACCGGAAGGGGAAACGATCTCCATTTACGAACAAGGGGAATTTTTCGATTTATGCCGCGGGGTTCACCTGCCGTCGACGGGGAAGATCAAGGCCTTTAAGCTGTTGAACATCTCCGGCGCCTATTGGCGGGGGGACAGCAGCAACAAGATGTTGCAGCGGATTTACGGGACGGCCTTTTTCAGCAAAAAGGATTTGGAAGAGCATTTGCGGATGCTGGAAGAGGCGAAGGAGCGGGATCACCGCAGGCTGGGAAAGGAACTGCAATTGTTTGCCCATTCCCAATTGATCGGCCAAGGTTTGCCCCTCTGGCTGCCGAAGGGGGCGACGATCCGGCGGACCATCGAAAGATACATCGTCGACAAGGAACTCAGCCTCGGCTACCGGCATGTGTACACCCCCGTATTGGGAAGCGTCGAATTGTACAAGACGAGCGGGCACTGGGACCATTACCAGGAGAATATGTTCCCGGTCATGAAGATGGACAATGAAGAACTGGTCCTGCGCCCGATGAACTGCCCCCACCATATGATGATCTACAAGAACGGCATCCACAGCTACCGGGAGCTGCCGATCCGGATCGCGGAACTCGGCCTGATGCACCGCTATGAAATGAGCGGCGCCCTCTCCGGGCTGCAGCGGGTCCGGGGCATGACCCTGAATGACGCCCATATTTTCGTCCGCCCGGATCAGATCAAGGACGAATTTAAACGGGTCGTCCGGTTGATCCTCGACGTCTATGAAGACTTTCAAATTAAAGATTATTCCTTCCGCCTCTCTTACCGGGATCCGGCGGACAAGGAAAAATATTATGACGACGATGAGATGTGGGAAAAGGCCCAGGGCATGCTGAAGGAAGCGATGGACGACCTGGGGCTGGAATATTTCGAAGCGGAAGGGGAAGCGGCTTTCTACGGCCCGAAATTGGACGTTCAAGTCAAAACGGCGCTGGGCAAGGAAGAGACCTTGTCCACCGTGCAATTGGATTTCCTGCTTCCGGAAAAGTTCGATTTGACCTATATCGGGGAGGACGGTAAGCCCCACCGCCCGGTCGTCATTCACCGCGGGGTCGTTTCCACGATGGAACGGTTTGTCGCCTACCTGATTGAGGAATACAAGGGAGCTTTCCCGGTCTGGCTCGCTCCCGTCCAAGTCCAGATCATCCCCGTCTCGCCGGATGCCCACCTGGATTATGCGAAATCCGTCCAGGAAAAACTGCGGGAAAAGGGGGTTCGGGTGGAAATCGACTGGCGCGACGAAAAAATCGGCTACAAAATCCGAGAGGCGCAAATCCAAAAAATCCCGTACATGCTTGTAGTCGGGGACAAGGAAGTGCAAGAAGGAACGGTCAACGTGCGGAAATACGGAGAACAAAAATCGGAATCCGTTCCCTTGGCCGACTTCGTCGAGCAGATTGCAAAAGAGACGAAGAAATAGTTTCCGAAAAGGGCGGCTGTCGGGTACAGGAAAAAGCAGTGGCAAAATGAAAGCCACTGCTTTTTCATGAATGTTTTCGGCTTTTGCGGATGCGGGCGGCGTCGGATCCGTTTTTCCAAAGAATCTTTAGGACGCCCGCATTCCTCCGTCGATTCGGTATTCGGCGCCGGTGATAAAAGCGCTTTCATCGGAGGCGAGGAATAGAACCAATTTGGCAATATCGGAAGGTTCTGCGTAACGTCCGAGGGGAATGGATTTGGTAAACTCTTCTTTTGCCTCTTCTGCGTTTTCAGGATTGAAGCCCTTTTCCAAAGAACGCATCATCCTTGTATTTACCGGAGAAGGATGGATGGAATTCACGCGGACGTTAGCTTTTGCCGCTTCCAACGCCGCGACTTTCGTCAATCCGATCACGGCGTGTTTGGATGCGACATAAGGAGCCACTCCCGGCGTACCTCCCAACCCGGCGACGGATGAAGTGTTGATAATGCTGCCGTGCCCCTGTTTCATCATGATCGGCAACACATGCTTTAATCCTAAAAACACGCCGAGGACGTTCACTTTTTGAACCTTTTCAAAATCTTCCACCGTGATTTCCGTGATCGGCTGCACCTTCCCCTCGATGCCGGCATTATTAAAGAAGACATCGATTTTTCCGAAATGTTCATAGGCAACTTTCACGTAATTTTTAACATCCTCTTCTTTTGTCACATCCGCCCGGACGGTGAGGACTTCTCCAAAGGAAGACAATTCGTTCTTTGCCTTTTCCAGCGCCTCATCGAATAAGTCGACAAGCACAACTTTTGCCCCTTCCTGCAAAAACAGCTTTGCCGTTTCTTTGCCGATTCCTCCCGCTCCGCCGGTGATTACGGCTGCTTTTCCGTCCAATCTGGCCATATTTCCATCTCCCTTTTTGAAAATTCTATTTTAATTATAATATTAAAAATCAATAGAATAAAGAAGTAATCTTTCAATCTTGTCCTATCGCTGGCGTGATAATCATTGCGTCTGACTAAGCGCAGGACAAAGATTATACAACTCCTTTAAGGGAGACGCCGCGCCAAAATTGCGAAATGTTGCACACCCGCGGCTCAAGGGGAAAAGCGATCAGGGGTATCGTTTGCTTCACCGGCCGGCCGGACGGGCGGCGCCAAACGCGGTCCTTGCGGGAAAAAGGGCCATCCGAGTCCATCAAGGTACGGACAGGACCCGGCGCCATGGGACCCAATGATGCCGGGAATGGAGCGAAAAAGAAAAAAGCCGGGTCCCTTGAAAAGGATCCCGGCTTTGCCGGCGGATTTTACGAAACAAGGGAGAGAAGGGCCCCTCCGGCGGCGGAAAATCCGACCACGATCCAAGGCGGGCACTTCCAGACCGCCAGCAGGCCAAAGGCGGCCAGGGCGAGGCAAAAATCGGCCGGGCTGTTTATCGCCTTCGTCCATACGGGATCATAGAGTGCCGCCAGCAAAATTCCCACGACAGCCGCATGGATGCCGTTGAGCGCCGCCTGAAAGCGGGGATGCTGGCGCAGCCGATTCCAGAAGGGCAGGATTCCGATGATCAACAAAAAAGAAGGAAGAAAGATCGCGATCGTCGCCGTAACGGCTCCCTGCCAGCCGAAACTGGCCATCCCGATGAACGACGCGAAGGTAAACAAGGGCCCGGGCACCGCCTGGGCCGCTCCGTATCCGGCCAAAAACTGATCGGCGGTGAGCCAACCCGTCGGAACCACTTCCGCCTGCAATAAGGGAAGCACCACATGTCCTCCGCCGAATACCAAGGCGCCCGCCCGATAGAAGCTGTCAAAGAGTGCGATCCAATGGGAGCCGGTGTAATGTCGGACCGCAGGAAGCAGCCCGAACAAAAGGAAAAATAAAATGAGCAAGACAGCGGCTGCCCGTTTATGGAACGATGGGGAAACCGGAGCTGGTTTCACATCCGGCGCCTTTCGGAACAGAAACCATCCTGCGATTCCGGCCCCCAGGATGATCCCCGCCTGGCTCAAGACCCCCGGAATCGTCAGGGCCAGGATGGCTGCCGTGATGGCAATCGTGGCGCGGGAGCGGCCGGTCGCAAAATTTTTGGCCATGCCCCACACCGCATGGGCTACCACGGCGACCGCCGCGACCAGCAAGCCATGGATCCAGCCCGTCCCGCGGAAGGAGAATTCTTTGAACAAGGAAGCGAACGCGGCGAGTGCAACGGCGGAGGGAAGAGTAAAGCCGACCCAGGCGGCAATCGCGCCCCAAAAACCGGCCCGGATAAACCCGATCGCCATGCCGACCTGGCTGCTTGCCGGTCCGGGCAAAAATTGGCAAAGCGCCACCAGATCAGCATAGGTTTTTTCATCGATCCATTTTCGCCTGTTCACATATTCTTCGCGAAAATACCCTAAATGGGCAATAGGACCCCCAAAGGAGGTCAGTCCCAGCCGGGCGGCCGTTTTCCAAACTTCCCAAACGGAACCCTTTCGTTTCCGTTCCTTCCCGTTTTTTTGATTCAACCCGATCCCCCCTGTATGGGCTGAAACCCGGATTGGAGCGATTTTGTCATCTTTTTTTCAATATGATTTTCCGATACATGCCTTTCATCATGATATCGGTGTCTTCCACGATGTCGCATTCCTGTTTGACCGTTTGGTAAACCTTTTCGAATGAAACCCCGATGTCCGTGCCGAACCATTTGATGACGGGACGGATTATTTTTTTTCCGAAGGACAGCCCGCGATCCTTCGGCGCAAATTTATCGAAGATCAAAATACGTCCGTCTTTCTTCGTCACACGGACGATTTCTGCCAGCGCTCTTTCGGGAGAAGGGACAACGGTTATGATCAGGCTGGCCACGACCGCATCAAATGAACGGTTGGGGAAAGAGAGAGATTGGGCATCCATTCGAATGAATTTTATATTTTCACGCCGATATTTCCTTTTTGCCCTTGCCAGCATTTCTTTCGAATCGTCAATGGCTACGGCGTTTATTTTTTCCGTCGGACAAAAGGCCAAATCGGCGCCCGTTCCGACGCCGACAAACAGGACATCCTCGCCCTCCCGAAAGGGAAAATCTCGAAATACCCGTTTCCGGGCCGAATAAAAAACGCCTTGATTAAAAAATAAATCATAAAAAGGCGCCCAGCATTTATAAATCAACCGATTCCATTTCTGATTCATCTTCCACGCCCCTTGCGCGTGAGCTTTTCATCCATAGTTCGCAAAGGAAAAAAGAAAGGGTACTCCGCCAGGATTGAGGAGCACCCCGGATGAGCCGGCGCGGCCGGCTCCCGCCCCCCTCGGCTTACAGATTGGGGGTAGGGGTCGGTTCGGCGTAGCCCTCTTTATAGGTTTCGTCAATTTTCTTCCGGATCTCTTTGATGGATTTTCCGGACTGATAGTCTTGAATGGATGTGGCCGCAATTTCCAGGCAGACGCCGCATTTCGTGCCATGTTCGTCCCAAACGACCGCGCCGTCTTTTTTATTTTCCGCAACGAAGCAGTCATAACTGTTTTGATGTCCGGCCGATTCGCCGCAGCCGCAATAACAGGGAATATGTTCCAGCAATTCCCGGTTTCTCGCCGCATTGAGGTAGATTTCTTTTATTTCTTCCGGTTTGTCGGCCAAAAAATTCGGCAGGACCTCGGCGCTTTCCGTTTCTTCCCGGATATCGCCGGAGGCCGTTTGTTCATGGTTTCCCGGTTCCTGCTGGGCGTTCGAGCAGCCGGCGATGAAAATCGCGCTTAATAATGCGATCGGGAAAAGTTTTTTTCCGCGTATCATATCATGTCCTCCTGAACGTTTATGAAAAAGATTCGCCTTTATTATACCTTTTGGATGGACGGAAGGCATCGTTCGGGGAAATTCCGGTCGCCCGACCGCCATTTCCCGGCCGGCGCCTGAAAGCCGGCTCGGAAGGGGGAACCGCTTGCGCCATGCAGGCCGGGGATGATGCGGACCCCGGAAAATGGAGGCAAGCCTCCCATCCGTTTGGTCCGGTCCGGCAACACCGTCCCCGCCGGGGAAAATCCGGCAGGGAGAGTGGTCACACCACGTCATAACCTTGCTCTTCGATCGCTTCTTTGAGCTTTTCAACACTTACCTTAGTTTCATCATAGTCAACATCCACGGTGCCTTCTTGCAAATGCACTTCGACATTCCTTACCCCTTCCAAGTTTTTCAGGGCGTTTGTCACCGCCATTTTGCAGTGTCCGCAAGTCATTCCTTGGACTTGTAAAGTAATTGCCATTTTCCATTCCTCCTTGGATGAATTTGGTTTATAGTTTCACGCGTTTCAAACGAAGCGCGTTGGTCACAACCGATACGGAACTGAAAGCCATGGCCGCGCCGGCAATCCAGGGTTCCAGCAATCCGGCGGCGGCAACGGGGATGCCGATGCTGTTGTAAAACAGGGCCCAAAACAGGTTTTGCCGGATATTTTTCATCGTCTTGCGGCTCAGCTCGATCGCCTTCGGGATATGGGATAAATCCCCGCCGACCAAGGTGACGTCGGCCGTTTCGATGGCGACATCGGCGCCGGTGCCGATGGCCATGCCGATATCCGCCTGCGCCAGCGCCGGCGCGTCATTGATTCCGTCCCCGACCATCGCCACGCGTTTCCCTTGTTTCTGGAGCTCCGCAACGATTTTCGCCTTGTCTTCCGGAAGCACCTCCGCAAAGACATGATCGATGTGCACCTGCTTCGCGATCGCTTCCGCTGTCCGTTTGTTGTCTCCCGTGGCCATGTACACGTCGATGCCCGTTTGTTTTAATGTCCGGATCGCTTCTTTCGAACTTTCTTTTACCGTATCCGCGACGGCGATGATCCCGGCAAGCTCCCCGTCAACGGCGACAAGCATGGCCGTCTTTCCCTGATTTTCAAGGCCGGCCATTTCCTGTTCATGCCTGCCGATCGCTACCGAATGTTCCTGCATCAGCTTCCGCGTTCCGACCAGGACGGTTTTGCCGTCGATGGCCGCTTCGATTCCGTGCCCGGCGATGGCGGTGAAATGTTCCAACGGTTTTGCGGCAACCCCCTGTTTTTTGCCGAATTCCACGATCGCACGGGCCAACGGATGCTCCGAGGCGCTCTCGGCGGAAACGGCATAATCGAGCATGTCTTCCCGGAATTTCAGCACATCGGTCACTTCCGGCTGTCCTTTCGTCACCGTTCCTGTTTTATCCAGCAATACGGCGTCGATCTTATGCGTTCCCTCCAGATACTCACCTCCTTTAAAGAGGATTCCCTTTTCCGCGCCTTTGCCGGTACCGACCATGACGGATGTCGGGGTGGCGAGGCCGAGGGCGCAAGGGCAGGCGATGACGAGCACCGCGATGGCCACTTCAAGGGCCTTCGGCAAGTCGCCCGGCGCAGCAAAGAAGTACCAGATGATGAACGCGATGGCGGCGATGCCGACGACAATGGGCACGAAAATGCCCGAGATGACATCGGCCATGCGCTGGATCGGGGCTTTCGATCCTTGCGCCTCCTCGACGATTTTAATGATGTTGGCAAGGGCCGTATCTTTCCCGATTTTTTCCGCCCGGATGGTGAGCATCCCGTTTTGGTTGATGGTCGCCCCGATGACGGCATCCCCTTCCTTCTTATCAACCGGAATGGATTCGCCGGTGATCATCGATTCGTCGACGGAGGAAACCCCGGCGATGACGGTGCCGTCCACCGGGATCTTTTCCCCCGGCTTGACGAGAATGATGTCTCCGATCGCCACTTCCTCAAGGGGAACTTTCATTTCTTCCCCGTTTCGGATGACGGTGGCTTCTTTAGCTTGCAGGCTCATCAGTTTCGAGATCGCTTCCGTTGTCCGGCCTTTCGCCAGGGTTTCAAAGTATTTTCCGAGAAGGACCAGGGTGATCAGGATGGCGCTCGTTTCAAAATACAACCTCGGCATATATTCGGGATTTCCTAGTGTTTTGAAAGCTTCGTACAGGCTGTAAAAGTAAGCCGCCGACGTACCGAGGGCGACGAGCACATCCATGTTGGCGCTTTTGTTCCGCAATGCCCGGTATGCCCCCGTGTAGAAGGGACCGCCGACGTAGAACTGAACGGGCGTCGCCAAAAGAAGCTGGAACCAGGGGTTCATCAAAAGGCGCGGCATCGGCAAGCCCGTATGGAAAGGCATATGGGCGATCATCGTATACAGCAGGGGCAGCGATAAGAGGCTGGAAATGGCGAGCTGCCGCCGTTTTCGTTTCAGCGGCTCTTCCCGCCGGCCTGCGGGATCTTGTTTTTCGTCCCGGACCCGGCCTTTGTATCCCAGCTTTTTGATTTTTTCTAAAATGTCCTCGGTGGATACAACGCCTTCCTTGTATTCGACCACCGCGCTGTTCGTCGCCAAGTTCACGGCGGCACCCGTCACGCCTTCCATGCGTTTCAGGCCCTTTTCGATCCGGGCGGCACAAGCCGCGCAGGTCATCCCTTCAATGTCCAGCAGCACCTTTTCCGATGCCACGCCGTACCCCAAATGCTCGATTTTCGCTTGGATATCGGCCACACTTTGCTTTGACGGATCGTATTTCACTGTCGCTTTTTCCATGGCCAGATTGACATTCGCCTCTACCCCGTCCATTTTGTTCAACGCTTTCTCGATCCGATTGGAACAAGCGGCGCAGGTCATGCCCGTTACCTTCAGCGTCACGGTTCTTTGTCCGCCCATCGATGTTCACCCCTTTACTTTGCGAAATGCTTCACGACATCCATCAATTCCCGGATGGATTCTTCCCCGTTTCCCTCGCGGATCGCCTTGGCGACGCAATGGTTGGCATGGCGCTCCAGCAAGTTCAGCCCGACTTTGTTTAACGCGGCCTGAATCGCGGAAATTTGCACCAGGATATCAATGCAGTACCGGTTGTCCTCGACCATCTTCTGCACCCCGCGCACCTGTCCTTCGATGCGCTTCAGGCGCTTGACGATGTTTTCGATCTCTTCCCCGGTCCGCGGAACCATCTTGGCCTTCCGCTTGCCGTCTTCATATTCGGTCATTGGGATCACCTCGTCTCTTTGGAACAGCCTCTCTATATACAGTATACCCGTATATGGTATTGTTTGCAATCTTTATATCCCCGCACGGACTCCTGGCGGTTTTTTATTCTTATTTTGCTTCACGGCAACGTCCTTCTATTCAACGATCCGAGCTTTTCCCGGACGGGGAAATCCGTCCCGCGACGGGATACCCTCCGGACGTTTGCGGGTATTTTTCGCCGGATTGCCTGGAGGACTGCTTTGGGAGAAAAAGGGGGAAGAAGGGGGTAGGCGGTTCCGCTTGCGAAGTCCCGGGCCCTGAACCGCGGGGGATCGGTTTGGCCCCGTGGATTGTCATGCCGCCGCGGACGGCGTCCGCGCAGAGACCAATTCCCGCTCCGCAGCGTTGGTTTTCTTTCCCCAAATGGGGCGAGCGGCACCGTCCGGGAAATTTTGTTACGTGGGGGAAAAACCTTTCCCCGTGTCCGCCTGCGCAAAACAGGGTCATTTTGGAAGAACGGGCGGTCATTTCAGGGACCGCGGCAAAAAACGGTCTTCGGGAAAGGACAAATTTTTCGCGGGCCCGGAAAACAAGGAGCGAGCGGGAAAGGCCATTAGCTCAAAAATACCTCTCTAATACTCTTTAGTTCAATAAGGTTAAACCAATCTAGCTTATGAATATTTTCTTTAACTCTCATACAGATTGGACACCAGCTATCATACGATACTAAGATTTTACTCCCCTTATGCTACTCCTTTTTTTAAAAATTTTCACATCTTATGTTTATAATAAGGGGTGATATCAAAATCATCAAATTCATTAATTTCGCAAGGATTTGAATATTTAAATGCACTTATCGCGCTTTACTTCTCGTTATTTTTAGCATTTTTTATACCTAACGTCTCGTTATTTTTAGCATTTTTTATACCTATAATGTTGTTGATTCACGAGAACGCGATTGTTCAATTATATTGGGTAATAACATACACTGTAGGAATACGCCAACAAAAGCAAGCACCACAAAAAACAACCAACAGAAGGAAATATTTCTTGTTAATAAATATCCTACAATGAAGGGACCGATCGCGTTACTGATTCCATAGAGGAGCTGATAACTCGAAATGCTTTTCCCTCTTTTCTCAGCCGGACCAATTTCCCCCACAATTGTTGCAGACGCTGGATAAAAAAGTTGTTCTCCACAACTAAAGAGAAGAATTCCGACGAAAAGAAGTGGAACAAAAAAGTTCAAGTGTGCAGATGCTAAAAATGTACTTCCTAAGAAAATGATATAAGATAAGCCTAAAACAACCGAACCGACGATTATTTTTTGCAAATCGTTCAAGCGATGTGTAAAAAACAACAGCGGAACCTGAAGGACAATAACGGAAAGGCTATTTACTGTAAATAACAAACCAGAAATCCAGCTAAGGTCTGGACTTATCTCCTTTATAAAAGCAGGCATTGCGAAAACTAAAACAACGTACATAAAGGTCATCGGAGCAACTGCGACCAAAAAACGCATTAAGTTTGAGTCGTATGAAAAACGAATAGCCCAAACCTTTTTGGAAATCGGCTCTTTTTTTATAATTGGTTGGCTGCGCAACGGAATTTTTGCAATCAACACGGCTGCAATAAGAAAACTGATTGCATCTATGAATATTAACGTCCCATAAGCCAATGGTGTATTAAATATTGCTACGATACCTGTACCTATGAGCATTCCTAAAGAATTCCCCAAATTCCGTAAACTTCGAGAACTTCCAAACCACATCGTTCTATTCTCGCTGGGGACAAGTTGTGAGATGATCGTTTGGTTCACAACTGGCCATGCCCGCTGTCCCCAGACAACAATGGTCGCTGCGATTGTCAATCCCCAAATATTATGGAATATCAAATATCCAAGAGTTCCGATTCCTCGTAACCAAAAACTTGCAAGAGCAACAGGCTTTGCACCTAATCGATCCACGATCACACCGCAGACAGGTATGGCCAGTAATCCAGCCAATGCACTAATCGATAGCATTTGACCTACTTGCTCCAACGAAAGACCACTCGTCTTTAGAAAAAAAGAACTAAAAATGGCATGGTTAACCCCGATCCGAACGAATCTAGAAACAATGCCCCCAGAAAGGGCGCACTCCAAGGTTGCGAATGAACTACTTTCTTTATTTTCGAATATTGAGAAACTAGGAACTTCATGCCATCTACACCTTACCCTAGTAACTTTTGCTCAGCCGTAGAAGAAAGAGCTTTTGGATTGTAGCAAAACTTTGAAGTCTCAAACATGACAACAACAAAATCGGAGGCGACTAAACCGTTAATCGTTTGATCCGATAAGGCAGGCGGTAAATCCAAAATAATAAAATCATAGTTTTCTTTTACTGGCTTCAAACAATTAATTGGTGCTAACGGAGCGTCTTCACGAAATCGTTGAAATAATACGCTGGGCATACGGGCAGTGAAATCATTAGAAGGCAATAAGTGCAGATTTTCTGTAAGTTTAGCTATGTATTCCGTAGCATCTTCATCGAGCATTGCCTCTAATACTGTTCGATTGTAATACTCATCACCAGGATCTTCTACACCACTTAAAAATTGGGTTGGGTTCCCTTGTGAATCTAATCAACAGCAAGTACTTTATATCCCATTCTTGCTAATTAAAAGGATGTAATGCCGCCACTTGTTGACTTAACCACACCACCTTTTTGAATACCATAACTAATCGAAATAGCCAAAAATCATCACCCTTTGGAATAATTCCATTTTCATATTGTTAATGTAAATAATTTGGTTGCATTTGTTGCTATATATAAATCTGAGATGACAAGGCGTGGTTTTGTTGATATAGAGAAGCAGTCATGAATGACATGAGAAGATTTACTCTAATGGGATATTTGTTGAAATGATAGTAAGATAGCACTACAATTCTAGTAAACTGGAGAATACCTCCATAGAGTAGTACATTAAAATCAAAAAAAGAGATGTATGAATTTCTCGCCATTGATTTCAACAACAAAGGAGCCTCCGAAAACAGCGGGAAGCTCGGGAAATCGTAAAGATGAGCGCAACATTGCATGAGAGAACCCGGCCATGAGTCTGGGTGCGGCACGGATCGATCGCGGTATACACGTCCAATTCAAGTGCCGTAGGAAGATTGCGGAAGGTCATCCATAATGGCCAACATTACTGATACTTCCGGAATTGATTTACAGGGACTGGAAAAAATTAGTTGTGGTTACAAAATGAGGGCGCTTGAATTATTGATCTGATAACCATCCCGAGAAAATTTTGACACATACAATCCGGCCGGCAGACTGTCAAGCGTCAGTGAAAATGTCATACTAACGCGTCAGTGAATATGTCACTGATAT
>SPLK01000155.1_pt1 | contig 28998 bp, 32 predicted proteins | sample 2456111 | NCBI WGS metagenome assembly SPLK01 (sample SAMN11156906, study PRJNA527647) | hot springs metagenome | biome: Geothermal region; feature: Hot spring; material: tree branch in hot spring; isolation source: hot spring sediment rich in lignocellulosic material ... | reverse complement strand
ACTACTAGTTAACAGCATCCCTGGAAACAGGGGGGATTTTTGAATATTTGAACTATACCATACAAAATTAATTAGCAAAAACAGCATTGTATCCGTACACTGAAATGAGGGGTTTTAGAGCCTTGAAATTCTATAAGCTAATTGAAAAACCCGATATTGTTTTTTTGGTTAATCGTAACGTAATTTTTTTGTTACAAAAAATTAACACAATTATGTTTAGCAAATGTAAAATTGTTCTGACAAAAGTTATAGTATTACAGGGGGGATAATGTGAAAGAAAGTCGTAAAATCTTTTTCGACTACGAAGAGAAAAAATACTCATGCGTCTTCGATGAGCGCAAATGTTTAAGTTGCATGTTTTGGTCTGGATATAGGGAAAAAGAAAAAGGAAAGGTATTAACAATATCACCAGGTACCCAAGGATTATGTCTTTGGCAAAAAAATGTACCAATGCGTGCAGATGGAAGTTGCAGTAATTGGTTACAAAAATTCAACAGGTAAAAAAGATTAAAATTATAACGACCTGCCCTATCAGACAACTTCCACCGAGTACATCTCCTGTAACGCCATCTATCAATTTTTTCGAAATTAACGCTATGATTATCCCAACTATCCAAGAGATAACTAAGGAGAGCATGTACAATTTCACGCTGAAAAATAGTAATGGAAGAGTTGTAATTGTTGCATACAGCGTGAGTGCTTTGTTAAAAGGAAAGAATAACGCACCAAGCCCTGTTGGTTTTGCTGGCTTTGAAAAAAGCATAACTACATCCATCGTGTATCTTCCAAAGACACTTCCGAAAAGAAAAACAATTGGACTTGAACGTTTGAACAATTCCCAAAAGACTATCACGTACAATGTTCCATAAAACACCGCAAACGGTCCAACGTTTCCCTTACTCATTATCTCAAGCTTTCGTTCTTTCGATGATTGATTTAAAAATCCATCGAACATATCAAGAAGTCCGTCGAAATGGAATAAATCGAAAAAATAAAATCCCAAGGAGATAAAAAGCATAGATATCAGCACGTTAAACTCTTGATACTTACTTTGCAATAATGAGCCAAAGTAATATATAAACCCCGGAATGTAACCAACAAGTGGAAAATACGCTGGCATCTTTTTGACTTTCGCTTCCCAATCGTTTACATTACCAAATTGTATTGGGAGACGTGATAAAAATGAGAATGCAAGTGCGATTTCTTCCAACACATTAACCATTCACATCACCGACCAGTTCATCAAAAAGGCTTTCTTTCCATCTTTGCCATGTCACAAGTGATTCGATGAAATCTATCATCGAAAAGACTTCAAAACACAAAAGCTCAACGTTAAACAACTCATCGGAAAAAATACCATGCAAAGTATTAAGTGTATCTTCGTTAAGGTTTAAATGGTCTTTACCGTCCTTCACTCCCATAAGATGGATTTCAGTTATCTTTTCAACTTTGGAAAACTCCACCTTTTCACCCGTCAAATGGTGCCCCGTATCAAATACCATCCTATCAGAGTAATAAACTCTCTCTTTAAGATTCTCAACGGAGATTTTCTCAAATGTTCTCAAAAATTCTTCAAATTCTTTACCATTGTAAGGATGTACAACGTAATTAATTATCTCCAATTTTCCTTCAAGAAAATCGACGGCTTTTTTAACATTCTCAAAATTATCCGTCGGCAAGTGAACAGTGTATTTTAAACCGTACACTTCGGTTAGATGATTCAATTTTCGTAATTCTGATTCAAGAAGACTCTTTGTATCGTTATCCCATGTGTAAACAAGCAATTCGACGAAATCGACAAATTGTGCCACAAGCCGAGCGTTTTGATAATACGTACCAGGAACAAGCCAAGAGGTTGTTCCAACAAGTTGTTTCTTACCCATTTTACTCATTTTATCCGCACTCCAATACCACTGACCATTAAATAAACTTCTTGGGCTATTTTAGCTAATCTTGTGTTTGTTTTTCCAAGTGTTTCCATATACAACCTTGCCAGTTTGTTTTCCGGTATTATTCCAAGCCCCACTTCATTTGTGATAAGAATTAACTGCGTTTGGAATTTTGAGATAGTGCCTATTAGATTATCAATGTAACTTTCCACATCGACGTTGTAATAATACAGATTTCCAAGGTACGTTGTCAGACAATCGAATACGATGACATCATATTTATTAGAAATCTCCATCAAAGTCCGTGCAACTTCCAGGGGTTCTTCGTACGTGTCAAATTCATTTCCTCTTTCTTTTTTGTGTTTCTCTATTCTGATTTTCATCTCATCGTCGAAAGGCACGCCCGTTGCTAAGAAAGCTTTTCTTTGATATTTTTTTGCTAATTCAAGTGCAAATGAGCTCTTTCCCGATTTCACTCCACCTGTTATCAAAATCATTGATCCGTCCCCTTTGAGACACCGGCAGAATCGAACGTTGCCATCTCGCGAATCATCTTAATAGCAGCTTCGATAATAGAAATGGCAAGTACCGCACCTGTACCTTCACCTAATCGCATATCAAGATCCAAGATAGGTCGTAAACCGAGAGTATCGAGTATAACCTTGTGACCTCTCACTTTCGACTTGTGACCAGCAAAGACATAATCAACGACCGTTGGATTCATCTCCCACGCCAGTAACAAACCAGCCGATGTTGGGAAACCATCAACTATAACTGGTATACCATTCTCCGTTGCTTCAAGGATAAAACCAGCCATCTGTCCTATACAGTATCCACCAACTTTGCTCAGTATGTCCATTGGATCCGATGGATTTGGTCTGTTAACTTCCAGTGCCTTTAAAACGGCTTCTTTCTTTCTCTTCAAACCATCGTTATCAAGCGGTGTGCCGATATCGAGGATTTCATCGATATCGAATTCAAAAGCGGTAGCTATAGCTGTTGCAGTTGTTGTATTACCTATCCCCATATCTCCGACAACTAATAAATCGGCACCATCATCTATCGCTTCTTTGGCAATTTTTCTACCGTATTCGATACATTTCTTCGCTTCATCGTAACTCATCGCCGGTTCTTTTGTAAAATCCTTCGTACCGTATCCAACTTTCGCATGTATCAAATTTGGATCATCGATGTTAAAATCACCATCGACACCAGCATCAACAACGTACACACTTGCACCAACATGCCTTGAGAACACATTTATTGCCGCTCCACCACGCAAGAAGTTCAACACCATTTGGTAAGTAACTTCCTTTGGATACGCAGAAACACCGTTGTTAGCCACACCATGGTCGGCTGCAAAAACGTAAACTCTCTTATCTTCCGGAAGATCTGGAATAATCTTCCCCTGTATTAGTCCCATCTTCAAAGCGATTTCTTCCAAATATCCCAAACTTCCAACTGGTTTTGTAAGGTTATTTAATCGATGAATAATAGACCTTGAAAGTTCTTCCCACTTATCCCCGTGAAACATGATACTCACCCTCCATTTTTCGGTTTCCGGACTCCGGATTCCGGATTCCGTATTACAAATAATAACGAAAAAATTTCCCGGAAAGCCCGAGCTTTCGGGAAAACACTCTATCCAGAGTCGGTCTCCCGACTTATGGATCATCCTACTCCCCACACCTTCCCAGCTTTACGCCAGTGGTATTACGTGGGTTTCGTCCCCATTCACGGTTGCTGGGCAGTCCCGGATTTTCACCGGTGTTCCCGGCACCCTGGATAGTCACCAGTTATATGACTGTAGCTATTTTATTTTAACATGGTATATAGTTTTTTATCAATAGTTGAAATATGATATAATAGTGAAAATAGCAAATCATACGGGAGATGGTAATATAAAACTTCAGAAATTCTTGCAACAAATAGGATATTCAAGAAGAAAAGCTGATGAATTAATCAAGCGAAATTTTGTGTATGTTAATAAATCATTAGTTTTAGAACCGTGGTACGAAATAAAGGAAAATGATGTAATAACGGTCAATGGTTCAGATTACATTTATAAATCTCAGAGCGAAGAATTTTACTATTACGCTTATCACAAACCAAAAGGATACATATCATCGCTCTATGATCCAAAAGAAGAAAAATATATTGGAAAACTGATAAAAGAGAAATTGCCACAGATAGCTGATAAACTCAAAATTGCTGGAAGACTCGATAAAGATGTCACCGGAGTACTTATACTTACAAACGATGGAGAGTTGATAAATATATTAACAAGTGCAAGGTACAGTGTCGAAAAAATGTACTTAGCAAAGGTCAAAGGCAAAATTACAAATGAAGAAACAAATATTATCAAAAACGGAATTACTGATGAGGGCGAATTTTTAAAATGCGAAGATGTAAAGATAATTGAAGCTGATAAAAATTATTCAGAAGTGAAAATAACGATGATAAAAGGTAAAAAGCACGAAGTCAAAAGATTGATGAGTTACATTGGTCATCCTGTAATGGGACTTAAACGAATATCGCACGGTCCTGTTGATATATCAATCGTTCCAAGAGAAAACGATTTAACAAAGATAACTGGTGAAATGCTAAACCAACTCCTCTTATTAAAAAATCAGCACCAAAAGAATTCGGAGGTACAGAGCAATGAATAGGACAAAGAAAATTGCCTATTCTGGTCTCATAGTTGCCCTTGTTGTTGTGGTACTATTTCTCGGAGGTTTAATTTCAAGCGAATGGACGGCTATATTCGTCTCATCTTTTCTGTTATGGATAACATACGAAATTGGTAAGGTAAATACCTGTTTTGCGACAACTATCGCCGCTAACGTTGTGTCTTACTTACTTATCCCAAGACTTAATTACGTAATTACATTCACATTCGTTTCGTTGTACACACCGTTGAGAGCTTTTGTTCAACGTTACAACGCTTTAGTTCAGTGGATTGTGAAATTTGTCTATTTCAACATCGCTTTTAGTTTGTGGTTTTTTGTAAACCTGTATCTATTTGGATTCAACGTAATCCTTGATTCACTTCCAAGACTGATGAGTATTTTTGGTAATAACCACATTCTAATTTATATATCGGTGATTTCTGGATTACAAGTCGCTTTTTTTGTCTATGAATTTTTCTTTTCAAAGTATGAATATTTACTGAGAAAAAGATTTGGGGAATTCTTTGAGAAAATCTAACAAAAAAGGAGGAAAACTCATGAGAAACCCATATGAGATTTTAGGTATACCTGAAGATGCCACGCTGGAAGAAATCAACCAAGCTTACAATGTGATAGTTTCAAAGCTGACAGACGGAAGATATAAAGGAACTGTGTTGGAAGGTATCTCCGAAAAGAGACTTTCTGAAGTAAATCAAGCGTACGAATTTCTGATGAAAAATCATAAGGAAGTTTTATCCGGTTATAGACCCGGTTATTATAGGCATTACCACAGAGGTGGATGTTGCCCTGATTGTGATGATTTATGTACAGCATGTGCTTGTATTTGGGGTGCTGATACGTGTTGTGAATGTATGGGAGGAGATTGTATCTAATGTTCGGTTATGTTCAACCTTTGAGAACGGAATTGAAAATCAGAGAATGGAATGAATTCAGAAAATTTTACTGTGGCGTATGCACAGCGTTGAAAGAGAAAAATTTTATATCGCAATTCTTTCTCACATACGATTCTGTATTTTTCTCATTACTTTTAACAACTCTAAATGGCACAGTTCCCGTTCAGAAAAAGCGATTTTGTTTTTTGACGATGAAGCCAGTTAGATACTATGAATCAGATGAAATAACACTTTCTTCTTTAGCATTTTTGTTACTTCTAAAGTATAAACTTATCGATGATTACAAAGACTCAAAGAATATACTTAGAAAAGTTTTTTCAGGAATCACGGCGAAGGTTGTAAATATAAAAGATAAAGAGTTCATACAAGAATTTGAAGAAAGAGTGCTAAAGTATTTTAAGATGCTCTCAAAAAAAGAAAAAGAAAAATGCCCTTCCATAGATGAAACAGCAAATATCTTTGGGGAACTTACCGCAATTTTCTTTGAAAACGTCGGTAATTTTGATTCGGATACGTCTTTCGTGATGAAATACCTTGGAGAATATTTGGGAAAATGGATCTATGTATTAGACGCATACGACGATTTGGAGAGAGACGCAAAGAGAGGAAATTACAATCCGATAATTGAGGAATTCAAGAAAGAATGGGAAGATAGTAATAAAGATACAGTCATTTTCAAAGATAGAATAAAAACATCTATAGAGGAGAGATTAAATAATTACGTTGAAGAGATTACTAAAGCATACGATTTGCTTATTCTTAAATCGCCACAATTCAAAGGAATTCTTGATAATATAGTATACTTTGGCTTGTGGAGTCAAACTTACCGCGTTTTGAATAAAACATCTGGAAGGACTTGTAAAATCTAATTGTATTTTATACTACTAAGTTAGTAACCAAATTCTGCGTAATCTCTTAGGTACTTTTCGTCTTTCACTATTACTTTCTTGCCCTCCAATTCTATTGCACCCATCTTTTCAAGCTCGATAAAGACCCTTGATAAAGCAGGTCTTGTTACTCCAAATTCTCTGGCAAGCTCTTCTTTTGTCATGTCCATAATAACTAAATTTGTATTTTGACTATCGACAAGATTCACCAGATAACTACAAACTTTCTGTACCAGGTTTTTCATCGTTATTTCATAAAATCTATCAGTTATGAATATGAAAGCATCACTCACGTATCTTAGATAATTACGGAGTAATTTTTCATTTCTCATCATGAACTTGACAAATTTGTCCTTATCAATCCTCAAAAAAACTGACTCTTTAACAGTTTCAACATCAACTGGATATTTCGATTCTGTGGAAAATATCACTGCAGAAGCAAGGAGCTTTGGTGCAATCATGTGGTCGATTTGCAAAACACGTCCTTCGGGGTTTGTAAATAAACCGTATGCTTCACCCTCAATAAGTATAAGTATCTCTTCGCAACTATCTCCCCTGTATCTAACAATTTCCTTAGATTTATACCTCTCAATTTTCGCATCCTTCAAAACTTCTTCAATGAAATTTTCCTCTAGACCATTGAAAACTTCGCACTTAAGAAGATTTTGAAGTATTACTAACTTTTCCTTTGTATCCATAAATATCACCTCGTCGATATTGTAACATAGGTTACGGAAATTTGGAAAGGCAAGGCTTATAATTTGATTAGAACTAAGAGATTACGAAAAATCTATAGTTTTCTAAGTATTCAAGAAATTTCAAGTTTAAAAACGAAAGGAGTGATTTTATGGCGCTTAACATGTTTTGTTACCAGTGTTCGCAAGCTATGAACGGTGAAGGTTGCACTGTAACAGGTATATGTGGAAAAGAACCAACTGTTGCTCGATTACAAGATAACTTAGTATACATACTCAAAGGAATTTCGGCTTACTATTATCATGCTCGAGAACTTGGTTACCACGATGAGGAGATAGCAGCTTATCTTGGACGTGGATTATATGCAACACTTACAAATGTAAATTTTGATGGTGAGGATTTCGTGAAATTGGCACTCGAGGCAGGTATGATGAACTTTAAAGTCATGCAACTTTTAAAAAAAGCACACATCGAAACATATGGAGAACCAAACCCCGTAGAAGTTGAGACCGGTACAAAAGAAGGTCACGCGATAATAGTTACAGGTCACAATTTAAAAGCCCTTGAAGAACTATTGAAACAAGTTGAAGGTACGGACGTTTACGTTTACACTCACTCAGAGATGCTCCCAGCACATGGATATCCTGGACTTAGAAAATACAAAAACTTAGCTGGCAATTTAGGAGCTGCTTGGTATGATCAAAGAGAACTTTTCGATAAGTATCCTGCGGCTATACTTGGAACAAGTAACTGTGTTCTCATTCCGAAAGAGTCTTACAGAGATAGAATGTTCACAACATCTATAGCAAAATTACCCGGCGTGAAACACATTGAAGGATATGACTATTCAGAAGTTATCGCAAAGGCAAAATCCCTGCCAAAACTTCCAAATCAACCAGGATCTTACAAATTAACGACTGGGTATTCAGCTAGTGTTGTAAAATCACTCGCAGGAAAAATAAAAGAACTTGTAGAAGCAGGAAAAATTAGACACTTCTTGGTAGTTGGTGGCTGTGATACTCCGACAAAACGCGGTGCATATTACAGAGAATTCGTACAAAAACTTCCAAAAGATACGGTAGTTATAACACTTGCTTGTGGAAAATTCAGAATTAACGATTTACAATTAGGTGATATCGAAGGAATTCCAAGACTTATCGATGTAGGTCAATGTAACGATACGATAGTTGCACTTGAGATAGCTATGGCTCTTGCCGATGTATTTGGTGTAAAAGTCACAGAACTTCCGTTGACACTTGTTCTCACGTGGATGGAACAAAAGGCAGTTGCGATACTTTGGACATTACTTGCACTTGGATTGAAAGGCATTTACATAGGACCAGTCCTACCAGCTTGGGTAAACAAAGACATACTTGAGGTTCTTGTGAAAAATTACGACTTAAAACTCATTAGTACACCTGAAGAAGATATAAAGCAAATACTCCATGTTTGATTAAATCTATTACATACTAAATACTTACTAAATACTTAAAAACCAGGCAGGTTCAAAAACCTGCCTGGTTTTATTACGAATTCTTAATAATGCTTTCTTTAACCATTTTTGCAAGCTCTTTTGCGGCAAATGAATTCAAATGCACCCCATCTATTGTTGTTATTAACCTTCTCAACTTGCTAACAAAAGTAGTCATCAAAGGTGAAACAACAAATATTGAATCCATAACCATTACAAATGGTTCTTTCGAAACAAAGTAACTTTTTCCTCGATTAAAATTATTCATTTCTTTCTTTATCATATTCTTTTGCCATAAATTGAAATCGACATACGTTATTTTCTTTTCATGGCAAATGCTTTTAATAACTTCGTTGTATTTTTCTACTTTCCTATTCATTTCACCTTCAATGTCTTCGCCTATACATGGAATGCTTATAGCGCATAACAATTTATCACTTACTAAAGAGACAATTTCTCTGTAATACTTTTCAAATTCATCGATATTTTTAGATGGTATTCTCCCAGACTCGATTATTTTATCAACAACTTTGGCCCAACCTGATGAGTATGATTTAAGAAATGGTAAAAGTATGTCATTTGTTCCAATTTCGATTATAGCCCCTTCAAGTTTGTCAACGGTATTTTCAGCATTTAAAAAGTCTTCAACTCTTTTCTTCAAACCAATAACTGTGTCTCCACCTAAACCTTTGTTGATGAAACCTTCCCCAAGATACCTCACATACGAAACCCCTGGTTTCCCCTCTGTTATGCTATCTCCAAAACAGACAACCAATTTCAATCACCTCCATAAAATTTTATTTTTCTCCTTTAAATTATATCTCTTTTTCTTTTGAAAAATCCTTTGGAAAATTCATTCATAATAAGTTAAATGAAACTATATATCAAATAAAATTTAACAATTTTAATCTGTATTATCTATCAAACACGTGATATAATTTTTTAGAAAATGCCTTAGGAGGGATTGTTATGTTTCCTAACGATATAAGTGAAAAACATGTTATAGGATTAAAAAAATACGTAACTAAAGTTGTTTTGCTTCCACTCCTTCTCATCGATCCACCAGCACTATTATTTTCCTATTATATCTTTGCTGGATTAAGAGATTATCCTATTTGGATTATACTTGCCGGGTACTTCATCATGTTTGCAACATTTGGTTTATTAACGATATTCATATCACGTAAATTAGCAGAGAAATCACTGTTAGGCGGTGAATTTAATCTTCCGACGATCTTGTCAATACTTTTGTTCATTATGAATTTTATTGCAGCAACCTTTGTTGGTATCTTTGCTAAACAGATTAAACCCCTTCCAGAGGAAACTTTAATGCTCAGGTTATCTGGGGCTCTTGCTATAAATATGGTTATAATTGTTTTGTTTTTAGTCTTTTATTCTAATTCAAGGTTACTAAAAGAATATACGGGAGAAAAATATAAAAATATCATGATACCTATTTCCATGAAGTTAACAACAGGTGTATTAGCAATATCTCTTTGGATTGCACCTATATTATTAAAATATTTAACATTAAAAATTGAGCTTTCAAGCGAGCTGCAAAAAAATTTTGTTATCACGAGTATAGGGCTCAATGTAATACTTGGTTTGTCAGTAATATTTTTATCAAAGCGCATATTGAAATATGTTCCAAAAATAATTACATCGCTTAATGCTATATCTAATGGTAATTTAACAGAGGTTGTTTCTGTGGAATCCGCTGATGAGTTTAGATATATATCAAACAAGTTAAATGAAGCAACCAAAGGTATAAATAGTGTAATAAAAGGCACAGTTAATATATCCGATTCTTCAATTTCTGTATTGAAAGATCTTGAGGATAAGTTTTATACATTCAAAAATGTTGCTGATAATACCGTATCGGCTGTAGATGTACAGCAACAAGGTATTGAACGTATTACAAGTTCAATAGAGGAGATAACTGCAAATATAGAACAACTTTCAATACAAGCTCAATCGCTTGCAGATTTAGCAATGAGTGTTCAAAAACTTGCAGACACATTGGATGAAAAGGCAAAAACAAGTACAGATGAACTCAAGAAAGTAAAAGAAACAACTTCTGGATTTGTAAAAGAATATGAAAATCTCGAAGATGGTATAAATCAACTAACAGAGGCAACAAGAAATATAGGTGACATAATACAAAGTGTTAGAAATATAGCCGAGCAGACCAATTTACTTGCATTAAATGCTGCTATAGAAGCCGCAAGGGCAGGAGAAGCAGGAAGGGGCTTTGCGGTTGTTGCCGATGAAATTAGAAAATTAGCCGAAGAAACAAAAAGGTCTACTGATACTATTACATCAACGATAGAAACTATAAGAACATATTCCAAAGTTCTTAATGAGCAAATACAAAGATTACGAGAAGGAATAAAATCAACGGAAAGTGGATACGATAGATTGTTTGATACCTTCGGTTACTTAGAAAGAGCTGTGAAAGATATTTCTTCGGCTATAGATACACTTGCAGCACATAGCGAAGAACAAAATGCGTCTGTTGAAGAAATGAGAAGTGGAGCAAATGAAATAGCCGAAAATGTTTCAAAAATATCCGTCCAAGGTGAAGAAATCACATCAACAATGCAGGAAATAGAAAAACAACTTGAAGTTCTGTCAAATAAGCTGAAAGATACAAGCTTGGCTTTTGAACAGCTGAAAACAGAGTTGGGAAAATTCAAAATTTCCTGAAAGTTCTAAAAATACAAAAGCCTGCCAATCAATTGGCAGGCTTTTTTAATGTATGATTTATTCCTTAATTTTAAGTATTTTAACCAAACCATCTGTGAACGATAAAAGTATTTTACCGTTCGAATATAAAATTTTGTTGATAAGGTACGAATTGTGGACAAAAACTTTCTCCAATATTTTCCCATCTTTTGAAATCAGTACAATTTCCCCGTTGTTTGTGCCAACAATTATTTTCCCATCAGATAAAATCAATGGTGATATATTGTAAATGGGTGAACCTACGGAAGTTTTCCAAATCACTTTTCCGGAATTTATATCTAATGAGTAAACAAGACCATCTATGCTTGTCGTTACAAAATTTAGATCGGATTTCACAACATCTGAATAACCTGTTTTTAAACCACTTGTTGTCCATAATATTGTTTTATTTTTCCAATCGTATGCCTGAACTACTCCAGAAGGAGTTGTGACAATCAACAAATTTTCTAAAACCAAAGGCACTATGCCTCCAGGGGTGTAATAACCCGAACCTGTTGGAATCTTCGCAAAGAGTTTCCCATCTTCGTCTATAATAAACAACTCATTTCCCCAAGAGGTTTGAAAGAACTTTCCTTGGTAATATCTTGCCTCTCTTTGTATCACACCGTTTAAATTGTAAGTTGCTAACCTTTTAAATTCTTTCAAATCTAAAATATGTATGGTTTTCCCAACACCAATCACAATTGAAACTTTTCCTACCTTTATGGAAAATATAGGTCCGTCGAAGTTTAATATCCTTTGAACTCTTCCATTTTTTGAATTGATTAAATATAAGTTCCCATACAAATCACCAATGAAAATTATTCCATCATAATACTCTATATTCGCTACAACTGGATTTTGGATTGCGTTTTTCCATAAAATCTGTCCATTGCTGTTTATCGCTTTAATATTACCAGAATAATCTATGGCGTAAAATACGCCATCGTTTGCTAACGCTTGAGAAAAAATACTATTTTCAAACCTAATCGATACTATTTCTTCAAAATATTTTGAATTTACGCTTTTTAACTCTTTAGTTTGGACGTTTTTAGATTTTTCTCGAAATTCTTTCTTTTTCGGTATTATCTTTACAATTTCTTCTTTTCCACACTGCTTTGGATTTGTTTTCGATAAATATAGATTATCCTTATCCCAGCTAATTAATGTTATCCAACCTTCTCTTGTCGCACCAACTGTTTGGATATATGCCCCATTGTACATCCCAAAGTAATCGTATTTATGCGTGTGACCGTAAAGAATTATAGGAACATTGTAATTTTTTATGATATCCATCAGCTTCCAGCCATCGTCTGTATAATTAATTGGTCCACCGAATGGGTGATGAGATAGTAATATTACTAATTTGTTTTGCTTTTTACAATCTTCCAATTGAGTCTTTATCCATTCTAATTGTTTTTCACCGATGTGGCCAAGGTGTTGAAAGTACATAGAGGTGTCTATGCCTATGAAAGATATTTCTCCTATATCTACTCTGAAATTTTCATACAAGGCATTATCTATATTCTTAGTTTTTCTAACTTTGTCTGACCAGCGAGTATCGTGGTTTCCAAGAAGTATATTGTAATTAATTCCGTTATTACTAAAAATACTTAAAATCTTTGAAAGGTCGTCAAATTCCTCTTCTTTCCCCATTTCCGTAAGATCGCCAAGCATAAATACATACAATGGCTTTAATTGAACAAGCTTTTCAATAACGCTATTAATCGTGTTTTTAAAGTATGGATGGTGCAAATCTGAAATCACAGCAACATAATTTTCTTTGCCAAAAGATAGTAAAGAAAGAGCAATATAAAAAACAAATAAAACAATTAGAATTGGCTTAACCAATCCCTTCAATTAAACCACCTACGTTTCTGATTTTCTTTTTTAGAAATGTAATTTACAAACTATACGATCTTATCGCTGACAATTATTATTTCTTAGCTTGATAGTAGCACCTTTTTGGTGATTCTATCTTTCCTTCTTCTTTTAATTGTTTGATAGCTTTATCTACTTCTTCTTTTGGTAAACCTGATTTTTCAGCAATATCACCAGGTCTCATCGGCTTATCATTTTCAAGAAGCACTTTCAAAACAATTTCTTTTTTCTCCATACAATCTCCTCCCCATCAAAAGTAGAGTTTATGTAGAACTGTGATATTTTCTGGTATAATATATTTTAACATACTTTGTGCAAAAACTGCAAAAAATTTAAACATAAGGAGGAATTTTTATGTCTTTCCATACCAAACCAAATTTAATTGTGAGCAGGTGTTTTTTTGAACACACACGTTACGATGGTGGAATTATTTCGAGTGATATTGTAAAAAAGCTTGAAAATTACTGCAATTTTGTAACCATCTGCCCAGAAGTCGAAATCGGTTTACCTATACCAAGAGAACCAATAGATGTGTTTTTAATCAACAATGATTACAAACTTATGAATAAATCTCAGAATATCGATTTAACAGAAAAGATGCTGAACTTTGCAAATAAATTTGCTCAAAATGTTTCTACCTTAGAAATCGATGGAATGATTTTAAAAGCCAAATCGCCTTCGTGCGCGATAAACGATGCGAAATTGTATGGCCCAAATGGTAGAGTCATATCAAAAACGCCGGGAATTTTTGCAAAGGTGATGATTGAGAAATTTACAGAGTTAATGATTGAAAGTGAGATGAGACTTACAAACGATAAAATCAGATTTGAATTCTTGACTTTCATTTTTACACTTGCACGCTTTAGAGACGTGAAAACAAAAAAGGAACTTATCGATTTTCATTCAATCAATAAGTTCCTTTTACTTACAAAAAATGAAAAGATTATGAGAGAGCTTGGAAGAATAGTTGCACAAAAGGAATTTAACGAGAACGTTCTGAAAGAATATCGTGAATTTTTAATAAAAGCCCTTAAAACTCCTATTAAAAATTCAAAAGTTATAAACACACTACTTCACATGTATGGATTCTTCAAAGACAAATTAAATGAGAAAGAGAAAGCATACTTCATGGATTTAGTGGAGGATTATAAAAACAATCTTATAAGTTTGCAATCAATAATGGTTTTGCTAAAATCTTGGGCTATACATTATAATATAAATTACATTCTTAATCAAACTTTCCTTGAGCCTTACCCAAAAGATCTTGAAAACATTTGATTAATTTGATTAATAATTATTCCATACGTATCTTATTATTTCATCGTGGTAATTAGTTACCACATATGTTGGTATTGTAAAATTATTGACCATTATACAAAATGCAACTTTTCTTCCTGTTCTCGTTATCATTATTCCTGCTATGTTTGAAACATTTTGGAGTGTACCCGTTTTAGCATACGCTATTATATCACCTAATCGGTTTTTCATCGTACCTTCTTTTCCTGAAACCGCTAATGTGGATATAAATCCACTTAAACCCCCTTCGTTCTTATATGCATAACTTAGAACATTGACAACCATATACGGGGTTACAACATTTTTTGTTGATAAGCCGCATGCATCGTTTAATCTAAATGGATAGTATTCCCCGAAAAGTTTCCTGTAAAAATCGTTCATAACTTTTAAAGAATTGTATATATTTCCATATCCATAAACTCTTAAACCAACAGTTCTAAGAATTTGCTCAGCGTAAGAGTTACTACTGTATTTGTTTGCCACACTTATCAAATTAGAAAGTGGGACAGATTTTATAACTATAAACTCACGGTAGCTTTGGTTTAATTTTCCAACCTTGACATTTCCATAAACTTTAATTCCATACTCTTTAAGTATATTTACCACATTGTATCCAAAATTAAGAGCCACAGCGTTTTCATCGTATGGATTAAATGTATTTGTGTTCTCTTTAAGTATAAGGGCATCTATACTTGGATTTTTGTAATCCCACTCCCAGCCTATTCCCCAACGTTCGTTTGAAAAAAAGGAATTGTCTATTATTATGTCACCTTTTATTTCTTTTACTCCTTCGTATACAAATTTCTTCAAATTTTCCCTTAAAATTTCAACACTCATAGAAGGATCGCCATTGCCCTTTATAATTATGCTCCCATTAATTGTTGGTGATATATTTCCTCTTGGTACATAGACTGTTGTCGTATATCGAAAATCCGGCCCTAGCACTTCCCATGCAACGAGTGTTGAAAATATTTTTGTAATCGAAGCAGGCACATAAAGGTTATGTTCATTGTATTGCACAAGTACATTCCCATTTTCTATATCTTGAAAATAAACTCCTACGTAACTTGACAAAGGTGCTTTGGAACTAATCAATTGATAAACACTTTGATAATTTTGAGCAAAATAAGAAACAGAAAAAAGTGATAAAATAATCAGTATTATCAACTTATTCAACAATTTGGTGAATGCTCTGAACTCCAACAACTTTCCCTCCAATGTCCACATACAAAACTTCGTCAGTTATCTTTAATATCGTTCCTTCGAATATTTCTCCTTCGTGTTTTATCTTAAGTTTATCTCCTTCTTTAGGAACAAGGTACTTTTTCCAAAGTTTTGTAATATTCTCAGTCTCATTTCTATAACTTACAAGCAGATTCCAAGCGTGTTTGTTTATTTCGTCAAGTAAATATGTTATTTTCAGTTTCTTTTTCACTATATCCTTTAACGATATCGCGATATCTTTTATTTCATCTGGTATGTCGTTATTTACATTAATACCTATCCCAACAACTATCGCAACTGGTCGATCGTTAATAGATACAGCTTCTGGCAAGATACCACAAAGCTTCTTTCCGTTGTAATAAATGTCATTTGGCCATTTTATATATGCTTTTACTTTTATTTTTTTCAACACTTCAATTATCGCTATTGAGAATATTTTGGTGTATATATGGGGGGTTAAGTGTATTTTCGGCTTAAAAAGTACGGAATACCACAACCCACCTTCCGGTGAAATCCAACTTCTCCCCATTCTGCCCTTGCCAGCCGTTTGTTTAATTGCTACAACTACTGCCCCGTCATGAAAAGATTTGTAATTTTTCTTCAAAAATTCATTTGTACTATCAACTTCGTAAAGCACCTCTATTTCTTCACCAATCATTGTAGCACCTCACAATATCTTCTATCTTCTTTTTAAGAATTCTTTTATTCTATCTTTAAAAAAGATCGACGAAACAAGTAAATATACAGCCGCTCCAAAAATCGTCGAGATTATCGCCCAGTATCTTCTTGAAGAAATAAGTGAAAAATAGTAAGTAGCTATACCCATTATTATAGATGAGAGTAAAATGAACAAGTCGTCTTTTTCGAAAAGTTTTTTGTTCTTTTCTTTAAGCAGTAAGTAAACAAATCCAATGATACCTGCCACACTCGTGGCTAAAGCAACACCTATAGGGCCATACTTAAGACCGACGAGCAAGTCCATTATAACATTTGTGATAGCAACGATAGAAGTTGCCTTGAGAGGTGTTTTCATATCCTTTACCGCATGTCTGGCACGAGCCATTGTTGAGTATATACCGTAAAATGGTAACCCCAAAACATAAGCATTAAGAACGTAAGCTGTCATTTTTGTGTCTTGCGCTGTGAATTGACCGTACTCATAGAACAGTCTTAATATAGGCTTAGAAAGTGCGATTAGCCCTACCGCTGCGGGTACTGTAAAAAACATCGTCGATGTTATCCCTTTTCTTAAATGCTTCGTATAGTTTTCTCTGTCGTTGCTTATCGTTGAAAGTATAACAGTTGCCACCGCTACTCCAAATAATCCGTAAGGTAACATGTAAAATCTTGATGCGTATTGGAGATACGAAACTCCACCACCTTTACCTTGACTGTAATAAGAGACAACGTTCGTATCAACTATACTGTTTATTTGAGAGATTGACATCGCGAGAAAACTTGGCCAAAAATACTGAAGAAATTCTCGAGCGTACTTGAAAGTAAATTTAAGCTTATGCCTTTTCAGTGGATAGGCTAATGCTGCAAACGCTGCAATTTCACCTATGAGAAAACCCCAAGTTGGGCCGTAAATACCAACTTTTGGTAGAAGCAAAGAAATAATGATTACGATATTTGGAATAATCGGTGTTAGCGCCGGATAAAAGAATTTTCCCCTGGTGTTTTCTATAGAATAAGTAATAGCCCACCAAAAAATGAACAATATTGAAGGAGCTGTTACTCGTGTTAGTTTCCTTATAAGTTGTTTCGTTTCAGGAGCCGCACCAGAACTGAAAAGGTAAATTACTATATCTGGAAATATCATCACTATTATAACTATTATCAAAAGAATAAGCGTAAATAACGTTAGTACAGAAGAAAGAAATTCGTCTTTTTCTTTTGATTCCGAATAGAGTGGTACAAAAGCTGAAGTCATAGCACCTTCACCAAAGACTCTTCTAAGAAAAAAAGGAAATAGTATCGCTACGAAATAAGCATCCGCCTGCCAGGATGTTCCAAATTTCGAAGCCATTAACATATCCCTGACAAGGCCAAGTATTCTTGATAGAAATGTAGCTATTGCAAATGCTAAACTACTTGCAAGAATGCTCATTTATATTTTCCTCCAAAATGTATCTTCGACTTTTTGTTATTTTTTAAATATTATCACTTAGCGTAAGAAACCGATCTTTTTTCTCTTATAACTACAACTTTCAATACACCGGGATATTGTAGTTCGTTTTCTATTCTTGTTGCTATATCGTGCGCAAGTTTCTCTATTGTCGCATCGTCCGTTTTATCTGGTTGGACTATAACTCTTATTTCCCTACCAGCTTGTATTGCGTACGCATTTTCAACATATTTGTAACTCTTTGCAATTTCTTCAAGTTTCATCAAACGTTTGATGTAATTTTCGACGTCTTCACGCCTTGCCCCAGGTCTCGCTGCTGAAATTGCATCCGCAGCAGCTACTATAGCCGCTTCTGGTGTTATTGGTTCTTCTTGACCATGGTGTGCCATAACCATATTAATTATCTCATCAGACTCACCATATCTTTTCAACATTTCAGCACCTATATCGGTGTGTGAACCTTCGACTTCGTGATCTATCGCCTTACCTATATCGTGGAGTAAGCCTCCTCTTTTGGCTTTGTCTACATTCAAACCTAATTCGGCTGCAAGCAAACCTGCGATTTGTGCAACTTCCACCGAATGTGCTAGCACATTTTGACCGTAGCTTGTTCTGAATTTCAATCTACCAAGCAATTTGATAATCTCTGGATGTAAACCTCCAACACCAACTGTTATAACCGCGTCTTGTCCTGCTTCTTTTATTTCTCTTTCAACTTCTGCCTTAGCTTTTTCGTACATCTCTTCTATCCTTGCTGGGTGTATTCTACCATCTTGAACTAGCTTTTCGATAGTCCTTCTTGCAATCTCTCTTCTTAGTGGATTAAATGAGCTTAGAGTTACCATTTCTGGTGTGTCATCTATTATAAGGTCAACACCTGTTATCTTTTCAAATGTTCTTATGTTCCTACCTTCCCTACCTATCAATCTACCTTTCATGTCGTCATTTGGCAAAGCAACAGTGCTAATCGTTACTTCACCTATGTATTCTGGTGCATATCTTTGAATAGCATCAGCAATGATTTTTTTAGCGTACTTATCGGCTTCATCCTCGTATCTTGTCTTTATCTGGACAAAGAATTTAGCAATTTCATGTTCGTACTTTTCTCTCGCCTCTTGAAGTACTATTTCTCTTGCTTGTTCATGTGTAATACCAGCGAGCTCTATAAATCTCCTCTCGATTTCCTTTGCCTTTTCTTCTATCTCTTTGGCTTTAGATTCTAGCTCTATTTTTAAATTTTCAACATAATTTTCCCTTTTGTCGATAAGCTCTTCACGTTTACTGAGCATCTCTTCACGTTTAAGTAATCTTTCTTCGAGTTGTTTTATCTCTTCTTCGCGCTTTTTTCTTTCTTTTTCTATTTCTTCGCGAATTTGATGAGCTTCCTCGCGTGCTTCGATTATAGCCTTTTTCTTTATTTCACTTGCTTCTTTTTCTGCACTTTTAATTATGCTTTCAGCATCTTCTTTAGCTGCTTTGAGCTTTTTCTCCAAAGCTTCTTCCGCTCTTTTTCTTCCAACCGAAATGCCAAAAAACGCACCTGCCGCTATTCCAACAAATAATATAACTATATATATCAACCATTCCATTACCATTCACCTCCAAATCCTTGTCTGTAAAGTTTTTCTCTTTTTTTATGCTCGTCAAGACCTTGAGTAAGTTTTTCGATTATCTCATCTACATTTACCTCATTTAAGACTTTATTTATAGCATCTTCTATAATATATTCATCAACGTGGAGCTGTTTTAGCTCATAGCGAATCCTATAAGGACCTTTATAACGAACTACAAGACTATCGTATGCGTATAAGTAAGCGAATTTCTCATCGTCGATGAAACCTCTTTCTTTTAACTTCTTTAAAGCCTCTAATATAACTTCCTCCGAAAAACCATACTGTCTGAGCTTATTCGCAACTTCCCACTCAGACCTTGCCCTAAATTTTATGAATCTTAAAGCGATATTGAATGGATCTTTTTTTTGTTGTCGTGACTGAATTTCACTGGAACGTTCACTTTGTTGCTTGTTTTTGTAATTTTTCATTTTCTCCATCTTTCTCTTGAGATACTTGATCTGGTTTTGCTAAATACTTTTCTCTAATTCTCTTTTCAATTTCATCGGCAACTTCTGAATGTTCAACAAGATAATTAACAGCATTAGATTTACCTTGTCCAAGAGAGTGTTCCTTGCCACTAAGATCTTCGTAAGTAAACCAACTTCCTCTCCTATCTATCAAACCTTCATTGACTGCTATATTAAACAGTTCGTTTTCTCGGACTATACCCTTTCCGTATATTATATCAACACTTGCTGTTCTAAATGGTGGTGCAACCTTGTTTTTCACGAATTTAATATTCACTTCATTACCTATATGTTCGTTACCTTCCACAATTTTCCCGGCAGATCTTACTTCTATTCTCATTGTTGCGTAAAATTTCAGGGCAACTCCACCTGTTGTTGTTTCAGGGTTACCGTACATGACACCTATTTTCATACGCGTTTGGTTGATAAAAATAACCACAACTTTTGATTTATTGACATTTCCTGCCAATTTTCTCAAAGCCTGAGACATAAGTCTTGCTTGCAAACCTATTTGTGCATCACCCATTGCACCTTCAATTTCCGCCCTTGGCACTAAAGCAGCTACAGAATCGACAACTATCAAATCAACAGCGTTACTCCTTACAAGTTCATCAACAATGTCCAGCGCTTGTTCACCGTAATCTGGTTGAGAAACAAGTAATTCCGAAAGGTCTATACCTAGGTTCTTTGCATAGTTTAAATCAAGAGCATGTTCTGCGTCAACAAAAGCTGCTATTCCTCCGAGTTTCTGAACCGATGCGATGGCATGAAGAGCGATGGTAGTCTTACCACTTGATTCAGGGCCATATATTTCTATAATCCTGCCTCTTGGGTATCCACCAACACCTGACGCTATATCAATTGCCAACGAGCCACTTGGTATTACATCTATTTCCTGAACAAGGTTGCCTTCACCAAGAACCATTATAGAACCTTTACCATAAGTCTTCTCAATTTTGCTTATAGCTTTTTTTAAAACATCTTTTTTCATTTCATCTGACATTTTTAATCAAACCTCCTTCAAACTTTGATTTGTAGATCCACTTGTAGATAGGTCCTTGCGGTGTCAAAGTGGAACTGTAAACAGTAAATCCATCAATGACCAACGTTAATTTAGGAATTTCTATTTGAGAAACAAGTTCTTCCCACTTGTCTGGATACTCTTTTACTCTTCCAAGAGTTATATGAGGGACAAAATTCCCTTGATCATCATACTTTATCTTGTGTTTGTTCAATTCAGACTTCATCTCCAAATACATCTTTTGAAGAGATTTAGTTGATTCAAGTTTTAAAAACAAAACTCTTGGAGAGTTCTTAAATTTAAAATAGCCAAACCCATTCAAAGATGTGCTGAAAGATGGAAAACCGTACATCCTTTTGTTCAAAGTTTGCGACATAAAATCTACGCTTTTTTCATCCATCTCTCCCATGAAAAATAACGTTAAGTGAAGATTCTCAGGCTTAGACCAATTGGCTTTAAACCCTATATTCTGAAGTTTATCTATTACCTCTTTGGCTATCTCTCTAATTTCTTCGTTTATATCAATAGCCACAAATGTTCTCACCACAACACCCCCAAAATATTACTTATTGAGAAATTCTCGATTTTGGTAAAGATAAATAACTCCAGAAAGTACCGTTACAACAGCCACAAAGTAAATTAATACTGTGGTGAACACTTCTATCCGAAAACCCAAGAGCTGGATATACAGTCCTATCGTAAGTATCATCTGAGACACTGTTTTCAATTTTCCAAAGATATTTGCCGCAACGATTTTTCCAGACTCTGACGCTAACATTCTAACAACACTCACGAGTGTGTCTCTTAAAATAATTATTACAACCAACCAACTTGGTACAATATGGAGTTCTACAAAAACAACAAGAATCGATGTGATTAATATTTTATCACTCATTTGATCAAGTACTTTACCAAGACTTGTAACTTGTTTTAGCCTTCTGGCTAAGTAACCATCGAAATAATCGCTGATAGACGCGATTAAGAAAAACACGAACGCGAGTAAGTTTTTTCCAAAATACATTAGCAAAACTATCACAACGGTGAGAGCTATCCTTAACCAACTTATCGTGTTCGGAATGTTAAAAACAGAGGTCCTTGAAATTGTCGAATTCTCCTTATTCAACCAATTCCCCCTCCAAATCGTAAGTATCTGCTTCTGTAATCTTTACCTTACCAAACCTGTTAATACCGTGACCTTTTACAAAAACATTCCCATCAACTTCAGGAGCATCCATGTAACTTCTTCCGATGATTACTCCGTTAACTTCTTCTTCAAACAAAACATCGATAACTTTTCCAACCAATCTTTGATTCCTTAAAAACGAAATTTCAGCCTGAACTTCCATCAAAGTGTCTAACCTTTTTTGAGCTGTTTTCAAAGAAACTTTATTAGGTAAATTATACGATGCGGCGTCTTCTTCGTCGGAATACACAAATCCACCAAGCCTATCAAATTCAATAGTTCTTATAAAATCTATCAGTTGCTCGAAATCATCTTTTGTTTCACCAGGAAAACCAACAATTATACTGGTTCTCAAAACCGCTTGAGGATATAAACTTCTTATTTTATCGAATAATTCCTCAAGTTCTTTCGTACTTTTCGTTCTTCCCATTAGTTTAAGTATATTATCACTACCGTGTTGGATTGGTATATCAAAATATTTAACAACTTTTTCGTATGAAAAACCTTTTAGAATTTCGTCAGTTACGTGGTCAGGGTGCATGTACATAACACGAATCCAAAAGTTTCCATCAATATCGTTAATTCTTTTAAGAAGCTCTGGAAGCATTTGCTTGCCGTATAAGTCTACACCGTAACCTGTCGTATCTTGTGCCACAAGGACTATCTCTTTCTTACCATTTTCAATTAAATATCTTACTTCCTTTTCTATATCTTCCAGTTTTCTGCTTACAAAACCCCCCTTGAACTTTGGTATTGTACAAAAAGTACACGCTCTATCACATCCATCTGCTATCTTCACATACGCGTAAGGTAAATCACTATCAACTCTTCCCTCAAACTCATAAACTGCCACAGGATCTGTTATGTATTTTTTTGTTTTGTTGATACTTTCAGCCAAATTCTTTGGAGGAATAACTCCAAACCAACCATCGATCTCCGGTATTTCCAATGGCAAATCTTTGGGATACCTTTGGACTAAACAGCCAGTTACATATACTTTGAAATCGGGCTTTTGTTTTTTAATACTTGCAAACTCTAATATTGTATCGATAGACTCTTGCTTGGCATCCACTATAAAACCACAAGTATCTATAACAACACCATCTGCATCTTCAACATCATCAACTACTTCATGACCTAACTGTTTCAAATGGTACTTAAAAAGTGAAAAATCCGCCTCGTTTTTGGCGCAACCAAGAACAATTACATATAATTTCAAAAAAAGCCACCTTCCTTTTCTTTCCCTTTACAATTTATCTTTCTAGTTCACTCTCTGACTCTCTGCTTTTTACTTCTTGATAGATTATTCAAAAAGTTCTTTCTCTTTTCCAAATAAAGCTCTCTTATATTCGTCAGCTCATCTTTATAAACCTGCTCTTTGTAGTTTGGATATGTAAAATCGTAATCTTTCCATCTGCCGTTTATATACATGAGCGTCGGCTCTGCATATATACCGTGACCTATGTAAATTCTGTGTGGCCACATTTTCGTTGTTGCGAGAACAAACTGCATATGGTGCATATACCCCGGATCCAAATTAAACCTTCTATTACCATCAACCGCGTATCTTTGCTCAATCTCGTTAGTCTTTACTTTGATTATCGAAAGCATCGAAGGATGTATTAATCTTTCGAAACTTATAAGCCTACCGAATATTCCTGAACCCATTTCCTCGTTGTAATACAAAGTATACTTTTCGAAATCTAATGGCTTACTAATATAGTCAATTGGTCCAAAATGTTTGATTAGTTCGGGTTTAATCTCATCAAACCAATAGTCTAGGTGAGATGAAAACATAAAAATTACCAAATTAACCGGTTCAACAATTCTTATTTCTCCCATACAACCTTCACCTCAAAGTGTTGCAAATTAACAATTTTCTTCTTGCCTCCAAACTGACTTATCGTTGCAGAACCTATAACCTCATATGTCTTATTCGGCTCAAGAATTACGGTCCCTTCATAACGTCTACCATCCAAAAAAACACTACCGTAAATTCCTTCAATAATAGCTAAAGGCTCATTTTTAATCTTTTTAACATATATGAGTAAAAACAAAAATAGCACAACACTTACGAGTGCCATAACATAAAACAAAACCCTTATAGATTTTTCAGACACTAAAACCACCTACAAAATTATTTTTTCAATTCTCTAAAACCAAAAGTACATTTTATTATACTTATTATACACTTTACCCAAATAATTATACACCAAAAAATAAAAAAATGAACACGAAACGTTTTAACTTTACAAATATCTTAGATGCTTACGAATACTTCAAAATCTAAAACTAATTTTTTTAATTCTATAAAACTTTTAAACCATATTATTTAAGTTCATTAGTATACTATATATTGACATAAATTGGTAAATTAAACACAATATATAGTGTTGGTATATTTATGGTATATTTTTGGTAAGTTTTTACCCTTAGTGGTAATTATTTTAATACAATATATAGTATTTATAAAAGTTAGTCGACTATATATAGTTAATTGAGAAAAAGTCTCAACAAGTAACTTACCAAAATTACCAATTGAAAATTTTTTTACCATGAATTTTGAGAAAAAACATTCGAAAAATTTTTTATTCATATGCTTTATAAAAATTTACCAAACACAAATACTTATGAATAAACAATTTTTGGAGAAATTTACCATTTGCGGTAAGTTTTTATGAATAAGATGGTACGTTCAAAAAAATTCATAAAGCCCTTTGAATTGTACCTTTTTGTGTTACCACCGTGTAAACTTACCAATTTACCACCCTATATAGTATATATAATAAGTAATATATAATATATAGTTCTATGACTATAGTTGGACAAGGAAAACAAAAACAATTTAGTTTGCAACATGTATTGATAAATTCAAGAATTTCATTGAATTTGTTTTATAAATTCATTTATTAAAGCTGCCATATGCTCGTAATGCGTTCCTCTCCAATAGATTTTTCCACAATTACCGCACATAGCAAATTCATCATGCATCTCAAAAACACGTGGAGGAACTCTACCAGAAACAGATTCCTTATCAACAACGACTAACTCCCCATTGCATTCCAAGCAACGTGAGAAAGGCTTCACCCAATTCATAAGCTCGTACATTTCAAAAACTTCTTTTAACTGCTCTTCTGGAAAATCGCTTCGAATTATATAACCATAAACGATATCTCTTCGCATAAGAAGTTTTCTGTCTCTTGTAAGTATTATTCCACCAATTTTCTTTGCTCTATCAACTATTTGAAAATCGTCAACTAAACCATACTCAGCGTATATACCAAACATTCGGAGCAATTTCGAAAGCTTTCCTAAATGTATATCCAAAACAAATCTTGGTTCTCCTTTGAATCTAGGAGTTAAAGAATAGTTCTCATCGATTTCTAGATTGCAATGAGGATAAACACAGTAAAAATCACCATCTTCGACAATCTTAGAAAAATCTACAAAATTACCGTTTAAAGTAATAAAATAAACCTCGGTATGTGGAATACCGAGGCGTTCAATACAATCTTTTATTGTTTGACCTACTCCAGGATTAATCTCAAAATAGTAAACTCCCTTAGTTAAATCAGACAAAGATCCAAATATTCTTATGGATACCTTCAAACGCATCAGACATTTCTGATATCATCAATTTTTTCACCAGTAGATATATAGGCAATTTTTAAACCCGTTTCTCTTTCAATAAAATCTACAAATTTAGCAAAATTGTCATCTTCAAGATTTTTCCAACCGTTAAACTCGATGTATTCAACAGTGACTTTATCTATCATAGATATATCATTAGGGATTTCAAACTTTCTCCCATTCGATAGATATCTAATTCCAACTTTAACTTTTTCCAATCCAGATAATATATCTGCTTTTGTCATTATCATTTCATCGCAACCAGAAGTTTCAATTGCGTACCTCAATATTGGCAAATCAAGCCATCCGCATCTCCTTGGTCTACCTGTAGTAGCACCAAATTCTCTACCAGCTATTCTAATCTTTTCGGCTTCTTCACCAAATAGTTCTGTTGGAAATGGACCTTTACCAACACGCGTTACATATGCTTTAAACACACCTATTCGTTTGTCAATTTTTATTGGAAAGCCCAGTCCACTTTCCACGCCTGTTGTATTACAATAAGAACCTGTTACATATGGATAGCTTCCCATATCTATATCAAGTAAAACACCCTGAGTTCCCTCAAAAAGAACATTAGCATTTTTTAATTCTTCCTTCATCTCAAGAGGAGGAACTATAATTCTTGATAATTTCTCAAAATTTTCAAAGAGTATCTCATAATCGTCCCATTCTATACCGTAAAGATTTTTATACATCTTGGAAATGAATTTTAATTTTTCTAAAGCTGTTTCTTTATCAAATAAATCAACCAATCTTAGACCAATCCTATGCACTTTATCGGCGTAAGCAGGGCCTATACCACGTTTTGTTGTCCCTACAGCTTTTTCGCCTTTCGCAATTTCTAATTTTTCATCTAACATCTTATGAACCGGTAAAACAATGTGAGTAAGTGATGAAATATTTATCCTATCGTATACATCAAAACCAATTTTTTTAATTTCTTCGATTTCTTTAATAAGAACATCAAGATCAACGACAACACCATTTGCTATGTAAGCTTTGGTATTTCCTCTTATATCAAAAGATGGTACGAGGTGATGGACAAGTTTAAATTCACCGTAGTTAACAGTATGACCTGCGTTGCTTCCACCACTGTACCGTACAACGTAGTCAAACTCTCTTGAAAGATATGTCGTAACTTTTCCTTTTCCTTCGTCCCCCCACTGTAATCCATAGCAGACTATATTCATCAAACCATCTCCTCTCTAAAATTCTACATGAAAGTCTTTGTATTCTTGTTTTGGTAAATCAATTTCGTCGTAATCGGAAATGTAACTCCAACCATTTCCTTCCATGATTCTTCTAAAGAGCTCTTTTATTTGCTCATCGTTACCTCCAGCAACTATTGTAACACTTCCATCGTCTTCATTTTTCACATAACCTCTGACACCTATTGCTCTTGCAACGTTTTTGACAAAATGGCGAAAACCAACACCTTGAACAACACCTCTTACATTCCATTTTTTCCAAACTTCTAACATGGAGGACACCTCCAAATTTTTTATTATTCGTTACTGCATACAAATAAAGCTCTTGATTTTTCGGGTAATTGTTATATAATCTATTTCAAAGAAATTTTTGGCTTGAGGTGATTGTGTGTCTAAGCTAAAAGAAAAATATTCTCTTATGAATATCGTTACGATAAATGTTAATATGATGGCTATGATGATGTGGTGTACCGACCGCTGGAAATTATAGGTACACCATTTTGCTGTTACAAAAAACCAGCGGTCGGGTTGAAGAAACCCGACCGCTTTTTTTATACCACACATTCTAACAAAATTCAAGCAAAATTTTAAACAAAAAGGAGGTGCGATTCTGTGAATCAAACATGGAAAAGGAGATTTCAAATTATCAAAATTGGGGGATCTATTTTAGACTCTCCAGAAAGCCTAGTTGATATTTCAAAGATTATAGTTAGTTTGAAAAATAAAATTTTTAAAGATCATCAACTTGTTATCGTTGTAAGTGCACTAAAGGGGATAACAAATAAACTTATAGAGGCTTTAAAAAATATAACAAATTTAAATATCGATTCTTTTTTAAATGACATTCACAATTATCACTTGAAATTTGCAAATTTTACCGAAGAAGATATGTATCTGATTAAAGAAGAGATTTATTCCCTAAAAAATTTGCTTTACGCTTCAAAAATGATAGGCAGAGTTCCAGATTTTGTATATGACAAGGTGGTTAGTTCCGGAGAAAGATGGAGCGCTGTTATAATGGAAAAGTTACTTCTAGAATATGGAATGAAATTTAAGATCGCATATCCAGAAAATTTTCTAATCACAGATGGTCGATATGGTAATTCAAGTGTATTATTAGAAAAGAGTAAATCTGCTCTAGCTGAAAGCATTAGTGAATGGCAAAGTGGTGATTTTATAGTACCTGGTTTTTACGGTAAGTCAGTTACCAATGGTGATATTACAATACTTGGACGTGGTGGAAGTGACTATACTGCAACTAGTTTAGGATATTGTTTAGATGCGGATTCTGTGATTCTCGTTAAAGATGTTCTAGGTTTCCTTACCGGAGACCCAAAAATAACGCCAAACGCTAAGATTGTAAGAATGCTAAATTACGAAGAAGCTGATGAATTATCTTATTTTGTTTCGAAAGTACTTCATCATAGCGCAGTAGAACCTTTAAGGTTAAAATCCATTCCATTGTATATTTGTAGTATCGAAGATTTAAAAAAGTTGGAAAGTTATGAATTGTTATTAGACAATCGTATCAATTTTACAGTAATAAAAGATTATAGTGAAGGAAATGAATTAGAGCATATTAGAGATTACACGGCTAATTGCATAAAAAGTGTTTCTATGACAAACGACATCGCAATTGTTCAATTCAAAGGACACAATTTTGGAAGAGTTCCTGGAATACTTGGAGAAATAGCTTCACGTGTGGCTTTAAGTGGTGTGAACATAAAGTTTGTGATTACTTCTCAAACTTCGATAAATTTAATCATATCCATGAGTGATTTAGATAAGGTTTTGAAGTTATCTGAAAGTCTGAAATTAAAAGAGATAGAAGAAATAAAATTTAAAAAAGATAAGGTATTAATAGCAGTTGTTGGTGAAGGGTTGCTTGATGCCCACGGTATAGCTTCTAAAATTTTTGGAGCAGTTAGTCGTGGAGGCATTAATGTTGAGATGATATCAGCAGGAGCTTCAGATGTCTCACTTTACTTTATTACAGATTCCAAAGATGGAGAAAAAGCATTTAAGTTGGTACACAAAGAATTTTTTGAAGATGAAGATAGTGAAATTAAGGAGTCAACTATGCAAAATTAAATT
>SPLK01000153.1_pt1 | contig 29591 bp, 32 predicted proteins | sample 2456111 | NCBI WGS metagenome assembly SPLK01 (sample SAMN11156906, study PRJNA527647) | hot springs metagenome | biome: Geothermal region; feature: Hot spring; material: tree branch in hot spring; isolation source: hot spring sediment rich in lignocellulosic material ... | reverse complement strand
GTCTGCGGCGGCAAGGGCGGCACCTCGCGCCGTACGCCCCACGAGATCGCTCGCCACGTGGAGGAGGCCAGCCTGCCGCTGGACGCTGCCTCGCTGGCCTACGCCAGCCGCATGGCCGCCAAGGTCGACAGCGCCGCCGTCCAGGATGGCCACACTCTCTACCATCACACGTTCTTCTTCACCGCCTCGGGCCGCTGGTGCGTGGTGCAGCAGGGTATGAACGAGCGGACGGGCTGGGCCAGGCGCTATCACTGGCTGTCGGAGACGGTGCGCACCTTCACCGAGGAGCCCCACGCCGCGGTGCTGGGCGTACGGCAGCCGAGCGGGGTGCTCAACCTGGTCGCCGCTGAGAGTGCGGCGGCTCGCGCGGCCTCGGTGGAGCTGGCCTCGCGTGACGTCGGGTGGTGGCGGCGGGAGCTGGGCCGGCTCCAGACCCGCCACCTGGCGATGCCGGCCGATCATCTCATCGCCGACACGCCCCAGCTGGAGCGGGCCCTCGACGCGCTCTACCGGGCGGCCCCCACCGGCTTCGAGCAGGTGCTGGCGACGCCGGGCGTGGGGCCGCGCACCATCCGGGCCCTGGCCATGGTGGCCGAGGTGGTCTACGGGGCACGGCCCAGCTACCGGGATCCGGTCCGCTACGCCTTCGCCCACGGCGGCAAGGATGGCATCCCCTTCCCCGTCGACCGGGAGCTGTACGACCGGACCATCGCCGTCTGGCGGCGCGCGGTGCGGCTCGCCCGCCTCGGGCGGCGGGAGAGACTGGACTCGCTGCGCCGGCTGGCCGAGATGGAGCGATGGGGCGAGGCGCCCTGAGCCGGCCGGGCGCTCGGCGCCCCCATCGGGAGGGACCTGTGACGCTGCAGCCGACCCGAGCCGCCCTGGCCGCCCCGTCGCGCCTCGTGGCCGACGTGACTTTGCTGCTCATCACGATGACGTGGGGCTTCACGTTCGTGGCGGTCAAGGACGCCGTCGCCCAGATCCCCGTCTTCTCCTTCCTGGCATTGCGCTTTGGCCTGGCGGCCCTGACGCTGGGGGGCACGCTGGCCGTCACCGGGCGCGAGGGCCTCCACGGCTTGCGCTCGGGTCTGCTGCCGGGCCTCGGGACGGGCCTCCTGCTCTTCGCGGGCTACGCGCTGCAGACCCTGGGGCTGCAGTACACCACACCGGGCAAGGCCGGCTTCATCACGGGGCTCTCGGTGGCGCTGGTGCCGGTGCTGGACCGGCTGCTGTACGGACGCCGGCAGCCGGGGGCGGCCCTGATGGGCGTGGCGCTGGCCGTCATGGGCATGGCCGTCATGTTCGTGGAGCCGGCGGAGATCTCGGTGCGACGCGGCGACTGGCTGGTGCTGGGCTGCGCGCTGGCCTTCGGCGCCCACGTGACGGTGGTGGCCCACGCCGGGCGCCTCCCCATGCTGCCGTACACGCTCTGGCAGGTGGTGGCCGTGGCGCTGGTGAGCGGGCTGGCAGCCACCCTGGACGGCTGGGGGCTCGAGGGGATGGACCTCGGCGTGGCCGGCACCCTGCTGCTGACGGGACCCGTGGTGAGCGGCCTGCTGCTGGTGCTGCAGGTCTGGGCCCAGCGGCACACCCCGGCGACCCATGCCGCCCTCATCTTCGCCACCGAGCCCATCTTCGCGGCCCTGTCGGGCGCGTTGCTGGCCGGCGAGCGCTTGGGGCCGCGGGTGTTGGCGGGCGGCCTGGCCATCCTGGTCGGGACCGTGTGGGCGGAGGTGGCCCAGACGGGGCCGGGGGCGGCGCGCAGGGTGGCGCCGCGGCCCGGCGAGGGACGCCCGTGAATCGGGCGGCCCCCTCCTCACGCCGGCCGGTCATGATGGGGGCGCGCCTTGACGACACGGATGGCCTGGTCGAGGGCCCCCAGCAGCTCGGCCTGCACCTGGACCCGCTGCAGCTCCACGTCGATGAGCACCTCCCCGGTGGCGCTGCCGGCGTAGCGAGCCGGCAGCCGGCGCAGGGCGAGGGCCACCACGTCGCGGCGACAGCGGGGGCAGCGGCAGGCATCGGGATGGTAGGCCAGCGCCTGGTCGAGCAGCCTCAGGACGGCCTGCTCCACGCGGTTGGACAGACGCGGCCGCTGGCCCTCGGATGGCATGGCACGACCGCCTCCTGCGCGGCCAGGCTTCGAGCGAGAGCCGACCCGATCCTGCCGGGCATCCATATCATGCGACGAGAGGAGGGGGGCGGGTGGAGCCGCTTCACTTTCGCCGTGTCGCGGGGCGGTTCGCGACGGGGGTGGCGGTGCTCACCACGGGCACGGTCGAGCAGCCGCACGGCATGACCGCCAACTCCTTCACGTCGGTCTCGTTGCGGCCCCCGCTGATCCTGGTCTGCGTGGACCGCCGCCGCGTGACCCACGGGCGCATCCTGCAGGCGGGCCGCTTCGGTGTCAGCGTGCTGGGGGCGGACCAGCAGGCGATCTCCGAATTCTTCGCCGGCCAGCGCGCCGCGCTGGCCCCGGGCAGCCTCGAGGTCGTGCCCGGGATGACGGGCGTGCCCCTCATCGCCGGTGCGCTGGCACACCTGGAGTGCCGGGTCGTCGACGTCTTCCCTGGCGGCGACCACTCCATCTTCGTCGCGGAAGTCGAGCATGCTGCCGTGGGCGAGTCGCAAGCGCCCCTCATCTTCTTCGGGGGGCGATACGCCCGCCTGGCACCCGGTTGAGGACGAGCCCCGGGCCCGCCACCCGGCAGCCGCCCTGGGAGGTACTCGTGTTCTCAAGCACGAATAAGAGTCAATAGGTTTCGGCGCGGCCGGGCGTGGAAACCGATTTTGACACGGGGGGCGTGGGTGCGTGGCCATGAGCGAAGCGACTCAGATCGCCAGAGGCTTGGAAGGTGTCGTGGTGGCCCGCTCATCCATCAGCTACGTCGATGGCAGGCAGGGCCGACTCATCTACCAGGGCTATGACATCCGGGACCTGGCCGAGCACGCCACCTTCGAGGAGGTATGCTTCCTGCTGTGGCACGGCCGGCTGCCCGACTCCGGGGAGCTGTCGAGCCTGCGCGAGCAGCTGGTCGCCGCCCGTCCGCTGCCGTCGGGCGTGGTCTCGCTGCTGGCGAGCGTCCCCGGTCGCTCGCCCATGGCGGTGCTGCAGACGGCGGTGGCAGCCCTGGGGCTGTACGATGCCGAGGCCGACGACAACGGCCGGGAGGCCAATCTGCGCAAGTCGGTGCGCTTGACAGCTCAGATGGCGTCGGTGGTGGCGGCGTTTCACCGGTTGCGGCGGGGGCTGCCGGTCATCGAGCCCGATCCGGAGCTGGATCACGCCGCCAACTTCCTCTACATGCTGACGGGGCAGCGGCCCGACCCGACGTCGGCGCGGGTCATGGACGTGGCGCTGATCCTGCACGCCGACCACGAGTTCAACGCCTCGTGCTTCGCCGGCCGGGTGACGGCCTCGACGCTGTCCGACATCTACTCGGCGGTGGCCGCCGCGGTGGGCACGCTCAAAGGACCGCTGCACGGCGGCGCCAACGAGCAGGTGATGCGGCTGCTGATGGAGATCGGCGAGCCTGAGCGAGCCGCCGAGGTGGTGCAGGCCAGGCTGGCGGCCAGGGAGCGGATCCCCGGCTTCGGTCATCGCGTCTACAAGACGTGGGATCCTCGGGCTCTCATCTTGAAGCGCTTCTCCGAGGAGCTTTCACGCCTCAAGGGCGAGCCGCGCTGGTACGCCATCTCGCTGGCGGTGGAGGAGGCGGTGCGCTCGGCCAAGGACCTCTACCCCAACGTCGACTTCTACTCGGCTTCGGTCTACCACCTGCTGGGCATCCCCGTGGACCTCTTCACCCCTGTCTTCGCGGTGAGCCGCATCAGCGGGTGGACCGCCCACCTGCTGGAGCAGTACGCGGACAACCGCCTCATCCGGCCGCGGGCCGAGTACACGGGGCCCATGGAGCTGCGCTACGTGCCCATCGAGGACAGGCCCCCGCATACGGCGGCGTGAGCGCCGTGGGGTCGCTGTGCAGGAGGGGGCTGGGGGTGGGGCCGACGGAGAGGGCGAGGCTCCGCCCCCGACCGTCCCTGGGGCCGGTGGGGCGGTGGCGACCCGGGCACCGTGGGGGTGATGGCGTGGAGCCGGGCGGGATCAACTGGTCGCTGCTCGGGGGTCAGGCGGGTCTCGGCTTGGTCCTCGGTCTGGCCGTCGGCTACAGCCTCAAGAAGGCCATCAAGGTGGCGCTGCTGCTGGTGGGGGCCATGACCGCGCTCTTCGTGGGGATGGCCAAGGTGGGGTTCATCACCATCCACTGGGAGGCCCTGGAGGCCGCCTACACGGGCGCGATGACCCAAGCCGGCGGCGCACGGGGGGCGCTGGAGCGAATCGTCGCGTGGTTCTCCAGCAGCGTGGCGGCGGCCGGCAGCTTCACCCTGGGGTTCTGGCTGGGCTTTCGAAAGGGATGAGAGAAAGGGGCGCGACGCCCGGCCGGTCCCCTCTCACGGGCCCCCCTTGCGGGCGGGCCAGGGTACCGGCAGGCGCCAGCTCTCCCAGCGCCCGTCGGCCACGGCCTCCGCCAGGGCGGGCGGCATGACCCGGTAACGCCCCAACGCCGCGAGCGGCACCCAGGCCACCTCCACCAGGTTGGGCTCCGACTTGGGCGAGAGCCGGCCGCCGGCGATGCGGCCGCGAAAGAAGACCTCGGCGGCGTCGGGGCCCGGAGGACGTGCGAAGTCCTGGACGAAGACCACGTCGACGAGCTCCATCGTCAGGCCGGTCTCCTCGGCCAGCTCGCGGACGGCGGCGTCGGCCAAGCCCTCGCCCTCTTCCACGTGGCCGCCGGGAAAGCACCAGAAGTCGCGGCCATCGGGGTGGCGATGGTGGGCCAGCAGCACCTGACCGTCCTGGACGGCGACGATACGGGCGATGAGCAGCGCCTTGCGGAAGGCCAACGTCTCGCCTTCTCCCCTCCATCAGGGTGGCGGGCGGCCGGACGCCGGGGCCCGGCGCCACCGGGTGGGACGGACCAGGAGTTCGGGGCCGGCCCCAGAAGAGCCTGCCCTCTCGAGCGACGGTGGATGAGCGGATGAGACGAAAGGAGGAGGTTCGGTGGAGTATCGACGACTCGGGCGAGCCGGTGTGCGGCTGTCGGTGATCGGCCTCGGGAGCTGGTTGACCTATGGGGCGTCGGTCGACCGGCAGCGGTCCATCGAGATCATCCGGGCGGCCTACGAGCGGGGGGTCAACTTCTTCGACACGGCCAACGTCTATCACCGCGGGGTGGCCGAGGAGGTGGTGGGCGAGGCCCTGCGCGTCTTCCCCCGCAGCTCGTACGTGCTGGCCACCAAGGTCTTCTTCCCCATGGGCGATGGCCCCAACGACCGGGGGCTCTCCCGCAAGCACATCATGGAGCAGTGCCACGCCAGCCTCAAGCGGCTCGGCACCGACTACATCGACCTCTACCAGTGTCACCGCTTCGACCCCGAGACCCCGCTCGACGAGACGCTGCGGGCCCTGGACGATCTCGTGACCCAGGGCAAGGTCCTCTACGTCGGCGTCAGCCAGTGGACGGCGGTGCAGATCGCCGACGCGACGCATCTGGCCCGTCAGCTCGGCCTGGACCCCATCGTCTCCAACCAGCCCCTCTACAACATCCTGGAGCGCGACATCGAGCGGGAGGTGCTACCGGTCTGCGCGCGGGAGGGGATCGGCCAGGTGGTCTTCTCTCCGCTGGCGCAGGGCGTGCTGACGGGCAAGTACGCCCCGGGCCAGCCGCCGCCGGCCGGCAGCCGCGCTACCGACCCGCGCAGCAACATGTTCATGGGGCGCTTCATGAACGACCAGACCCTCCAGCAGGTCCAGCGCCTGGCTGACCTGGCCCGCTCGGCTGGCATGACGCCGGCTCAGATGGCGCTGGCGTGGGTGTTGCGGCGGCCCGAGGTGACCTCCGCCATCGTGGGGGCGACCCGCCTCGAGCAGCTGGAGGAGAACCTGAGCGCGGCCGGCCTGCGTCTCGGCGACGATCTGCTGCAGGCCATCGACGCCATCACCGGCCACGCCTCGTCGGCGGCGTGAGCGCCGGGCCCCGGCAGGAAGCAGGGTTTGCACGGGGAAAACAGTGCGACCGGGGCTCCGGCGTGGCACCCTAGTGGCGCGACGGGAGCCCAGCCGACGAGCAAGGAGGGGTCCGACGTGGCAACGACCGCTGTCGAGCGGCCCGGTGCGGTGACCATGTTCGGCAAGCCGGTGACCCTGGTGGGCCCGAAGGTCGAGGTGGGGCAGCAGGCCCCCGACTTCACGGTGGTGGACACGGGCCTGGAGCCCAAGCGCCTGGCCGACTTCAAGGGGCACGTGCTGTTGATCGCCTCGGTGCCCTCGCTGGACACCGGCGTCTGCAGCGCGGAGACCCGCACCTTCAACGAGCGCGCCGCGAGCTTCGGGCCGGAGGTGCGGGTCCTGACCATCAGCATGGACCTGCCCTTCGCCCAGAAGCGCTGGTGCGGCGCGGAGGGCATCGAGCGGGTCATCACGCTGTCGGATCACAAGGAGGCCTCGTTCGGGACGGCCTACGGCACCCTCATCAAGGAGCACCGGCTCCTGGCCCGGGCGGTCTTCGTCGTGGACCGGCAGGGGCGGGTGACATACGTCGAGTACGTGCCGGAGGTGACCCATCATCCCAACTACGACGCGGCCGTGGCCGCGGTCCAGCAGGCCACCCGCTGAGACGAGCCATCGGGAAAGTTGCCATCCGCCGGAGCCCGGCTGCCCGAGCCGGGCTCCGGCCGTCTCCGGCCACAGGCTTGACGCGGGCCAGGCGCTGGGCTAAGATCCGAACACGTCATCGCCCAACAGGTGTTCGGATGGGGCGGGTGCGTCGAGATGGGCGCGACGGCCGCCGGCACATACGGTCGGCTGCGGATCTTGCCCATGCCGGCCTCCCGGGTGATCAACCCGGTGCGGGGCATGCCCTTCCGGTGGTCCTTCAACCCGTACCGCGGCTGTGCCCATGCGTGCCGGTACTGCTATGCCCGCCGCACCCACGAGTTCTTGGGTTACGACGCCGGCGACGACTTCGACCGCATCATCCTCGCCAAGCTGGACGCACCCCGCCGCCTGCGGGCCGAGCTGGCACGGCCCACCTGGCGGCGGGAGCTGGTGGCCGTCGGCACGGCCACCGACCCGTATCAGCCACCCGAGGGCCGGCTCCGGCTCACCCGGCGGAGCCTGGCCGTCTTCCTGGCGCACCGGACTCCCATCTCGTTGGTCACGAAGTCGACGCTGGTGGTACGCGATCGGGATCTGCTGGCGGAGCTCTGTCGCCAGGCACCCGGCACCATGGTCTGGATGACCGTCACCACCCTGGACCGGACGCTGGCCCGCTCGGTGGAGCCCGGCGCGCCGCCTCCCGCCCAGCGGTTGCGCGCGGTGCGGATGCTGGCGCAGGCGGGGGTGCGCGTGGGGGTCATGGTCGCCCCCATCCTGCCCGGTCTGACCGACGATGCGGCCGGGCTGGCTGCGCTGCTCCGGGCTGCCCGGGAGGCGGGGGCCGTCGACGTGCATGCCAGCCCCCTGCGCCTCTGCGAGGGGGCCAGGGAGGTGTACCTGGCGTGGCTACGACGGCGGGCGCCGTGGTTGGGTCCTCGGTATCAGGACCTGTATCGCGGAGGGGATCGCGTCGACGAGACCGTCCGCCGGAGCCTCGAGACGACGATGCAGCGGCTCGAGCAGGAGGCGGGCTTCACCCGTCCGCCGTCGAGCACGGGCTCGACGGCGGACGGGCAGACGAGCTTCGGCTGGTAAGAGAGGAGGAGGGGCTCGGACGGCTAAGTGAAGAGGTACGGTCCGGGGGATGCGGGGTCCGGACCAGGGAGGGCGACGGCCATCGAGACCGTCTTTGAATCATCGAGGGGATTTGAAAGCGGTTTGGACGCTTGCTCGCCCTCTGCGGCCAGGCGTTGGAGGGCGTCGGCCCTCGGAGGGCGGGCGGCGTCCCTCGTGGATCGCCTGGCCCGGGCGCACCTGCAACGTCTCGCCCGGGGGCTCTCCCGCACGGATCCGGCGGCGGAGCGCGACATGCTGCGCGGTGTGGGCTGGCTGGTCGCCTGTCGGGAGGATGCCCGACTGCCGGTGGACGTCGCGGCCCGCCTCCTGCCGGGGGCGTCCGTCAACCCATGGCTGCAGAGCCTGGCTCGCCTGCTGGTGATCCGCTCCGTGCGGTGTCGTCGGCTGCAGCACGTGTACCAGGCTCAGGCGCGCGCCATGCTCCGACTGCAGCGCGAGCGGCTCGCCGATGACTTCCGCCCTGCCCTGTGGCTGGGCGCGCTGTACCTGCTGGAAGGGCGGCTCGCCGAGGGGCGCCGTGCCCTGGAGACGGCCGAGCGGCTGGCCGGAGCGGAGAGGGATGGCGCCGCGGCTCTGGCGTACGCCGCGCTGCTGATGGCCGAGGCTCGAGCGCCGTCGTCGCAGCGAGCGCGCCAGGGTGAGGCCATGGCCCGGGACCCCGTGCTGAGGGCTCTGGCCGATGCGGCCGGCGCCTCCGACCGGACGGAGAGGCTCCGCGCCCAGGCGACCGTGCCGGTACGGGTCAGCGGACCTGCCGACGCCCCGCCATGCCTGCAGGTGCAGACGTCGGCGGGCGCTCCCGTCATCGTGGGGGGGCCGGGCGGGACCCGACGGCTGGCGGCCATGGAGGGCGAGCTGTGGCTGGCCTTCCTCTCCCTCGTCAGCGGTGCCGACGCACCTTCGGGGGAAGGTCTCGAGCGCGACGCGTGGATCTCCGCCCTGTGGCCCGCGACCCCGGGTGCGGTGGGGCGCATGGAGGGGCTCTTCTCGGCGGCTATCCGCTCCTTGCGCGAGCAGTTGTGGAGCGTGGCGCGTCGCCCCGTCCTGGAGGCGAGCCGTCGCGGCGGGTACCATCTGGCGCCGGGGGTCAGGGTCAGGATCACCCTGGATGTCCCGTCACTGGTGGCCAACTGGTTGCTGCCCCGCATCCGTGCCGCCGACGCCGCCCGCTCGTCGGGCTCGACGATTCCCTGAGCTCCACCGGGGCAGGCGGTATTTGACCGCGGGCGCGCCGTGACGGTACGATGAGGGCGTGCGTCTGCTCTTGTTCGACCTCGACGGCACGCTGATCAAGAGCGCCGGGGCCGGCCGCCGGGCCATGGAGCAGGCGTGGGCGGCCGTCTTCGGTCGTACCGTGACGCTTGAGCCCCGCTGGACAGCGGGGCGGACCGATCTGGCCATCTTCCGCGAGATGGCTCGCCGCAGCGGGCTGGAGGCGGAGATGGAGCGGCACCGGGACCGGCTGGTGGCGTGCTACCTCGAGGCCCTGGAGCGGGAGCTGGCGCGGGGGGCCGGCGAGGTCCTGCCGGGGGTCGTCGAGCTGCTGGGATGGGCCCGGGCCAGCGGCTGGGCGCTGGCCCTGGGTACGGGCAACCTGGAGGCCGGGGCGCGCCGTAAGCTGGAGCCCTTCGACCTCAACGAGTACTTCCCCGTCGGTGGCTTCGCTGAGGATGGCGAGGACCGCCGGACGCTCCTGGAGGCGGCGGTGCGACGGGCGACAGCGCAGTGGGGCGAGGGCGCCCGGTGCGTGGTCGTGGTGGGCGACACGCCGCTCGACGTGGAGGCGGCCCACGCCGCGGGCTACCCGGCCGTCGCGGTGGCAACGGGACCTTACGGGGTGGAGGAGCTGGCGGCGACGGGCGCCGAGGCGGTGCTACCGGCCCTCGCCCCGCGGGAGCGGGCGGTCCGTGAGCTGGAGCGAGTGGCTGCCCAGGCGGCACCGCGGGGGCTGGAGCGGGAGGAGGCGGCCCGGGGGTCGAGCCGGCATCGGGCCGGTGGGGGTGAGGGGCCATCCGCTTGCGGCGAGCGCTGACACGGATGGACCGATGGGTCTTCGGGTACGTGCACCTGCGGCTGGCACGGCGGTGGCTGGATCGCGTGATGCGCGTCTACACCCACCTGGGCGGCTTCGCCGCGACGGTGGGCACCGCCGGGTTGTTGATGTTGGTGGGCGGGGAGATGCGCCGGGCCGGGATGGCGTCCATGGTGGCGTTGGCCGGCAGCCAGCTGGTGGTACAGCTCCTCAAGCGCCGCACCGAGAGGCCACGCCCCTACCTGGTGCTGGCCGAGAGCCGCAGCGTGGTGGCCCCGCTGGCGGACTACTCGTTTCCGTCGGGTCATACGGCTGCCAGCTTCGCGCTGGCCACGGTGCTGGGGGCGTACTGGCCGTCGTGGGCCGGGTTGGCGCTGGGCGCCGCGGCGCTGGTCGGGCTCTCTCGCACCTACCTGGGTCACCACTATCCATCGGACGTGCTGGTCGGGGCCCTGGTCGGCATGGGGCTGGCCTACCTGAGCCTCCTGCACTTCGGGGTGCCGGCGTCGGTCGTCGACCGGCTCGCTCCGGCGTGAGGGCTACCGCGGCGTCGCCCGGCCGTCCCGGGCAGGAGGGCCATCGCCACGTGTTGAAAGCCAATCTGCATCCCCGGTGCCGCGTGGGGGGCTCGAGAGAGCAGGGTGGCTCCCGACGACCGGTCGCCGGACGGGCGGAGGGAGGTCCGGCATGGCCGAGGTCAGGGTGGGCGACCACGAGTCGCTGGATGCGGCGTTGCGGCGTCTCAAGCGTATCATGCGGCAAGACGGCATTCTGGCGGAGATGCGTCGTCACGAGCACTACGTCAAACCGAGCGACCGCCGCAAGCAGAAGGCGCGGGCCAAGCGCCGCCGAGGCTAACGGCGCGAGCCTGGTGGGCTAGGGTTTGGGCCGCCCGGCATCGAAGAGATGACCGGGCGGCCGTTTCGTTTGGAGTCGTGTCGGACAGGAGCGGAGGGGCGCGGGTGCGACCACGCCACATCCGATGGAGCCGGTGGGTGGCCATCGCGATACTCGTCGCCGGCCTGCCGGGCGGCCTCGGGGGGACCCGGGCGCGTGAGCCCTTGACGCCGCCCCCGGGCGAGACGCCCACCGTCTTCGTCGTGCCCATCCGTGGCGTCATCGAGCTGGGGCTCGCTGCCTTCGTCGAGCGAGCCGTGGCCGAGGCGCGCCAGGCCGGGGCCGCGGCCGTCATGGTCGATCTCGACACGCCGGGGGGCCGTGTCGACGCGGGGGAGGCCATCCGCGACGCGCTCTTGGAGGCGGGTCTTCCCACCATCGCCTTCGTCTCCCGGCGGGCCCAGTCCGCCGGGGCGCTGGTGGCGCTGGCCTGCGACTACCTGATCATGGCGCCGGGCTCCAGCATCGGAGCCGCTGAGCCCATCCCGGCGGAGGAGAAGATCGTATCGGCACTGCGGGCCGAGTTCGAGGCGACGGCCCAGGCCAGGGGTCGCGACGGCCGGCTGGCGGCGGCCATGGTCGACAAGAGCATCGAGATCCCCGGCGTGGTGGAGGCGGGCAAGATACTGACCCTGCCTGCCTCGCAGGCGGTCCAGCTGGGCTTCGCCGACGCGCTCGCGCAGGACCGGGCCGCCGCGGCGGCGGCCGCGGGGCTGGCGGGGGCCCGGCTGGTGGAGCGCTTCCCCAACTGGGCCGAGCGGGTCGCCCGCTTCCTGACGGAGCCCACGGTCAGCTCGCTGCTGCTCACCGTCGGCTTCTTGGGCCTGCTCTACGAGCTGGCCTCGGCTGGGTGGGGGGTGGCGGGCAGCGTGGGCCTGGCCTCGCTGGCCCTCTTCTTCGGGGCGCGCCTCTTGACGGGGCTGGCGGGGTGGGAGGTCGTCATCCTCTTCCTGGTGGGTGTGGCGCTGCTGGTGCTGGAGCTGGTGGCGGTCCCGGGCTTCGGCATCGCGGGGATCCCGGGCCTGGTCGCCGTCTTTGCCAGCCTGTACCTCTCGTTTCGCGACGTGCGCTCGGCCATCTACGTCATCGGCGGCTCGGTGGCGATGACGGCGCTGGTGGGGGTGCTCACCTTCCGCTACTTCAAGGTGAGCCGCACCGGCCAGCGCATCGTGTTGCGGGAGCGCCAGGCGCCCGAGCAGGGCTACACGGCCCCGTCGGACCTCCAACGTTGGGTCGGTCGCACGGGGCGGGCCCTGACGCCCCTGCGGCCGGGCGGCGCCATCGAGGTGGACGGGGAGCGCCTCGACGCGAGCACCGAGGGGGAGTTCCTGGAGCCAGGGACCCCCGTGCGCGTGGTGAGGGCCGAGGGGTTGCGCATTGTGGTGCGACGGCTCCAGGAGCCATAGGGAGGGTTCGGAGCGATGGAGCAGCTCTTGGTCTTCTGGCTTCCGGTCATCGTTGTCCTGCTCTTCCTGGTCATCTTGCTCAACTTCGTGCCCGTGGGCCTCTGGATCTCGGCCTGGGCCGCAGGGGTGCCGGTCAGCATCTTTACCCTGGTGGGGATGCGGCTGCGGCGGGTGCCGCCCGCGGGCATCATCCTGCCGCTCATCAAGGCCCAGAAGGCCGGCCTGGACGTGGCCATCGACAAGCTGGAGGCCCACTTCCTGGCCGGTGGCAACGTGGATCGGGTGGTGGACGCCCTCATCGCCGCGCAGCGCGCCAACATCGGCCTCAGCTTCGAGCGGGCAGCGGCCATCGACCTGGCCGGCCGCAACGTGCTGGAGGCCGTCCAGATGAGCGTCAACCCCAAGGTGATCGAGACTCCTACGGTGGCGGCGGTGGCCAAGGACGGCATCGAGCTCAAGGTGAAGGCCCGGGTGACGGTGCGGGCCAACATCGACCGCTTGGTGGGCGGCGCCGGGGAGGCCACCATCATCGCCCGGGTGGGGGAGGGGATCGTGACGACCGTCGGCTCCTCCGAGACCCACAAGGAGGTTCTGGAGAACCCGGACCGCATCTCCAAGACGGTCCTGGCCAAGGGGCTGGACGCCGGCACGGCCTTCGAGATCCTCTCCATCGACATCGCCGACGTGGACGTGGGGCGCAACATCGGCGCCCAGCTCCAGGTGGACCAGGCCATAGCCGACAAGAACATCGCCGAGGCCAAGGCCGCGGAGCGCCGCTTCGCTGCCCTGGCCCGGGAGCAGGAGATGCTGGCCATGGTCCAGGAGATGCGGGCCAAGGTGGTCCAGGCCGAGGCCGAGGTACCTCTGGCGCTGGCGGCGGCGCTGCGCGAGGGCAAGCTCGGGGTGATGGACTACTACACGATGCAAAACGTCCTGGCCGACACGGCCATGCGCCAGGCCATCGGACGCTCGGGCGAGGGCCGGGTGCCGGGGCTCGAGCCGCCACCGGCTCCGGGCGAGTCGGGACGGAGCAAGCCCTCGATGCCCGGCGAGGGCGGCGGAGCCGGGCGTTGAGCGGCAGCGGAAGGAGGCCCGCGGGTCGTGGATGAGCTGCTGCCCCTCCTGATCTGGGCGGCCATCGTGGTGCTGGGGGCCATCCGCAACGCCTCCCGGCAGCGGTCCCGTACGGGACGCCCGCCGGCAACCCGCAGCCCCCAGTCGCGGCCCCGCGCGCCTCAGGCGCTGCGGCCCAGGCTCCCGTCTCCGCCGGTCCCGGTGACCGGGGAGGGTCCGCCGGTCGAGCAGCCGATGCCTCCCGCCTGGGACGAGGGGGTCAGCCTCGAGTGGCCGGAGGCCGGCGGCCCGCGGGCTGCTCCCGCCGCGCCGGCGGGAGCTCCCCCGGGCGGACCCGGGCGACTTCCGGCAGCGTCTGCATGGGCGTGGGCGGTGGTGATGGCGGAGGTGCTGGGGCCTCCTCGCGCCCTCCGGCCGTACCGGAGCCGCATGAGCTCCCGCTGGCAGGGCGCGTAGGGGGCGGGCTCACCGCCCGCTGCCGCGTGCGGCGCCCACGCTCGCCCCGAGCAACGCGGCGGGCGCGGTCAGGAGCAGCGAGACCATCAGTCGCGACGCGACGAAAGAGGCCAGCGCCTGCTGCTGCGCCCCGTCGAGGATGCCCGTCGTGGCAGGGGCCGCCAGGATGAGAGCGAGGCCCGACGCCCCCAAGACGAGGGCCAGCGCCACCTGCAGGGCGGCCCCCGCCATCCGGGCGACCCGCCATCCCAGCAAGAGGCCGACGAAGGCGGCCGTAGCCACGGGTACGGCCGGTCCCCGGTCGCTGAGCCAGGGCACCGGGCTCATCTCCGGGATCCACCAGCCGGCCAGGGCGAAGGCCAGGGTGCTGCCGGCGCCGGCGACGGCCAGGGCATCGACGAGAAGGGAGCCGAGCCGCTCACCCCACCGAAGCCGCGCAGGCCGCGACGGTCCCGTGCTCATGGCGCCGTCCCCTCCGGGTAGAGAGCACGCCGGGCGAACGGACGGGGGCCGATGATCGGCAGCTGCATCCCGCCCGATAGCTGGAAGACCCAGGCGCCGACGTCGTCGATGCCGCTGACGGCCGGCGGGTCTCCCGGGGGGCGAGCAAACGCCAGCTCCACGGCCCGGCTGCCGCCGGCCGGCACCTCCAGGGGGTTTGCTCGCCGGTCGAGACTGGCAGCGCCGACGTAGCGACCGTCGCGCCAGGCCAGCACCTGTATCTCCAGCAGGGCGATGGGCCACGGCCCCGGGTTGCGGTAGGCGATGCGCACCCCGAGGCGGCCGTCGGCCAGGACGAGGGGCTCGGCCGCCGACTCGAAGCGGCCCAGCGTCACGGCCACCCGGACGTATCGGCGTGCCATCTCCACGCTGCCCGCCGCGGAGGCCACGCCCAGCACGACGAGGAGGACAGCCGCGAGGGTGGAGGAGGACCGTGGCCGCGCACCCAACGGAGCCGATCCCTGCCCTTCGCGGCGCCATCTTCGTGCGGCGCGACCGGCCCTCCTGCCGTCCGCCGCCGCGCGGGTGGGCCGTCCGCGTGCCCGGCGCTCGGGCTTGCACCGCGGCCGCCGGGCGCGGCAAAATCTGTCGAAGCGACCCCGCGGCCCCATCGAAGAGGAGGTCGGACCGAGGTTGGACTTCGCGGTTACGGAGCGCGCGGCCGCCCGGGACTTCACCGAGCCGCCCCCGTCCAAGGTGGACCTGGCTGCCATCGACGTGCACACGCACGCCGCCGTCATGCCCGAGACGTCCCACCTGCTGCACGCCGCCCGGCTTTACGGCATCGGGACGCTGGTGGTCATCACGCGGGAGTGGATCGAGCCGGCCCGCCTGGCCGACGGGTGGGGTGGCCGCATCCTGGTGGCGCCGCAGCTCGATTACCGGCAGCTCGACGACGCCGATGCCTTCGTGCGCACCAACGTCGCCAGGGTCGAGCAGGCCCGCCAGCTGGGCGCGCGGCTGATCAAGTTCTGGTTCACGCCCCGCTTCTACGCCACGACCCGGCTGCGGCTCGACGATGCCCGCCTGGAGCCGGTCTTCGCTCGCATGGAGGCGCTGGGGCTCGGCGCCCTGGTGCACGTCTCCGACCCCGACGTCTGGTTCGAGCGGGTCTACACGGACCGCTCCCTCTACGGCAGCAAGGAGGAGCAGTACCCGCAGCTGGAGGCCGTACTGGCCCGCCACCGGGGCATCCGGATCATCGCCGCCCACATGGGCGGCGATCCGGAGCACCTCGACCACCTTCAGGCCCTGCTGGACCGCCACCCCAACCTCTTCCTCGACACCAGCGCCACCAAGTGGATGGTGCGGGAGCTGGGACGCCAGCGGGAGGCGGCGCGTGAGTTCATCGTGCGCAACGCCGACCGGATCCTCTTCGGCACCGACCAGGTGGTGACAGCCGGCTCGTCGCTGGTGCGCTACACGTCGCGATACTGGACCCACCGCCTCTTTTGGGAGACGGACCGGGTCTGCCCCTCCCCCGTCGAAGATCCGGACTGCGACGGGATGCCGGTCATCCGGGGGTTGGACCTGCCCGAAGAGGTGCTGGTGCGGCTGTACCGCACCAACGCCACGCGCGTGCTGGGCCTCTGACCCCGCCGTCTCCGCCCCTCCGGCTACCGCCGGGGGGCGGAGAGCCCGCTGGACACGGTGGCAGCACGGCCGCCGGCGGCTCGCCGGGAGAGCCCCAACAGGCTGCGGATGCGGTCGGCCAGGTGGCGGCTCCAGGCCGCCGGACGCCTGGCGGCCGACTGGGCCTTGGGATCGAAGGCGTCCCGGATGCCGTCGCCGAGGAAGTTGTAGGCCAGCACGGCGGCGAAGATGGCGAGTCCGGGCACCAGGGTCCACGGGAAGCGAGCGATGGAAGCGATGTTGGTTGCCCGGCTCAGCATGTTGCCCCAGCTGGCGTAGGGTTCCTGGACGCCCACCCCGATGAGGGAGAGGCCCGATTCGGCCAGGATGAAGCCGGGCACCGACAGCGTCATGCTGACGATGGCCCACGACATCACATTGGGCAGGATGTGGCGGGTGACGATGCGCAGGTGGTTGGCCCCCATGGCCCGGGCCGCCACGACGAACTCCTGCTCCTTGATGGAGAGCACCTGCGAGCGCACCACCCTGGCCCCGGCCGGCCACCCGACGAAGCTCAGGATGACGACGATGAAGAAGAAGCGGGTCTGCGAGGGGACGTTGAGGGGCAGGAGCCCACTGAGGGCCACTAGGAGGTAGAAGCCGGGGATGGCCAGGATGATCTCGGCCAGCCGCATCATGACGTTGTCGACGACGCCCCCGAAGTAGCCCGATATCCCGCCATACAGCAGGCTGATGGTCAGCGTCAGCACGATGCCCAGGATGCCGATGAAAAGCGATCGCCGGGCTCCGAAGAGCAGGCGCGTGAAGATGTCGCGCCCCAGCTCGTCGGTGCCCAGCAAGAAGATGCTGCCAGGGGCGTCGACCCCGAAGAGGTGGATGTCGGTGGGGATGAGCCAGAGCAGGCGATAGGGCTCGCCCCGTACGAAGAGGCGCACGGGGTAGATCTGGTCGGTGCGCTCCCGCCAGGTGCGCAGGCGCCGGTCCTCCAGCTCGGTGCCGTAGACGAAGGGCCACCGCAACCTGCCTTCGGCATCCACGATGCGGACCCGGGTGGGCGGATGGTAGAACTTGCGCCGATCCTGCCACGCTTCCGAGTAGGGTCCCACGAAGTCGGCGAAGATGGCCAGCAGGTGCAGGACGATGAGGACGGCGCCCGCGACCCGGGCCGAGCGGTTGGCCCTAAGACGCCGCCAGCCTGCCTGCCACAGCGACTCGCCGGCGTGCGCGCCCACGGTGGGTTGCAGCGGTTGGCTCATGCCAGCCTCACCCGTGGATCGGCCCACGCCAGCAGGATGTCGGCCACCAGGTTGCCCATCACCAGCATGACGCCTCCGATGGTGACGCTGCCCATCACCAGGTAGTAGTCCTGACTCTGCACCGCCTCCAGGATCAGCTGTCCGAGGCCCGGCCACGAGGTGATGATCTCCGTCAGCGCCGCGCCGCTCAACAACCCGCCCAGCTCGAAGCCGAAGAGGGTGATCATGACGTTGAGGGCGTTGCGCAACCCGTGGCGCCAGATGACGGCCCGCTCCGGCAGGCCCTTGGCCCGGGCGGTGGTGATGTACTCCTGCCGGAGCACGTCCAAGAGGCCCGAGCGCAGGTAGCGGGTCAGGGAGGCCACCCCGGCCGTGCCCAGCACCACCGCGGGGATGAGCAGGTGACGCAGCACGTCGACTACCTGCTCCCAGAAGCCCCAGCTAGCCGCTCCGGGGCTGGTCATGCCGCCGACGGGCAGGGGCAGCCGCCACCGCACGACGGCGAAGAGCAGCAGCATGGCCAGGAAGAAGTTGGGGATCGAAAGCCCCAGGAGCGAGACGAAGGTCAGGGTGCGGTCGTAGCCGGTGTGGGCACGCACCGCGGCGTAGACGCCCAGAGGAAAGGCCAACAGCCACGAGATGGCCGCCGAGCTGACGGCCAAGAGCAGCGTGTTGAGGGCCCGGCTGCCGATGAGGTAGGTGACCGGGACCTGGTAGGTGAAGGACTGGCCCAGGTCGAGCCGCAGCAGGTTCCACAGCCATCGCAGGTACTGCACCAGCACCGGCTGATCCAGGCCGAATTGCGCCTCGATGCGGGCGATGGTCTCGGGGGAGAGGTCCGGACGGAGCTTCAGCGAGCTGACGAAGCTCCCCGGTGCCGCGTACATGATGAGGAAGCTGAGCAGGCTGATGCCGAGCAGCATGGGGATCATCTGGATCAGCCTGCGGCCGATGAAGCGCCACATGGACCCCCGGCACACCCCTTCGCCCGTCGCGGGGGTGCCGGCCCGGCGCCCCCGCGACCTCTACGGACGGCGATCGCCGGCTAGCGCTCCAGCCAGATCTCGCCGATCTGGTAGAAGAGCCCGCCGTAAGCGGTGGGCCTGGCGTTTTGGACGTAGTCGTAGAGGGCGAACCAGGCCTCGGGATTGACGGTGTAGATGAGGGGCACCTGCTCGGCCACGATGTCCTGGAACTCGTCGTAGTACTGCTTGCGCTCGTTGGGATCCAGGTACTTGGTGCCCTCCTCGAAGAGGTAGTCGATGCGGGCCTCCCAGTCCGTGGCCGGCTGCTCCTGGAAGGGATACCACATGTGCAGCCCGCCCGACGACGGCCAGACGTTGTTGCCGCTGGCCGGCTCGACGCCGCCGGTCAGGCCGATGATGATGGCATCCCAGTCGAAGGTCTCGGAGAGCTTGCGCACCAGCAAGTTGAAGTCAACGGGCTGGAAGTTGACCCGGATGCCGAGCCGCTCGAGATCGGCCTTGAAAAGGGTGCCGATGGTCTCGCGGGCCCGGTTGCCCGCATTGGTCAAGAGCTCGAACTCCACCACGTTGCCCTGCGGATCCCGCAACCGTCCGTCGGACCCCTTGCGGTAGCCGGCCTCGGCCAGGATGGCCTGGGCCCGCTGCAGGTCGTAGGGGTACTGCTTGACGTCGGGCTTGTGGAAGAAGACGTTGGCCGCCTCGATGGGGCTCCACTGGGGCTGCGCCAGCCCGCCGTAGGCCAGGTCGATGATGGACTCCTTGTCGAGGGCGTGAGCCATGGCCTGGCGGAAGGCCTTGTCGGTGAACCAGCTCAGCTTGGGCTGCGGCACGGTGTTGGGGTTCTGGTTGAAGACGATGAAGTTGGTGCCGAAGGCCGGCCCGCCGTTGATGAGCCGGAAGCCCTTCTGGTCGGCCTGCAGCTCCAGGTCCGCGACCCGGGCCAGGTTGGGGGCCAGGTAGTCGATCTCGTTATTGAGGAACTTGAGCACCTGCACGTCCTGGTTGCCGGCGACGCTGGCCTCCAGGCGCTGGATGTAGGGCAGCGGGTTGCCATCCTGGTCCACCTGCCACCAGTTGGGGTTGCGCTCGAAGACGATCCGCTCGCCCGGCCGGTACTCCACGATCCGGTACGGACCGGTGCCCACGACCTGGCGCGGGTCGGTGTCGATGCCCCACATCTGGTTGAACCGGCCCTCCCGCCAGGCGTCGTAGAGCAGATGCTTCGGCACGATGGGGATGCCGATGGACCGCAGGATGGGGGCGTAGACCCGCGGCAGCGTGAAGCGCACGGTGTAGTCGTCGATCTTCTCGTACGTCAGGGGCTGGCCGTCGATGGTGAGGCCGTCGACGAAGTTGTTGGGGATGTTGGGATCGTAGACGAGGTCGAAGGAGAAGATGACGTCGTCGGCGGTCAACTCCCGCCCGTCGTGCCACTGGACCCCGCGGCGCAGGTAGAAGGTGATCACCCGGTTGTCAGGGCTGATCTCCCAGCTCTTCGCGAGGGAGGGGATCACCTCCGTGGTGACGCCGTCGGCCGTGGTGAGGCCCTCGAAGACGAGATCCAGGATGTCGGTCGACGAGGTCTCCTTGGCCAGGAAGTAGTTGAAGGTCTTGGGGTCGCCCAGCACCGAGAAGCGGAAGACGCCGCCGTACTTGCCGCCCGAGACCGGACGGACCTCCGGATCCAGGGTCGTCACCCCGGCCGCGGCCGTACCGACCCACAACCCCGCGAGGACCACGACCGCCAGGGCGACCCGGGCAACTGACCAGCGCATACCGAATCGGTTCCCCCCCTCGCCGGCCATGCCGGCACTTTTTTAGGGCCAACGATTTCGGTAGGAGCTGGCCATTTCCCTTTGCCGATCGCCCGGGTCCGGCCGGGGCGCGGGTAGGAACTCACCCCTCCCGGCGAGGGGGCAGGTCCTGGCGGCGGCGACGGCCCCTGTCGGGCGTCTCGGTCGGGGGGTAGACGTCGGCGTCGTCCGGATTGTCGATGCCGACCAGGGTCGCTCCCGGCTCCCGGGCGACCTCCTGGGTCGTGCGCAGCGGCCTCAGCCGGTTGGGGGCGTCGGCCGGCTTGCGCCGGCCAGGCTGTCGAGGCGCCATCGCGTTCCCGTCCTTTCGAGAGCGAGAGGCGAGCGGGAGCTCTCCCGCCCGCCTCGCTCAGTCTGCCCCCGGCGGGGCCGCCTATGCGCTCACAGCGCCTCGGAGATGGCCTTGGCCTGGGTGAACAACAACAGGTAGTCGGGGCCACCCGCCTTGGAGTCGGTGCCCGACATGTTGAAGCCGCCGAAGGGGTGGGCCCCCACCAGGGCGCCGGTACACTTGCGGTTGAAGTAGAGGTTGCCGACGTGGAACTCCTCCCGCGCCCGCTCCAGCTTGGCCCGATCCCGGGCGAAGACGGCGCCCGTCAGGCCGTACTCGGTGCCGTTGGCGATCTCGAGCGCATGGTCGAAGTCACGGGCACGGATGACGGCCAGCACCGGCCCGAAGATCTCCTCCTGCGCGATCCGGGCCGAGGGGTCCACGTCAGCGAAGATGGTGGGCTCGATGAAGTAGCCGTGGGTCTCGGGATCTCGCACCGACTCGCCGTAGGGCTTGCCGCCGGCCACCAGCCGCCCCTCCCCGCGGCCGATCTCGAGGTAGCTTGACACCTTGTCGAACTGCGCGCGATCCACGACCGGCCCGATCTGCGTCTCGTAGCGCGTGGGATCGCCGATGCGAAGGGCCCGGGTGCGCGCCACGACCTCCTGCAGCACCCGATCGTAGACGCCGTCCAGCACGATGGCCCTCGAGCCGGCGGAGCACTTCTGCCCCTGGAAGCCGAAGGCCGAGGTGACGATGGCCGCGGCGGCCGCCTCCAGGTCGGCGCTGTCGTCGACGATGACGGCGTTCTTGCCGCCCATCTCGGCGATGACCCGCTTGATCCAGCGCTGCCCGGGCGCCGTGCGGGCCGCCAGCTCGTTGATGCGCAGGCCCACCTCCTTGGAGCCGGTGAAGGCGATCATCCGGGTCAGCGGGTGGCTCACCAGGTAGTCGCCGATGGCGCCGCCGCTGCCCGGCACGAAGTTGAGCACGCCGTCGGGGATGCCGGCCTCCCGCAACAGCTCGACGACCTTGGCGGCGATGACGGGCGAGACGCTGGAGGGCTTGAGCACCACGGCGTTGCCCGCCACCAGGGCCGCGGAGGTCATGCCCAGGAGGATGGAGAGGGGGAAGTTCCAGGGCGGGATGACCACCACCACGCCCACCGGGATGTAGCGCTGCTCGTTCTCCTCGCCGGGCAGGGGCGTCAGGGCTTGGGGCGTGCCCAGCCGCATCATCTCCCGGGCGTAGTACTCCAGGAAGTCGATGGCCTCGGCCGTCTCCACGTCGGCCTCGATCCAGGTCTTGCCCACCTCCAGGGCCTGCCAGGCGTCGAACTCGAATCGGCGACGTCGCAGGATGGCAGCGGCCCGCAACAGCACCCGTGCCCGGGCGTCGGGCGCGTAGCGACGCCACCGGTCGAAGGCGCGGTGGGCCGCCTGGATGGCCCGCTCGGCCAGCCCCTGGTCGGCCTTGGCCACGTACCCCACCACCTGTTGCGGGCGGGCGGGGTTGACCGAGACGATGCGGGCCTCGGTCCAGACGCTGTCTCCGCCGACGAAGGCGGGATACGTCTGGCCCAGCTGCGCCTCGACCCGTCGAACGGCCTCCTCCATCGCGGCCCGGACCGGGGCGGAGCCGAACTCGGCGAAGGGCTCGTTGACGAAAGGAGCCACCATCGTGCATCCCCCCGGGCCACTTTCCACCCCTCCCTCTCGTCCTCCTCGCGAGCGGTTGCCTGGGCTGTCCCGGCCGCCTGGCGCATAGGTCTCGTGGGGGCACCGAGACAACCTCGCGGGGGGCCCTATGGCAAGAAGAGGCAAGGGGTGGCTGGCCAGGGCGGCGAGGGCGCTGGACCTGCCGCCCGAGGCCTTCGGCGAGACGCGCATCGAGATGGTGGGGCGGCGCCGGCTCCTCATCGACAATCATCGAGGGTTGCTGGCCTTCTCCTCCCGCGAGGTCGTGATCGACACGCCCAACGGGCGGGTCGCGGTGACGGGACGGGGGTTCGTCATCGAGGCCATCCGCCCCGATCGCTTGCGCATCGCGGGGCTCATCGAGGAGGTACGCCTGGGCCAGCGGCATGGGGCTGTCTGAGCGATTGGCTGACTATGTCCGGGGTTACGTGGTCATCCGGGCCGTGGGGGAGCGCTTGCCGGCCTTCCTCAACCTGGCGTCGCGAGGCGGCGTCGAGCTGCGCCAGGTGAGCCGACCCGGCCCTCGCGCCCTGGTGGCGCGGGTCCGCGCGAGCCAGTACCGGCACTTGCGCCACCCGGCCCGGCGGGCGAGCGTCCGCCTGCGGCTCGTACGCCGGCGGGGCCTGCCCTTCGTGCTGGGTCGGCTGGCCCATCGCCCCGGTCTGGTGGCCGGCGTGGTGGTGGCGCTCGCCATCATGGGCGTCCTGCACTCCCGGATCTGGGCGGTGGAGGTGGCGGGCGTCGCGGGCGAGCAGGCCCAGCGGGTGCGGTCGACCCTGGTGGCCCTGGGCCTGCGCCCCGGTGCGGCGCGGGGGGCGGTCGACCCGAGGCGGCTGGAGCAAGGGCTGATGGAGGCCGTCCCCGAGCTGGCCTGGGTGGACGTGCGCATCCAGGGCAGCCTGGTCCGGGTGGAGGCGCGGACGCGCCGGGACGACCAGCGGCTCGCCCTGCTGCCCGGGGACGTGGTGGCGGCGTCGGACGGGCTGGTGGTACAGGTGATGGCCGCCTCCGGCTGGCCGGTGGTGCGGCCGGGTGACGTGGTGCGGCGGGGGCAGGTCCTCATCAGTGGCCGCCCTCCTCTGGGGGCCCCGCCCGATGCCCGGCCCGTCCGGGCGGCCGGTGTGGTCTACGCCCGGGTCTGGGCCGAGGGATTCGCCGAGACCGGCCTGGAGCTGACGGTGGAGCGGCCGTCGGGGCGGCAGGCGAGGGGCCTGCTCGTGACCGCCGGCCCGTGGCAGATCGGCCTCGGAGCGGTGGAGCCTCCCTTCGTCCGCTTCCGCACGGAGATCCGGCACGGCCGCCTGCCGGGGCCGCTGGCCGCGCTGCCTTTGCGATGGGATCACGTCACCCACCGGGAGCTGGCGCTGGAGCGCTTCGCGGTGGACCTGGAGCAGGCGCGCCGCCTGGTGGAGGAACGTGCCCTGGAGCAGGCCGCCTCGCACCTGGGGCCCACGCCGGAGATCTTGACCCAGCGACTGTCGACGTGGGAGGAGGCGACGGGCGACGGGCAGGCCCTGGTGCGCAGCCGGGCGGTCATCGAGGCCATCCAGGACATCTCGGCCTTCGCCCCCCACGAGGAGGCCTCCCCGGGTCCCCCTGACACGTAGCCGGGGACGTCGTGACGCCTGAGAGCGGCCCCGCAAGGGCGGACTGGCTTTCCCGGGGGCGCCGCACTATACTGGACACGAGTTCGGGGGCAAGGGGAGGCGGACGTTTGCGAGCCCTGTCAGGGAGCAAGAGCGAGGCCGGGGAGGGCCATGGGAGCCTGGTGGTGGCCCGGCCCCCTGCCGGGGCAAGGACGACCTGGCGTTGGATCAAGGAGCGGTTCGGGGCCTACCGGGGGCGTCTGCCGCTGGAGCGGGCAGCGCGCCTGTTGGGTCACCCGGCCGCAGTCGCCGTCTACGCCTGGGCGGCGCTGGTCCTCCTCTTCCTGCCGGCGGTCACCCAGCCGACGGTCCAGCTGGCGCCCGGCCAGGTCAGCCCCGTGGACGTCAGCGCCCCCCGCACCATCGAAAACCGCTACCGCACGGCCCTCCTGCAGGAGGAGGCCGTCAAGGATGCGTTGCGCCGCGCCTCGGAGGATCCGTCCAACTACTCCATCGATCCCACCGCGGCGGTGCAGGCCGGCGACCGGGTACGCAAGGCCCTGGCCCTGTTGAAGGAGGAGCGCTCCAGCCTCTGGAGATCGGCCGGGGAGGCCCCGTCGTCGTCGGCGGCCAACGCCCGGGCTGGCACGCTCCAGCCACGAGTGCTGGACGAGGCGCGGCTGGTCCTGCCGGGGTCGGTGGTGGCCGCGGCCCTGCGCCTGCCTGACGCCGGCTTCGCGACCGTGACGCAGCAGGCGCCGGCCTTGGTGGAGCGGATCATGGGGACCGTGCGCATCGGCGCCGGCGACGTCGATGACGTCCGCCAGCGGCTGGCTCAGGAGGTGGCGGCTCTCGACGCGTCCGAGGAGGTCAAGGGCGTCGTCCAGGAGTTGGCGGCCGCCGCGCTGGTGCCCAACCTGATCCTCGATCCGGCCCGGCTGGAGCGGGTCCGCCAGGAGGCGACCCGCGGCGTCCAGCCCGTCATGGTGCTGCAGGACCAGGTCATCCTGCGCCGCGGCGACGTGGTGACCGAGGAGCACGTGCAGCTGCTGCGGGACCTGGGCATGCTGCAGCGGGGCGGCCAGCTCCTGAGCAGCCTGCTGGGCGTGGGGCTGGTGCTGGCCGCGCTGGTGGCCATCACGGCCTTCTACCTGGCCCGCTTCCACGGGGCCGTGGTGCGCTCGCGCCGCATGGCCACCATGATCGCCTCCCTGGCCCTGCTGGTGGCGGTGGCGGCCCGGGTGCTCGACGAGCTGCCGTGGAGCTTCGCCGGATACCTCACCCCGGTGGCCCTGGCCGCCATGCTGGCCACGGTGCTCCTGGATGCCCACGTGGGCATCGTGCTGGTGGCGGCGCTGTCGGTGCTGAGCGGGCTGCTGTTCGACATGGACGCGCGTCCGGTCGCCGTGGGCTTCGTGACGGGCACCGTGGCCGTCTTCAACGTCCACCGCCTGGGGCAGCGGTCCGATCTGACCCGTACGGGCGTCGTGGCGGGCGTGGCCGGGCTGGTGGCGCTGGCGGCCCTAGGTTTGCTGCAGGCGGACGCCCGTACCGTGGCGGCCTCCTGGGCGGGGCTGGCCAACGGGCTGCTGAGCGCCGTGCTGGCCCTGGGCGTGCTGCCCTTCGTCGAGAGCCTGTTTGGCGTCGTCTCCAGCGTGCGCCTGATGGAGCTGTGCAATCCCAACCAGCCGCTGCTGCGGCGGCTGTTGCTGGAGGCGCCCGGCACCTATCACCACAGCCTGATGGTGGGCAACCTGGCCGAGACCGCCGCCGAGGCGGTGGGGGCCGACCCGGTGCTCTGCCGGGCGGGGGCCCTGTATCACGACGTCGGCAAGATCCGGCGCCCCTACTTCTTCGTGGAGAACCAGTTCGGCGACGCCAATCCCCACGATCGGCTCACTCCCAGTCTCAGCACGCTCATCATCATATCGCACGTCAAGGACGGGGTGGACCTGGCCCGCCAGACCAGGGTGCCGGAGGTCATCGTCGAGTTCATCCGCTCGCACCATGGCACGGACCTGGTGCGCTACTTCTACCAGAAGGCCCTCAACGCGGAGGGCCCGGAGAAGGTGAAGGAGGAGGACTTCCGCTACCCCGGGCCCAAGCCGCGCAGCAAGGAGACGGCCATCGTCATGCTGGCCGACTCGGTGGAGGCGTCGGCCCGTGCGCTGGGGCATGCGACCCCGGGCCGCATCGAGGGGCTGGTGCGGCGGGTCATCCGGGAGCGGCTCCTGGACGGGCAGCTGGACGAGAGCACGCTGACGCTGCAGGAGCTCAACACCATCGCCAACGCGTTCGTGCGCGTGTTGACGGGGGTCTATCACGCCCGCATCGAGTACCCCCAGCTCGAACGTGAGGTGCAGGTGCGCCGTCATGAGAGCAAGTGAGCGCCGTCCCGAGCCGTTCGTGGTACGAGTCCACAACCACCAGCGCGAGGTGGCCGTCTCGGGCTACCTGCGCCGCCGCCTGCTGCACCGGGCCGTGCGCGAGGTGCTGCGCCGCGAGCTGGGGCAAGAGGCGGGCCGACCGCGGGAGGTGAGCGTCGCGTTGGTGGACGAGCCTACCATCGCCGCGCTCAACCGCCGGTTCCGCGGCGTCGACGCCCCCACCGACGTCCTCTCCTTCAAGCTGGAAGACCCCGAGGAGCCGGAGCCGGCCCCGGACCCCGCACAGCCGCGGCTGCTGGGCGAGATCGTCATCAGCGTGCCGCGCGCGGTGGCGCAGGCCGAGGCGTACGGTCACTCCGTGGAGCGGGAGCTCGCCTACCTGGCGGTGCACGGCTGCCTGCACCTGCTCGGCTACGACCACGAGGACGAGCCCTCGCGGCAGGCCATGCGCCAGCGAGAGGAAGCGGCCCTGAGCGCATGCGGCCTCACCCGGTGAACAAGGGGCCCGTGGGACGGGCTCGCAACGTGGCCCAGAGCTTCCAGTTCGCCGGCCGGGGCCTGGTCTGGGCCTTGCGGACGCAGCGCAACCTGCGCATCCACTTCCTGCTGGCCATCCTGGTGCTGGTGCTGGCCTCGGTGGTGCAGCTGCGGCGGCAGGAGCTTGCGGTGCTGGCGTTGACCATCGTGGTGGTGCTGGTGGCCGAGCTTCTCAACACCGCCATCGAGGCGGCGACGGATCTACTCTCGCCCCGCTACGACGAGATCGCCCGGACCGCCAAGGACGTCGCGGCCGGCGCCGTGCTGGTGAGCGCGGTGGGGGCGGTGGGCATCGGCGTGCTCCTCTTCTACGAGCCCCTGCTGGTGGCGCTGGCGTCGGGCGGGCGGGTGGGGACCCGGTCCGCCACTTACCTGGCATTGACGGGGCTTGGGCTGACCCTGCTGCTGGCCTGGGCGGCCAAGACGTGGCTCAACCGCCCTCCCCGGCTGGTGGGGGGTATGCCCAGCGGCCACGCGGCGGTGGCCGCGGCCCTTGCCACGGCCATCTACGCCACGAGCCCCCATCCGGGCCTGACGCTGCTGGCGCTGCTGCTGGCGGGGCTGGTAGCCGAGAGCCGGGTCGAGGCGGGGCTGCACAGCGTCTGGGAGGTCGTGGCGGGGTTCGCCTTGGGCGTGGGCGTGATGGGGGCGGTCTTCGTCCTGCTGGGGTGAGCGGTCAGGCCCGGCCCAGGCGGGCCACACATCTCGAGAGGTGGGGGCGGGGTGCAACTGACAGCCGAGCAGGAGGATCGACTGGTCCGGGCGGCGTGGGAGGCGCGCCGGCACGCCTACGCGCCGTACTCGCGCTTCGCCGTCGGGGCGGCCGTGATGGCCGACGACGGCCAGGTCTTCTCGGGGTGCAACGTCGAAAACGCCGTCTACGGTGCCACCTTGTGCGCGGAGCGGGTAGCGGTGGGCCAGGCCGTGGCGTCGGGCCGGCGGCGTCTGGTGGCCGTGGCCGTGGTGGCCGAGAGCCCATCCCCGACCACGCCTTGCGGTACGTGCCGCCAGGTACTGACGGAGTTCGCCCAGGACATGCCCGTCGTCATCGACAACGGGCGGCAGCGGTGGCACTTCCGGCTGGCCGAGCTGTTGCCCCAGGCCTTCGGCAGGAGCCAGCTCGACGGGCGGTGACGGGCCCGTCCCGGGCCGCGCTTCGGCGGGCAGGTATTGGGGGCGAGAGGTCTAAAAGTAGCCTAGTACGGTCGCCGCCTCGGGGCCGTCGGGGCGGACCGGCCGATGGGATGGCCGCACGGGACGTCCGAGTGAGGGGTCGCGCACGTGTCTTCTTCGTTGGACAAGCTCACCGAGAGCGTCGAGACGACCGGCGAGGCTGCCGCGGCCATCCGCTTGCAGCAACTGGTGCGACAGGCGCAGCAAGGCGACCGGGAGGCCCGTGAGCGGCTCATCGCCACGTACCGCCCCTTCATCATGCGGGCGGCCTCATCCGTCAGCGGCCGCTTCGTCCGCGCCGGCCAGGACGACGAGGCGTCGGTGGCCATGATGGCCTTCGACGAGGCCATCACCTCCTACCGTCAGCAAGGCGGCCGGTCCTTCTTCTCCTTCGCCGAGATGGTGATCCGGCGCCGCCTCATCGACTACTTCCGGCGCGAGTCGAGCCGGCGGCAGGAGGTGCCGCTGTCAAGCCTGGCGCTGGAGGGGGAGGACGGCGAGGCGTCGGACGACCCGCTCCTGCAGGTCGAGGCCCGCGAGGCGCACCGCCAGTTCGAGGACGAGGTGCTGGCGCGTGAGCGGCGTGAGGAGATCCAGCGCCTCGCTCACCAGCTCAGGTCCCTGGGTATCGCGTTCCAAGATCTGGTGGATCGCACGCCGCGCCACCGCGACGCCCGCGAGCGAGCCCTGGCCGTGGCACGGCTCCTGGCCGACAAGCCGGAGCTGTGCGAGCAGGTGGTACGGCGGGGCAACCTGCCACTCAAAGAGCTGGAGACGGTGGCGGGAGTGAGCCGCAAGACGCTGGAGCGCCAGCGAAAGTATATCATAGCGCTGGCGTTGATCTTGAGCGGCAACTACCCGCACCTGCGGGAGTACCTGATGCGCTGAGGGCGCATCGCGAGGCTCGAGGGGGATGGGCTTGAGCCGGGTGAGAGGCCTGGTTCTGGAGCGACTGGGCGAGGAGCGCGCGGTGTTGCTGACGTCGGACGGGCAGTTCGTGCGGGTGCGCCTGCGGGGCGGGGCCAGCCTGGGCGACGAGGCCTGGGGCGAGCCTGACGTGCGGATGTGGGAGGGCCTGCGCGCCGCGCTGGGCGGCTGGCAGCGGGCTGCAGCGGTGACCGCTCTGGCCTTTGGCGCGGCCGGCGCCCTGTTTGCCGCGGTCTACCTGCGGGGCTGGGCCCCGCTGGCACCGGGGGCCGTCTCGCCCGGCACCATGGTCGAGGGGGCGGTGGCCGACGCCAGCCGCGCGCCCGCGGCGCCGGCGACGGTGCAGGCGACGGGTCCCAGCGCACCGGCCATCCACATCGTCGAGAGCCGGGAGGCGCCCCGGCTGTCGGTCTCGGTGGAGTGGCAGCGGTGGCCCACGCTGACCCTGCGGCGGCCCGAGGGCGAGGAGAGCCTGGGTCTGGCCGAGCCGTTGCGCCGCGCCCTGCTGGGCGCCGGTGCCGGCGAGACGGCCGCGGGGGCCAGCAGCGCCGGGTCCATCCCTGCAGGCGTGAGCGGGCCGGGCCGTCCGGCGACGGTGGACGGCTCCTCGGGGGCCCGGGGTGCCGGCGCAGCGGCGGGGGCCAGCGCCGTGACCGTCGGCGTCGCGGGCGCGGCCGCACCACGTCCGGCGTTGGACCCCGCACGGGCGGGGCGCACGGATAGCCTTCCCCTGTTGCGGTTGCGGGCCGAGTTCTGAATGGATCCGGCCACCTTCGACTACGCGCTCCCGCCCGAGCTCATCTCGCAGTCGCCCGTCGAGCCGCGGGATAGCTCGCGCCTGCTGGTGGTGCGCCGCAGCGGGGAGCGGCTGGAGCACCGCCAATTCCGGGACGTGGTGGAGTACCTGCGAGAGGGCGACGTGCTGGTCCTCAACGACACCCGCGTCATGCGGTCGCGCCTGTGGGCCCGGCGGCGGCCCCACGGCGGGCGGGTCGAATTGCTGCTGTTGCGGCGGGTCGAGCGACGCCCGGAGGGTGCCGAGATCTGGCACGCGCTGGTCAAGCCGGGCCGGCGAGCCCCGGCGGGCCAGGCGATGGAGGCCGGCGACGGCCAGCTGCGGGTGCGGGTGCTGGAGCGTACGGCGGACGGCGGCCGGCTCGTGGAGCTGACCAGCCGGGACGGCACGGTGTCGGAGGTGCTGGC
>SPLK01000152.1_pt1 | contig 29943 bp, 29 predicted proteins | sample 2456111 | NCBI WGS metagenome assembly SPLK01 (sample SAMN11156906, study PRJNA527647) | hot springs metagenome | biome: Geothermal region; feature: Hot spring; material: tree branch in hot spring; isolation source: hot spring sediment rich in lignocellulosic material ... | reverse complement strand
GCGTTGAGTTGTTCATATCGGGATACCTCCTTTGTCGAGAGTTGGTTGGGGGGTGTCCCCTCTTTATAAGGATAATGCGGTTTTTGGAAAGTTTCAATACTTTTAGTTAACATTATCTAGATATAGGAGGGGGGTTATGAAAATGAAATCTTTTAAAATTTTAAAGTTCATAGTTTTAATGATTCTTATTGTTGTTTTTTCCAATGCTTTTAGCTATGACATTATCCCAGAAATTCAGGGAATATACAATTCTTTCTCTCTTGACTTATGGAACTTAGCTTTGGTTGTGGAAAACAATAAGTATGCTGCAGGATTGAGAATTTTTGATGAATCAATGAGAAGTGAATCTTACAAACTTGGTTTTGTTACAATGAAAAGGCAAATTGATAAGAGCTATTTTAACTTACTAACTTTTGTAGGTCAATCATACGGTGTAGTTTTGACAATTGGGTATGAAAATTATTCTATACCAACAACAGGTTACGAAAGGACTTATTATATCTCATCTACGCAATCTATTTTAGCAGAATACTCAAAAACTTGGTTTTCAATACCCGCTTTACCTTTTGGTGAAACAACCATAGGACCTTTTGCACTTAATTACGAAGGTTTTTCTTTGTCTAGACTAGGTATAAGTGACCCGCATATATCAATTAATATGAAAAGGGGATTTGCAAATATTGATCCTCTTCAGCTAAGCTTTGTTCAGATTGGCAATATATACTCACTTGGATTTTATGTGTTTTCTGATAAATCTCTCGAACAAGGCACTACAGTAAACCTTGGTTGGGATTTTGACGAAAGAAGAATAGTAGGTGTGCTTGGCGGAAGAATATTTATAGACTTGTGGGATTTTAGATTCTTTTTCTCGGCTTATGGGACGTACATTCCATCATCGGAGAATGTAAAATACGGTATTTGGTTCAGATTTCTTTCCCCTATTCAGGGAGATTTGATTATCCAAAATAACGTTGGATACCTCAAGATTAAGATGGCCGATATTTTTTAAGAAAAATAAAATTTGATAGCGGGGATGAACAAGTTGGACGACATAAAAAATTTTAAATTGGGCTTGTACGTTCATATACCGTTTTGTAAGAAAAGATGCATTTATTGTGATTTTGTAAGCTATGTTGAGAATAATTTTGATGAATATACAGAATATCTTTTAAATGAAATTGATTTGTACAAAGAGTATTTAAATTCTGGAATTGACACACTTTACATTGGTGGTGGGACTCCAAGTATTTTCCCCATAAAAAACATCAGTAAAATTTTTGAAAAATTAGAACCTTATATTTCAAATAACGCAGAAATAACAATAGAGGTAAATCCTGAAAGCTTTACAAAAGAGAACGCGCAATTTTACAAAAAAATAGGTGTAAATAGAATAAGTATGGGTCTTCAAAGTGCCGATGATGTTGTTTTGAAAAAGTCTGGGCGGCTCTATGATTTCGAGACCTTTATAAGGAAATTTGATATTGCCAAAAGATATTTTGATAATATAAATGTTGATTTTATAATAGGCCTTCCTGGTGAAAGTTGGAGTACAATTGGAAAAAATGTTCAGTTCATTAGTGATTTTTTACCAGATCATATTTCAGTTTATATGCTTGAAGTTCATAATGATAAAAACAACAGCGTTTTAAAAAAACCAGATGATCAAACTTTCCAGAGATACGATGATTTTTTGAACGCAATTAGTGGTTTTGGTTACGAAAGGTATGAAATATCTAACTTTGCTTTGAACGGCAAATATTGCAAACATAATTTGAAATATTGGGCAAATACAGATTACGTTGGTTTAGGTATCTCAGCTGGTGGGCATATTGGTTTTTTGAGGTACAACAACCATGAGAGTTTTTCAGATTATTTTATTTCTATATCCGAAGGGAAATTCCCAAGGGCTTACGAATCTTTAAATACTCCCGAACGCGAGGCTCTAGAAACAACTTTTATGAACTTACGTACAATGTGGGGGGTAGATAAAGAATATATTAAAGAAAAAACAAATATAGACATTTCCCCCGTTATGGATGCGTTAAAAAACAAATTCGATTTCTTTGATGGAAAAAAACTTTCAGAAAAAGGCATGGATTTCAGCAATCTTTTCTTCGTTACTCTACTTAGTTTTTGGGAGGAATACTTTAGATGAGACAAGAGATAACTATAATTGTTGTTTCTTATTTGATATTATTCATAATTGGCGCACTGGCTATGTATAGCCTTGATATCGCACGAGAAAGAGTCCTTGGGACTTCAAGTAATTTTTTTGTTAAACATTTGTTCAACATATTTGTTGGCCTTATTGCTTTTTATGTTGCTATGAACATACCTTTCTCCTTTTACGAAAAACATGTAAAACTTTTTTACTTTTTAGGTATTTTGCTTTTGCTTATTGTTTTTGTTTTTCCACCTGTCAACGGAGCACACAGATGGATAAATATTCGTGGTTTTACACTACAATCATCAGAGTTTGCAAAGATTATTTTGATACTTTTCTTATCTATTTATGCGAAGAATAATTATAAAGAAATGGAGAAATTCACAAAAGGCTTTGTTGTTCCATTACTTTATTCTATAGTATACGTCGCTCTAATTATTATAGAACCTAATCTGAGTACATCTTTATTGACTTTCATCATAGCAATTGTTGCAATGTACTATGGTGGTACCAAGTTGTCATATTTTATATTTTCTTTTGTGGCTGCTGTAACATTCATAGTAATTGCTTCCTCGGCCGGATTGCTGCATCCATATCAATTGGGAAGGTTAAGATACTTTTTCAGTGGAACAATGGCCCCACAAGTTGATATAGCATTAAAAACTTTGAAAAACTCCAATGCTACAGGACTTGGCATTGGTAATGGATGGTTGAAAGTTTATGTTCCTGAAGCGGAAAGTGACTTTGTGCTTTCAGTGATAGGTGAGGATCTTGGATTTTTTGGAATTTTAATTGTTGGTGTAATGTATTTCTTTTTAACTTATGCTCTTATGAGGGCTGCAAGTTATATAAAAGATGTAGCGGTAAGGGTTTTCACATGGTCTTACGCAACGGTAATTATGTTGCATGTAGTAATTAATTTCGGAGTTTTTTCTGGATTTTTCCCAGTAACAGGTGTACCATTACCATTCATCAGTACAGGCGGAAGTTCTATAATTTCATTACTAATTGGATTTGGAATAATAATGTCTGGGTTGACTCAAAAACAAGGTGAAGATACTGGCGAAAAAACAAACATAAAAGAATATTATATACAAAGATAAATACAAGGAGTGAATTAGATTGAAGAAATTGAAAATAGCCGCAGCAGGTGGTGTGACCGGTGGACACCTTTATCCAAACATCGCTGTATTGGAAGAATTTCAAAAAAGATACGATATTGAGATACTTTACTTTTGTGTAAGTGGGAAAATTGAGGAAAGATTGCTTCCGGTTGTTCATCCGGAGTTTAAAAGGTACACGATTAATGTAAAAGGTTTGAGGAGACCTGTTTTCCATCCGGAAAATATTATTAGATTTTCCAAGTTAATTTCAAATTCGAAAAAGATTCAAGAAGAATTGAAGAAATTTTCACCGGATTTTGTTTATGTATCTGGAGGATACGTTAGTTATCCCGTTGCAAAAGCTGCGAAAAGGCTTGGTATACCTGTTTTCGTTCAAGAGCAAAACACATTACCTGGTAAGGCAAATATAGCCATTTCAAAATTTGCAAAGCGCGTTTTTTTATCTTTTGAAGAATCGATCCAAAGATTTCCAAAAAAAATTCATAATAAAATAGAAGTTGTTGGAAATCCAATATGGGCAAGAGATGGGAAAGTAGAACTCCCGCATCCAACAGTTATAGTAATTGGCGGGAGTGGGGGAAGCGAGTTTTTGAATAAAATAACACTTGAAATTGCTTTAGAAATGCCGGATGTCAATTTTATTCTCTCTTCTGGTGGAAAAAAATTGGATGGTACGGTTCCTAATAACGTTCAAGTAAAAGATTATATAGACAACATGTACGCGTATTGGAGAAGTGTTGATGCTGCAATTACAAGAGGTGGGGCAACAACAATATCAGAATTGATATACTTCAACGTTCCGGCAATTGTTGTTCCATGGGAAGGTTCGACAGAATCTCATCAAATTCTTAACGCAAAGATAATTGAAAAAGAACAACTTGGTGTTATGATAAGGGAGAATGAGTACAATAAAGAAAAATTTGTTCAAGTACTTAGAGGTATAATAAATAAGGGTAGAAAATTCGAAGAACGAACAAATCCCGCTATTAAAATTGTCGAATCGATAAGTTCTGTTTTAGGCTTATAAGTTTAAAATTTAAAACAAGAAAAGTAAAGAAGGAGTGTATGGAAAAGATGGAAAATACTCAGATAAAGAAAAAGATACACTTTGTTGGTGTCGGTGGCATTGGAATGAGCGCTCAAGCAATGCATGAGCATTTTAACGGAAATATCGTCTCTGGCAGCGACCCATATAGTTCAGACACAACAAAGTACCTTGAAAGTATTGGAGTTAAGGTTTTTCATTCACATGAGGAAAAAAATGTGGAAAATGTTGATGAAGTAATAGTTACACCCGCGATTTCAAAGACTAACCCGGAATATGTAAAGGCTCAAGAACTTGGAATACCCATAACGATGCGTATTGACCATTTCAGAAGGATATTAGAACCATTTCGCGGTTTTGCTGTAACTGGTACCGATGGAAAATCTACAACAACTTCGATGTTGGCAAATAGTCTTATAAATCTTGGGGCAGACCCTTACGTTTTTCTTGGCGCACTCCACAATAAGCTCGAGCACGGTAATTATCGACATGGTAAGAGCGATATAGCTGTTTACGAATTGGATGAGAGTCAACCTGGGTACGAACTTTTTAAACCTGAATTTCTGATAATTACAAATATTAGAGAGGATCATGTAGAAAATTACCAGAGTCTGGAACATTACTATAGCAGTTTTGAAACTTTGATTAAAAATTCCAAATTTGTAGTTACATTTGCTGATGAGAAAAAATTCAAAGGTAATGTAACTTTCGGAGTTTATTCTGGAGATTTTAAGCTTGTGGAAAGAAAACAAGAAGGATTTTATCAAACGGTGACAATTTTTACTCCGTATGGCGAAAGAAAATTTTTCTTACCAGTTCCAGGTTATCATAACGCACTCAACGCATTGGCTGTTATTTCACTTCTTTCGAGTATAGGATACAACATAGATAAAGTACTAGATTCTTTCGAAGATTTTAGACTGCCAGGTAGGAGATTCAATGTAAGTTACGACAATCCTTCAAGAAAAATAACAATTGTCGATGATTACGCACATACTGCTGATGAAATAGAAGTTCTTTTAAAAACCTCAAGAGAAGTCTACCCGGAGAGGAAAATCGTTTTAATCTTCCAACCGCACAGGTACACACGATTCAAAAGGGAAGCGGAAAGATTTAAAAGAATTCTCCAAAGTGCTGATGAAATATACATAACGGAAATATATGGCGCGTTTGAAACTAAAAATGGTGTTACGGCAAAGAATATAGTCAGCGAAATAGCCAAAGCAATATTTGTAGAAAAAATAGAAGATTTAAAGAACATCGAACTACAAGATAACGCTGTTTACATGTTTGTTGGTGCTGGTAATATATACAACATTTCGCGCGAAATAGTTGCAGGGCTAAATACTGCAAGCGGGAATCGGGGGGAAAGTAGTGATACTTAAGGAAATATTTATAAAAGGCTTCAAATCTTTTGCTGAGCCTGTTAGACTTGAAATTTCAAATAGAGTCACCGCTATCGTTGGACCAAACGGTTCAGGGAAGTCCAACGTTGTTGACGCTATAAGATGGGTTCTCGGTGAACAGTCGATGAAAGAGATAAGGGCTCAGGAAAGAGAAGATGTTGTATTTTGGGGGAACGAAAAGAAACCACCTGCTCAATTTGCGTACGTTGAATTGGTTTTTGAAAATGGGAACGAACGTGTTTCAATCGCACGTGAGTTGTCACGTGATGGTACAGGTAAGTATTTGTTGAATGGCGATATTGCAAGGTTAAAAGATATAAGAGATTTCTTAATGCAGCATGGTTATGGGAAAAACCCTTATTCTATTATTGGCCAAGGTCAAATAGATAGAATAGTGTCATCTACACCGGAAAATCTTAGAACTATGATAGAAGAGATAGCAGGAATAGGAATATACAGGGAAAAGAAGAAAGAAGCTCTCTCAAAGCTTGAAACTACGCAAATAAATCTTAACAGAATTAGTGACATATTGTTTGAAATGGATAAAAACAGAAAATCATTGTATTTAAAGGTCAAGCGTGCAGAAAGGTATATTGAATATTCTGAGAAGCTTGAAACACTCAAAAAAGAATATTTTGGTGGAGTTTACAAAATAGAAAAGCAAAGATTATCCGATATGGAAAATTACCATAGTGAACTTAATGTAAGCCTTAAAGAAAAATTAAGACATTTGGCTCAACTAGAAATGGAATGGTCAAATTTAAAAGACGAGTTCAATCAGATAGATGTTGAAATGGAAAGCTATACAAAGACATTAGAAGAATTTAAGACAAGAGAAAATCAACTACTTGAAATAAAAGAAAAATTTTCAAAGAAACTGAGCGAACTTGAAAATAAATATATAGAAATAACAACCCGTGTTGATATGCTCAATGAAGAAACGAACACTCTAAAAAATAGGAATGAAGAAATAAAATTAATTTTGGCGAAAATTTTGGAAGAGCTTAACGAAAAAGAAAAAGTTCTCTCGGAACTTGAAGATGAGAAATCCAAAATTTTTACCCAATACACCGAACAAGAAAAGGAAATATTAAAGAAAAAGCAGGAATACGAAGAAATAGAAAAAAATCTTTCAAAAATTCATAATGAAATTATAAGATTAAATGAGAACAATCAAGATATAAAACACCGCCTTGAGATGATACAAAGTCAAAGGGTAAATAAGGAAGATCGAAAGCAAGAATTAGAAGACGAAATATCAGATTTAGAGAAACATCTACTTGACATAGTCGAAAAAGAAAACGAGCTTGTTAAAGAACTCGAAAGTATAAAATCGTCAATAGAAGAGTATAGAAAGAAAAAAGAGGAAAAAAGTTTATTACTAGAGAAGTTAGTGAAACGCGAGAAAGAAGTCAAAGCAGAGATAGACGTAATAAAGAGGCAAATTTCAGAGTACCAGGGATTTGGCCACTCTATAAGAAAAATATTTGAGAACAAAGATATTTTTGATGGGTTGATAGACGTTGTCGCTAATCTTATCGATTTTGACAAGTCTTTATCGACCGCGTATGAAGTTCTTCTCGGCGGAGCTGTTCAAAATGTTGTTGTGAAAACAGCAGAAGATGGAAAGAAAATAATAGAATTTCTAAAAGCTGGAGAATATGGTAGGGCAACGTTTATTCCTTTAGATTTAATCGATTCATCATTTTCGGAGATAAAGGGTGTAGAAAAAGAAGAAGGATTCATTGGCTATGCAGCCAAACTTGTGAACGTCTCAAAAGAGTACGAAGCGCTTCCGTACTTTCTTTTCGGGAACGATATAATAGTTAAAGACATCGACAATGCGATAGAGATAAAGAGAAAGTATAACATCCGTTCAAGGATAGTTACGCTAGATGGAGAACTCATCTCCGGAAGAGGAGCAATGAGTGGTGGAAGGTCAAAAGAAGATTACGCCAATTCGATAATTGCCAGAAGAGTTAGGTTGAAAACTTTGGAAGAAAATATAGAGCAAATCGAACATGAAAAGGAAAATACAGAAAATGAAATTTCGGTTATAAATAAGGAAATCAACGAGTTGCAAAACAATATGAATATAGTTAGGGAAGAACTTGCAACCGTTTCAAGCCGATCTTTATCTTCGAAAAGAGTATTAGAGGAACTACAAAAAGCCTACAAGGAAATCACAAATGAAATTTCTGACCTTGTTAAACTTGAAGCAGAGTACAACGCAAAATACGAGGGGAACATAGCAAGAATAGAAGTTTTGGAAAATCAATCAAAAGAACTCGATGAAAAGAGGAAAAATCTTCAAAATAGTGTTAATGAATTTTCAAAGGGACTTGATGAACATAGGAAAAAATTAGAGCAACTCAATGAATCTATAGCTACTTACCGTGCGGAAGTAAAGAATTTGTTTGAGAGAAAATTACAATACAACGCAGAAAGTGATAGGATAAATTCAAGGATAGAAGAGATTAAGGATGAGCTTATAAATGCAAAGTCTGTTATATCAAAACTTGAAGAAGATATTGATGAAACGAAAAAGTTTCTCTTGGAAAATGAAAAAGAGTTAGAAACGTTGAGAAATACCTCTCAAGAGTTATTTTCTGGCATACGCGAAAAGAAAGCAGGGAAAGAAGAGAAGCTTCAAAAGCTTGAACAACTTGAGAAAGAGTTACGAGACCAGAAGACAGAAATAGAATCTATAAAAGAACGCATTCACGAAACAGAAATGAGACTTCAAGAAATATCGTTTAGAATATCAAATATTCCTGAAGAATATAGAACACCTATCGATGTGGAACCAGAAAAATTAGACGAACTTGCTAATGAAATTAAGGATCTAGAAAACAAACTCAAAATGTTAGGTGCAGTAGACTTAACAGCGATAGATGAATACAAAGCCATTGAGCAAGAATACAACGAGCTATTAAAGCAGAAACAAGACTTAGAAGATGCAAAAAAGAAACTGGAAGAACTTATTGAGCAAACAAACGCACAAGCACGTGAACAATTTTTAAGGGTATTTAATCAAATAAATAGTGCTTTTAGAACGTATATAGAAAACCTATTTTACGGAGGAACTGGCGGAATGAGAATTTTAGACGATGGTGATATATTGGAATCGGGTATAGAAATAACGATTTCTAAAGCTGGTAAAAGGGTTCAAAGACTTCAATTATTATCTGGCGGAGAAAAAGCGCTTGTTGGTATAGCATTAATAATGGCAATGCTTGAAGCTAATAAAGGAGTTTTTTACGTGCTTGACGAAGTTGACGCTCCGCTTGATGATTACAATTCTGAGAAATTTAGACGTTTATTGGAACAAGAGCATTCACAATTTATAGTTATCACACACAATAAACTCATAATGGAGGCTGGAGACATAGTTCATGGAGTAACCATGGTAGATGGTATTTCTAAGATATTACAAGTTAAGATGGAGGAGGTAACAGCGTGAGATATCTATACTTTTTACAACAATTCTTTGAAAGGCTCCCGGCACCGGCTTTTATCAAAGATAATAGATTTAGATTTATCTGGATAAATAAAGAGCTAGAAAACGTACTCCAATTACCTGAAGGAAAACTAATTGGCAAGCTCGAATCAGAAATACTGGGAGATGAAGAGATAAACAATATTGATAGAAAAGTTATGAGAACAAGAAGAAATCAGATTCATGAAAAAGTTATAAACGGAAGGTATTTTAGTATCCATAGGATGCCGATTAGGCTTGGTGATGGTTCTTATGGTGTCGCAGGAGTAATGTTTGATATGACCGAAAAGGTTTTAGAACAATCACTTTATAAGCTTCAATCGTTTGTTGAAAAGATAATCATTGAAGCTTTAAGTAATTCCGAAGGTGATCCAACAAAATTTGCAGTCGAACTCGGGATGAAGTTCCACGCAGAATATCCGGAAATAGCTTATGCTTTACTTAAAGATAATGATTATGTTGTTGGTAAGGAGGATGAAAAAGTTTTAGAAAAAGCAAAAGGGTTAAACGAATTAAAGAGTTTTACTGTCGAGAAAAAGCATTACATGGTGATACCTGTGGAAAATTATAAATTTATCATTCACGTTCCGGAAGAATACACTGACATATCAAAAGCGATATCTTCTTTTTTGTCTTCTCAGGCTCTTGCGGCTATTAGATTTTTGCAAACACAGAAAATCTACAAAGAAATGGTAACAAGCTTTGAAAGTCTGTCAAAACTTGTATCTCTTTGGGAAAAATCAACATCTTTGGAAGAGTATCTCCAATCAATGCTTAATGAACTTGTGAAATTAGTACCCGAAGCACAAAAAGCCTCCATTTGGATGCTTGATGGTGATATATACAAATGTGTGGCTGTTTATAACTACGATGATGAAATAAAAAACACAGTCTTTAGAGCGGACGAAGACAATTATGGACCTGCGATTGGAGAAAACAAAGTTGTTGAACTTGATGAAGCTTACAAGCTTAATCTAGAGAGTCCGCAAAGGGATTTGTGGATTAAGGCGGGAGTTACGGAACCAAACTTTATACCTCTTGTCGGGAGTGTAAAAATAGGTGATAAGAGACTTGTGATTATTTCTTTGGACAACTTTGAAGGGAAAAGATTTTCAGAAGCAAGCAAAAAGTTGCTCCAAGTTTTTGTTGAGATTCTCTCAGCGTTTTTGAGAAAGTAAAAAATAAAGAGTATAGAGGATTTTATGCCTTTTCGACTCGAAAAAATTTTAACGTTAAGAAAAAAAGAGGAAGAAAGTATAAAGGAAGAATTAAATAGGATAAGGTTATTGATAAGAGAAGTTGAGGATGAAATTGATAAAGTAAAAAAATCCAAAAACGATGTAGAAAATCAGTTGCGTACTGGTACACAAACCGGTGCGCAGCTTGGTTTTTTACTATACTTATTAAGGATGTACAATGATTACATTCTTACTCTTAAAAAAAAGCTTGAAAATCTAAGACTTGAAGAAGAAGAGATACTTAGAAAGTTTTTAGAAAAGCGAACTGAAAGGAAAAGTTTTGAAAAGTTGAAAGAGCGCTATATCGAAAAGCAAAGCTTTGAAAACGATAGGAAAGAAAGAGCAACTATAGACGAAGTTGCGTTGCAAAAATACTTCAGAAATATCGATAATACAAGGGGGTAAATGCTTTGATTCACCTATTTAAAATAATTAGCTCTTTTATTACTCTTCCGGGGTTATTCGTAACTGTGTTTTTATTATTGTTTGCACTTTACTTTAAAAAGAGAAAAAAATTGGCTTTTTTATTTTTATCATTTGCTTTGGTTTTTTATTTTCTAACATCTAATTGGTTTGCTTACTTAATTTTAAAGATTTTTGCCTTAAAAGACACCGAAGATAAAGGTATATTTATAGTTGTTTTAGGAGGCGGTGTTGACGAATTTTCAAATAATGTTGAGATAGGTAAGCATACTTTAAGACGACTGTACAAAGCTTTGGAGTTATACAAAAATAGACCAAGAAAAATAATCGTTACTGGTGGAATAATCGATAAAGGGGTTCCCGAAGCTCTTATTATGAAAAATGTACTTTTAAATTTTGGAGTACCCGAAGAGGATATAATTTTAGAATCAAAAGCAAGGAATACATTCGAAAACGGTAAGTGTACATTCGAACTTATCGGTGATGTGCCGATAACTTTAGTGACAAGTACAATACATATGAAAAGAAGCCTTTTTGTTTTTAGAAAGTTTTTTAAAGATGTAAGTTTTGTAAGCGCAGATGTGCCGGTTGATTTTAGAAATTCTTATCTCGATTATATACCATCTGCTAATGCGTTTTATTCACTTTGCAATTTTTCCCATGAATTATTTGGGATGATACAGTACAAGTTGTTATATGCTAAATAATTAAGTTTTAAAATGAAGGGAGGGAATTAGATGTTTCCGCTGTACGATACTATCCCTAGTATACGTAAGCCTTTTGTGAACATAATGATAATAATTGTGAACGTAATCGTTTTTGCTTATGAACTCATGATTTCGAGTATGGATTGGTCTGGGGAAGTATTAGAAGGATTTTTTCGCACATTTGGTTTTGTCCCAGAAAAGATGTTTTACGCTTTTCCAATTGTTGCGATGTTTACACACATGTTTGTTCATGGTGGTTGGTCTCACATAATTGGTAATATGTGGTTTTTGAAGATATTTGGTGACAATGTTGAAGACGCAATGGGTCATTTCAAGTTTTTTATTTTTTACATCACCGGTGGGCTTTTTGCTCTCTTCTTCCATGTAATTTTTAACCCATTCTCACCATATCCACTTGTTGGTGCATCTGGTGCAATCTCAGCTGTAATGGGGGCTTATTTTGTATTATTTTATTATTCAAGAATAGTTTCTCTTGTCTTTTTGATTTTGCCGTTTATCGTTGAAATTCCAGCTTTTATTTACCTTCCATATTGGTTTATAATACAAGTGTTGAATGGTTTGCTAGCTGACGTGACAGGTACAGGGGTTGCTTATTGGGCACATGCAGGAGGTTTTATATACGGTGTGATAGTAGGTATGAGAGTTAGAAAGAAAAGATATTGGTACTAAAATGGATTGCAAAAATAAATATGGAAGGGAGCAAAAATTATGGGAAACGCAAAGAGGAAGAAAATCGTTATTGTTAGCACCGGTGGAACAATTGCGATGATAAAAAAGGGGAGGACAGTTGTACCTTTTGATAAAGGGAACGCACTTGTGACAGATATACCAGAACTTTATGATATAGCAGATATAGAAGTTTACGAATTTTCTAATGTACCGAGTCCTTATATGACTCCAAATACCATGTGGGAACTTGCAAAAAAAATAGACGAATTTCTTGAAGAAAAAGGTTACGATGGAGTGGTTGTAACTCACGGTACGGATACATTAGAAGAAACAGCTTATTTTCTTGACTTAGTATTAAAAACTGAAAAACCGGTTGTTTTAACAGCATCGATGAGAAATATAGGTGAACTTAGCACAGATGGGCCAAGGAACGTTCTCTCATCAGTGATGGTTGCGGCTTGTGACGAATCGTACGGTATGGGTGTTGTTGTATGCCTTAACGATGAGATACATGCAGCAAGGGAAGTAACAAAAACTTATACGAGCAACGTTGCGACATTTGACTCTCCAGGTTACGGACCACTGGGAATAGTTGACGAAAATAACGTTATCTACATTAGAAAATCACTTACAAGAGAAAAGATAATAACGGATAAAATAGAAGAAAAAGTTGCGATTGTTAAGACATTTACCGGTGATGATGGCTCAATTCTAAGAGCGGTTTATAATATGGGTTACAAAGGCATTGTTCTTGAGGGGTTTGGAAGAGGAAATGTACCTCCTCAACTTTCCGATGTGGTTGAAGAAATTACTAAGAATGGTGTGCCAATCATTGTTACATCAAGATGTTTTAAAGGAAGAGTTTATCCTATATATGGCTATACTGGAGGAGGGGCAGATTTACGAAAAAGAGGCGCTATATTGAGTGAACACCCATTGGCTCAAAAAGCAAGGATAAAATTGATGGTTGTACTTGGAAAAACAAATAATTTAGAAGAGGTAAGAAAACATTTTGAAAAACACATAGGAGGTCCGGTGAATGAAATTGAGCATTAGACAACAAGCTTTGTTAATTATACTAATATACGCTCTCATAATGTTTATTGCTTTTGCGGCATTTAAAACTCTGCTTCATGTTTTTGTATTTTCTCTTGTTTCTGTATTAGTGGTCAATTTCTTGCTTAGAGTTTTAATGAGAATAAAAGTTCCTTATCCAATTGCTGTAACGCTTTCATTGTTGATATATTTTGGCGTGCTGATATATGCATTTGTAAACATTATTCCTCCTGTTTTTAAGCAGGTGAATTCTTTTTATGAGTTTATGAAAAATATATTAGATTCGAAATACTGGGAGAATTATTTAGTTGATAATCCAGAGCTATCTGAGATAATTGGAAAAATTGCCGAATGGGCTAGTCCAAAAATAAACGAACTAATCACTACGTTGGCTGTAAATCTTGCTAAAAGTGTTCCTAATTTCTTAGTGGTAATATTTTATAGCATACTTTTTACCGTTTACATAACTATATATACTAATTGGACTACAAAATCGTTACCTGGATTATTTCCAAAAAAAGTCAGGGGACTTGTTGAAGATTTTCTAAAAAAACTTGGCATTGCTTTGTCAAGTTACGTTGATGTTTTGCTACTTGGAGCATTTATAGTTTCGATAGCATTCTACATACTATTTAGTTTTTATTTGCCTGAATACAAAATCTTACTCGCTTTTTGGGGGTTTGTTACAAACTTTATACCCATTGTTGGTGTTGTTATCGAATGGATTCCAATATTGATTGTTAGTCTTGGACTTGGATTGAAAAATTTCATAATTGTAAACATTGTTGTTATGCTCATACACTTAGGCGCATTTTTGTTCTTTATCTTTATAATGAAAAAACGCGCGGATATAAATCCGGTTTTGATGCTTATATTTATTTTCTTAGTTGGAATTTTATACGGGCTTGTTGGAACATTTTTTGCAGTGCCGGTCGCTATATTCTTTGTTACACTGTGGAATGAATTTGTAAAAAATGAACTGGAAATTTAGAAAATTCAACGTCTTTTCGTTAATCATTCAAATATATTATCTTTACTCGGGAAAACCTTGTTTTTGACTTCGGTTTTGTAAGATTTAACCGCGTTTAGCATTATCTCGTATGTATTTGCGTATCTTTTTACAAATTTTAAATCCATAGTAGTTAATCCAACAATATCGTGAAACACCAACACTTGTCCATCACAATACCTACCAGCCCCTATTCCTATGGTAGGTATTTTTATGTTTTCCGTAATCTCTTTTGCTACTTGCTCTACAACGAGCTCAAGTACTATCGAAAAGCAACCAACTTCTTCAAGAATTTTCGCATCTTTCAAAAGTTTTTCACGACTCTCAGGTGTTTTTCCTTGAACTCTGTGCCCACCTAATAAATTTACAGATTGGGGAGTAAAGCCTAAATGTCCCATTACGGGTATTCCAGCATTGATTATACGCCTTATCGTTTCAGCATATGGCTCTCCGCCTTCCAACTTTATAGCGTTTGCACCAGCTTTTAACATTAAGCCAGCATTTTCAACAGCTTTTTCTGGACTAATTTCGTAAGATAGAAACGGCATATCGCCAACTATGAACGCATCTGGCGCGCCTCTTCTCACAGCTTTTATGTGCATTAACATATCTTCCATCGTTACTGGGATAGTACTATCGTAACCAAGTATAACGTTACCCAACGAATCGCCAACAAGGATTATATCTATTCCTGCTTCACTAGCGATTCTTGCGGTTGGATAGTCGTATGCAGTTATCATAGTTATTGGTTCTTTTCCTTTCATATCTATTATCTTTTTTGTATTAATCATAAATTTCACCTCCAATAGTGTTTCAACTCCAAATGATTTCATTATTTTATAATTATACCACAATTGTGGTATAATGTTATTGAATGTTAGCATTACTTACAGATTGGAGGGATTACAGAATGAGGTGGAATTTGAGCAATATTTATCCTTCTTTTGATTCTGAGAATTTCAAAAACGATTTGCGAAAAATCGATGAAGAACTTTCGAGTTTCCTTAATTGGTTGGATGAAAACTTAATAAACGAAGGCAATGGGTTGGAAGACAAACTGGAATATGTTATAAACAAACTCAATGAATTGTCCTTGCTCGCTGGGAAGTTATATAATTATGCAAGTTTAACTTTAAGTGCTAATGCAAACGATGAAACTGCAGCGAAGTATCTTGATATTATCAGGAGCAAATTTGTAAATCTTTCATTGGCAAGGACAAAATTGAGAAAATTTTTGAAGAACGTAGAGATAGACTTTTCAAATTTAAAATCAGAAACGCTTAAATCTCATAAATTTTTTATTGAAGAACAAAAAATACTCTCTAAATACCTTCTTTCAGAAAACGAAGAAAAAATAATCAGCCTTATGAGACTTACCGGAGGCAACGCTTGGAACAATCTATATGAAAAGACGACATCAAATCTTCTTTGTGAAGTTGAAATAAACGGCGAATTGAAAAAACTGCCATTGATGCGCGTTAGAAATATGGCATATGACGAATCAGCCGAAATTAGAAAGAAAGCCTACGAGGCAGAGTTAAAAGCTTGTGAAAATGCTTCGCAAGTCGTTGCGCAATGTTTAAATAGCATAAAAGGAGAGTTTTTAACGGAAGTGAACCTTAGAGGATATTCATCGCCTCTTGAACCAATGCTAATGGAAAATAGGATATCCAAAGAAACTTTTGATGCGATGATGAATGCAGTTAAAGAAAGTATGCCTATACTTAGAAAGTATCTTAGAAAAAAAGCCGAGTTACTTGGCCATAAGAATGGTCTTCCATGGTACGACCTTTTCGCTCCGATAGGAGGATACAATAAGAAATGGTCATTTGATGAGGCAAGGAAATTCATTGTGGCAAAACTTTCGAACTTTTCGGATGAGCTTGGGAAATTTATTGACAATGCTTTTGAGAATCAATGGATTGATGCTGAAACACGTCCTGGGAAACGCGGAGGGGCTTTCTGCTCATCGGTGAAAGCGCTCAAAGAGTCGAGAATACTAATGAGCTTTGATGGGACGTTAGATAATGTCTTAACATTGGCTCACGAACTCGGTCATGCATTCCATAACTACTGCTTAAAGGATGAAACGCCTCTGAACAGTACAACTCCAGCTACACTAGCCGAGACAGCGTCTATATTCAACGAGACTTTGCTGATGAACCAAATAAAAAATGAAGCAACCTTAAAGGATGAAAAATTAGCGCTCCTCGACAAAGAACTTTCGGATGCCGTACAGATAATTATAGACATATACAGCAGATTTTTATTTGAGAGTGAAGTATTCGAAAGAAGGAAATCTGGACCTATAAGTGTTGAAGAATTTAAAGAAATAATGCTTAAAGCACAAAAAGAAGCATACGGTGAAGGGTTAGACGAAAATTACATGCATCCATACATGTGGCTTGTTAAACCTCATTATTACTCTCCGACATTCCATTTTTACAACTTCCCGTATACATTCGGAATGCTCTTTGGATTGGGTGTGTACAGTATGAAAGATAATCCTAACTTCTTTGAAATGTATAAGAAACTTCTTTCTTCAACTGGTAAGGGAACAGCGGAAGAAGTTGCGATGAGCGTTGGAATAGATATTCAAAAAGAGGAATTTTGGAAAAACTCACTCTCAGTAATAGAAAAAGCTGTAGACGAATTTGTAAGATTTGAGTGAAATATAAAAATATATGCAAAAATGCGGAGGTGAAAAAATGCCAGAATTTTCTAATGCGTTTTCTGGATTAAAATCTGAAAGAAAATTAACTCATGAAGAATTAATAAGGGCAATTCGCTTTATGATTGCGGCTGAGTATGAGGCAATTCAACTTTACATGCAATTAGCTGAATCTACAGATAATGAGTTAGCTAAAGAAGTTCTGATCGATATCGCAAACGAAGAGAGGGTTCACGCTGGGGAATTCCTAAGACTTCTGAAAGAGTTAGACCCAGAAGAAGAAAAATTTTACGAAGAAGGTGCTAAAGAGGTAGAAGAAGAGATAGAAAAATTTAAAAATAAAAAATAACATATAACGCTTCAAGCGAAGGAGTGAGTTGAAATGTTCTTTGGCTCAATAGACAAAAGAGAATTCGGTGCAACTACTGAAGGTATAGCTGTGCAGGAATATACATTAGTGAATAAAAACGGAGTTATGATGAAGGTCTTAACATACGGAGGAATCATAAGGGAACTATGGGTTCCAGATAAAAATGGGAATTTTGTGGATATAGTCCTTGGATTCGATTCTTTAGAAGAATACGAAAGAAATCCAGGTTATCTTGGGGCTTTAATAGGAAGATTCGCAAATAGAATAGCTTACGGAAAATTTGAAATAGATGGCGTAACTTATCAATTGGCTTTGAACGATAAAGGAAGGCCAAACGCTTTACACGGCGGATATAAGGGATTCAATAAAAAAGTTTGGAAAGCTTTTGATGAGATAACGCCAAACGGCCCAATCCTAACTTTGAAATATTTTAGCCATGATGGTGACGAAGGCTTCCCAGGGGACTTAGATGTTTCTGTTACTTACACACTAACAAACGAGAACGAGCTTAAAATTGATTACACGGCCACAACAAATAGACCTACGATAGTTAATCTCACCCAACATACCTATTTTAACTTAGCTGGTGGTGGAAAAATATACGATCATATTGTTGTTTTGAATGCCGATAAATACACGCCTGTTAATGAAAATCTAATTCCAACTGGTGATATTATGCCTGTTGAAGATACTTTATACGATTTGAGGAAGGAAACAAGGCTTGGAGACGCAATAGAAAAATTGAAAAATTCAAATGCTAAAGGTTACGACAACAACTTCGTATTGAATTCTGAATTTGCCGCGAAAGTATATGAACCATCAACTGGTATATCAATGGAACTCTACACGACTCAGCCAGGTCTTCAATTCTATACAGGTAATTATTTACCGGGATTAAATGGAAAAAGAGGCCAGATTTATGATATTCATACGGGGTTTTGCCTTGAAACACAGCATTTTCCAGACTCACCCAACCATAAAAATTTCCCAAACGCGGTGCTAAGACCAGGTGAAATTTATAAGCATCGTTCTGTTTTTAAGTTTAGTACCATTTGATATTGATTTATTGAAATTTAATATTTAATATTAAATAAAATATATCAAGTCAGCCTTTTAACTTTTTAGGCTGACTTTTTTATTTCCAAAAAATTTCGGAATTTTTTAATTATCACTCTTGACAAATGATTGCTAATCTTGTAAAATATAACTGGACTAAAAAAATAAAAATTTTTTGGAGGTGAAGATATATGTCAAAGAAAGAGTTTGTAGTTGGTATTGACCTTGGTACGACAAACTCGGTTATAGCATGGATGAAGCCAGATGGAAGTGTGGAGGTTATTCCAAATGCAGAAGGTAGTAGAACAACCCCTTCCATTGTTTCGTTCACAAAATCTGGTGAAATTCTTGTTGGTGAACCAGCAAAGAGACAACTTATTCTTAACTCAGATAGAACTATAAAATCTATCAAAAGAAAGATGGGTTCAGATTACAAGGTGAGGATCGATGACAAAGAGTACACTCCCCAAGAAATCAGTGCGTACATACTCAAAAAGCTCAAAAAAGACGCGGAAGAATATCTCGGTGGTGAAATTAAAAAGGCAGTTATTACTTGTCCAGCTTACTTCAACGACGCTCAACGACAAGCAACAAAAGAAGCTGGTATCATAGCTGGGCTTGAAGTTTTAAGAATTATAAACGAGCCAACTGCCGCAGCTCTTGCGTATGGTTTGGATAAGATGGAAGGTGAAAGAAAAGTACTTGTTTACGACCTTGGTGGTGGTACATTCGACGTTTCTATTCTTGAAATAGGTGGAGGCGTAATACAAGTTATAGCAACGAGCGGTAACAACCACCTTGGTGGAGATGATTTTGACCAGAGGATTATAGATTACTTAGCGGAAGAGTTTAAAAAACAATACGGTATTGATTTAAGGAATGACAAACAAGCTCTTCAAAGATTGAGAGATGCTGCAGAAAAAGCGAAGATTGAACTTTCTTCGAAGCTTGAAACGGATATAAGCTTGCCGTACATTACAGCAACCGCCGAAGGACCACTTCACTTAGAAATGAAATTGACAAGAGCGATGTTTGAATCGTTAACAAGGGATCTTGTTGAAAAAACAAGAGAACCTATCGAAAGAGCTTTGAACGACGCCAAACTTAAACCACAAGATATCGACGAGATAATACTTGTTGGTGGTATGACAAGAGTTCCAATGGTGCAGAAATTCATAAAAGATATATTTGGAAAAGATCCCAACAAGAACGTTAACCCAGACGAAGCGGTTGCAATAGGTGCAGCTATTCAAGCGGCTATTCTTGGTGGTACAGAAGGTGCAAAGGATAAGGATGTTGTACTTGTTGATGTAACACCTTTAACACTTGGTGTGGAAGTAAAGGGTGGATTGCTTGAACCGATTATTCCAAGAAATACAACTATTCCTGTTAAGAAGAGTAAGATATTCACAACTGCGGAAGATGGTCAGACAAGTGTTGAAGTTAGGGTTTACCAAGGTGAACGTGCGATGGCGAGGGACAACATATTCCTTGGAAGCTTCCAACTTGTAGGTATTCCACCAGCACCAAGAGGTGTGCCACAAATCGAAGTTACCTTTGATATAGACTCAGACGGTATAGTACACGTTTCAGCTAAAGATCTCGGTACTGGAAAAGAACAATCGATGGTTGTGACGGGAAGACATCAACTCAACAATGAAGATATCGAAAGAATGATTAAAGAAGCTCAGATGTACGAAGAGCAAGATAAGAGAAAGAGAGAAGAGGTTGAACTAAAGAACAGAGCAGATGATACAGCTTACCATATTGAGAAAATTATAAAAGAAAACGAAGACAAGATACCAGCTGACACGAAATCAAGACTTGAAGAAATAATTAGAGACCTTAGAGATGCTATAAACAAAGACGATATTGCGAAGATTAAAATGCTTTACGATGATTTACAAAGAGAGAGCATGAAAATTGGAGAATATCTCTACAAACAACAAGCACAAGGCCAAACTGGCTCATCTGCTGAATAAGTTTTAAATTTAACAAGCAACCAAGCGTAGGGAGATTTAAAAATTTCCCTACGCTTTTTTAATTACTAATGTTATAATAACAACGATAAAATATCATTTGGAGGTGAGTAAGTGAGGAAAGTTTTTACAGGTATCTTGATAAGTGTTGGTGTTGCGACCTTGGTTGGTATTATCTATCTTAATTATCTGTTCTCTAAGATAAAATTCACAAATACCTTTTCACCAGAAGATGTTGGTGTACAAAATACTCAAAATAGTAAAATATACGGGGTAACCTCTGAAATAGATAAACGAAAAATTAGTAACTCACAGCAGTTAATGGTCGCAGTCTTTGGCGTAGATAAAAGAATTGGTTACGAAATACCAAGAAGTGATACTATAATGATTGTTGCCTTAGATCAAAAAAATAAAACGATAAAAATTGTATCTGTTATGAGAGACATTCTCGTTGAAATACCGAATTACGGTAAGGAAAAATTGAATAGCGCATACGCACTTGGAGGACCCAAATTGGCTATTACAGTCCTAAACAAAATACTTGGACTGAGTATAACGAAATATGTTTCTATTGATTTTAAAACATTCGAAAAAATTGTCGATTCAATTGGTGGGGTAGATGTAGAAATAAAAGATTACGAGGTTGAACAATTTAATATTAGCACAAGGGAACTTAATAGAGTAAACGGAGGAGTACCAGCTGAAACAATACAGGAACCCGGAGTTTATCGTTTAAATGGAAGGCAAGCGCTTGCCTACGCAAGAATTCGTTATGCTGGAAATGGTGATTTCGAAAGAACGTCACGTCAAAGGTATTTGTTGTCAAAGATATTTGAAAAAGTCAAGACTTTGCCGATTGATAAAAAGATGTATTTAATCGAAATAATTTTTGAAAATATTGAAACAAACATAAGACCTTCGGAATTACTTTCTCTTGCACTAATAAACATTACAAATTATAAGCTTGAAACATTCAGAATACCAGTCAGTGGTTTTTTTGAAGAAACAACTGAATTCATCGAACGTGAAAACACCAATTTATGGGTGTTGAAAATTGACATCGAAAAAAACAAGCAAGAACTGGTAAAGTTTCTTAAAACAAGATGAACAAAAACAAAAGACCGCTGAAAATCTCAGCGGTCTTTTGTTTTTATCTTTCTTTCAATCTCTATTTCTAGCTATTAATAACATTCTTATAAGCTGCATAATGGCCATTAGTGTATCTGCCACATATGTCATTGCTGCTGCCGAGAGTACAGCTTTAACACCCTTTAACTCATCTTTTGACATGAGCAGGTTTCTCTCAAGAATTTTCAGAGCTCTACTACTTGCATTGAATTCAACAGGTAGTGTTATTATGGAAAATAATACAACCGCTAGGAAGAGAAGTATTCCAAATTGTGCGAGTCCCATTGCTCCAGTAAATATACCTATTATGAAGAATATCCAAGCAAGGTTTGATGAAAAACTTGCGACAGGAGCTATAGCATTTCTTACAACCAATGGTACGTAGTGATTCGCATGTTGAATAGCGTGCCCGATTTCGTGGGCTACAACACCTAAAGCAGCAACAGAATAACTATTGTAAGTTGATTGTGATAACCTTACAACCTTTGTTCTTGGATCATAGTGGTCGGTTAACGTCCCCGGTATGCTTTCAATTCTTACATCGTAAAGGCCCGCGGAGTCTAATATAAATCTTGCTAATTCAGAACCAGTCATACCTATTCGTGAACGCACGTTAGAATATTTTGAAAAATTAGACTGAACCATAATTTGTGCCCACAATGCAAGTAGTAAAGCTGGAATTAAAAGTATAAACGTTGGATCGAAAAAGAACATACAGTTTCACCTCCTAGAAGAATTTATGTTTTATTCTCTTAATACTCACTCATTATTCTCCAATACTCTTCAGCAAGTATGCTCATACGAATTACGTCCCAGTAATGCCCTTTATAGTATCTGCCTTGTCTTTCCCTTCCTTCTTGGATAAAACCACATTTTTCATAGACCCTTTGAGCTCTTGGATTATTTTCAAAAACTCTCAACCAAATTCGATTGAGATTTAAGTATTCGAAACCATATCTAAGCATCAATTGTGTAACTTCGGTGCCTATACCTTTGTTCCAATATTCCGGTGTATATATAGCTATGCCATATTCCGCACTACGGGCTATCCAATCTATATCCTTGAATCCAACTGTTCCAATAATTTTATTGTCAGCTTCTATCGCGAATGTCAAGTTATTATGTGAAATGGCGTTTCTTTTTATCCACTCTTCTTCCAAGAAGTTGTTAATTGGGAAGACAAGACTTAGGTATTCTTTTACTTCCTCATTATTTAGGTATTCAACGAGTATTTTCGAATCACCTATTTCAAGAGGCCTTATTTTTGAAATTTTTCCTTTAATAATCATTATGAAGCTCCCTTCTAATTATTTTTTTCATCCAAATTGATTATTTCTCTCAAACCTAAATTGCGCACATGAACAATATTCACTTGATCATTAATTTTGTTCAACTCATGGAGATTCATTATCTTTGTTCTCTTTTCTCCACCTGAGATATAAGTAACTTTATAGAATTTTTCATATTCTCTCCAAAAATCTTCTACGCTACCGCAAAATAAGCTTTCACCAGATTTTAAAACAAGAATTTTGTCACAAACATCTTCTATTTCATCTTCATCGTGTGTGACGTAAAATACCAACTTACCTGTGTTTTTATACTCGCTAACTAAAGATTTTACAACCTCTTTGGTTTCTACGTCAAGTCCTTCAGCCGGTTCATCTAATAAAACGATTTTTGGATTTTTCAACATACTAATTGCAAGAGAAAGTCTTTGCCGCTGTCCTTTTGAAAGACTACTTGGTTTGTTTTTCAAAATATGGGTGATTCCAACTCTTTCTAATATATCTTTAATATTTGCATTTGATTTAAAGATTTTACTGAAATAAATGAGATTATCTTCAACACTAAGTTCAGTTATGAATGTGCCTTTTTCAGAGACGTATGATACCATTTCTCTGTACTTCTTAATATCTTCAAATATATTTTTTTCATTTAAAAGAACCAAACCATTTGATGGTTTTAAAAAAGTAGCAATAATATTTAATAGTGTACTTTTACCACTACCATTTTCGCCTATTACAGCAACAACATTTCCATAATCAAACTCGGCATTTATATTTTTTAAAGCTATTTTCTTTTGTCCGTTTTCATCCAGAAATTCTTTCGATAGGTTTATTAATTTAAGCATACGTTTTTATTTATCCCCTTTAATTTTATTTACTTTCTCGGTATATCTATTATAAGTTTATTGGATTCATCCAAGCTTATCATTGTGTTTACGGATTTTACCTTAAGCACATCTACGTCTGAATTTATGTAACGTATCCTATAAAATTCTTTACCATTCTCAACTTTATAAGTTATTTCAAATCCATTCGGTTTAGTTGATATGTAATTATTCTTTACAAGATAATCTAATATATCACCACTTGATCACCACTTGTGGGTGGATTTTGTTCTAACATTAACATTTGAACAACAGCTTGATAGAGTGTTCTAAAATTTCCAGCAACATTTGTTGCTTTTGCTTGGGCAAGAGCATTAATACCTACAGGTGTTGCTACCGACATCAGTGCAGCGATTATTGAAAGAACTATTAACAATTCGATGAGTGTAAACCCTTTTTTCAATGCTCTCACCTTCTTAAATCAATAGACTATGCTCTTACCGGTAGAACAATGTATATATAACCTCCTACATTTCTTGGATTTATCTGAAGTGGGCTGAGGTTATCAACAAAGTTGAATTCGATTTCTTTTTCGTCGATATGTTTTAATGGTTCGTTAAGAAATTTAGGGTTGAAGTTAACTATAAGATCTTCTCCATCTTTTGTTATTGGAATACTTTCAACAGCCTCCCCAAAGTCAGAACTTTGGCTTGTAAGTTCCATTAAATCGTCTGTTATTTTTAGTTGAACTTTCTCGTTTCCTCTCTTTGATATTACCATTACACGTTTTAGTGCCTCTGAAAAATCATCTAAATTTAAAATCACTCTGGTCTTAAACGCCTTTGGCAATACGCGTTTGTAATCTGGGAATGTTTCTTCAACGGTTCTAACGATAGTTGTTACATCACCTGCGTTAAATGATACAAGAGAATGATCGTACGTTATATTTATTACCGGTTCTGTTGTACTGGATAAAAGCTTTTCCAACTCTTTTATACTTTTGAGTGCGATTATAAAATCAAATTCGTTTTCTAAGTTTAATTTTTGCTCTGCTAACCCTAATCTATAACCATCACTTGCGACTAACCTCAAAAATCCACCGTGAATTTCCCAATACACACCATTCAAAGCCCTCATTGCGCTCTCGCTTGAAGCACAAAAACTGACTTTATCTAGCATTTCCTCGAGTATGGAAGTTTCTACGGAAAATTTTATTCCGCTTTCATCTGTGTCGACTATAGGAAATCTTTCTATATCTGAAACTGTTGTAATATTATATTTTGCCTTCCCGCTTCTAACCAACAATTTCCCATTGCTATATTCGAATATAACCTCATCTTCTGGCAGATTTCGGACAATATCATCAACTAATTCTGCGTCTACTGCAAAAGCATCATTGCCTTCATATTCTCCAACTTGAACCTGAGAAATAACAGAAGTTTGTAAGTCTGTTGCGTATATATTTATATGCCCATTTAATGGTTTAAAAAGTAAACATTGGAGAATAGGATCAACCGTTCGCGAACCGATTGCTGAGGAAGCAATTGAAATTTTCTTTTCAATTTCCGATTTACTGACAGTGAACTTCAACATTACTTGTCCCCCTTTCATTTAAAACTTACAATTTATTGTTATACAATTTCCAAAAATGCTTTTACAATATTTGGATCGAATTGAACCCCAGAATGTTCTATTAATTCTTTTTTTGCTATTTCTTCAGGTAAAGCTTTTCTGTAAGGTCTATCACTTCTCATAGCATCCCAAGCATCTACAACGGATATAATTCTGGATATCAATGGTATATCTTCTCTCGAAAGACCTGCGGGGTATCCTTTTCCATCCCATCTTTCATGATGGTGTAAAACATATTTTCCGAGTTCTTTTAATTCATCAGAAGTTGATAAAAAGTCATGACCATAAACTGGATGTTTTTTTATTACTTCAAATTCCTCGATTGTGAGCTTTCCTTCTTTATTTAATATAGAAGATGGTATAACGATTTTTCCAATATCATGAACCAGTGCAGCCCAATATGTTTTCTTTATCATCTCATCGCTTAAACCTAATTTCTCCGCAAGTAAAGAAGCTAAATTAGCAACATTTTTTGAATGACCTTTTGTATAAGGATCGTGGTACTCGAGGATTCTTATCATAGTTATTATCATGTCTTTTTGAAATCTTCCTTGGTTTGAAAGATAAGTATGCGTTGCTATAAACGATGTCATAAAACCACTTAAACTTTTAAGAATTTCTATTTCTTCTGAAACGAAGGGTTTTTCTTTTTCTAAAAGAAGTTTTGCTTTTAATTCTCCACCAATATGTATATCTGATACCAATACTTTGGAATCTGAGTTTGTTGAATTATCGAAAATATCTGCAAATTTCTTTCTATCTGTTACATAAACCCTTTCGGCAGAGTAAGGGAAATCGGTTTTTTTAACTTTTTTAGAAGAAATTATAGATGGGTTGAAAATTTTTCCTTTATATGAAACGATCTTACCATTTTCACCTTCGAACGTAACTAAACAACTGTTTTCTACATCATTGACAAAACTTAGAGATACTTCATGTATGTTTTTGTAGAATAACTCTTCCCTCTGTACAACTATATCTCTAAACTTGGTTGATAAATCTCTGAATTTTTGAAGTTGAGAAGATAGGTATTTTATTTTCTTATTCTTCTTTCTCATCCAAAAAAGCAAAAATATGTTTAAAGACGCAGAACTAATTGCAATAGTTGTTAGAAAAATGTCCACTGCTAAACCTCCTGGATGAATTTTTATTTTAGAATGGAATTATCCACTGCTTGTTACTTTAACGATTTTTACTTCTTTATCCTTCTTTATAATCCTATCTTCTGTGTAAAGCTCTCCATCTACAACAATTAAGTGTTCTTCTTTATTTAAATTCAGACGTTTCAATAATTCATATCCTCTAAAAGATTCCTCGAATTCATAAACTTTAAACTCATAGTACACTTTCAGATAAATCACCTCGAAGGCATAGGCAAATAATTAAACTTAAATATATTTATTCTTCTACGATATAAACGTAATCTCCTGTTTTAAGCATAGCAGCATTCGCTTCATCCGTATCAACATGGAATTCGAGAGCAAACTTTTCACTAACTCTTATAAGTACATCGTCGAATATTAATTTTCTATCGCCCTTTTCGACTATAACCTTAACTATATCCTTATCTTTTACTCCAAACTTTTCCGCATCGCTTGTATGCATGTGTATGTGTCTTTTAGCGATTATAACTCCCTTGTTTTTAACAACGGTACCTTTTGGACCAATAATTGTTATTCCAGGGGTGCCTTCTAAATCACCACTATCTCTGACAGGCGGCATTACACCAAGTTTAAAAGCGTCAGTAAGGGAAATTTCAACCTGTGTTTCCTTTCTTTCTGGTCCAAGGACCCTTACGCCTTCGATTGTACCTTTCGGTCCAGCGATAATTACTGTTTCTTTACATGCGAATTGTCCTGGTTGACCTAAATCTTTTATTGGCGTGAGTTGATAATCTTTTCCAAAGAGAATTTCAACATCTTCTCTTGAAAGGTGAACATGTCTGTTACTTACTCCTGCAACAATGGGCATCTCCTTCTTTTTCATATGATACTCCTCCTCTCTGAAATCTAATGGGATATTAATGTTAACTATTTTTAAATTTTCTTTTCGGTTGTATTAATGAAGGACGTATGTATACTGAAACGTTTTCTGGCAAGTACACATCGAATTGAACTGGCCCACGCTTAATATTTATCCAACACAATCCGGGGATTGATAATTCAAACCCTTCATTAACTTCTATACTTAAATTTTTAAAATTCAAACCGCTTATATCCATCTTTTTGCATGGTGGAACAAGTTCTTTTCCAAAGTATTTTGGAAAGTTATCTATGAAATTTTTGTTCTTGGTTTTGTGGAATGATACATTTTCTGGAGCAAATATTTGAAATATAGGTCTCAGACTTTCTTCATTTTTCATTTTGGCACTTATCTTACACAGACCACCAATAAAAATAACCTCTTCTGGATAAGGTTTAAATGTTTTTCTGTTAACTTCACCTTTTGCAAGAATTTTTGCTTGGCACTCTGCGTCAAATAAATCTATCATTCTATCATTAACAATTATACCTGGGGTATCGTAAACTTTCAAATTTTTCAACTTATGTTTTACTATTCCTATGGTTGTCCCAGGATATGGCGAAACTGTTACCTTCGAATTTGTTAATTTTTTAAGCAAAGAAGACTTTCCAACGTTTGTTACGCCTAAAACTAACATCTCGCCACGGAGATTTTCAAGGTACTTTTTTAATTTACTAATTCCGAATTCGTTTTTTGTGCTCGTTATAAATATATTATCACTATTTGCGTTATTTATTCTATCTGTTAACCATTTTTTGAGCTGTGCGCCGCTAACGGATTTTGGTAATATGTCGAATTTATTTACAACGTAGATTACATTCTTATCTTTAATCATCTCATTAATCTCGGGTCTATAAGTTCCCTCGAAATCAAATATGTCTAAAACGTACATAAAATTACGGAATTTTGTAACGGTTTTTCTTAAAAAATCTATTATTTCATCTTCGTCAACTTCTCCAACAAGCATACCGTAATGTTTTAATTTAAAGCATCTTTGGCAAAGTATTTCTTTTCCTTCTTTTAAGCGTCTTTCATAAACATCAGCTGGTATAAAACCAGGCTTTCCTGGTTTATCGTGTTGAATTTTTGAGCCACATCCTGGACATTTTTCAATCGTTTGAAATGCTTTGCTCATTACAGCACCTCGCAATAATTTTCTTCGGTATTTTTTACGATAATTTCTTTTCCATTCTTACAAAAACAAATTTATTCCCTTTTATATTTATCCTTTTGACACTTTTTCCAACGTAACCGATTCGCTTATATAAATCTATCGCTGCCGTATTTGTATTTTCCACATCTAATGTGATTTTTGAAAACCCATTTTCATGTGCAAGTTTTTCGGCGTAAAGCATCAACTTCTTACCATAACCCATACCGCGATGGTTTTTATCTACAGCTACGTTAGATATGTAAAATTCATTTTTGCTTACTTTGTTTCTCGTCCAAACTAATCTGAAAATTCCTAAACGTTTTATAAGTTCGAACCCCATTAACTGAAATAAAACCGCCGCGGTCTTTAGTGCTCTTTTTCTTATAACCCCTCCAGGATAACAGACTATAATTCCAACAACTTTACTTTCGTCTAATTCAAGAACGTATATGTTATCTAAGTAATACACTGTTCCTGGAGTTTTAATTAATCTTCCAAGTATTAATTTAACATGTGGTCCAAAAATCAGAGGTAAAAAGCGAAAACCTGTCTCCAAAATAAGTGTTGCGACAACATCAGAATCTGAAACATTTGCTTTTCTGATATTTTCCATAAAAATCACTCCCAAAGATTATTATAACATAAAAAGCCAAGAAAATACAGAACTTTGAAATATCATTAGGTTGTTATTAACAAAAAAATAAGGTAATTGATTAAAATGTTGCACATCTGTATAATATTTTAAGATTAGGAGGTGGCATATGGATTTGGTAATCTTAGCACAAGTAATTACTGATGAACAAAAAGCATAAGATTTCCTAAGAGTAAAAGATATTCTGAAAACTTTTACTAAATGTCCTTACTGCGGCGATCTACATTTTGGTAAGGCTAAAAGAGCCCCATTTAAATGTTATCCTTGCAAAAAAGAATGGAACTCTAGAAAAGATAGTATGCTTGAAAATTAAAAAATCTCTTTTACTAAGTTTATCTTGTCTATTAAGCTTTTTGAACTTTAGATACCTGTTCTAAAAGCTTCTAATATAATACACCCCATAAGATTTTTATGTTAATCAGAAAGTATATATACAAATCTACCTCAAAGGATCATTTTTAGTTGGAGAAATAGAAATGGATGAAAGTTATCTTGGTGGTAAAATGAAGGGTAAAAGAGGGAGTTTAATATACGGACAAGTTCAAGAGTTATGACGGACGTGTTATGTATGGATTTAGACATGAGAGAATAGACCATAGTAAAAAATTTGCGAATGGTAAGGTTTATATAAATGGGATAGAAGGTTTTTGGAGTTATGCTAAAGGGAAACTGCTAAAATATAAGGAATTATCAGAGTCTAATTTTCCGTATTATCTAAAAGAGCTTGAATTCAGATATAATAATAGAAATGAAAATTTATTTGATAGAATTATAGAAATTATTAAGGTACTCTAGAAAGTCAATAGGTA
>SPLK01000151.1_pt1 | contig 30164 bp, 27 predicted proteins | sample 2456111 | NCBI WGS metagenome assembly SPLK01 (sample SAMN11156906, study PRJNA527647) | hot springs metagenome | biome: Geothermal region; feature: Hot spring; material: tree branch in hot spring; isolation source: hot spring sediment rich in lignocellulosic material ... | reverse complement strand
CCTTCTATCACTATGGTGGGGACACGATCAATATTATAGACTTGGGATATATCCCTATCTAAAACAGGTGAGTAGATGCTGAGTTCTATCTTTTCAGGCTCTACCTGTGATACTTCTTTGAGAAGCTCCTCTGCTACGGAACATGTCTCACAGCCTATAGCCTGAGAAAATAGCTTAAGCTTTACTTCCTTTTCAAGCTCCTTGGAAAGTATGTCTTTGAGCTGAGATCTCACTTCAAGGCTCAAAAGCATATTCACACCTCCTTAAGAATATAATTATTTTCTTAAATATAACCCTTTATTTCCTCTTGTCCATGTTTTGAGAGCCTCTTTATTTCCTCCATTATAATATTTGATGCTTCTCTGTATCCTCTCAGGTTATCTTCCAAAAAGTCATACCTTTTGGGTTTTCCTATGTAAACGCTTATCGGGTGTCCTATTGAGGGTATTTTTTTGCCTCTGGGCAGAACCTTGTCAGTTCCATCTATGTAAATAGGTACTACGGGTTTTTGGCTCTTTATAGCAAGCAGTCCAACCCCAAGTTTAGGCTTTAAAAACTCTCCTGGGTTTGCTCTTGTTCCTTCGGGAAATACGCAAAGGTTACACCCTCTATTTAGAAGCTCAAGGGAAAGTTCAAGGGCTTGTATATCTCCGGATCCTCTCTTTATGGGTATAGCTCCCATGTGTGGCAAAAGAGGACCCAAAAAGGGTATCTTAAAAAGCTCTTCCTTAGCTATAAAGGTAAGGTGTTTTGGGAAGACGGAATTCAATACTGGTGGATCAAGATAGCTTCTGTGGTTGGATGCTACTATATAGCTATCTTTGGGAAGATTTTTAAGTCCGTAAACATTTATCCTAAACAGATTTCTAAAAACCATTTTCACGACCGGACACATGGGTGCAAGAAATACCTTTGAAAACAGGCTTATAGGACAATCAGTGGGCATTTTACACTCCTTAAAAGATAGCGTGATACGCTACCTACGATTTTAGCCATTCCTTTACCTCTTTTACTCATAAGCGTGAGTCCGTATCTTTCCGAGTTTATATGTTCAGAAAGAGAGCGATATGGATCTCCTTCAAGGAAGAGAATATCAAGTTCCAGCTCCCCGAAGGTTTCTTTAAAAAGGTGAATAGCCTCATCCTTTTTGTCTTTTACCAATCTCAGATACTCGTCAAAGGTTAGCTTGTCTTTCAATCTTTCTGTGTTTAAAGCGTGTAAAAGTCTAAATTCTATAGGAAAGTGAGTCTTCAGATATTTTAGAAATTCCAACTGTTTGATGGACCTATCAGAAAAGTCTAATGGAACACATACTGCATTAATCTGAGGAGAGCATCCATCTTTGTATACCCATACCCTTACATTATCTATAACTTTTTCCGATAGAGATCTGCCTAAAAGCTGTCTTTTATACCTTACAAAAGCTATATCCACATCGTACCCGGAAAGTATCCTGTCCACAGTCTTATCTGCGGGTTCAAAGCTCACGTAAATCTCAAACCCGTCAAAGTATTCCTTCACGAACTCGTTCACCTCATCGTAAATCCTCTTTTCCTGCCTCTGCGCTATATAACCCAAAGGGTCGGACAGAAAGTCCCTTGAGAACACTATCAATGGTTTTAAGTTGAGTTTTTTCAAAATATAGCTTGCGTACTCTAAAAAACCCTTTTCTTTTTCGTCCATGTTTATATATACAGCTGGTTTATTTATCATGTCGCCTTTGTTCTTATCTTCTCTTTTACGAGCTTTACAAAATCATCAAGAGGCATACTACCTAAATTACCGTCCCTCTTACTCCTCACGGATATTTTACCCTCCTTTAATTCCTTGTCACCTATAACTATAACGTAGGGTATCTTCTGAAGCTCCGCATCCCTTATTTTTGCACCCAATCTTTCTTGATTATCATCCGTTTCAACTCTCAGCCCTTCATCTTTTAGCTTTCGCTCAATCTCTTTTGCATAATTGATATGCTTTTCCGATATAGGTATGATCCTTATCTGTATTGGAGAAAGCCATACAGGGAGCGTACCTGCGTAATGTTCCAAAAGCACTCCGGTAAATCTCTCAATAGATCCCAGAAGCGCCCTGTGTATCATATAAGGTCTGTGTCTCTTATTGTCAGGACCTACGTAGGTCATGTCAAAACGCTCAGGTAAATTAAAATCAAATTGTATTGTTGAACATTGCCAGAGCCTTCCTATGGCATCTTTTATCTTCACATCAATTTTTGGACCGTAAAAGGCTCCTCCACCTTCGTCTATCTGGTAGTCAATCCCCATAACTTCTACAGCTTTTTTGAGCGATCTTTCCGCAAGCTCCCACTGTTGCTCTGAACCAATAGCATCAATAGGTTTTGTGGATATGTAAACTTTGAACTCGTTAAAGCCGAAATCTCTCAGCATAGAAATTGCAAACTCAAGTGTTTCGTATATGACACCTTCCACCTGTTCAGGTGTACATATTATATGAGCATCATCCTGGGTGAATCCCCTCACTCTCATAAGTCCGTGCAGAACACCTGACATTTCGTATCTGTACACAGTTCCCAGCTCCGCAAGTTTTAGGGGGAGTTCACGATAACTTCTTACCCTACTCTTGTATATAGCTATATGAAAAGGACAGTTCATAGGTTTTACAAAGTACTCCTCATGTTCCACTTGCATGGAAGGGAACATGTTGGGTTTGTAATAATCAAGGTGTCCGCTTATTTGCCAGAGCTTTGCGTTTCCCATATGGGGTGTATAAACAAACTGGTAGCCTCTCTTTTCGTGTTCTTCCTTCCAATAATCCTCAAGTACCTTTCTGTAGGCGCCTCCCTTTGGAAGCCACAAAACAAGACCTGGACCTACATCATCATCTATGAGGAAAAGTTCTAACTCCCTTCCAAGCTTTCTGTGATCTCTCTTTTTTGCCTCCTCATAAAAATTGAGCCTTTCCTGTAATTCCTTACTATCCCAAAAAGCCATACCGTAGATCCTTTGGAGCATAGGTTTTGAAGCATCCCCCATCCAATAAGCTCCGCTTAGGTGAGTGAGTTTGAAAGCACCTGTCATGCCTGTTGATGGTAAGTGAGGTCCTCTGCATAAATCCACAAAGTCGTTTTGCTCATATACAGATATAACATCTTCCGGGCTTATGCGTTCAATGATATCAAGTTTGTACCTTTCTTTGAGTTCTTCAAAGAGTTTTTTGGCTTGCTCCCTGTCAATTTCTCTCCTGAGTATAGGATAATCTCTCTGTATTATCTCTCTCATCTTCTCTTCTATCTTGGGAAGGTCTTCCTCGCTAAGTCTCACACCTTCTATCTCCACATCGTAGTAAAAACCTTCCTCAGTAGTGGGACCAACACCGAGATGAACTCTGTCTTTACCGTAAATCTCCTTAAGCGCTTGTGCCATTATATGAGCCAAAGAGTGTCTAAGTATTTCCAGACTTTCAGGATCATCCCTGTATATTGGTATCACATGAGCATCCTTCCTTATAGGTGTTTGAAGGTCGTATACCTTACCGTCAACCTTCCCACCTAAGGCATCTTTTATGCCAGCCTTTTTATATATCTCTCCCAGTGGTGTACCTTTTTCTACTTCGTAAACTTTATCGTTTATTATCACCCTTATCATGTTTTAATAGTATATAAAATGATGCTTGAGTATAGTAGTCTACTTGAAGGTAGAGAAAAAATTTGCGTGGTGGGTATGGGTTATGTAGGTCTTCCGCTTGCAGTTGCTTTTTCTAAGCACTTCAAAGTTATAGGTTATGACAGAAAGGCTTCAAGAATAAAGCAACTTATTTCTGGTCTGGACATCACGGGTGAGCTTCGTAAAGAGGAAATTCTCAACTCAGGTGTTGAGTTCACAGATGACGAAAGGCGTATATCCGAAGCTAAGTTCATAATAGTAGCTGTGCCTACACCTGTTGACAAGCTGAAAAATCCGGATCTTTCTTTTTTGAGGGATGCGTCAACTACAGTGGGAAGATATTTGAGAAAAGATAGCGTTGTAGTATACGAGTCCACCGTTTATCCCGGAGCTACCGAAGAGGTTTGTGTTCCTATACTTGAAAGGGAAAGCGGACTAAAATGGAGGAGGGATTTCTTTGTAGGATATTCACCTGAGAGGGTAAACCCCGGTGATCGGGAACATACTGTAGAAAATATCGTGAAGGTCGTTGCAGGAGATACCGAAAACACTCTTGAGCTGGTGGCATCCGTTTACGGCAAAATCATAAAGGCTGGCATCTATAAAGCGCCTGATATAAGGACTGCTGAAGCTGCAAAGGTCATAGAGAATATACAAAGGGATATAAACATAGCCTTAATGAACGAGCTTTCCATGATCTTTCATAAATTAGATATTGACACAAAAGAGGTTTTAAAAGCCGCAGGTACTAAGTGGAACTTTTTAAAATTTGAACCCGGACTCGTAGGTGGGCATTGTATACCCGTAGATCCATACTATCTGGCACATAAATCTTTACAGGTAGGGCATGTTCCTGAGCTTATTCTGGCTGGTAGGAGGATAAACGAAAGTGTACCTTCTTATATAGCCTATCAGACGGTTAAACTCCTCATAAAAGGCGGTAAAAGTATAAACTCGGCTAAGGTTTTGCTTATGGGTATAACCTTTAAAGAAAATGTACCCGACATAAGAAACAGCAAAGTTTACGAGCTTTATAGAGAACTTGAGGATTTTGGTGTAAAGGTTTACGTGTATGATCCGGTAGCTAACGATGAAGAAGTAAGACAAGAGTATGGCATAGATCTTTTGAAGGACATAAAGGCACACAAACCCTATGACTGTGTTATACTGGCAGTCAAACACGACACCTTTTTGGAGAGCTATGATCTGTCCTTTTACAAGTCGGTAATGACGAAACCTTATATACTCGTTGATGTAAAGGGTATTTATGATAGAAATACAGCTTTTAAAGAGGGTTTTATATACTGGAGGCTATAATAGGCGTTTAAGAGTAAACAAAAAATCAAGAAGCACGTGCAGTATCTCCGATACAATAAGACCCAGAAGAAAGTAAAAACTTGATTCGCTTTTAGCAAGATATCGAAAGAAACCTTCAAGATCAATTGATAGCAGTATACGGGAAAGCTCAGGACTCACATAACTGAAAATGCCTACCAGAAAAAAGTAAAAAAACAGTACCACGAGGTTTAGATAAATGAGTCTTAAAAAAGTTCCTACGATAGGTATATGGCTCGTTCCTCTATGTTTTGAACGTTTTTGATAAGGCAACCATAGGACTTTTAAGTACTTCCATCTCTTAGATGGTTTGGAATGTTTAAGATCAATATCAGGAGAAAGGAAAAAAGTACCTACAATGTAGCCTAAGCTAAAGGGAAGATAGAACTCCTTAGGTATGAAGTAAAGGGACAATGGGAGCAAAAGCAGGTTTACCATGTCGTGACTTTTACCCAAAGCCATCGCTATCCTCTATATCTAAGAGGTTAAAGACTTTACCTCTTCTCGTATCTATGCTGTAAACTATCCTCTTATTTGAGGATAGCACTCCTTGTATCTTTTTTCCCCAGATGTTGTTATAACTGATGAAAGTTATGTTAGGATATGCCTTTAAAATTAACTTACCATTATTTGTTTCCACTTTTTCAATCCTGAGAGGATCAGACACAAACACGGGCTGTGGAAAACCCTCGCCGTAAGGCTCAAGCATCTTAAGACTTCTGACTATAGCTTCATCTACATGTAGAGGATTAAGAAACATATCTATGTAAAGTCGTGGTTCTTCCCTCTTTATTTCCGAAAACACTTCGTCAATCATCCTCTCAAAATTGTTCAAATACTCGATCTTTATAGTTAAACCCGCAGCACCTGTATGCCCTCCCCATCTTATAAACATGTGTGAGAGTTTTTTCAACCCTTCGTAAACATTTATACCTTCCACGCTTCTTACGGAAGCTGTTGCAAACTCTTTCCCTACTGAAAATACAGCTGAAGGCTTTGAAAGTGTACTTGAAAGCTTACCTGCCACTATACCGGCTACACCGCTTGCCCATTCACCCATACGCACAACCAGAAAATTTCTCTCTCTCTGAGAGTGTATTTCACTCATAGCTCTTTCAAAGGCTATACTGGAGATATACTTTCTGTACTCGTTTGCTTCCTCTACCTTTCTGAACCACATCCTTGCAGTAGCTTCATCCTTTGAAAGTAAAAGATTCATCGCTATCTTTGGTTTGGAGACTCTGCCAGGTGCGTTAAGCCTCGGAGCTATGGAAAAAGTTATGTCCCTTGAGGTGATCTCATCTCTTATGCCTATACCTTCTATTAAAGCCTTTATACCGTATGCTTTGGTTTCTCCTCCTGTCATTATGTAGTTGAGCATCCTTATACCGTTAGATACGAGTATGCGGTTTAAAGGATTCAAAGGCATAACATCTGCGAGAGTACCTATGGCTGTGAGGTAAAGGTAATCTCTTACATCTATGTCTATCTCAAGCTCTTTTCTCAACCTTGCAACCAGATAAAAGCTCAAAGCTACGGAGGATATCTCTTTTAGTTCATCGGGTGTAGTTTGATCTATCTTAGGGTTTACTATCAGCGCTTTGGGTAATTCCTCATGGGGATTATGATGGTCTATTATGATGGTTTCTATCTTTGAATCTTTTAATTCCTCAATGGCTGTTGTGCCATTATCAACCGTTATAAGAAGCTGTGCATATTTGGCAAAAGTGTCCACCATCTCTTTACGAAGTCCGTAACCCGTCTGTCTTGTGGGGAGTACGGAGTAAACCTTTGCACCAGCTCTCTTTAAAAAGTCATACAGTATAACACTTCCCGTCACACCATCCACATCATAGTCCCCATAGATAATTATCCTTTTGCCCTCTTTTACGCTTCTTACTATCTTTTCCACAGCCTGTTCTATGTTTGGTATGAGGTAATAGGGTAGGAGGTTTTTGAGCCGGTTGTCAAACACCCTATCATCTAAGTTTCTGTTGGCGAGTATTTGAGCGATCAGGTATCCATACTTTTCCTGCATATCCTTCTGTGGAGTTATCAGCTGGCTCAGGATAACCCACTCCCTTCCAGATATGCCTCTCATATCTTTACAGGCTCCAAAAATTCCTCACACCATTTGGATATACTTCCAGCACCCATAAAGAGTATCACATCTGTGTCTCTTGCTTCCCTTCTGATGGCATTGAAAAGCTCAGCTCTGTCTTCAAAAAAATTGCATCCTGCAAGTTTTGCTAAAACTTCCGCCGAGACACCGTAAAGATTTTCCTCACCTGCGGAGTATATATCCGTTAAAAAACATACATCGGACTCTTTTAAAACTTGGGCAAACTCCTCAAGGAGGTAATAAGTCCTTGAATACCTGTGAGGCTGAAAAACGAGTAGAAGCCTTTTTTTCGGATACATCTCCCTGAGTGCGCTTATAACCGCCTTTATTTCTGTAGGATGGTGTCCATAATCATCGTAAACTAAAGCACCATTGAAGTAACCTTTGAACTCAAGCCTTCTTTCCGCATTTTTAAAGGTCTCTAAGGCTTTTTTTATTGTATCTACAGAAATCCCCATCTGCAAGCTGACCGCCACACTTGCAAGGGCATTATACACGTTGTGCCTTCCAGCTACTGAAAGTTTTATCCTTTCTAAAGGTTTTTCATAAAAATAAAGGTCAAACTGGTAACACCCCCTTTCAATGTTTATGCTTCTTGCCATCACATCAGATGATTCCTTTATACCAAAGGTTATCAGGCGCCTCTTGACCTTCTTCATCACATCTTTAGAGTTCTCGTCATCCGCATTCATAACGCAAAACCCGTAAAAAGGAACACTGTTTGCAAACCTCAAAAAAGCAGATTTTATCTCTTCAAGATCCTTATAGTATCCCAGGTGTTCTCTGTCTATATTGGTTATTACAGCCACTGTCGGCATAAGCTTTAAAAAAGAACCGTCGCTCTCATCCGCTTCAGATATGATAAGGTCATCTTTTCCAAATCTTGCATTCCCGCCAAATTTTTGCAAAACACCACCTATGATCACTGTAGGATCGTATCCAGCATCATGTACTATGTGCGCTATCATAGAGGTTGTTGTAGTTTTTCCGTGAGAACCACAAACCGCTATACCCTCCCTTATTCTGAAAAGCTCGGCTAACATTTCCCCCCTGGATATTGTTGGTATACCCATCCTTTTTGCTTGAATTATCTCCGGATTGTCTTCAGATACAGCGGATGAATAAACTACCACATCCACATTCTCCACATTTTCAGGCTTATGTCCAATGGAAATCTTAGCTCCCTTTTTTCTCAAAAGCTCCACGTTCTTGCTCTCCCTAAGATCGGATCCCGAAACTTTATAACCCATCTCAAGAAGTACCTGAGCTATCCCACTCATGCCTATACCACCAATACCCACAAAGTGAAACCTTCTTATCCTTTCTCTGAACATCCGAATTAAAATTATAAAGGTAAGGTGGTAAAATAGAGTTATGAAGATCGGAGAATTTCTGAAGGAGCATAACCTTTCCGTTGGGGATAACTTCAGATTTCTTCTTGAAAAACTCGGTATGTATGACGAGCGATTTGTGAAAGAGTTAGAAGATCAAATAGGCGAACCTGCTAAGATGTCCAAATCCAAAGCCAACACTGTGGACCCGGAAGAAGCTATAAAAGCTTACGGTGCTGATACCATAAGACTATACATTCTCTTTGCGGGTCCTGTAGAGAAGGATTTTGAATGGACGGATGAGGGTGTACAAGGAGCTTACAGATTTTTGAGAAGACTCTGGAACTATTTTCATAAATACCTTGAAGATATTGCACATGTGAATTACACAAAAGATGAGCTTTCAGGTCTTGATGGCAGCGCGAAGGAAATAAGGAGAAGAACACACCAGACTCTGAAAAAGTATCTTTCCGATATGGAAGATCTGTCCTTTAATACAGCTATCGCCAGCATAATGGAGCTGATGAATACGCTTCAGGACTTTGATCCAAAGCAAGAAAGCGATTTCAAAGCTTTGAGGGAAAGTATTGAGATCATTCTCTTCATGCTTTATCCGATCACTCCCCATATATGTGATGAGCTATGGAGCAGGCTAGGACAAAAAAAATCAATGGCTTTTTATCCTTTCCCTCAGCCCGACGAGGAAGTTATAAAGATAGAAGAACTTGAGATCCCGGTACAGATAAACGGGAAACTAAGAGCGCATATAAAGATTCCCGTAGAAGCAAGTGAGGAAACTGTAAAATCCATAGCCCTTTCAAACGAAAAAGTCAGTAAGCTCTTGGACGGCAAAGAGCTAAAGAGGATCGTCTATGTTAAGAATAAACTCCTTAATTTGGTGGTGAAAGATGGATAACCTTTTGGCATGGCTTCTTTTTCTGGTAAAACTGATCTTTGCGATGTTTTTAATAGGTATTCCTCTACTTTTAATAATCGTATTCTTAGCCAATGCCCTTTACAAAAGGGTAATTCCAAGGTATGAGAAACTAAAAGAGGGAAAGATTAAGGAAGATCAATCAAAACCATAGCTCTCAAATTCGTTCCATGATGATGGAGGGTTCTCCCCACCCCATGGTTTTTTACCGTAAAAGATGGATCCCTCGTCTTTTATGTTGTCAAAAGTGGTATTTCTGAAACTTACCTTTCTGAGATCGGCATATGATACATCAACGTCTTTCAATAGTGTATTTTCAAAAGTGGATGACCTTACATATGAGTTTTCGAAAGAGGAGCTAAGTATCTGTGTATTTATAAACTCTCCGTCAGGTATCTGACAAACCGAAAGATCACACTTCTCTATAAAGCATCCCATAAAACTCGCCTGTCCCATGAAAGCTCTGGAAAAGGATGAGTTGGTGAGGCTGCACCTTATAAATTTAGCTCTCTGCAGATTTGCATAGTTAAAAATGCATTTATCAAGCAGGCAGTCCTGAAAGACGACCTCACCTAAAAAGGCTTCTGATAAGTCAACATCTATAAGCGTACATTTTGTGAATCTGGCGCAGGTAAGTGTAGAGGCTCTAAAACTTCCCTTTTGTAAAATCAGGCTCTCAAACTCCCTAAACGAAAGGTCCAGATCTTCGTAATTCATATAGCCTTAGGTTTGCACACATCTATAATAGTTTGCACATCTTCCACAGGTTTGTATCGCCTTTTTACAGACATCATTCTATCTTCGTATGTTTCCATCTGTACTTTGTAAAATACACCTATAGGCACCGGGGCATTCGGGTCGTAATAGTGATCCAGATCATGAAAGGCAAGATCAAGAGCTTTTCTGTAGTCTGATGGATCGTGTCCTTGCTCGTTGATGTCTTTCACTTTCCCTTTATAATACTGAAAGGTATCCACCTTGTTGAAAGTGGGACATGGTGATATTACGTTTACAAAAGAAAATCCCTTATGCATTATAGCCTGCTTTATTATCTCCGTCATATGTTTTAAGTTCCCAGCGTAGGTCTGAGCGACAAAAGTAGCACCATAAGAAAGCATAGTAGCTATAGGATTTACAGGTCTATCAATAGAACCGTATGGGGTGAGAGAACCGTAAAGTCCCTCCCTTGACGTAGGTGATATCTGGTTTTTCGTTAGACCGTAAACCTGATTATCCATACATATGACAGTTATATCTATGTTTCTACGAGCTGCGTGAGGATTATGCCCAGCACCAATGGAAAATAGATCTCCGTCACCGGTTTCTACTATCACTGTGAGATCGGGTCTTGCCAACTTAATACCTATAGCTATAGGGATCGCTCTTCCGTGCAAGGAGTGTACCGAGTAGTTTTTAACAAAAAGCGGAAGCCTTGAAGAACACCCTATACCAGAGACTGAGACTATGTTTTCTGGTTTCAAACCCAGTTCTGAATAAGCTCTTGTCAAAGCTGCCACCACGCCAAAATCACCACACCCAGAACACCAAGTGGGTTCTACATCGCTTTTGTAGTCTGCAGGTCTCAGATGTACTTCCAACATAATTCACCTCCTTTAAATTAGTCCGTAGGCTTTCTCACCATACAGATCCGCAGGTGTTAATCTGCCTTCTTCAATGTGAGGATTTTCAAGTAGATACTCCAAAAACTCCTCTATTTCTTTGGGTATAAAGGGTTCCCCTCTGTAAATGCAGTAACTTATTGGTCTTATATGTGCTTCGGCTTTCAATATTGTGGCAAGCTGACCGCTCCAGTTACTTTCTGGCATTACTATCCTTTCACATTTCTTTGCAAAGTTCTCAACTATGTCTGTTCGTACAGGCCAAAGTAGCTTTGGATACATAGCATTAATCCTCCTGCCTTTGCTCCTCAACCTTTCAACCGCCTCTTTTGTAGCGGATGCGGTAAGACCCCACGATATGATGCCTATATCAGCCTTTTCAAAGGGTGTGTCAATTTCATAAAATCTTTCTGCGTCCTCATCCAAAAGTTTCTTCATCTTTTTGAACCTCTTTTCCATCTGCCAAGTTCTTATATCGGGTCTGTTTCTTGGGTCTGAATTTTCCTGACGTTCAAGCCCTGTTATGGCATGTATGGCATTCGGATCTCCAGGGATACCCATAGGTGTTATACCATCTTCAGTAAACAGAGCATACCTTAAAAACCTTCCAGCCTTTCTGAATTTACCTTCTCTGTCTTCCTCTAAGCTGTAAACCCATCTATCTATAACCTTTATATCTTTTACCTGCGGTGTAGGGAAAGCTTCCGCCCTTAAAGAAAGTGATGCATCTGTAAGCACTATAACGGGTATCTGATACTTTTCTGCTAAGTTGAAAGCTTCCACGGTGAGGTAAAAACTTTCTTCTACATTTGTGGGTGCAAGTACAGCTCTCGGTATCTCACCGTGTCCCGAATATACAGCGTGGTAAAGATCCCCTTGCTCATGCTTTGTAGGCATACCTGTCGCAGGTCCAACCCTCTGCACATCCACTATCACTATGGGAAGCTCAGTCATACCCGCGTAAGATAGGAACTCAGTCATGAGACAAAGACCAGGACCAGAGGTGGCGGTCATAGCCTTCATACCTGCAAAAGAAGCTCCCAAAGCCATACCCAAAGATGCTATTTCGTCTTCAGCCTGATACAGCCATCCCCCAACTTTTATGAGGTCTTCAACTATGTAATTTCCTACGGTGGTAGCTGGTGTTATTGGATAAGCTGCATAAAACTTGCAACCTGCCACCACGGCACCCTTGGCTATGGCTTGATTGCCTTCCATTATCACCACATCCTTAGGTTCTTTTGAAGGTGGGAAAGTATACCCATCCATTTTCTTTAAGTTCTCTTTGACATAATTTACCCCTGTCTCCAAAGCCTTATAATTAAGCTCCACCAATTGTTGCCCTTTCCTGAAAAACTTTGCCTTTATAGAATCCTTTATGGACTCAATAGGTATGTCAAACAATCCGCAAAGCACTCCTAAGGCTATTACGTTCTTAGTTATATATGCCTTCATTACATCCTTTGCGAGGTAAGAGAGAGGGACAGGATACACAATAACACCTTCGTGCTTTTCAGGTTCAAAATCTGAAGAATCGTAAACCAATACGGTACCGGGTTTTAAGTGTTTTCTGTTGAATTCGTAAGCCTCTCCGTTAAAACAGCAGAGTATATCAAAGCCATCTCCAGTTGTATAAAGCTTCTTATCTGAAAATCTCACTGTGGATTGAGCATATCCACCCTTTATCTCGGCTGGAAAGCTCTTAAAGTTAACCACATAGTAACCAGCCCTCGCTGCAGACTCTGTTAAAAAATCTCCTGCTGAGATGACACCTTCACCACCTTCGCCACCAATCTTGATGGTCAAATCAAATGCCATAAGTTACCTCCTAACAGAGAATAATTTAAAAAGTAAGTAATATTTTACCAGATATAAATCATTACGATAAATATCATAAGTTTTCCACTTGACAACCCTTTAGTACATGCTAATTTTTTGATAATCCAAAAGCAAGGAGGTAAAGAATGCCTATGGAAGTAGTTCCAGGACCGGCAGGTTATATACCCACACCGCCAGCTTTTGAGGGTGTGGAATTACCACCTCCCGGTAAGGCGCTTCTCTATGGAAAGATAGTTGATGAAGAGATCGCTATGCGAGAAGCGGCAAAGGCGATGCTCACTCGTAGAAACCCCACCATATTCCCCGGTCCTCTAATACTCTGGGGCTGGAACGCCGGCGCCATGGAAAAAGCTAAGGCAGTGCTTGAACTCGCTATGGAAATCCCCAATTGCAGGATAATACCCATGCCCGACTACAGACCCAAATATCCAAAAATAGACCCGGAGGCGGAAATAAACCCGAACCATCCAAACCTTACCATACTTCACAACAAGATAGAAGCGGCTATATTCGTGGGGATTCATTGTCACTATGCAAATCTATCCTTAAGAATGATAAGAGCAGGAACGAACTGCTTTACCATAGCCCTGTGTGCGGAGATGGGACACGAGGACGCCATGGTGTCCATAAGGGATGCGCATGCTGAAGAGATAAGGAAGTTTAAGGACGTTTTAGTTAAGGTAAGGGAAGAGCTTGGAATAAAGTGGGAGCCAAAGCTTCCACCTGAAAATCCATCACTGCCAAAAGAAGAATATCAAACCCTTTCCGTCCTTGACTACGGAGAGTACTCTTATCTGCTCATACCCAGAAGGGGTGAGCATGTCACAGAAAGTGAATAAAAGTTGGAGGTAGTATCATGCCGGAACAAAAGGTTGTAGATGCAGATTGGCTTCTTTTAGAAGCACCAAGAGAGAGAAAGTTTATAACGGGAGCCCAAGCTATGGCAGAAGCGGTAAAACGTGCCAATGTGGATATAGCCATAGCCTATCCCATCACACCCCAGTCTGAAGTGATGCACCTTGTAGGAGATATATGGGCTCAGGGCTATTTAAAAGACTATTATAGAGCAGAAGAAGAATACGGTGCCATGTCTGCCATAGCAGGTGCGGTAAGGGGCGGAGCAAGAGCCTTTTCTGCCACCTCAGGACCAGGACTGCTTAGAGGTATTGAAGCTATAGCCTCTTGGCCCGGTCATAGAATACCTGCGGTTCTTGGTGTTTTAACAAGGGTTGTGAATGCACCCCTTTCCATACAGCCAGACAATGTGGAGATAGCATACCTGCTTAACTGTGGAATGGTGGTTCTTCATGCGGAAAACCAGCAAGATGTTTTTGACTTTACCCTTGCCAGCTTTGTCATATCTGAAAAGGTGGATGTGTATATACCCATAGCGGTATGCACGGAGGGCTTTTTCGTAACTCACGCGAAAGGCTATGTGAATATGACGCCTGAAGACATGAAGCTCCCGCCCAGAGACCCCTACAAGGCGCCCGTGCCTCCCACCGACTGTGAGATACCGCCCGCAAGGATTCAGAGGGATGCCCCCGTTCAGAAGTCTAACTTTATGAGTTACCTTATACACGCAGTCTGGCAACAGGAGGTTTGGTCTTCAAATGTGAGGGCTATGAAATATATATACAAGTACCTTGGAGGACCTATAGAAGTGGTAAATCCAGATGCGGAGGTTTTTGTAGTGGCTTCCGGATGTGCAGCAGCTCAAGGAAGGGAAGCGGTTAGGTATGCCCAGCTGGAAGGTCTGAACGTGGGACTTGTAAAGGTCAAGTCTATAAGACCCTTCCCCGAAAAAGAAATAAGAGAAGTGCTTTCCAAGGCAAAGGCGGTCATAGTGCCAGAGCACAACATTGTAGGCTGGCTTGCAAAGGAAGTAAAGGCTACCATACCCGACAACCACAAGGTAATCGGTGGTCCAAGGGTATATGGTGGTATGACCCTACCTGTGGAGCTTATCATGGAAAAGGTTTATTCCGCCTTTGGTATAAAGAAGGAAAAGAAGGTGGTTGTATAAAAACTTAAAGGAGGTTCTATCATGGGCTTGGAGTATGTAAGGATTTCACCAGGTTTTGAAAAATACATGCCGAAGGACTATGTGGATTTAGTCCAGTATGGGCAGTTTGGCAAGCAGATAGATGTGCAGATGCTCGGACAGTTCAAAGAGCTTGTAGAAGAGCATCCCATGTGCGCAGGCTGTTTCATGGCATACTTTATAAGGGTCTTCTACGCAGCACTTCCAAATCCTGAAGATACGATAGTCATAGGCACTGCAGGATGCGCAAGGCTTGCTCTTTCTCAGGCAGCGGTTCCTTTTATATATGGAAACTACGGAGACACCAACGCGGTGGCTTCTGGTCTAAAAAGGGCTTTGAGCATCAGGTTTCCTGACAAGGTAAAGGATGTGGTAGTCATGGCTGGAGATGGTGGTCTCATAGACATAGGCTTTGGTATGACCATGCACTCCTGGTTCAGGCGTGAAAAATTCACCACCATAATGGTGGATAATGAAGTTTATGGAAACACGGGCGGTCAGGAAAGTGGTATGTCTCCAAAGGGTGTCCAGCTGAAGATGGCTCCGAAAGGAAAGCAGTTTGATAAGATAAATGCGGTGGAGCTGGCAAAGGTGGCAGGGTGTGTATATGTGGCAAAGCTGGCCCCTACAAACCCCAAGAGAATAGCAAAGACCATAAGAAGAGCCATACTCGCCGCAAGGCACTTTGGTCCTACCTTCATACACGCTTACACCTCTTGCAACATTGAATACTCCATACCCACTGAAAAGGTGCTTGAAGATGCCAGGAAGAGGGAAAAGCAAGACTTTGGTTTCTACGAGTGGATGACGGACGAGGTAAAAGAGTTCTTTGAAGAGATAGAGAACAAGCCACAGGAGGTAAAGGCATGAAAAGGTATAACATAAGGATAGCCGGTGTTGGTGGGCAGGGGGTGGTCACCTCCGCCCACATTTTAGGCAATGCCATGTCAGCAGCTGGTAAATATGCCACCCTTGTTCCCTTCTTCGGTTCTGAAAAGAGGATGGCTCCGGTGGAAGCCTATGTGAGGGTATCAGACCAGCCCATATATGAGGTGGGTGAAGTGGTCTATCCAAATGTTATCATGATTTACCACCCTCAGGTCATCACTCACGGAAAGTCTTACACCATGCCCTTTTACTCTGGACTTAAGGAAGAAGGGACGGTTATAATAAACACAGACATTGATATAATTCCCGAGGAAGATTGGAAAATCCTCAACGAGCTTAATACCAAGGTTTATATGTTCCCAGCCACAAAGCTTGCCCTTGACATTGCGGGAACGGAGCTTGCCACCAACATGGCAATGATTGGGCTGTTTTTTGGCATAACAAGGCTTGTGGGCTTTGAGCACATAGAACAGGCGGTAAGAGAGAGGTTCCTCGGAAACACCTTTGTAGCTTCTGGTGGTACCACAGCCCTTGACAGCGCCATAGAGAAGAAGTTTAAGAAGAAGATGGAGCTTCTTGAAAAGAACATGCAGGTGATAAGAGAAGCTTTCAAGATAGCTGAGGAAAGAGGCTGGGTAGAAGAGGAAGCCTATACGGTTTAATTTTATTTCAGGAGGTTATCTGAGGTATGTACTATGTTGCGGATGTAAACGAGACGGATTGTGCTAAGTATAACTGCAAGCAATGTGTGCTCTTCTGTCCTGAGCCAAACACTCTTATGTATCATGATTCTAAGCATGTGGCATGGGTTAATTACTCAAGGTGTAAGGGCTGTGCCATATGCGTATATGTTTGCTCAGACTTGCTTAAAAGAAATTGCATACAGATGGTTATGATGACTGCAGGAGATTGAGTATGATAGAGGAGAAATTTAGGCAACTTGCTGAAGAGATAAAGAGGGATATGGTGAACCCAGATCTTGACATTGAACTGTGCTTTCCTAACGAGATGGATGAGAATTGCGGTGTAAAGAGGTACCCGTACATAAAGGTAAAGTACGTAGTGGAAGGTCATGACATATACAGCAAAGAAATAGACATAGATCCGGAGTATTGGGAAAAGGATGTAAAGGATTTAGCTAATTTTGTATCCTTTCAGATTCAGCAGTTCATGGAGGAAATAGATTCGGTAGAATACGGAGGAGAGTAGCTAATGCTCCCATCCTTCGTAATCACAGGTTATTTGGGAAGTGGGAAAACTACCCTTCTTTTGAATTCTGTAAAGGAGTTCTTCTCTGGAAGAAGGGTGGCATTAATAGTGAATGAGTTTGGACAGATAGGGGTGGACGGTAAGATACTTAAAAACGCTTATTCCGAAGTTATAGAGCTTCCAGAAGGATGCATATGCTGTACTTTGCATTCCGAGTTTGAAAAAGCCCTTTCCGAGATAAAACAAAAGTACGATCCTGAACTACTTTTTGTTGAAACCTCAGGTGGAGCAGAACCCTTTCCCGTAATAATAAGTCTGCAAAGCCTTGGTTGTACAGTTGAAGGTGTTTTATGTCTCATAGATACTTTTAACTTTGAAAAATACAGTAAGGAAAGCACTGCAAGACACCAGATAGGAAGCTCTAACGTGCTTGTTATCAACAAGACGGATCTTGTGGAAGGCGAGATCTTAAAAAATATAGAAAAGGAAGTCATCAATCTGTGGCATTTCTACAGACTTAAGAACTTTTTTACAGGTGAGCCAATCTTTAAAGATTTTAGACTCTACAGAACCACTCACGGCAAACTCCCACCTGAGGTGTTTGAGGGCATTTTTACACTGAAAGAAAGAATTTCCATCAAAGAAGAAGAATCTCACGAACACAATCTTAAGCAGGAGATACGTTACTTTGAAGAACCTATAGAGTACGAAAATTTTATGCAGTTTATAGAGAGTCTATCAAAAGATGTAATAAGGGCAAAGGGTATAGTAAGGCTGAGGGAATCTCCGGCTCCAGTTGTTGTTAATTACGCTTTTGGTAGTATAGATATGAGCTATACTATACCCGACTATGAAGGTAAATCTTTTGTGGTGATCGTAAGTTCTTCCAACTGAGTAAGCAAGGTCAAGGAGGAAGAAGATGTTTGAGTATGCTGTATTATTAACTTCTTTTTTGAGTATATTGTTTTCACCCTTTGTTAATGGAAAGCGTTACGCAAGATTGAGTACTCTATTTGTAGGTGTTTCCTTTTTGATAAGTTTGTACGTTCTTTTTGCTGCAAAAGGTGAGGTACATATACACCTGTTGAGGTTTGATGGACTTGGTAGCTTGCTCACAGCTTACATACTGTTTGTTAGTTTAGTAATTCACAAATACTCAATTAACTATATGAAGGATGAGACAGGCTTTAAGAGGTTCTTTGTATTGCTTGACCTTTTGACCTTTGTCCTTCTCCTCCTTGTGCTTTCAGATAATACACTTTTGCTTTTCACTTCCTGGCACCTGATGGGGGTAATACTCTATTTACTTTTAACTCACAATCATAAGAGGTACGAAGCTATATATTTTGGAAAGACCGCTCTATTTACTCACCGGCTTGCCGACATTCCTCTTCTCTTAGCAATACTTATACTTTACAAACTCTACGGTACCTTTAGTATTAGTGAGCTTCTTGAAATTACACAAAGAACGCCAGCACAGGAACTGTGGATCGTAACCTTACTTGTCGTGCTTAGTGCCTTAATAAAGTCCGCTCAGATCCCTTTCCATTTCTGGCTCGTTTATAGTATGGAGGGACCTACCCCTGTTTCTGCCATAATGCACGCAGGTATCGTAAACGCCGGAGCCTTTTTGGTAAACAGGTTTTCTTTTCTGTTTCCACACGACCAGTACGGACTTAGCATATCTTTCCTTGTGGGGATAGTGACAGCCATACTGGGCTCTATGCTTATGCTTATGCAAAATGATGTAAAGAAAGCTCTCGGATACTCTACCGTAGGGCAGATGGGATACATGATGATGGAGATAGGTGTTGGTGCTTTTGCCCTTGCGGTGTATCACATGATAACGCACGGCATATTCAAGGCAACGCTCTTTTTATCTTCGGGAGGAGTCATACACGAAGCGAGGAAAGATACAAACATTCCAAGGGATGAAGTGTACGATGCTTTGGTAAAAAAGGAAATTCATCACAAAGAGATACCTGTGATTCTTTACATCATTATAACTGTGTTTGTGCCACTCCTTCTAGTGCTTATTACCCATTTCGCTTTTGAAAAGGATATCTTCAAATACAAAGCTCCGCTTGTTCTTCTTTTCTTTGGGTGGGTAACCTCAGCCCAGATATTACTTAACCTTTTTAAAGTTGGTAGGGAAAAGCCTTTTCTTACAGCTTTTGCGGGTGCTATTTCCCTCCTTGCTCTTTTAAGCGTGTATGTTCTTGCTGGACAACTTTTGCAAACATGGATATATCCTTACGAAAACCTTCAAACTATGATTTTTGAAAGGGCTTTTTCCAATATTCCAGTATTCTTCGCTGGCATTATTCTCAGTTTAATACTCGTTCTTTCAGGTTGGGTACTCATATATTATGCCGACAAGGAAAAACCTATCAGACTTCATTTAAGCCTTTATGCTCATCTATCAAGGGAACTCTACTTCCCGGATATATACAGGCTTGTGGGCGAGAGCTTTCATAAGTTGGCGCGTGCTGTTTCTGTGGCGACTATTGGCGCAATGCCTATGTATGCCTTTTACTCCGTAGGAAACATCTCTAAGGGCTTTCCCTTTGAGGTAATCCTTCTTGCGCTTTTTGTTCCCATATTCCCTATTAGTCTCTTGACCTCTTACCTGATCAGAAACTATGGACTGTACCCTCTAATTCTTGCGATGGGCTTTATTACCCTTCAAGTTTTTGATATACCCTCTTGGGGCTTCTTCTATGCTCTTGCTGGTTTTACGATGTTTTTACACTCACTTAGGGCTATATCAAGCCAGACTTTTAAGGATATGACCGCCGAGCTTTATCCCGCACTTGTGAGTATGGTGTGGATAGTAGGGAAAGAACATTTTATTATAACCGCTATAGCTTCGCTTTTTGTATACTTACTCGGCATTTATCTTAAGAAAGTCTTCGGAAATGCAAGTTTTGAATACGCAGGTGGTTTTATAGAAAAGATGCCCATCTTTTCACTCCTTCTGATACTTGTATCCCTATACGCCTGCCTTATACCACCTATGCCCACCTTTTACACACTTTTTGAGGCTCTTTTGAAGGTATCTGTATTACCACTACTCCTTCTCATTTTAGGATGGTTCTTGTTTGGAGTTGCAATTACAAACTCATTGTGCAGATTGCTTTACGGCAAACCCAGAGAAGATATTTATTACATAGATATCTTATGGAGGAAGTAGTATGGAAAAAGGCAGGAAACTTTATATTAGATCGCTTGTGAATATAGCTTCAGAGCCTATAGCCTACTTTTGGCCCATGAGAACCTTCATAACTCGTAATCCCCTCAGGGGGTTTGAGCATAAAAACTTTAAAGAAGCTGTAAAGGATGGAGAGCTTCTCTTTGGAGGCAGGGGCTATCTCAGAAGGGAAGACTACAGGTATCTTTACAAAAAAGGATACATAAAGGAAAACTTTCTTAGAAACCACATAAAGAATTTCCTATCATCATTGGAGATAAAGGAAAATCTGCCTTACGAGGACTTACTATTTGTCCTTTTCAGTTCTGATGATTTAAACGGTCCTGCTCTGAACCTCCTTTACAAGGGAAAGATCCGGGAGGATATCTTTACTAAGCTGTGCGAACACTTCACGGAAAACCCTTCAGAGGTATGTAGAGAGCTTTTTCTGAGCGTAGGTGTAAAACACACTCTCCAAGATATAATCAAACAACTTACTGGAAAGGATTTGGACAGAACCATAGATGAGCTTACGATAAAAACCGCTTTTGATTTTTTGGACGAGGGACAGTCTACTATAGATATGCCTATAAGGACTGTGGGCTTATACAAGGCATGGAGGGAATTGGCAAAAAAGAATCTCAGGTTCCTCCTTTGGACGGGAAGAAATCTCAAGCTTATGGTAGAAGCTTTTGAAGAGCCGGAAGAAGCTATTGATCATGTTCTGAAATCCTTTGAACTGCCCGAATCTCTTTGGGAAGGCTACATAAGCTTGGAACTTTCAAGGCTAAAAGGTATAGCAGGTTTTATAAAGTGGAGGTCTCAAAATAAATACTACTACTGGCAAAAGGTTCATCCTGTTGATACGGTGGATTATACCGCCATAAGACTCCTTATAGCTAAGTCGGTAATAGATGCAGTTAAGAAAGACCTACCTTTCAAACCTACCTACTTAGGACTTGAGGAGTTTTTAAGAAAGGAAGAATACAGAGCTTACCTTATGTATCAGTTCAGCACAAAAACCTGCCCACCGCAATTAGCCGAAGACTCCAAAAGATACTTACGCCATCCTGAAAATGGCATCTTGGATTACGTAAATCTGAAGGCTCAGATATTTGCAAAAAGCTACCACCTCTTTTTACAAAAATGGCTCAAAGAGTTGGGAATTGATGTGGATAGTCTTACTTCCAGTCAAGTGCTGGAGCTTGTGAAAGTTTACGAAAAATTTAAAAAGGAGGAGGGATATATTTATCTGAAAGCTCTTGAAGATACTCATATTGAAACACTTGTGAAGTCTTTGAGTACAGAAAAGAGTGAAGAAAAACCTCTCGCACAAGCCTTCTTTTGCATAGACGTTCGTTCGGAAAGGTTTAGAAGACACTTTGAGAAGGCAGGCAACTATCAAACCTTCGGTATTGCAGGCTTTTTTGGTGTGCCTGTGGCTTTGGTAAATTTAGATAAGGGTCACGAAGAATTCCTATGCCCTGTGATAGTAACGCCGAGAAATGTAGCCTTTGAGGTCCCTTACACCAAGAAGGGTATAGAGAGGACAGAGGCTGCAAGTGAGGTTCTGCACGGCGTAAAAGACCATATACTTGCGCCCTTCGTTGCAGTTGAAATGATGGGTTTTGCTTTTGGTTTTGACTTTGTAGGGAAAACCTTCCTCCCTCAACTGTACTTAAGATTTAAAGACTCCTTATGGGATACACACACTAAAACTTCCATAATAGTAAATAAGCTTTCTGAAATGGAGATAGAAGAAATCCTTTTTACCTACTATGCAAACCTCATAGGTAATGTGCTCAAAGAAGAAGTTGGCTTGAAAAATATAGACCACAATACTATTAAAAGAGTGTTTGAAGCTTGTCTAAACCACGAAGAGGAAGTCTCTGAAGATATCAAAAGTGTTGTTAAATTACTCAGAGAAAAGTACAGAGTAGACAGAGGCTTTGTGGAGATTTTCAAAGAAAGACTTAGGAGTGTAGGATTTACAAAGGAAGAGCAGGCATTTCTTATCTCCACAGCTCTCAAAAGCATAGGTTTGGTTAAGGACTTTGCCCCTATCGTTTTAGTGCTTGGACACGAAAGCAGGTCAGAGAACAATCCTTACGAGTCTGCTCTGGACTGTGGTGCCTGCGGTGGATCTTCTGGAATATACAATGCGAGAATTTTCTGCATCATGGCGAACGACCCTGCTGTAAGACGGATAATGGCTCAGAAGCATGGACTTGATATACCTGATGATACAGTATTTATCCCAGGTGTTCACAACACAACTACCGACGAGGTTACGCTTTATGACCTTGAATTTATGCCTGCACGCTATATACCTCTTCTTGACAGGATCAAAAAAGACCTTGAGGAAGTAAAAAGATTGACAGCACAAGAGAGAGCAATATCCTTAGAAGCAAAAAGTGAGAAGGAAGTGTATACAAAAGCATACGACTGGTCGGAAGTAAGACCGGAATGGGGTCTTTCCGGAAATTACGCCTTCATAATAGGCAGGAGGAGTATTACAAAGCTTTCCGATTTTGGTGGAAGGGTATTTTTACACTCTTACGATTACAGCGTTGATAGAAAAGGCTTCTTGTTGGAGAATATACTATCGGGTCCAGCGATTGTGGGTCAATGGATAAATTCAGAATATTATTTTTCAACAGTGGATAACGAGACATACGGTAGCGGTAGCAAGGTTTATCACAATGTGGTTGGAAGAATAGGCGTTATGACTGGAAATTTCAGCGACCTGAGAATAGGCTTACCATCTCAAACGGTGTTGAAGGAAGGAAGACCATTCCACATACCAGTAAGGCTTACACTTGTTATAGAAGCGCCTCTTGAGTTTGCAAAAGGCATTTTAAATAGAATAAGAAAGATAAGGGAACTTATGCAAAACGAGTGGATAAATGTTGTAATTTTTGACCCAGAAGAAAAAGCTTTTTATAGATACTCTCAAGGAGCTTGGATTGAATATCTAAAAAATATGGAGGTGCAAGTATGAAGAGTATAAACCTTTACGAGATGAAAAAGGTAGAAGTTATAGTAAAAGGCGAAGATTTAGAATTTGTCATTGATCTTCTTGAAAGAGCAGGAGTGAGTGGCTACACCATAATACATAACTTATCTGGTAAGGGAAGTCACGGTTTTCACGAAGGTCACCTACTTTTCAATGAGGAGGATACTCTGGTTATGATAGTATCTGTAATGCCTGAGAAGTTGGTGGAGGTTGTGCTTGAGGGGATAACGCCTTTCCTCAACAAACACTCCGGTGTTGTTTTTGTCAGCAGTGTGATGGTCAGTAGATTAACAAAGTTTGGCGATGTAAGTATGAGTGCGGGTGGAGGGAGTTGAACCCTCACGGAGTTGCCTCCACGGGATCCTGAGTCCCGCGCGTCTGCCAGTTCCGCCACACCCGCTCAAATATAGGAATTATAATATGCCTTCTCCATTAGTGGAAGATGTAACAGATGCTCCTTCATACTAAGATTCAAAGTGGAGACGAGGGGAGTTGAACCCCCGACCTCCTGCTTGCGATGCAGGCGCTCTCCCACTGAGCTACGTCCCCTTGTCTATGCTTAGAATATATTCAAGACAGGTTCTTACCCCGAAGCCTGTAGCTCCCTTAGAGTAGTAACCGAATTCTTCTTTCAAGTATGCTGGACCTGCTATATCAAGGTGAACCCACTTTATACCTTCACTCACAAACTCTTCAAGGAACATAGCTGCAGTTATGGCTCCTCCATATCTTCCCGCCGTGTTCACGATATCCGCGTCTGACTTTTTGAGTTTTTCTCTGAGTTTTTTGTCATCCATGGGAAGCTTCCACATTCTCTCCCCAGTTTCCCGTGATATCTCCAAAAGTTTATCTCCAAAAGCATCGTCGTTTGTAAAGAGTCCGGCTGTGTACTCACCAAGAGCAACTATACAAGCTCCCGTAAGTGTTGCCATATCTATTATATATGTAGGCTTCAAGTTGGAAGCATAATGGAGTGCGTCGGCGAGGGTAATCCTACCTTCAGCGTCGGTATTATCTACTTCAATGGTTTTCCCGCTCATAGTCCTTATTATGTCATCGGGTCTGTATGCGCTACCGCTGGGCATGTTTTCCGCAGCGCCTATTATACCATGGACTTCTACCTGCGGTTTTAACAAGGCGAGTGCCTTCATAATACCAAGCACAGCGCATGCACCCGATTTATCCATTTTCATGGTTCTCATATACTCACCAGTCTTTATATTTAGTCCACCACTATCAAAGGTGAGACCCTTCCCCACCAAGGCTATTTTATCCTTCGGTTCGCCTTCAGGCTTATAAATGATGTGTATAAATCTTGGAGGTGTAGCAGAACCCTTACCAACGCTCCATAAAGCGTGCATACCCATCTCCTGTATCTGCTTTTCATCGTATATCTTGCACTCAAGACCGTACTCCTTTGCCAGATCCTGAGCTATCTGTGCGAGCGTTAAAGGGTTTATTACATTGCCAGGTTCATTTACGAGATCCCTTGCGAAAATCTGCCCATCTGCAAAGATCTTACCTACCCTTATTCCTTCTTCGTACCCGCCATAAAGGTTCACCTTCTGCACGCTGGTATATTCCTCATCCTTTTTGCTTTTGTATTTTTCAAAGCTGTAATTTCCCAAAAGGAGACCTTCCGCTATCGCTTTGCTCCTCTTGTAATCTAATCTATCTCCAGCATACGCACACGCTGACAAAATTTTGTCCTTTTTTAGTCTTTTGACGAAAATGGCTCCAGCTCTTCTATATTCGTCAAAACCTGCTTTGTCTTTTTTGCCAAGACCAATTATGTAAAAGGTTCTCACCGTATCATCTTCAAGCAAGGGTATTTTTATAATCGTGTCCTCCTTCCCTTTGAAATTCTCAGCCTTCAATATATTCTCTATCTTTTCTGCAAAGGCACCAACGTACCGCAGGTTTCCGAAGTCTTCCTCAAATACAAAAATGCCCAGTGGTGTATCTTTTACCTCTTCATAAGGTTTTTCGTAAGAAACCACCTCCATGTTAGTCCTCCTCGCTACTTGCCATTTCCCTCCTTAAAGCCACCTTCCCCGTTCTTGCCATTTCCATTATACCGAAAGGTCTCACGAGTTCCAAAAAAGCGTTTATTTTGTCCTCCGTACCAGTTATTTCAACCGTGTAAGTACTTTGAGATACATCCACTATCCTTCCTCTGAATATCTCCGTTATTCTCAGTACTTCGTCCCTTGCTCTGGGCGTTGATGTGTGTATCTTTACGAGGGCTAACTCTCTCTCTATGTGTGGCAGATCGGTAAGATCCCTCACCCGTATAGTATCTATGAGCTTCCTCAGTTGTTTTACCACCTGATCTATTACTACATCGTCACCTATTACCTCAATGGTCATACGGGAAAGACCCCTCTCGTGTGTCTCACCTACAGATAAACCTTCAATGTTGTATCCTTTACCAGCTATTAATGTGGCTATTCTTGCAAGAACACCAAGCTCATTTCTTACAAGCAGAGTTATTATATGTTTTCTGACAGTACCCTTTTTAATCTCCCTTAGAGCTGGTGCCTTTACAGTCGTTACATCAGACTTTCCTATGGTATCACTCATTTTATAACCTCCGTTATCCTACGAGGTACATGGTATCAGCCTCAATACCCTTTTTGCCATCTTCCAGTATCATATCTTTGTAAGACTTACCCGCAGGCACCATGGGAAGCACATTCTCCTCTCTATCTACGTGGAAATCTAACACAACTGGTCTATCCTGTATCTTCATGGCTTCCTCAAGTATTTCCCTCACTTGAGAAGGCTTTTCTGCTCTGAAACCTACTGCACCGCATGCTTCCGCAAGCTTTACAAAATCCGGTTGTACACTCAGATCCACTTCAGAGTATCGCTTTTCGTAAAACAGTTCCTGCCACTGACGTACCATACCTAAGTATCCATTATTTATTATAGCTATCTTTACAGGTACACGATACTGCACAGCGGTCACAAGCTCCTGCATAGTCATCATGAAAGAGCCGTCACCGTCTATTACAAAAACTTCTCTCTCCGGTCTACCTATCTTGGCTCCGATACCTGCAGGTAGACCAAAACCCATAGTACCTAATCCGCCGGAATTTATAAACTGTCTTGGGAAGGAGTACTTATAGAACATAGCAGCCCACATTTGATGCTGTCCTACACCAGTAGCTATTATAGCCTCACCCTTTGTAACCTTCCATATTTCTTCAATAACATACTGTGGCTTTATCACCTTATCTGAGTTTCTGTAAGTCAGTGGGTGGAGTTTTTTCCACTTTTCTATTTGTCCTATCCACTTTTGCCTATCTTCGGGAAAGAGGACTTTCATACCTTCCTTTTTGATCTCCTCTATGAGCTTTCTGAGAACCACTTTTACATCACCTACTATTGGTACATCCACCACTATGTTTTTGGATATAGAAGCGGGATCTATGTCTATGTGTATGATAGCAGCTTGAGGTGCAAACTCCTCTATCTTTCCAGTTACCCTATCATCAAATCTTGCACCTACAGCTATAAGAAGATCCGAGTGATAAACCGCCATATTTGCATAGTATGTACCGTGCATACCGAGCATGTGAAGAGCTAAGGGATGAAGCTCTGGAAAGGAGCCTTTACCCATGTTTGTTGTAGTAACGGGTATACTCATAAGTTCGGCGAGTTCTAAAAGCTCCGCCTGAGCCTCAGCTTGAACTGCTCCACCTCCAACGTAAAGAACTGGTCTTTTTGCCTCCGCTATTAGTCTTACGGCTTTCTTTATCTGCTGTATATTTCCTTCCACATGGGGTTTGTATCCGGGTAGTGAGTTTTTAACCTCTTCCAATGAAGGCATCTCCACTTGGGAAAGTTTTTGTGTTATATCTTTTGGTATATCCACCAAAACTGGTCCAGGTCTACCCGTCTTAGCTATGTAAAAAGCTTGCCGAAGTATGAGAGGTAGGTCTTCTATCCTCTTTACTAAGAAGTTGTGTTTGGTTATAGGTCTTGTTATGCCTACTATATCCACTTCTTGAAAGGCATCGTTACCTATAAGATGGGTTGGTACCTGTCCGGTTATGAAAACTACAGGAACTGAATCCATGTATGCATCAGCTATAGCGGTTACTAAATTGGTAGCACCAGGACCTGATGTGGACATGGCAACTCCCACCTTTCCAGTGGCTTTTGCGTAACCTTCAGCCATATGTCCTGCACCTTGTTCGTGTCTAGTAAGTATATGTTTTATAGTTCCATCTCTGTAAAGAGCGTCATAAACCTCCATTATTGCACCGCCGGGATGCCCGAATATGTACTCAACACCCTCCTCTTTTAAAGTCTCTATAACTATATCAGCTCCTTTCTTTACCATACCAAAAACCTCCGCTTACGGAAATTATAAAAGTATAAAATATAAACTATTTGTGAAATTTGTGTTTAGGAAGCAGACCACTCCAAAATTTCTTAACCATATTCAAAAAGCTTAATATGATCCCCTCTCTTTTTACCCTCGGCTCCTTCACACCACCTTTTGGCGCTATAAGGTATATGTCTATGCCTTCCGTTTGGAGAATAATTTCTTTGTATATGGTACTTCTGAGCGCACCTTCCCTTCTGGGTTTTCCAAGAATTATCTTGGTTACGTTCTCCTTTTTGGCGTATTTTATTATCTCTCGGGCTACAGAGTAGCCCTTCACTACCTCTACCCTTCCACCCAATTTTTGGGTAACTTCCATTGCCTCCCTTAGCCACCTTTTTTCTTCCTCTGTAAAGCTTTTTGCTTTCTCGGTTTCCACATACAGAGCTACCCACTCAACCCCTCCAAGCTCCGAAGCCAGTCCATAGGTTTTTCTTACTAAATGTGAAGCGTAAGGACTAGCGTATATGCCTACAAGTATCTTCTCCTTCAATCCTAAGGGACCTGATACACCGCGTTTGCGAAGATATTCCTTTAATGTCTGGTCAAGCTGGTCTGCAAGCACCCTAAGGGCAAGGGTCCTCAGAGCTATCAAGTTGCTTAGTTTGAAGAACCTTTTAATGGCTTCCTCTGCCATATCCCTAACGTAAACCTTTCCTTCCCTCAACCTCTTTAACAGCTCTTCCGGAGGAAGATCTATAAGCTTTATTTCCTTCGCACCCTTTATGAATGGGTCTGGGATAGTCTCCTTTACCTCTACCCCACATATCTGATACACAATATCCTTAAGACTTTCTAAGTGTTGGACGTTCATAGCGGTGCATACATCTATGCCAGCCTTAAGCACCCTCTGGATGGATTGATAACGTTTCTCTTCAGGAAAGCCTGGTGGATTTGTATGCGGAAGCTCGTCTATTATAACGATTTGAGGCTTTCTTTCTATTATCCTGTCGTAATCTACCTCCTTTATCTTTAAACCTTTGTATTCAACCACGATGGAGGGTATAACCTCAAGACCTTTAAGTAGAGCTTCCGTTTCTGGTCTTCCGTGGGTTTCCGCATATCCCACCACCACATCCTTACCTTCAGCCACTAATAGATGAGCATCGTACAGCATGGAATAGGTCTTTCCAACCCCTGGTGCATATCCAAGATAGACAATAAAATTGCCCCTTCCTACCTGTGGTTCTGCTTCCGTTTCTATAAGCTCTAACAGCTCTTCGGGCAGAGGTCTTTCTTCAGGGTAGTCTTCTATTACCATGGCTTTCCAAGAGGCTTAAAAGGTCTAAGTTGAGCTTCAAAACGTTTACTCTTCTTTCACCAAAAAAGCCAAAACTTCTTTCTTCTGTGTTCTTAATTACCAGCCTTTCCAACTCATCCTTAGAAAGACCTGTCCTTTCGGAGATACGAGGTATCTGAATTAGCAGAGCTTCAGGTGGAAGGTGAGGGTCAAGCCCGCTCCCGGAGGAGAAGACAAGATAGGAGGATATCTTCTCTTTTATACCGCTATTCCTTAGCCTTTCTATCCTCGCTTTTATCTGTTTGTAAAGTTCTGGATTTGTGGGCGCAAGGTTTGAACCACCACTGTTGAGAGGGTCGTAGTTGTCCGCTGAGGGTCTGCCCCAAAAGAGATAGTCGCTTATAAAGGGTTGCCCGATTAACTCTGAGCCCACTGGCTTTCCCTTATAGTAGATTATGCTTCCTTTTGTCTTCTCCCGAAACATAAAGGACGCTATGCCTGTGGTTAAAAGCGGATATATCACTCCAGTTATGACAAAAAGCAGGAGAAAAACCTTTAAAGTCTTTAAAAATCCGCTCATGTCTCACCTCACAAAAAAGTATATTGCGTAGTAGATAACCCATATGCCTATGAAGGGTGCTACTACTCCTCCAAGTCCGTAAACGAGAAGGTTGTAGAGGAAGAGCTTATTAGGTGAAAGGGGCTTATAAAAGGCACCCCTTAAAGCCAGGGGTGTAAGCAGAGGTATTATAAGGGCGTTGAAGATAACAGCAGAGAGTATAGCCACGTATGGGTTTTCCAGCTTTAGTATGTTAAGGGCATTTAGCTGTGGGTATATAGAGCTTATGGCTGCGGGTACTATGACGAAATACTTGGCTATGTCGTTAGCTATAGAGAAGGTGGTAAGGGCTCCCCTGGTTATGAGCATGCTTTTGCCTATTTCTACTATGTCTAAGAGCTTTGAAGGGTCCGAATCAAGGTCTATAATGTTTGCCGCTTCCTTTGCTACCTGCGTGCCTGCGTTCATGGCGACCGCCACATCAGCCTGTGCAAGAGCTGGAGCGTCGTTGGTGCCATCTCCCGTCATAGCCACTATGTAGCCTTCCTGTTGGAGCTTCTTTACAAGTTTTAGCTTGTCTTCGGGCTTTGCCTCTGCCACAAAATCATCCACACCCGCCTCTCTTGCTATAGTCGCAGCGGTAAATGGGTTATCTCCTGTTATCATTATGGATTTTATCCCCATACTTCTTAGCTTCGCGAGCCTTGCCTTTATACCCTCTTTTATTATGTCCCTTAGCACCACCACCCCTACGATTTCTTTGTCCTTCAGCACCACCAGAGGAGTATCTCCTCTCATAGC
>SPLK01000150.1_pt1 | contig 30501 bp, 23 predicted proteins | sample 2456111 | NCBI WGS metagenome assembly SPLK01 (sample SAMN11156906, study PRJNA527647) | hot springs metagenome | biome: Geothermal region; feature: Hot spring; material: tree branch in hot spring; isolation source: hot spring sediment rich in lignocellulosic material ... | reverse complement strand
GCGGGGCCGTCGGGCGGCCCACCAGGCTGTCCATGAAATGCCGCTTCCAGAAGGCGACGTGGCGGACGATCTCCCAGACGCAGTGCCGTTCCGGGGACGGCCGCCAGAGGGCCTGCTCCGCCGACAGGTCCTTGATCTGCCGCCAGATGGGCGCATGGCTGTAGTTGCGCCCGTCGAAGAGACGCTCCGCGGCCTGCCGCAGGGCCTCCCCCAGTGCATCGGGCATGGCCTCGGCCCCCTTCCTGTCTCGCATCGCAGCTGGCCTCGCCGACCCCGTGCCGGCCCGCACGCGCCCGGTACGTCGCGACGATGGTGACGTGTGCTCCTCCGTACCCACCCGCAAGGGGCAGCTGAGGCTCGATCTCATCTTACCAACCCCAGCCTCCCGCACCAGGTAGTCACGCAGCCTGCCGCCGAGCGGGGGCGCGAGCATGGGATTCGGGTGGAGCGATAGCGGGTTTTTAAATACGTATTTAAATTCCCATGGGCGCTACCGAGGACACCCTGTGCGCTCGCGGACGAGCATCCCGGCCAGCCGCACCGAAAGCGACGGTACGCACCCCCCGAGGACGGTCTTCCCCGGCCTCCAGGTCGGCAGCGGGCGCGCGTCGTCGCGTGCCGATGCGGGCGCAGAGGGAGTCGGCGCCCGGACGAACACGCGGTCCCGTCAGCCACTAACCGGCGCCACGTCGGCGATGTGGCACACGGGACGGGGTCGCGGCGCACTTCAACAATCGTTGAAGTGGGTCACGGGTCTGCGGGTCACGGGCCCGCTGGTCACCGGGCGCCGGTCGCCGGTCTGCGGATCGACGGCCAGTGCACTGTTCGCCCGGCCGACGAGCGACGCCTCGGCGGGCTCAGCGAGGGGGCTCGGTCAGGCCGGTCATGGCCCGGCAGGAAAACGGGGACACTCGATCGAACGTGTATTTGGGGTTGGATTCGACGACGTCCCGGGCGGCTGGCCGACATGGGCGAAGTCGAGCTGGGAACAAGGATGACCTGGAGGCCAGTGACGAGATGCAGAGAGGGGCGCGAGCGCTGACACGGGGTGCGGTACTTGCTGCAGCGGTATTGTCTGCGGTCCCTTCGTTCGCGTCGGCGAGCCCGGTGCCTGCCGACTGGCCCCGGGTCGCCACCGAGCACTTCGTCGTCGTCCACCCGCCCGGATACGGCTCGGACGGGACCCTCATCGGGGAGTTCGCCGAGGAGGCCTGGGTGTTGTATCGGGAGGTCCTCGGGGTCGAGCCGCCGATTGCGGTCGTCATCTACCTGTACGACCGGGAGCGCTACCCCCGGGAGCCCAGCAGCGCGTGGGCAGAGCTCGACCCGCCCTCGCTCCACTTGCTGGCGCCATCGGCCCAGCCGGCGGATCAGCGAGAGTGGCAGGACCGCCTCTGGTACCGCAAGAACGTCGCCCACGAGTTTGGCCACGTCGCGCTCCACGCCGTCGGCCCGGGGTCGGGGCGGATGGCGCTCTTCCTCTTCCAGGAGGGGATCCCCGAGTATCTCTCGGTCTACCGCCTGGGCCTGCAGGTGCGCGCCAAGTACGCCGCGTACGAGCAGGGCCTCCGCGACCGGGCCCGAGCCGGGCGGCTGGCCTTCCTGCACTTCGAGGACGAGTACGGGCTGGCGGCGCAGTTCATTCGCTTCATCGAGGAGACCTTCGGGCAGGGCGCCGCCATACGGGTGTGGCGGTCGTCAGCTCCGTCGTGGAGCCAGGCCATCCGGGACGAACTGGGCGTCGACATGCTCGAACTGGAGGAGCGGTGGCTTCGATGGGCTGGCGCCAGGCGCTGACGGCTTCGGGGCTGCTGGCGCTCCTGCTGGCGGCCGCCCCGGTCTCGGCGGCGGTGCGCTGGCAGCAGATCCGGGAGGGGGACTTCACGGTCTTCTTCGCCCCCGGGGACGAGGCCGCCGGCCGCAAGATGCTGGCATGGGCCGAGGAAGCCAGGGGGTTCGCCGGGCGGGTGTTCGTGGGCACGTCCCTGCCGGGGGCCCGCATCTACCTGCACCCCGAGAGCGATTGGGAGCGCTCGCCCTATTCCGCCTATGCCGATGGTTCGGCGAGGGCCGTCCACTTCCTGACTCCGTCGGCGGCCCCGCCGGGCGTGGACGACACCTGGTACTTCAAGAACCTCATCCACGAGTACACCCACGTGGCGCACAACTGGGTGCTGGGACGCAAGTGGTGGGGATACCGGGAGACGCCGTCATGGTTTCGGGAGGCGCTGGCCGAGTACACGGCGGTGATGGCGTCGACGCCGGATGTGCAGGGGGCCTACCGCCGGTATTACGAACAGATGCGGCGAATGGTCGAGTCGGGCGACACCGCGTTCCTCTTCAAGGGCGACATCTACGGGTGGGGAGTCGCCTTCGGAGCCTTCGTGACGGAGCTCTGGGGTGAGGACGCGCTGGCGAGGATCGTGCAGAGCCGGGCGAGGAGCTTCGAGGCGGCGCTGCGGGAGGTGACGGGCCTCGACGCGGTAGGGCTCGAGCGGCAGTGGATGGCGTGGCTGCCGGGCTGGGTCGAGACGGTGGAGTGGCCGCTTCGGGGCTCCGCGGCGCGTATCCGGCGAGGCGTTGGGGGCGGCGAGTCTGGCGCGGATCATTCCCGGGGAAATGGGGCGGACCCGACCGTCTCGCCCGGGCCGCTGGTGGGTGCCGAGAGGCGCCGCTTCCGGGTGGAGCATCCGGCCTTCGTCTTCTGGCCGGGGAGCGGCCGGGCGTTCGTGCAGATCGTCTTGACGGCGAGGGTGCCGGTTCCCCGGGAGGATCTCCAGCGGCTCATTGAGGGGCCGGGCCTCGCTCCCGTAGTCATGGCGACACCCGAGGAGATACGGCAGCATCAAAGCGAGTGGGCAGCGCAGCACTTCGCGAGCCTGGTGCGGGTCGACGTCCCGGTGCGGCAGGAGGACGGGCACTGGGTCTCGGCGGTGCCCATCACCTTGCGTGTGCACCCGGCGGTGACCCTGCACCTGGTCGACGTCGAGGGACACTGGATCGAGACCGCCCTGTCGTGGGTCGGTCAATGAGGGCATGCCCCAGTGCGGTGCAACGACCCAATGGTATGGCGCACGCCCCGCGCCCTGTTGCCATCAAGGGCGCGCTCCACACGCGTCGGAGAGGCGAAGGGGGCGAACCACCTCCACGGCTCCATCGGTACCTATGGCCCCCAGGCGTCGGAGCATGAACGCCTGCCGGAGCAGGGCCTCGCCGCGGGCCCGCACCCACCCGTCGTGCTCGGCCGGGACGACGTGCCGCAGCTCGTTGAGCAGCTCTTCAGGAGAAAGCCCTCCGAGCCGTACGACCGCGTCGCCCGGGCGCACCGGCGACCCCGGTGCCGCCTGCGTCACCACCAGCCCGTCGCTCACCCAGCGAAAGTGCACGGGCAGGACCGGCTCCACCGGACGGTAGGCGAGGCCTGTGTGGGCGTCGGGTTCGGGAAGAGAGCGAAGCACACGCTGCGCCAGGAAGAAGAGATCGCCCACCGGCATCGGAGCCTGGAGTCGCTCGATGGCCTGTAACGCCTGGTCATGGAAGGCCGCCCGTCGACCGGCATCGGACAGGGCCGGATGCACATCTTCGACGGTGCGGACGAGGAAACGCAGGTCTTCCCGGATGTCGTCCACGGCAAGCAAGGGCTCGGTGCCGGACGCGGCGCCGAGAGCTGCCAAAGGGCCGGCCACTCGGGCAGGCGTGGCTGCTACAACGAAAGCGACCGCGACGCTGAGCCAGAAGACAGCGCCCATGCGACCCCCCCCTTGACCCGACGGCTCCACGGCGCTCGCCAACAGCGGCAACCCCGCGGTGGTCGCCCGGCCCCACCCGACCGTGACTCGCGCCTCAGTCCTCCCGGACGTCGACCAGCGTGCCGGCCAGGGCCTCGAAGAGGGGCAGGCGGTCGCGGAAGGATGCGGCCCGCTCCTGGAAGCTGGCGACCAACGCCCGCCCCTCCCACGGCACCATGAGCCGCAGGGTCTGGATGCGGCCCATCACGGTAGGAGCGACGGTGACGGAGCGGTGCACCGCCACGCCGTTGATCGTAGTCCAGCCAGCCGTCACGACCTCCCAGCGCGACGCCTCGTCGGCAATCGCCATGCGGGCGAAGAGCGCCCCCACGTCCGAGACACCGTACCGGGCGAGCTCCTCCACCGCCACGCTCAGGCAGGGGTAGGGGTCGTCGTCTCGCTCGGTGTAGAGCTCGAGGACGGTCCCGTCGAGGGACTCCCCCTCGTACCAGCCGCCGGGCCGCATCAGCCAGTAGGGGCTGTCGGAGAGCGGCAGCGACTTGAGCGCGTCCTCGACGACGACCCCGCCGGGCCCGAGGCCCGTCACCTGCGCCTGCAGCAGGTAACGGCCCGTCTCACCGGCCGAGTAGGAGTTGACGACGACCAGGTACTGGCCCGACGACGGGAAGGTGTAGATGATCCGGGCATCCCTCCCGCCGCCCGAGTCGTCGTCCTCGGCCACCACGTCGCCCTCGGGGCCGACCAGCAGCAGGTAGGCGTCGAACTCCGCCCGCAGCACCACCGTCACGGTGCGGCCCAACTCCCCCTCGAGCACGTACGCGTCGAAGAAGGTGTCGTCGTCCTCGAGGATCTCGTCGCCCGCTTCCAGGCGGCCCATCACGCGAGTGCCAGGGACGATGGGAGCAAGCGAGCCGCTCTCGCCCGCGGGAGCCGCCCCTTCGCCCACGAGGTGCTCCTCCTGGCCCGTGCCCGCCGTCCCTGCCTCCGTGGCCATCGGCGCAGCGCAGGTCGCCGCCAGCCCTACCACGACGGCCACAACGACGCAGCGGCGCCCGAGCGCCCGACCCCTCTGCCTACCCATGCGCGCTCCTCCTCCACCCAACCCACCCGAGGAGGGATTCGAGGCGCGTTTCCAGCTCCTGCTTGCTCGCCGGGCGGTCGAGGTTGACCGGCCCTGGCCCCAGCGGATCGGCCACCCGGCCGCCGGGCGCACGCCCCATGTTGGTGGCGCAGCCGCAAAGCCCGCCTACCCCTTGACGGCCCCCGCCACGACCCCCTTGGTCAGCTGGTTTCGTAGCAGCAGGTAAAAGACGGCCATTGGCATCATCCCGATGACGAGCCCGGCGAACTGCTTGCCGTAGTCCGACGACAGCGCCCCCGAGAAGCGCAGGATCCCCACCGGCAGCGACTTGAGGGCGTTGTCGGAGACCAGGACGTTGATGAGCATGAACTCGTTCCACACCCCGGGGATGGTGACGATGGCGAGGGTGGTCACCACCGGCCGCACCATCGGGAAGACGATGCGCCACAGGATGGTCAGGTACCCGGCCCCGTCCAGCCGAGCCGACTCGATGACGGAGTCGGGCAGCCCCTTGATGTACTCCGTGCACAGGTAAACCCCCATCGGCAACCCCATGGCCGTGTAGACCATGAGCACGCCCAGGCGGGTGTTGTACAGGTGCGTCCGCGTCGCCATCAGGAAGAGCGGCACCATGATGGACTGGATGGTCAGCAGGATCCCGATGACGAACCCCCCGTACAAGAGCGGCGTCGCCCGCGACCGCAGCTTGGCGAAGGCGAAGCCCGCCGCCACGGAGAGCACCACGATGGCCGCCGTCGACACGGCCGTGTAGAGCAGGCTGTTGCCCATCAGCACGTCGAACTGCCCGATCCGCCACGCTTGCACGTAGTTGTCGACCATCCAGCGCCGGGGCAGGCCCAGCCGGTCCAGCTGGAACGCCTGCGTGGTCTTGAAGGAGCTCATCACGAGCCACACGATGGGGTACGTCGTCATCACCGCGAATGCCCCGAGCCCCAGGTAGGCCAGCCCCTTTGCGACCGCCCGCACCATTACTCTCGCCCCCCGAAGCGGGCCTCGAGCACCCGCAGCAGCACGATGAGCGCCAGGCTCAGCACCACCATGAACGTCGAGATGGCGTTGGCCAGTGGGTAATCGGGCGCCCCCCTGAACGCCGTGTCGTACATGTACAGCGACAGCACCGACGTGCGTCGGGCGGGGTTGCCCGCCGTCATCGCGAAGATGAGGTCGAAGCTCTTGAGCGATCCCGAGATGGCCAGGATGGCCGCCGTCACGATGACCCCGGAGAGGCCGGGTACGATGACGTAGCGCATCACCTGCGTCTCGGTCGCCCCGTCGATCTTGGCCGCCTCGATGACCTGGGGGTCGATCTTCTGCAGGCTGCCGAGGAAGATGATGAGATACGTCCCCGTGTACATCCACAGCATGACGAAGAGCACCGGCAGCATCGCGGTCCTCGGATTGAGGAAGAGCGTATTCTCCCACCCGGGGAAGATGGATTGCATCAACGTCGTGAAGGGCCCGTAGGGGGAGAAGAACGACTGCCACAGGATGCCCACGACGATGGTGGAGATGACCGACGGCAGGTAGATGACGGTCTGGAAGAAGTCCCGCCACCGTACCAGGTTGCGCCAGAGGACGTACGCCACCACGAAGCCCAACGGGATCTGGCCCAAGAGTGAGATGAGGATGATGTAGACGTTGTTGCGCAGGGAGATCCAGAAGAACCGGTCCTGAAACATCCGGACGTAGTGGGTCAGGCCCACGAAGCGGACCGGCGACTCGGCCGAGAGGAGAGGCCCGCCTTGGTAATCGCTGACGCTGAGGCCCACCGAGAAGAGCGTCGGAAACGCCACGACGGCCCAGTAGATCAGCACGGCCGGCAAGACCAGGAGCAGGTAGGCGAGGCGCTGCTCCCGATGGGTCGTTCGCCGCACGTTTCTCTCCCCTCCGCCCATGCCTCGGGCCATGCAGGAGGCGGCGGGCCGCCACCCGAGACGTGACGGCCCGCGCCCGCCCCCTTGCTGCTGCCCTTACCGCGAAGCCCTCCATGCCTCCAGGGCCCGCTGCACGGCGGCGGCCACTTGCTCCGGCGTCGAGAGCCCCAGCCCTATCTCCTGCAGCCCCACGTTGAGCGGCCCGTAGACCTGCGCGTCGAGGACGTTGTCGAGCACGTAGGTCCCGCCCACCCGCTCGTAGAAGCGGGCGCGCTCCTGGGCCAAGGGCTCGAGGCGGTCGCTGGTGACGTTCTTGCGGGAGGGGAAGGCGGCACCCGTCTCGAGCCGGATCCGCTGCACCTCGGGCGACGTGAGCCACTGGATGAGGCGCCACGCCGCTTGCTCCTTGGCCGACCCCGCCGGGATGCTGGCGCTCATGGCGAAGCCGACGCCCGGCACCATGGACGTGGTGCGGTGCACCACCTCGCCCGGTATCGCCGGGAAGACCGTCAGGACGAACTCGTGCTGCCGGTCGGGCGGGATGAGGGCCTCGCCGGTGGTGGGGTCGGTGAGGAAGTTGCTCGTCTTCCAGTCGCCGTCCACCAGGAAGGGCGCCCGTCCCGACGCGAACAGCCCGTTGACCTCGTTGTACGAGGTCTGGAAGATGCGCCGGTTGAGGACCCCGTCGTCGAAGAGCGACCGGTAGAAGCGCAGCGCCCGCACGAAGGGCTCGTCGGTGAAGCGGGCCTGCCCGGCCAGCACCCGGTCGATGAAGTCGTCGCCGGCGAGGCGCCCCACGATCATGCTGAACAGCGTCGACTGCACCACCCAGTCGTCCTGCGCCCCCATCAGGATGACGTCCTTGCCGGCAGCCCGAAGGGCCGGCACCATGGCCTTGAGCTCCTCGTAGGTCGTCGGCACAGGCAGCCCCAGGCTGTCGAGCAGGCCCTTGTTGACGTAGAGGACGTGGGTGGCGGTGATGGCGATGGGCAGCTCGGCCAGGTAGCCACCCGCCTGCGGGGCGAGGGCTGCCTCGTGGAACTCCCGCGCCATGTTCCCGAGGAATGGCGTCAGATCCTTGACGAGGCGCTTGGTGTGCAGCGTGCTCGAACGCCCGCCGGGCCACATGTAGATGACGTCGGGCAATCGCCCGGCGGCCGCGTAGGCCTCCAGCTTCTGGTGGAAGGGTTCGCCGAACATGTCCTCGCGCTCGAGGATGATGTCGGGGTTGGCGCGTTCGAAGGCCTTCCAGACCTCTTCGATCTCCCGGTGGGCCGCCGGACTCGTGGCATCCAGGTAGTTGTAGACCGTGAGGCGGATGGGCTGGTTGGACCCGGCGGATGCAACGGGTACCAGGGTGGCCACGAGGGCCACCAGCGACGCCATGGCGACGAAACCCTTGACGAGGCCTCTGTCGAGACGCACGGAACTCTCCCCCTCTCGAAGCGTCCGATGCCGTCAGCCAAGACCGATCCACGGCGGACGGGCGCGCTCGCCGCCTGGTCGCTCGCCGGTCGCGGAGCGCCGCCCGCCGGTCGCCGTGTCCCACCTACCCGCTCTCCCTGTCTGCTCCCGTACCCGCTTCTCTGACCGCCTCCTCTCCTTGGTCCCGTGACGTCTGCGGCGCTCCGGCTGCGCCCGGGGCGGGCGCCGGCCGCCACGACGACAGGTCGATGGCCCCGGGGCTGAACCACCGATCCACCACGAACCCGATGGCACCCAGCAGTTCGGAGTCGTCCCCCAGACTGGAGCCCCGTATCGTGACGGGCATGTGCAGGCCCGTGCGCTGAGCGGTGGCCTGGTGGCGGGCCTCGATGGTCTGGAGGAAGTCGCCGCTGATCTGACCCCAGACGCCCCCGATGACGACCATCTGGAGGTCGAGCAGCATGCCGGCGTACACCACCGCGTGCGCCAGCGCCGACGCCGCCTCGTCGACCAGCTGGCGGGCCACGGGGTCGCCCGCCTGAGCGCGTTGGAAGAAGGCAGGTTTGTCGACCGCCTGGCCCGTGCGCTGGCGGTAGCGCTCCAGCACGTCCTGGAGGTTGACGTAGGTCTCCAGGCACCCGGCGTGACCACAACGGCACGGGTGCCCGTGCTCCACGACGGTGACGTGCCCGATCTCGCCCGCCATCCCGCGCGGGCCCGAGATGAGGCGGCCGTCGACGAGGATGCCGGCGCCCACGCCCGCCTCGGTCTTGAGGAACATGAGCGTCTCGTGACGGGGCGCCGGGCCGAACCAGAGCTCGGCCATGGCGGCGGCGTTGGCGTCGTTTTGGACGACGACGGGCAGACCCAGGAGTCGCTCGAGCCGCTCGGCGGCCGGCACGTCGCGCCAGCCCAGGTTGACGGAGCGGACCACCACGCCCCTGCCGGCGTCCACGACCCCCGCCACGCCGACGCCGATGCCCAGGACGCGGCGCCGGTCGACGCCTGCCTGGCGGATGAGCCCGTCGAGCTCCCGGGCCAGCTCCCGGATGAGCCCCTCGGGCTCGAGGTCGAAGGGCGGGTAGGCGCGCCTCCCGAGGGGCGCCCCCCGCAGGTCGCTGAGAAGGCACGAGACGCGGTCACGTTGGACCTGCACGCCGACCGCGTAGAGCTTGGCCTCGTCGATCTGGAGCAGCACGGGGCGTCGCCCGCCGGTCGACTCGCCCCGACGCACCTCGACGACGAGGCCGCGCTCGATGAGGCGGGCCACGATGCGGGAGACGGTCGGCGGGCTCATCCCCGTCAGGCGGGTCAGCCGGGCTCGCGAGCACGGCCCCTCGCGGTGGAGCGTCCGCAGGATGGCGGCGGCGTTGAGGGATCGCAGCAGGCTGGTGCCGCTGGCCGCGGCGCGGACAGCTGCAGAGCGGGGGCGGTTACTTTGTTGTCGACTGTCATGATTGTGCGCCATGGTCCGGACCTCACGGCACAGGCCATATCCCATTCTTAAAGCGTTTGTCCCGTCCGACACGCATAGGGGCGCCGATCAGATAAGTTTCAGTCTGCAACATCTCAGCCCCACATTACCACGCCCGCCGTCTTCTTGCAAGCCCTTTCCGTCGATGAAGCCGTCGGGCTGGCGGCACGTGCGGGCGCCGACGGGCGCCGACGATGCCCCCCGCGAAGGTGACCGTCGGCCCTACGGGGGTCGCGATGGGTGCGGGTTCGCGAGAGTAGGGGTTTTTAAATAGGTATTTAAATTCCGCCCGGTGTCGAGACCGATACCCCCTGCATCGCCCGCGCCCCGCCGACCGCCGCTTGCGGCGCCTCGTGCGACGGTGGCGGCACGGCGCGGCGCCCGGGGGTGCCATGGACAGGGAGCGCCGGCGAGGGAGGCGCTGGCGGCGCCCTCATACCGCCGCCAGCGCCTCGACCAGCCGCCTCGCCTCCCGCAGGCCGTAGACTACCCGGTTGCGGCCCCTCACCAGCGAGTTGGTCGCGAAGAAGGCCTCGACGCTCTCCTCGGGCGACTCCGCCAGTCGCTCCGCCGCCACCGCCAGATCCGGCAGCGGCGGGACCGGCAGGGCCGGATCCTGCCGGAATGCGCCCTCCCGGGCGAAGTGCAGCCGCACCAGGATGCGGCTGACTTTCATCAGCGTCTCGTTGAGGGGACCGACGCCGATCCGCCCCGCCTGGCGCGCCGTCTCCATCGACTCGAGCGCGGCCTCGAGCCGGTCGAGTTCGTCGAAGACGCCGTCCAGCACCGACCTCGCCGCCGGCCGGCCTTCCAGCTTCCTCGCGTACGCTTGCGCCGCCTGACGCATGTCGGCCACCGCCGCCCGCACGTCCAGCGGCAACACTTCCGCATTGGCCAGTCGCCACACGGCCAGGGCATAGATGCGGGTGTCCCGCACCAGCAGCTCCCGGTCGGCCACCTCCAGATCGTCGTCCTCGGTGTGCCACTCGACGTTGCCGCCACACCCGCCCACACCGTAGTAGCCCTTCGCCCGCCGGAGATCTTCGGGCATCGTCGACGAGAGCATGAAGGCCGCGCTGATCCCGAGGTTGTTGAAGGAGTAGTCGCCCGCACGGGGCGGCCGCCCGCCCCCGGCCTCCTGCCCCGTCAGGTCCCGCACGACCTCCTTGACCAGCCCCTCCAGCTCCGGCGTCCACGACACGTCTTGGAGCACCTCGGCCCACCGGCAGCCGGGGGAGTCGCAGTTGACGTGCGCCACGCACCGCTCGGCCAGCTCCACCCCAAAGGCGTCGGCGTACCACGTCGAGCCGGCGTAGCGCCCCTGGGAGTGCCCCGGCCACCAGGCCACCCGCACGCTGCGCCGCAGCGCCGCCCGGTGCTGCCAAAGCGCCCGGGCGATCTCCAGCAGCGCGCCGTCCCCTACCGCGTTGTCGCCGACCCCGACGTGCCACGAGTCGAGGTGCCCGTGCAGCAGCACGAACCGCTCCGGCTCCACCGCCCCCGGGATGGTGGCCACCACCACGGGGCACGGGTACAGCCCCTCCTCCAGGCGGGTCACCACCGTCACCTCGAGCCGGCGCCCGCCCCCCGCCGCCTCCCGGGCGGCCGCCGCCAGGCGCTCGCCGTCGGAGCGGCTGACCGCCGCCACCGCCAGCTTGGGCCGCCGGTGCTGGTTGTCCAGGTCGGGCCCGCCCCAGACGGGCGTGCAGATGGCCTCGTGGATGCGCTCCCCCGGGCTGATGAAGATGGCCGCCGCCGCACCTCGGGCCTCCAGGTCGGTCACCTTCTGCGGCAGGGGCAGCCCCTCGGTGAGGGCGATCGCGCCCTCCAGGTCACGCCGCCCGCTCCCATCCAGCCCCGACTCGAAGAGATCCGCGCTCCCCCGGGCGAACCCCGACGGGACGTAGACGAGCGGGCCCCGCCGCCCGCCGGGCCCGGTGGAGGCCGAGAAGGACGGGGTCTTGGCTCGGATGGCCGCCTGGCCCGGCGCATCCACCCGCACCTCGGCCCCTCTCGGCAGGCTCAGGTAGAGGGTCGGCGTGTAGACCTCGACCGGCACGCCAGCCTCCCGCAGGCGCTCGACGACGTACCGGGCAGCTCTGCGCTCGTCTTCGCTGCCCGACTCCCGCACCAGCGTGGCGAACCGCTCCACCAGCCGCCACGCCTCGTCGCCGGTGATGCTGGCCATCAACGCCCGCTCGTCCGGGCTCAGTCGGCGCCACGCTCGTGGGGTCGTGTCGTCTTGTCTCCCCCGAATCATCTGCGTCGTCTCGCTGCTTTGCATCGGCTGCATCGCCTGCCTCGCGTCGCCTCGCCCCGTCACCCGGCCGCACGCTCCCCCCGCGGCTGCCCCAGTCGCCTCGCCAGCCCGTGCAGCCACCGCACCATCGAGATCTCGAAGTCCAGCACGCCCTGGACCGTGCAGTACTCGTCGGTGGAGTGCTGGCGCCCCCCGTGGCCCATGCCGCCCGTCACGTACGGCAGCCCCAGCACCCGTTCGAAGACGTAGTACGGCGCCGAGCCCGGGTTGAGGGGCCACACCTGCGGCGGCGCGCCCATCTCCTGGTACGTCTCCACCATGGCCTGCACCGCCGGCTCGTGCAGGCTCACCTTGGACCACGGATAGGTGTTGAGCACCCGCATCTCGATGTCGGCGTAGCCGTGCCGGTCCAGGTGCGCCCGGATGGCCTGCGCCACCCGCCCCGGGTCCATCCGGGGCACCAGGCGCACGTCCATCTTGGCCAGTGCGCGGTGCGGCAACAGCGTCTTGGTGCCCTCGCCGACGTATCCGCCCACGATGCCGTCGATGTTGAGCTGCGGCTGGGCAAACAGCCGCTCCCACAGCGGCAGCCCCCGCAGCCCGCCCTTGAAGCGCCGCACGTGCTCGAACGCCATGAACGGCCGCTCGTCGAGCCGCCCGCTGGCCACCTGCTCCTCGAGCAGCCGGCGCTCCTCCTCGGGCAACGGCTCGGCGCCGTCGAAGAAGCCCTCGACGCGCACCTGCTCGTCGGCGTCGACCATCGTGGCCAGGGCCTGCACCAGCCGCCACGCCGGGTTGGCCACCCAGGCGTTGTAGGAGCCATGGATGCCCCGCTCGGTGGGCCCGCCCCAGTCGCCGCCGCGGCACTCGAGCTCGAAGTAGACGATACCCTTGGTGCCCAGGGTCAGCCAGGGCACGCCCTCCTCGTCCTGGCTGAAGAAGGGGAAGAGCACCGCCTGCGCCGCCTTGAGCTCCCCGGCGTGCGCCTCGACGAAGGGCAGGAAGTGCCGGCTGCCCATCTCCTCCTCGCCCTCGATGGCGAAGATGAGGTTGACGGGCAGCCGCCCGGCCGCCGCCTGATACCCGGCCACCGCCCGGAAGAAGGCGGCCAGCGGCCCCTTGGTGTTGACCGCGCCCCGTGCGATGATGCTGGGGCCCAGCCGGGGCAGCTCCCGGATCTCGGCGCCCCAGGGATCCGAGCTCCAGTTGGGCTCGTCGGCCGGCATCACGTCGTACATGCCGTAGACCAGCACCGTGTGGGGCGCCCCCTGGTCGAGTCGCCCGTAGACGATGGGATGCCCCGCCGTGGGCACCACTCGCGCCTGTCCGCCCAGGGCCCACACGAAGCCGGCCACCTGTTCGGCCGTCTCCTGGATGCCCTCGCCCGTGTAGCTGACGCTGGGCGTGCGCAGGAAGGCGCGCACCGCCTCCAGGTCCTCGCGGAAATGGGCCCGCAGGTGCTCGATGACACGCTCGATGAGTGGCTCGTCGAATCGCTCGTGGACTCCGTCGTTGACTCGCTCGTGGCTCATGGCCTCACATCCCACTCCGCGGCTCGAAACTCGAACGGCACGATGGACGGATCGGCGTCGACCAGGCGCACGTTGACCGCGGCCAGCATGTTGGGGTAGTAGAGGAAGACCGCCGGCACCCGCTCCTGGAAGAGCACCTGCAGCCGGTCGTAGAGCTCCTTGCGCCGGGCCGGGTCGCGCTCGGCGGCCGCCGCGTCGATGAGCGCGTCCACCTCCGGGTCGGAGAAGTTGGAGAGGTTGTACTGTCCGCCGGTGCGGAACGTGGAGCTGACGTGGTCCGGGTCGAAGGTGTCGGTCCACCCCAACACCACCAGATCGAAGTCGTCGCTGAAGACCCGGCTCAGTACCGTCGGGAAGTCCAGGCGCTGGATGCGCACCTGCATGCCGACAGCCTGCAGATTGGCCTGGATGATGGCCGCCGTCTGCTCCCGCAGCGTGTTGCCCGTCGGCACCAGCAGCTCCACCGTGCGCCCGCGCTCCCAGCCCGCCTGGCTCAGCAGGGCGCGGGCCGCGGCGGGGTCGTGGGGGATGGGGTCGAGGTCCCGGTTTTCGTATGGCGTCACCGGCGAGAACGGCCCCCGCGCCCGCACCGCCTGCCCCTTGTAGAGCTGCTGCACCATCAGGTCGACGTCGACGGCCATCGCGATGGCTCGCCGCACCCGCACGTCCTGGAAGTAGGGGCGGGCGTGGTTGATGGCGAGGAACTGATATCCCAGGGACGGCTCCGTGACGGGGCGCAGGTGGGCCGCCCGCTTCACCAGCTCCCAGTCTTGCAGCGGCACCTCGCCGATGCCCGGCCCCGCCACCACGTCGATCTCTCCGTTGATGAGGGCCGCAGCGATGGAGGGCGCCGGAGCGATGCGGATCAGGATGCGATCCACCCTGGCCGGGCCTCGATAGTAGCGGTCGTATCGCTCGAGCTCGACGTACTGGTCGGTCACGTACCGCACGAAGCGAAACGGCCCGCTCCCCACCGTCGGGCGCAGCAGCGCATCGGCCCGCGCCAGCTGGTCCGGCGAGAGCCCTTCCAGCAGGTGCTTGGGGATGACGAAGACCCCTGTGCCGAACTGCTCCAGGAACCTGGCCGGGTCGACCGCCGTCTTGGTGGTGATGGCGATGGTGTGGGCGTCGATGACCCTGACGCCCGGGATGGTGGCCCCCATCTTCTTGCCGTTGGCGTCCAGCCCCTCGATGGACTTGATGGCGTTGCCTCGGTTGGTCTGGACGCCTGGTGTGGCGATGGTCTCGATGGTGAAGCGCACGTCCTCGGCGGTGATGGGGCGCCCGTCGTGCCACGTCGCCCGCGGATCCAGGTGAAACGTGTAGGTGCGCCCGTCCGCCGAGATCTCCCACGAGCGTGCCAGGCGCGGCCGGAAGCTCATGTCGGGCCGCATCTCCACCAGGCTGTCGTAGATGAAGTGGACCACGAAGTAGCCGTAGCTGGAGTCGGCGTTGATGGCGCTCAGGCTGCCCGGCGCGCTCCACAGGCCGACCCGGATCACCTTGCCGGCCTCGGCCGCCCCGGCCATGCCCACCAGCGGGGCCAGCGCCAGTGACGACACCACCAGCAGGGCGAGCCCCACCACGACCTCGACGGCGACCCGTTTGCGACCTCGCATGCGACCGCGGACACCCATGGACGTCGACGCTCCTCTCCTCTTCACAGCCTCGTGCGGGGGTCGAGCGCGTCTCGCAGCCCGTCCCCCACGAAGTTGATGGCGAGCACCGCCAGCACGATGAGAAGCCCCGGTGGGGCCCACAGCCACGGCATGCCCTCCAGCACCGCCATCGATTGGGCCTCCGTCAGGAGATTGCCCCAACTGGGGGTGGGAGGCTGGACCCCCATGCCGAGGAAGCTGAGCGACGCCTCCGCGATGATGGCCTGCGCCGTGCCGAAGGTGGCGGCCACCAGCACGGGGGGAAGGGCGTTGGGAAGCAGGTGTCGCAGGAGGATGCGATGCTCCGGCACCCCTACCGCCCGGGCGGCAGCCACGAAATCCTGCGCCTCGAGCCGCAACACCTCGGCCCTGACGAGGCGGGCGATCTGAGGCCAGCCCATGAGCCCCAGCACCAGGATGACGTTGCCAAGGCCCGGCCCCAGGATGGCGACCAGCACCAGCACGAGCACCAGCGAGGGAAAGGCCAGCACGATGTCGCTCAAGCGCATGAGGGCCGCGTCGACCATCCCGCCGGCGAACCCGGCCACTGCCCCCACCATCACCCCCAGCACGACGTTGATGGTGACCGCCGCCACGCCCACCGCGAGCGATACCCTCGCCCCGTGAAGCACCCGGCTCAGGACGTCACGGCCGATGGTATCGGTGCCCAGGGGGTGGGCGAGGGACGGCGGCTGTGCGAACGCCAGCGGATCCAGCGCGGCCGGGTCGTACGGGGCCAGCACGGGCGCCAGGAGGGCCGCCCCGCTCAGCCCCGCCATCACCATCAACCCGGCCACGGCCAGCCGGTGGCGGCCAAAGCGGCGCGCTGCCTGGGTCCAGAAGGAGCGGCCGGCCGCCGGATCGGTGGCAGCCGATGCCTCACTCGTAACGGATGCGAGGGTCCACGACGGCGTAGAGGACATCGGCGATCAGCCCTCCCAACAGTACCGCCAGGGCGGCCAGCAGATTGATGGCCATCAGGGTGGGGTAGTCACGCCCCAGGATGGCCTGGATCGTCAGCGACCCCATCCCCGGCCACTGGAAGACCTGCTCCGTGATGACGGCACCCCCGATCAGGGCCGGCAACTGGAGCCCGGCCATGGTGATGACGGGGACCAGGCTGTTGCGCAGGACGTGACGGGAGACGACCCGCCACTCCGCCAGCCCCTTGGCCCGAGCGGTGCGGACGTAGTCCTGGCGCAGGGCTTCGAGGGCGCTGGAGCGGGTCAGCCGCACCACCATCCCCACGTTGGTCAACGCCAGCACCGTGGCGGGCAGCACCAGGTGCCGGGCCACGTCGCCCCACGACGCCTCGCCCCCGAGGGTGGCCATGCCGCCCGTCGGCAGCCATCCCAGCCGCAGGGCGAAGACGTAGATGCCCGCCAGCGACAGGAAGAAGGTGGGCAGCGACACGCCCGACACGGCCACGAACCCGCCGACGTAGTCGACCCACGAGTAGGGCCGCAGCGCCGAGGCGATCCCCAGGGGGACCGCGACGGCGTAGGCGACCAGCGTGGCGACCGTCGTCAGCAGGAGGCTCGGTCCCAAGCGCTCGGCGATGCGATCGGCCACCGGCTGATAGGTGGTGAAGGAGAAGCCGAGATTGCCGGCCGCGAGTTGCCCCAGCCACTTGCCGTACCGGACCGGCCACGGCTGGTCCAGGCCCAGCGCCTGGCGGCGCGCCATCCGGTCCGCCTCGCTCATCGACGGGTCGATCATCAAGTCGACCGCGTCGCCCGGCGCGAGGTCGATGAGGAGGAAGTTGAGCAGGGTGATGCCGAGCAGCACCGGCGCCATGATGGCCAGGCGTCGGACGATGAACCGAATCATGACGGCCTCTCCCCATGGTGCGGTCCGTCCGCGGCCGCTGCGCGCTCGAAGGCGGGCGGGAGGACCCCTCCGAAGCGGGCGGTCACTTCGGCGGCCGCCTGGCGGACCAGGGCCCCGTACCGGGGGACGAGGGCGTCGGGCAGGCGGAAGGACGGCCCCGCCACGCTGATGGCCCCCACAGGCTCGCCCGACGGGCCGAAGATGGGGGCTCCCACCGCCCGCGCTCCCGGATCGACGTCCTCGTCGCTGAAGGCGTAGCCCCGCTCGCGAACGTCGTCCAGGATGCGGCGCAGGCGGGCTGGATCCAGGACGGTGCGGGGCGTGTAGCGCGGCAGGCTCGCCAGCTGGGCCAGCACCTGCTCCTGTTGGTGGGCGGGCAGGTAGGCCAGGATGGCCTGCGGGCAGGCCCCTGCGTGCAGGGGGTAGCGCCCGCCGACGCGGGCGGTGAGCCGCACGCGCTGCGCGCTGTCGCGCAGATCGACCACCACCGCCTGCCGCTGGTGACGCTCGACCAGGTGGACGGACTCGCCCGTCTCGGCAGCCAGGCGATCCATGACGGGACGGGCGGCCCGCACCAGGCCGATGCGTTCACGCGCCGCCTCGCCCAGGGCCAGGAGGGTCGGGCCGAGACGGTAGCGGCGTTCGCCCGGCTCCTGCACGACCAGGTCGTGGCGCTCCAGCGTCCGCAGGAGGCGATAGACCTGCGTCTTGGTCAGCCCGAGCTGGCGGGCCAGCTCCGAGACGCCCGCGGTGCGCTCCGGCGGCCACTGGGCCATGGCCAGCAACAGCTGGACGGCCTTGTCCACGCTGGCGATGGCATAGGTGTCGGCGGCCAGGCGAGGCGCCGGCGAGTCCGTCGGCGACCCCAGCGGCGACACCGTCGGAGACCCCGGCAGCCCCAACGATCCCGGCAACCCCGTCGATCCCGCCGTCACCCCGTCTCTCCCCCCTGTCCCCACCCTGCCCCCCCCGACCCGACGACTGGCCGGGCCGATGCCGTCCGATCTCGAGGGGGCGGGTGTTACGTCTGATAAAACGGTGTTTTGCTATCGAGAATTTGACGGGCGATGTTCGACGGGTCCATCGACCCTCCTTCAGGGGCGGCACAGGTATACAGAAGACATGGGGCGGACGCGAGACGAGCCGGACAGGCGCTCCCCGTCCGGCTCGTCCGCGATGGCTCGCTGGTTCCCGTTCGGTGGCGGGCGGCCACTGGCCCCCGCCGCCGCCAGTCGCCGCCGCGCCTCGCCCGCGGAGGGGGTGTCCTCCTCTGCGTGACGGGCGGATTTTAAAAAGTTATTTAAATCCCGCTTCTATGGCGAGAGCGACGACCTATGTGGCGCGCCTGCGCCCGATGCGCCTGGAGATACCAAGGGGGTGACCCCTCGGCGGAGTCACCCCCTCACCCTGACTGCCGGTATCCGGCCGCGGCTCCTGGCGCCACACGGGCCCCCGCGGACCGGACGGCTAAAACCTCAGGGCCAGCGACAGCCTGTGCGAGTCGGGCAGGGTCGCCGGCATCAGGTAGGTGTAGTCCACCTGCAGCGACCCCAGCCGCAGGCCGATGCCGGCCGTGAGTTCCCGAGAGTCCGCCGCATCCTCGTCGTCGCCGCCCATCGGAGCGGTGATGCCACCCCGCAGCGCCAGCAGGCCCAGGCCCAGTTCGGCGCCCGCGTGGTAGTACTGGCTGTGCCCGCCGACGCTCTCGACGTCCGCCGCCAGCAGCAGCGAGCGCAGGCGTACGCTGGCCCCGGCCACCAGCCGCCGCTCCCAGGCCTCCACAGCGCCCGTGCTGTAGCGGATGGGCGTGGCGACCGCGTTTTCGACCACGAGCCCCAACCTCACCGGGCCCAACCGCACCAGCGCACCGGCGTCCAGCGCCGCCCCCGTGCCCTGCGCCGGGCCGAGGTCCGGCTCATCCCCGCCGACCAGCTCCGCGCTCCTCACTAGCAGGTACTTGCCCCGCACCCCCACCGCCACGGGGCCGAGCTCGGTCGCCGCCCCCACGAGCCCCGCCAGGTTGCTGTAGGCGAAGTCCGGCAGGATCTCGCCCCCTTCACCCGCTCCTGGGATGCCCGGCGAGTTGAGGTACAGCGCCCCGACCCCCAACTTCCTCAGCGCCAGCCCCAGGGCGCCGTAGCCGACGACCTGGTACTGCGTCGAGTAGAAGCTGGTGAGCCCCGGCCGCCCCAGCGTGGCCAACCCCGCGGGGTTGTAGAAGAGGGCGTTCTCGTCGTCCGACACGCCGGCGAAGGCCCCGCCCAGGGCCAGGGGCCGAGCGCCGGCGCCGATCTGGAAGATGGCCCCGGCCCCCACCACCGTGCCGTCGCCATCCGCCGCCGCAACGGCAGGCCCGACCGCCATCACGGCGACCATCGCCAGAGCCAGCGCCCACTTCGACCGCATGCCCGTCATGGTAGGTCCACCCCGTCCCTTCCGCATCCGGCTCAGCGCTGGATGACGAGCCGCTCGGGCCGCTCGGTCACGGGGCGGCCGTCCTGGTCCAGCAGCACCCACAGGTACAGCCCGCTGGCCAGCGGCCGCCCGCCGGCGTCCGTCAGGTCCCACGTGGTCGAGCCGTCGGCCTCGAGCGCCAGCGTGCGCACCAGCCGCCCCGCCACATTGAAGATGCGGAGCGTGCCACCGGCCAGGTCGGCGTCGTAGTAGAAAGTCGCCTCGTGCCGGGCGGGGTTGGGGGCGACGTAGGTCTGCACCACCACCACCCGCACCTCGTCGGGCTCCGACTCCTCGCCCACCGAGTCCGTCACGACCAGGCGCACCCGGTACTCGCCGGGCCGGTCGACGAGGAGGTGGACCTTCGCCGCCGGCTCGGCGAGCGGTTGGATCTCCGCCACGGCGCCGACGGGCCTGTCGACGACCGTCCACTCGTAGTCCGTCACGGACTCGCCCTCGTCGGGGTCGTACGACGCCGACCCATCCAGCAGGATCGGGCTGTTGACGGCCCCGTACCGATCCGGCCCGGCGACAGCAACAGGGCGGTTGGTGACCGTGATGGTCACGGTATCCGGCTCGCTGTCCTCGATGCCGTCGTTGACCACCAGTTCCACGACATACGAGCCTGCCACGTCGGCCGTGAAGGTCGGCGTGGGTGTACTCGCATCCGTCAAGACAGGCGTGCTGCCCGCGGGCTTCACGGCCACTCGCCAGGAGTACGCCAGTTCATCGTCATCCGCATCGGACGAGGCAGAGCCGTCCAGCCTCACCGCCTCCCCGACGAGAGACACCTGGTCCTCTCCTGCGTCAGCGACGGGCTGCTTGTTGATCAACACGACGCCTGTCGCGACGGTACTTCGAGCACCGACATCGTCGCTGACGACCAGGCTGACGAAGTACCGCCCTCTGGCCGCGTACGCATGGGTCGGATTCTGCACCGTGTCGGTGGTTCCGTCACCGAAATCCCAGTGCCAGGCCACGACCGTTCCATCTTCGTCTGCGGAGAGGTCCGTGAAGGTGATGAGCTCCCCCACATCTGCACGCGCCGGAGACGGAGCAAATGCCGCCCTGGGTGGAATCGTGCCGTACTCCACCCGCTCCCGGAGCTCATGCCAGTAGTCGCCGAGCAATACGACGGGCGGCGGCTCCTCGGAGCCGGAGCTGAGCGGTCCCACCCGCTCCGAAAGCACCCGCTGCCGAGCTTGGAATACCTCCGGCCCCGGGCGCTGCGCCTGGTACCTCTGCACCACGGGGTGCTCGGGCATCACAGACGGGTCGACCCGCTGGGTCTGCTGCAGCGCGGGCTTGCCGGCTGGCGCCGCCAGCGATGCGGACGCCGACTCGGCCCCGAAGAAGGTCTCGAGCGACCCGTACCCCAGCGTCACCTGGGGCGTGATGGCGTGCGGCGAAGACCCGCCGGTAATCGCCCGCCTGGCGGATGACGCTGTAATCGGGGTCGCCCACCGGCCCCTCGTCGTAGAAGACCCCCGCCCCCGACGCCGTCGGGCGGATGGTGTCCGTGAAGTCGAGCCCCTCGGCCCGCAGATCGGCCCAAAGCAGGTAGAGGCTCTGATGCTTGCCGAGCTCGTCCGTCGGCACGCCAGCGAGCAGGTTGGGCAGCACGCCGTACCCCGTGTCGTGCTCTACGTAGTCGACGTGGAAGTAGTCCCGCATGAACGGCACCGGCGTGGTCGACGTGAAGTCGCCTCCCGCGATCATCCCCAGCAGGTCCTCGCCCGACAGCCACATCTTGCCGCCCCGGTCGAGCAGGGAGGCGATCCAGCGCTGCTCGTAGTCGTCCGGATAGCCCCAGATGCGTCCATCCCAGAACCACCAGAAGTCCTCGGCCCCGCTCGCGGCCGTCCCGTCGGGGCTGGATATCAGGGGCAGTTTGGAAGCGTCCGCGTAGATGACATCGAATCCGACCGCCGTCAGATCCAGCATGGCCCAGTTGTCCGGCCCCAAGACGATCAGGCTGTTCGCGTCAGGGTCATCCACGAACCAGACCACGTCGCGGGCCCCCTCCGACGGCGGCGCCGTGATGACGTAGAAGAAGCGCTCCACGCGGTTGCCCTGACCGTCGTCGGCCACGTACGAGACCAGGTGGTCGAAGCCCTCGGTGTAGGTGCGGGTCGTCGACAGGCTCGGCACGGCCTCGTACGTCGGCTCGCCCCCCTCGGGCACCGTCCAGAACCGCCACTCGAAGTACACGTCGTCGCCATCCGGGTCCGACACCTGTGCCTCGAAGCTCACCGTAGCGGGCAACGTCTTGTTGATCTGGTCGGTCACGGCGTAGGAGACGACGGGCGCCCTGTTGACGCTGGCTTGCGTGAGGTACGCGTAGACCCGGCCGAGGAGCGTGGCCAGCCCATCGCTCGCCCCGGTCCCCTGCACCGGCAGCCGATGGACGTCGAACGCCGCGAAGACCAGCCGGTAATCCCCGGCGTACCGGTGGCCCACGAAAGGTAACGCCGTCTCGGCGTCGCCGGTCAGGATGCCGACGGCCCCGCCGGCCGGGTTGTAATAGTCGACCAGCGGGAAATCTCCCGAGAAGGCCAGGCCTGCGCTCACCAGGTCGCCCGGGACACCCGCGATCGAGGTCGCGCCCTGGTCCAACACGACGGTGCCGATGCCGAGATACTCGCGGGCGAAGCTCGTCCCGGCGATGTCGTTGAGAATCCCGCGCCCGGTCAGGAAGAGGCGCCCGCCGTTCGCAAGATACGCCGTCAGGAAGTCGATCTCCGGGGTCGTCAGAGACGGCTGCACCGTGATGCCCGCCGTCCAGACCAGCACGTTGCTCACGTTGGGGGGCAGGCTCCCGGCCTCGACGTACTCCGAGGGCACCTTGACGTAGGCGATCCCCGCGACCGCCAGGGCCTCCTCGATCACGTCCGAAAACTCCCGGTGACCGTCGTCGTCGATGAGCAGCACGCTGGCCGGGTCGTTGACCAGGATGCCGATCTCCCGGTAGGAGTCGCCCCCCTGGCTGGTGCCCGCATGGACGGACGCCACATAGAAGCCCGGGGACTGGTATCGATGGGTGATGGTGCCGCTCGGCCCGACCGATTGCGGCGGCGTGCCGTCTCCGAAGTCGATGGTGGCCGATACCGTCGTGCCGGTGCGGCGCGGCTCGATGGCCCATGAGAACGAGACCGTCAGGCTCCCTTCGCCGTACACCACGTCCGCCTCGAAGGTATCGATGAACGGCGGGTAGATGCCGGCCAGGGCGTTGTAGAGGTTGAGCCGGCCCTCCGTCTGCATCTTGCCGACGAAGGCCGCCCGGTGCTCGGTCGAGTCGAGCAGGCGATCCCTGATGGTCTCCGCGCCGGGGCTCCAGCCCGGCGCCCCCGGATACTGGGGCATGTCGGGGAAGGCCGCGATGAGCAGCGCCGCGGCACCGGCGACGTGGGGGGTGGCCATGGACGTCCCCGCGAACCAGTCATACGCGCCCGGCACTGTCGAGAGGATCCAGAAGCCCGGTGCCGCCAGGTCGACGCTCTGCCGGCCGTAGTTGGAGAAGGACGCCAGCCCGTCCTCCCAGTCGCTGGCCGCCACGGCGATGACGTTGTCGAGGTCGTAGCTCGAGGGATAGTGGGGGATTATGTCGTTGTCGAGGGCATCGTTGCCGGCAGCTGCGACGAAGAGGGTGCCCGCCTCCTCAATCGCCAGCCTCAGGGCCTCGCTGTAGCCCCCGCCTCCCCACGAGTTGTTGGAGAGCGTCGCGCCGTTTTGAGCGGCGTAGGTGATGGCCTGGATGGCAGCGGCCGTCGACCCGCCGTCGGGCCCCAGGAACTTGAGCGGCATGATCCTCGCGCCCCAGGCGATGCCCGCCACGCCTGTCGCGTTGTTGGCGACGGCGGCGATGGTGCCCGCCACGTGCGTGCCGTGATCGTCGCCGTCCGCCGGGTCGAAGACGGTGTTGTCGTCGTGGTAGAAGTCCCACCCGTACACGTCGTCGATGTAGCCGTTGCCGTCGTCGTCGATGCCGTTGTCGGGGATCTCGTCCTCATTGACCCAGATGATGCCCTGCAGGTCCGGATGCGTGATGTCGACCCCCGTGTCGATGACGGCGACGATGACGCCCGAGGCGTCGCGGTGCAGCTCCCACGCCTCGGGCGCGTCGATGTCGGCGTCGGGCCGCCCCGTGAGCCCGATGCCGAGTGGCGCCAGGAAGGCCTGTCCCTCGTTGTGGAGGCCCCACAGGTACTCGAAGTCCGGGTCGTCGGGGATGACCGCCAGCGGATACCACAGGTAGTTGGGCTCCACGTAGATGCGCCGGTCAAGGGCGGCGGCCACGTTGGCCCTCTCCAGCTGCTGGCGGATCCGCTGGATGCCTTGCGGCACCGACATGCCCGGCGGGAGCTCGACCACCCTCACCTGCGACCCCTGCCGCAGCGTGATGGTGCGCCGCACCGTGCCGCCCATGGCCCGGACGCTCTGCTCGACCGTCATCCCCAGCTGTTCGACGGGCCTGGCCAGCACGTCGGCGTCGACCCCGCCCTGGATGCCGAAGGCAGGGGTCCGCGCGACCGTGACGAGTACCTCGCCGTCGACATAGCGCCCCGTGGGAGCGGTCCGCACCTCGAGGGGCGGCAGGTCGTCGGGCCCGGCACCTGGCGGTGCCCCGGCAGCAGCGAGGCCAACCCACCCGACCAGCGCTGACAACCCAAGCAAGACGACGAGCCAAGGACGGATGCCGTACCGGGTATTGTTCGCTGCCACGATGCCCCTCCCCCTCGCGGTCCCGGATAATCCAGGGATGTGGCGCCAATTCACGAAACGGTTCATGGACCTGTAGAGCCTGCAGAGTGGTATTCATTACCTTACCTTCGCTGCAACGGGGAGGATTCCTTCCAGTTCGTCTCGTTGTCCCGGCTCACGGCCCGCCCTGGATGAAGCCCCAGTCGAGGAAGGGGCGGCTCTCCGTCACCGCGTACGCGCGCCGGAGCGCCCTGGAGATGTCGAGGCGATGCCGTCGGCGAAGGTATAGGCCCCCGAGTCGCAGATCAGCTGCATGAACATCCATCCGTGCTCCACGAAGAACCGGGGCGCCTCCGGGTAGACCCGGACCAGTTCCACGGCGCTTACCTCGCCGCCCCGGATTCGGCCAATGCCGGCAGCGCCGACGTCACCCAGGCTCGAAAGCCCCGGGCCTCGTTGACCTTTACCACCGTCACCCGGTGCGCCCCGACCCGGGCGTGAAACTCGGGCTCGACCGGCTTGGCCGGGAGCTGGCCGCCCTTGGAGCTCGTGACGAAGGCCATCCAGTGCCGCTTCATCAGCTCCGCAACGGCCGCGAAGAGGTCGCCCTCGCGCACGCTGACCTGCAGCTCCGACAGAAGCGGGATGAACCGCACGGTCATCGTCGCCTGCTCCGCCCGCAGGCCGGTGCCCAGGCTCAGCACCTCCTCCTGCAGGTTGTTCAGCACGATGGCCGTCTGGGCCCCCTCCTCCACCCGGACCGCACTCGTCAGGATCGGCGCCATGTCGACACGCAACACCGCCGCACTACCCAGCACCGCGGCCCCGGCCAGCACGACGGCGCTCACCCGTCCTCCGACACGGTGGAGCCGGTGAAGCCGTGCTGGCGGCGCCCCGCCTCGCCTTCTGCCCCTACCCCCTCCCCCCTCTTCAAGGCCATAACTCTCATTCAAACCGGCGAAGTCGGCCCGGTATTCGTCGAAGGCACCCACCATCCCCAGCGCCTCGAGGACCTCGTTGAGCAAGAACCGCGCCTCCACCCGGAAGCGCGGAACGAAGGCCTTCACCTTCCGACGACGCGGGCGGTGTCGCGGCCACGCCGCTGTCGGGGCGTCACCATCGCGCCGGCCCCGGCTGCTTCATTTGATCGCGCTGGGCGTGGCCACCCGGGCGTACGTCATCTCGGGCAGGGTGCCGGGGTCCACCTCCACCGGCGGCAGGAGCTCCGCCTCCAGCTCCGGTATGCGGGAGATCCGCCCGTCCAGGTAGGCCTCCAGCGTCTCGCCGACCGTGGCGAGCCGGGCCATCAGCCCACCGTAGCGGCGTTCGACGACCTCCCACCCGAAGGGCTCGTACGTCGCCATCCACATCGCCCGGTGCGTGCGCCACAGCCGCTCGACCGCCGCCCGCAACGCCGGCAGCTCGACATCCGCCATGCGGCGCAGCGCCGCCCGGTCCCCCTGCCGGTAGGCCGCCGCCAGGCGCCGACGCAGCTCGCTCTTGAGGGCCAGCACCTGAGCCAGCCGGGCCGGCAGCAGCAGCCGCCGCCCCAGCGGCTCGACGTCCCGATCTTCACCCGTCGCACGACGGCCCGTCGCCATGCGCCCGCCCGACGCGGGATGCCCTGCCGACATCGCATGCTCGCCCGACGCCGGATGCTCACCCATGGCCTCTCGCCACGCCACCTCCGCCCGCTCCGCCGCCTCGGCCAGCTCCGCCGCCAGCCGCTCGTAGTGCGCCGCGAGCGGCCGCCCTTCCACCAGCGGATCCATCACGGCCAGCAGCGGATCTTGCCAGAGCAGCCACTTGCTCGGGTTGGCTCGCGACGTGGCCGGGTCGTCCACCCCCGGCGGCGCATCGACGGCGCTGGCCCGCACCCAGTCGTCCAGCTCCGCCCCAGGCCCGCACACCCCCCTGAAGTTGGCCCGCAGCAGCGCCGGATCCACCGTCTCGGCCTCGGTGTAGCCGTGCTCGGCGAAGAGCTGGATGCCCGGCAGCGCGCTGAAGACGTCGCACTCCATCCCGTCGTCGCCCCACATGGTGACGAAGGCCTCCCGCAGCCCCTTGCGCTTGCACGCCCGCATGCAGGCTTCGGTGGCCGTGAACGAGAAGGGCAGCGTCGCCCACAGGCGGTTCCACGTCCAGACGCCGCCGGCCATGATGGGCTCGGCCCCCAGCTCTCGGTGCCGGTCGATCCACTCCTCGTAGAAGTCGCTGGTCACGTGGTAGTAGTCCCAGTAGACCAGGTCGACGTCGCCGGGGATGCTGCGCCGGACGTCCTCGGGGATGACCGATTCGCGGTCGTAGTACTCGTGCCGCTTGGAACCCAGCCGGAAGTACATGTCGCTCCAGATCATGGGCCGCAAGCCCCGCCGGCGGCAGATCTCCCGCACCCGTGCCAGGTGGGCGTTGAGGATGTCGAACGGCCGCCGCTCCCCGTGGCGCTCCCGGTAGCGGCCGGTGCCGATGCCCCACGCCTCGTCCATCCCGACGTGGATGCGCCGGGTGCGAAACGGCCGGCTGGCCGCCTCGATCATGCGCTCGACCAGTGCGTAGGTCCGGGGCTCCTCGGCGATGAGGACGCTCGCCGTGTCCCGGTAGTCCCAGAAGCGTGGCCACTTGAGGATCTGCTCCAGGTGGCCCAGGGTCTGGATGCACGGGATCATCTCGATGCCGAGCGCGGCCGCGTAGGCGTCGAGGGCTCGCAGCGTCTCCTCGGAGTAGCGCCCCCGCAGGTAGCCGAAGAAGGGTTCACCCGGCAGCTCGTAGGTGTCTTCGGTGTAGAGCATGCAGGTGTTGATGCCCATCAGGGCGACCAGCCGCAGCAGGCGCTGGACGGCCTCGGGCCGCAACACGCCGTTTCGGGAGACGTCCACCATGATCCCGAGCATGCGGAAGGGCGACGCCTCGGTGAACCCCTCGAGGCGAACCCGGCCGCCCCTGGCGCTCGAGGCGGCGCCCCCCTCCGTCTTCCCCGCGGACGCCAGCTGCCCCAGGATGCGCCCGAGGGCCCGAAAGGCCGCCGCCCGCTGGCCGTAGGCGACCCGCAGCCGCCGTCCGCCGTCGAGCACCTCCACGGCCAGGGCCAGCCGGTCGCCCAGCGCCGGGTCGTGGGCGAAGAGGACGTCGACCACGTCCGCCACGTCGCCCCCGGCGGCCGTGCCCACCCCCCGACCCACGCCGGCGCCGGTCGCACCGCCCGCCCCAATCTCGTCCCGACCGTTCCCCTGCCGATCTCCCGCCTGCACCAACGCGTCGGGGCGTGCCGCCACGATGGCCCGCAAGCCGTCTCGGAGCTCGTCGGGCACCGTGGCGAGATCGATGCGAAGCATGGGACGCGTCATCCTAACCGTCGCTCCTTTCGACCCGCCACGGCGGCGCATTCGCCGAGGGACGTCCCCGTCCTTCCGAGACGAACGGCTCGGCCGGGCTGGTCCTGCCGGGCGAGTGCTGCCCTGCGTATCTTGTCATGAAGCGATGTCGTTGGCACTTTCGCGGACTCGTGGTACCGTATCTGTGAAGTGCCATCTACGAAGAAGTGCCATCTACGAACCGTCACGACAATCCATTTGGAGCGTGTCACATGCAGACAGCGCGGGTTCGATTGGGGAAGGGCGGACGGCTCGTGATTCCGGCGGACTTTCGCGAGGCGTTGGGGTTACGCGAAGGCGACGAGTTGGTGGTGCAATTGTCGGGAGACGAGCTGCGGGTCTTTGCCGTCCGTCGGGCCATCCGCTACGCGCAAGAGATCGTGGGCCAGTATGTGGCGGCTGACCGGTCCCTGGCGGACGAGCTCCTTCGCGAGCGGCGACAGGAGGCCGGCGATGAGTCGGTGGATTCTTGACGCGTCTGCGCGTGCCCGAGCCAGCTATTCGCGAAGCGCTGGGGGCCATGCCGCTCACCGTGGTGCCGTTCGACGAGGATCTGGCCTACCGCGCCGGGCTCCTCCGCCGCTGAAAGTTATGGGGTCGAGCCGATGAAGGATGTACGGCACGAGCCCTCACGCGAGGCGGCCACCCCTCGGGGTGGCCGCCTCGCTTGGCCTGGCTGGCACCGGCACCTCGCTAACACCCGCACGGTGCCGGCGCCGGTGCGCCGGGCACGCAGAAGACCTGGCCCGGGAAGATCAGGTCCGGGTTGGTGATCTGCGGGTTGCACGCCAGGATGGCCTGCACTGTCGTCCCGAAGCGTTGTGCGATGAAGAAGAGCGTGTCGCCCGGCTGGACGGTGTAGGGGTTGCCGCAGCCCGGCGGGCACGGCGGCGCGCCCGCGCCCTGCGGCACGCAGAGGAACGTCCCGGGGTGGATCAGGTTGGGGTTGGTGATCTGCGGGTTGCAGGTCTGGAGCTGCTGCACGGTGGTGCCAAAGCGCTGGGCGATGTTGAACAGCGTGTCGCCGGGCTGGACGATGTAGAGCCCGCCGCATCCGCCGGGGCATGGCTGGGTGGGTGCGGGGGCCCCCGGTACGCAGAGCACCTGTCCGACGAAGATCTGGTTGGGATTGGTGATCTGCGGGTTGCAGTTGAGGATGGCCTGCACCGTGGTGCCGAACCTCTGCGCGATGGCGAACAACGAATCGCCCGGCTGCACCACGTAAGGCCCGCCGCAGCCCGTCGGACAGACGAGGGTCAGGGTCTGCGCGGGGGTGCTGGTGTGGCTCATCCAGGTTCTCCCTCCTCGTGGCCGGCTGCCGTTGCCGGCACCCCTGCATGGTATGAGGAGGTGCGGCCGGCGGGACGGGCCGGCGGTCCCAGAAGCGGGCGCGCCGCCAGACCTGTGAGCGAAGGGGCCGACGGTCCTCCCGGCGAAGGGACAGGCCGTTCTCAGGGCGATCCCGGCCTGGCTGGATGTGGCCGACGGCTCGACGGTCGCCCGACTATGCTGTGTTGCCACGGTTCCCAACTTCTTCACAACTTCTTCATGGTCACGCAACGCCGACCGGTAGACTGAGCCCGAGGGCCTCCCCCGGGCCCCGACCCCGACCCCTGCAGCAGGAAGGAGTGGCCCGATGCGCATCCGACGCCGGCTCTTGTGGGTCGCCGGAGCGGCCGTCGTCGTCGCCGCCGTGGCCGCCCTCGCCTCGGTGGTCACGCCGCGAGACGCCGCAGTGCCCTCACCCGCCATACCGCCGGCGGATTCGACGCCGTCCAGCGGGCAGGCCCCGTTCGTGGCAGCAGGGTCCGCCCCGTCACCGGCGGGCGCCGTCGCCGACGCAGGGGCCCTCGTGCGCTATACCGTCATCGCTGAGGAGTCCGAGGCCCGCTACCGGGTGGGCGAGACTTTCCTGCGGATGGACCGGCCCAACGTCGCGGTCGGTGTCACCCGTGCCATCAGCGGCGAGATCCTGGTCGACCCCGCTCGGCCGGCGGCGTCACGGCTGGGCACCTTCACGGTGGACATCAGTCGGCTGCAGTCGGACGAGCCCCGCCGGGATCAGGCCATCCGTGAGCGCTGGCTGCAGTCAGCCCGCTTCCCCACCGCCCGCTTCGAGGCGACCGCCATCGAGGTGGACGAGGCGACGGGCGATGGCAGCGACGGCATCCCGGTCACCCTGCACGGCCGGCTCACCATCCGGGACGTGACCCGGCCGGTCACCTTCCAGGGGCAGTTTTGGCTCGAGGGCGACACCCTGCGCGCCTCGGCCCGCACCACCGTGCGCATGACCGACTTCGGCTTCGAGCCGCCGTCCATCGCGGGACTGCTGCGGGCCAACGACGAGGTGCAGATCGAGGTCGACCTGGTAGCGAGGCCGAGCGCCCAGCCGTAAGGCGGTGCCAGCCCCGTACTCCACCCGGTTCCCCCCTGACCGCATTTCAACGATGGTGGAAGACCGCACGCATGGCGTCGTGACGGGGCTTTCGGCCCTCGCCCCCTCTGGGCGCCCTGCCCGCGCGCCCCCCTCGACCTCTCCCGGGGTGGGCCATTTCCCTCTGTCGAGGGGGCGGTACGGCCACCTCTGCGTGGGCACGAAGAGCCCGTCAGACCCAGGCGTGAAACCCCTCGTCGCCAGTTCGTTGCCGGCGGGGGAGCGCGATGAGGGGCCTCGGTTCGCCGACTAGCGGATCTTAAAAAGCTATTTAAAAACCGCTAGTCGCGAACGGGGGACACCGCTCCCGGCCGTCCCTCATCGGTTGCCCTTCGTCGGCTGGCCTGCCTCAGCTGCCCTCTCTCAGCTGCTCGTCCGCCGGCAGCGGCTGCTCGTCCGCCGGCACTGTCCGCCTATCCGGCGGGGGGCGTTGCCCTCGGCGACGAGGCGCACGGAAGGGGCGCACAGGGGCAGGATTCGTCGGCCGCGAAGCATAGAGATCGTAATGCACACCGTTTTCAGTGCGCCCCGGGGAATCCGCACGGGCTGCGTTGCGGGCCGGGAGAGCGAGACGGTGAGGCGGGGCCGAGGCCTGGGGGTGGTGGTCTTGAAACTGGTTGCGATCCTGCCACCGTCG